>Ga0209640_10000004_pt1 | contig 105534 bp, 88 predicted proteins | sample RifCSP10_1_FD_184018 | JGI IMG/M metagenome (GOLD analysis project Ga0209640, IMG submission 184018) | Soil microbial communities from Rifle, Colorado - Rifle CSP2_sed 10_1 (SPAdes) (version 2) | ecosystem: Environmental > Terrestrial > Deep subsurface > Rock core/Sediment | place: Rifle...
TGGCCAGCCCGAGCGCAGTGCGCCATGGCGGGGATGGCACGCCTGCTCGCATCAGGATGCTCACGGCTTCACCAAGCGGTAGTACACGCGGTGCGAGAGCCGGTTGAGCAGAGGCAGATAGGCGATCTTTTCCAGCGGCACGAAGAGGGCGGGAAGAAACCGGAACAGGCGCCACACCACCGGCAAGACGGCCCCGTAGACGCGATCCACGCGGCACTGGTCACCGATTACGAATCGGATCTCCGACGGCAGTGATCCGCGCTCCAGGTTTCTCCAGCGTTTCCAGGGGCCCACGATCAAACCGTGCAACGCGTTGTCGAACTCGAGGAGAACGGTCCCGCCGGGCTTGACGACGCGAATCATCTCGGCCACCATCGCGCGCTGGGTATCGAGACTGAACAGGTGGAGGAAGTTCAGCGTCGTCGCCAGGTCGAAAGAGTCGCTCGCCAACGGCAGGTACTGCGCGTACGCGGCGACCAGGTCGGTCCGGAAGGTGGACTCGAGCTTCCCGTTCGCGGCCTGAAGCATGTCCACCGAGGCGTCGCAGCCGACGACCCATCCCGCCTGGCTGCTGAACTCGACCATGCCTCGACCCGTGCCGCAGCCGACATCGAGGATGCGTTTCCCCGCGAGCGGTCCGATGAGGCGTCGATACGCCTCCGACATCACGCGCTGCTTGTACTCGTTGGCCGGGCCTTCGTAGCGCACGGCATCATAGAGCACGACGTCCTGATAGCCCGAGGAACCAACCCGATAGCGTACGACCTCGGGGGCCGGAGGTGGCGGTGAATTGGTCATTTCCGGGACATTCTCTCTGGGGTTGACCGAGGCGCGACGAGGCGCTACGGAGTTCATGCCATCGATCTGCCGCGCCAGCCGTGAAACGGCGGCCGAAAGCCAGCGCCGCCTCTGCCATCGGACGACTCGGTTGGCCTTCGGATTCAACTCCGCGATCACGGTCAGTGACATGCGGAGCTCATGTAACGACAGCAACAGCGTCGAGACGGTCCCGCCATACGACAGGAGTAAGCGCTCGCGGGCGGCCCTGATCGTTCGCGGCGAATAGAGCGGCGAAGCGGCCATCAGTCTGAGCCACGACGCCATCGCTCCCAGGTCTGCATAGATGGAGTCGCGCTCCGCGAAGTTCTCCAGATCGATCACCGAAATGCGGGCGCCGTCGACCAGGATATTCTGAGGAAGGAAGTCGCCGTGACGCGCGGCAGTCGGTTCCATCGTGCCGCTCGCCGCCCGGCCAGCCTTCGTCGCCGTCTCCCACAGCGACTCACCCAGCCGCCCCTCCAAGCCTGCCGCGGCGCATCGATCCAGCTGCAGGCGCACGTCGGCCAGGAAGCGTCCCGAATCAAACGGGCGCGCGTCCTGTGCGGTCGCCCCATGAAAGTCGCGAAGCCATCGTCCCACGTGATCCACGGCGCCGACCACGCGGCGTCCCTGCCAGGGCCCTGCCACGCGATTCGCTGCTCGCCTGAGGATCTGGCTGAGGGGAACGCCGGGCACCTTGCTGACTACCAGAGCGGCATCCTCTGGAAGCAGGAGGAGCGGCTCCGGCAGGGTCGCGCTCAGAGCCGGGCCGACCAGAGCGCGGACCCGCTCCAAGGCGCGGAACTCCCGCGACGCGGCTTCCACGGCGCGAGCGTGGTTCGCGGCGTGGGAGATCCACTTCAACAGCACGGCCGCCCGACCCGGAGTCGCGCCGCACCGGTATTCGACGAGCTCCGAATGCCTGGCCGACCGTCGTCCAACTCGCTCGAGCTGGAGATGGGCAACCGAAGGATGTCTCGGAAGCGCCGTTTCCAGGTCGCTCCTCGATGTCGGAGTCAAGTCGTCGCGCTCGTTACGGATTGACGCCGGCAGGCCCATCGGACACCCGCTGTCGACTGCTGCACGAGCGCCATCGTTCGGGCGCCGACCGAAGTGAGGCCGCTTCGAGCGTGACCGTAATCGACGCGACAACACCCGGAGACAACACCGCGGGGGCACCGCCGTCACTACAGCCCGTGGCAAGGAGGAACAGGGTGGTAACCAGCGTAACGTCGCGGCTCACGGCCCTGGTGCAAGGCGAGACACAAGACGGCCGGCCGCCTCCGCATCTGTTGGCCGGCCCCTTTTCTAACGTAGCGGGCGTCGGGATTCCTCTCAATGGCCGCGCCCCCGAGCCAGCGTCTCGTACAGCGACGTCAGCGAGGCCATCACGAGATCCGCGTCGTATTGCGCAAGCGCCCGCTCCGCGCCTGCGGCTCCCATCCGCGCGCGGAGCCCGGCATCGCGGAGGAGCTGGTCGATCGCCGCAGCGGCGGACTCGTCATCGCCGGCGGGATCCGAACAGCCGCGCCAAGGCCAGCGCCGGCACCGGCCCGAGCAGAAACGCCCAGTACGAGGGCGAGAAGGCATGCACGACGTCGTAGCGGGGCACTCGTCGCAGCAGTGTGATCGCGTACGCGACCGATGTGACCGCGGTCCGCAGGTACTTCACGCGCTGCAGCAACCGGAGGGGACCGGGAGTCGCGGGTTCACGGCGACGAACCCGACCTCGATTCCGGGAATCGCCTGGAGGCGCTCGAGGAGCTGTGCAAGCTGCACAGCCTGGCCGCCCAGGATGTCCAGCGACAGTCCGACAAGACACACCAGCACTATCGGCAGGGCCGGTCGGACAGCGCTCTGAGGCTCGAGATGTGCCCCGGCTGTCGGGACGGTCCGCTCAGAGATCCGTGGGGCGTAGTCCTTTCGGTCTGGCATGGATACACAGGATGACATTCAGCCTCGGGTGGCAACGTAGGCCACCTGTCGACTGAACTCCACACCCTGCCGTCTGCCGACCGCGTTTCTGCGGCGCTCCCGGCAGCGTCCTGGCAGGCGAGCGGAACTCGTTGTGTTAGTTTTGACGCACTGGTTCCCTGAACGCCGTCGGGCGAACCGTGGTAGCCGCCAACCTCGACTGCAAAGCAAGCCACGAACCGGAACCACCGACACAACCTCATGAAGACTACTCGAGCGCTGGTGATCAGTTCGTCCGGGTCGTCGACAACCCCGCCACCGGACATCGGCGGAATCTCGAGGACGTGATGGATCGCATAGAATTCCGGGAGGGCGACCTCTGCGATGTCGATGTGTGTACGGCCGCCGTCGACAACATGGAGGTGGTCTATCATGTCGCCGCGCTTCCCAGCGTTCCACGCTCGATGGCCGATCCCATCGGCACCCGCAACGCGAATGTGAACGCGACCCTCAATCTGCTCGAGGCCGGCCGCCGCGCCTCGGTGCGTCGATTCGTCTACTCGAGCTCAAGCTCCGCGTATGGCGACACCCCGATGATGCCGAAGGTCGAGACTGCGGAACTGCTGCCCCGCTCCGCAAACGCTGCCGCGAAGCTCGCGGGTCGTACACCCTCGCCTAAGCCCGGGCTGGACTCGTCGAAGGCGTGGCGCTCCGTTACTTCAACGTCTTCGGGCCACGGCAGGACCCCAGCGGTCCCTATGCCGCGGTGATCCCGCTGCTCTTCCGCGCCGCACTGACCGAGAGTCCCGTCACGATATTCGGCGACGGGCAGCAGACCCGCGACTTCACGTACGTCGACAACGTCGTCGATGCGAACCTGCTCGCCGCCACGGGCACGGCGTCGGCGCTGACCGGCCACGCGGTCAACGTCGGTGCCGGCAGCCGGACCTCCCTGATGGACCTCGTCGCGCTGGTTGAGGAGGTCGGCGGCCGCCGGATAACGGTACGTCATGCCCCCGAGCGCGCAGGCGATGTCCGTGACTCGCAAGCCAGCCTTGATCCGGGCGGCGCGGTTCCCGGCTACGCCCCGCGCGTGACCGTCCGCGCCGGGATTGAGCGGCTCCAGTCGTGGTATCTCACGAATCCCGGCGGCGTGATGGCCACCGCGCATTCCTGATGCGCCGGTCGCGAGGCGGCAGGCCGTGACCCACACTGCTACCGACTCCGCCAGCGGCATCCGCCCCGCCGGGCGGGCGAGCGCGGACGCCTTCCATCCGCCCCTCAGGGCCGGTCTGAAGGCGATCAAGCTGGGAATCCTCGAGACCGCTGAGCGCATCGGCCTATACCGGTACGTCCGGGACAGCCGATGGAGGAGCCGCCGACTCCTTATCCTGGGCTATCACGGGATCTCCGCGTCGGACGAGCATGAATGGAGCCCCGAACTGTACCTGCCCGTTGACGCGCTCCGTCGTCGCTTCGAGCTGCTGCGCGGCGACGGCTTCCACGTGCTGCCGCTGGCGGCGGCGGTCGAGCGTCTCAAGGCGGGAACGCTTCCCGCGCGCTCCATCTCGCTCACGTTCGACGACGGCACGCAGGATTTCCTCGACGCAGGTGTGCCCCTCCTGCGGGAGTTCGGATTTCCGGCGACAGTCTACCCCACGACCTATTACGCGGCCAGGCAGGTTCCTGTCTTCCGGACGTCGTGTCGATACCTGTTGTGGATTGGCCGCTCGCAGACGATCAGCGGTGAAGGGCTGACCGCGGCAGGCGATCCGCTCACCCTGGCAACGCTCGACCAGCGCGACGCCGCGGTGCAGGCAATGGAGGAACACCTCGCGGCGCACGAAGGTGGCGTGGAGCAACAGGTCGCGACCCTCCGGGTGCTCGCCGAGCGAGTCGGCGCGGACTTCGACCGCTTTCTGGCCGAACGGCGCCAGCGCATCATGACGCCGGAAGACATCGGCTCACTGCCACGTGATCTGGTAGACGTGCAGCTGCACACCCACCGGCACCGTGTCCCGCTCAGCAAGGAGTCGTTTGTGCGGGAGATCGTGGACAACCGGGCCGCCCTGTCGGCATGGCGCCCCGGCGAGCCCTTCGACGCCTTCTGCTACCCGAGCGGTGTGACGGACGAGCGATTCCTTCCGTGGCTGCGCGACCTCGGAATCCGGACAGCGGTGACGTGCGAGCCGGGGCTCGCCTCGCGCGCGACGGATCCGCTGTTGCTCCCCCGCCTGGTCGACTCATGGCGGCTGACCCGCCTGGAGTTCGAGGCCTGGCTCACGGGGGTGGGGAGCTTCCTGCCTCGGGTGCCGCGACGTGGACGGTACCGGCCGGCACCGGTTTACGACTAGTGCGTTCCAACTTGTTACGCCGAATGTCGGCGAAGGACGAGGCGAGACGTGCCCGTCGATACCGGACCCCTCGCCCCGACTTGAGGCAGCGTTCCCGCCGAAAGGAATGTCGGCGACGCATCGCCGGTCTGCGGCACCTATCGGCGGAGGTCCTGGCGTGGAACGCGGGTGCCAATCGCATCAGGAACATTCAGTGGCGGTTTACCCGCAAGGACGCGCGACGCAAGTTTAGCCATCAAAAGAATCTCTCTAAACGGTCAGAGACCTAGGTCCTGACGCTCTTGAAGGCCGGGACTCTCAACCCCATCGCGCGGCGGATGTAGACTCTGAGCGCCAGCGCGCGCCCGACCGCCGCGATGAGCGTGGCCGAAGCAGTGCCGACCTCCCCATAGATCGGCGTGAGAACGAGGGCCAGCACGAGGTTGAATGCTGCGGAGACGCCGATGATCCAGGCCGCTTCTCGCTCGTGCGCCGTCATGGTGAGCAGGTAGCCGGCCAGCGAGCCGGCGAGTCCGATCACCAGTTGTGCGATAGTCAGGATTATCAGCACCGAATGGCCGTGAACGAAACGCGGCCCGTACAAGCCCAACAGATGCGGCCCGAGAAGGATCAACCCCAGCGCGATGGGCAGCGACAGCGCCGTCGATATCCAGGTGACGGCGCGGATCAGGGACTGCAGCCGCGCCGGATCGCGCGAGTAGAGGTCGGCGATCATCGATTGCGCCACAAACGTCACTGACGATGCCGCCAGGACGAGGGGCATCGTGAGCTGTGACGCCGCGCCGTACACTGCCGCCTGCGCCGTCGTTAGCATGACGCCGACGACGACGATATCCGCCTGCTGCGAGATGATCAGCTGACCTGCCGATACGGTCAGGAGCGGGTATGCCGTCCTGGCCCATGTCCGCTTGTCATACGCCGGGGCAGCGGCTCGCACCTCGGCCGGAATCGCCCGCTTCCGCCAGGCATAGGTGACACCCAGCGCCACCAGCGCACTGAGGAGGTTTCCGACGACTGCGAGCGGCGCGGTCATCGTTATGTCAGCGAAGGAATAGGCGATCAGAATCAGCAACCCGAACGTAAGTGGACGAAGCAGGTTGATCGGCAACTGCGCTTCCGCGTATCGGTGCAGCCCCTGCAACACCGCGCCTTCCAACAGGAGGAGCGTTGCCACCGGGAGGAGCGGGCAAGCCACGAGGAGCGTCAACGGCAGGTCCGGATGCTTGTCGCGAAGGCCATCCGCAAAAAGCAGGATCCCCAGCGCGCTCAGGACCGCGATGGCGAAGGAAGTCGCGATGACCGCCGTGCGGCTGCTTCGCAGGAATCCGCGCAACAGGCCCCAGCGACCGGTAGCGACGTAGCTCCCCACAAAACGCACGCACGTGACATCGAGCTCCATCTTCCCGAAGAGCTGCGCGATCGCGAGCCAGCCCATGACCAGGAGGTAGGTGCCATAGCCAATGGCGCCGAGCAGGCGCGCGAGCGCGACTTGGACGACAAACGACGCGGCCGCTCCGGCGCCGTTGACCAGCATCGTTTGCAGCGTGCCTCGGGCAACGCGGCCACCCATCCGCTCCCGCGAGAATCGGGAACGGAGAATACCGATGACCTCAGTCAGCGCATTGCCCGGCGCGGTCACTGCGGGCGAAGAAGCAGACTGGATCCGCTATCGCGAGCCACCTCGGGACGCGCCACGAAGCGGCGGACATCGTACGTCGCGTTCGCGAACGCCTTGGGGAACTGCGATGGTCGTTCCGCGACGTAGGCACTCAGGTTTCTTTCGGACCGTAGCACGGCGAACAGGCGCGGGACTACCACGTGGGTGATTCCCTTCCGATCGAGCTCCGCAATCACCTCATTCGCGTCGCCGAACGGTATGCCCATCGCCGGAACATCGGTCTCCAGCGTCAGCACGCGAGGATTGGTGAAGACCACGCGCATCTTCGCCGTGTCGGAATTGACTCGGACCCAGTCGAAGAGCGCCATGGTGTCCGGATCGCCGAGCAGCGAGGGGCGCGCCGGTTTCCGGGCCAGTTGAACGGCGGCACCGATCGTTACGGCCGCCACCATGACAAGGATCAACCTGGGTATGGCCGGCTTGAGGTTCGCCGGCAGGAAGCGAGCTCCCATCCACGACAGCCCCTGTGTTATGAAAACCATCACCAGCGGAATCAGCGGCCAGGCGTAGCGCGGCTCGCGGACCGGTGAGACCAGGAGGACTGTCGCGTACGCCAGCACGAAGCAGGCAAGGACGCTCTTGAACTGCCGCCTGAGGAAGAGCCCCCCGCCCACGACCAGCGGGATTGCGACCAGCACGTGGTACACATCATTCGCGATGTTGGAACCGAATGGATAGAGGGCGCCGGTGGTGAGCGCCAAGCGATAGGTGCGGACCAACTCGCTCAGCCGGAGAGACGACAACTGCCGGACCGTTCGACCGAGGAACGGGATCTGATCGAAAGCGAAAAAGGCGAACACCACGGCTCCCGCGGCGAGCACGACAAGTGGTGCCAAGACCTTCACACCGTGATCCCGTCGGCGAAGGATCGCGTACAGCAGGAGGGCCGGTATCAATGCTACGCCAGCCACGCGGACCGAGAGAGCTGCGACGGTCATCAGGGCGAGCGTTACGCCTCGTCGCCAGTCGCTGGGGTGGTCCGCATCCGCCAACATCAACGTGGACCACACGAGGATGCAGAACAGTGGATCCGAAATTGCGGAGCTGGTTGCATACTGCGTTTCGAGTGCAAGTGGAACGACGGCTGCCGCAATGATCCCGGTGGTAGTGTCGCCACGGCGCACGAAATACCAGCAGGTCATCACGCCGAAAGCCGCGACCAGCAATGACTCGAGAAGCTTGAAGACCGGCGAATGCGTCCCGAATACGGCCACGAAGGGCGCAAGAACGAGCGGCCACCCCGGTGGCTGCACTCGCGGCCCTACCAGGTTCATATCGGTATAGATGTACCCGATGTCGGTGTACGCCCGCCCCTCCGCGAGCGTCTTAGCGTGGAGCAGATAATGCGCGTAGTCGCCATCGGTCGCCGAGGGTGGATCGGTCCAGCGCATCAGCACCACGGCGGCAAATGGCAGCAGTGCGGCAAATACCAGCCACCTGAACAAGCGCGGTGGCAGCGCCCATGCTGGCGACGTCATAGGAATGCGCGGGGGCCTAACTTCACCTGGTGAATACGATCACAGTAGTCATCACGCCACAGGACAGAGTCGCTTCATGATGGCACCCCGACAGCCTGCATGGTAACCCGGCCCGGCCGCGCAGCTGCGGCGTCCGTCGTGACCGCATCGCTCGCGCTGATCGGGTTCATGACCCTCCGACCAGCGGAAGCGCCTGCCGGGCTCCCGACATTCTGCATCTTCTGCGGGCCGCTTGGCGGCGTTGACTTCACGCTCAACACGGCCTTGTTCGTCCCACTCGGCCTCGGCCTGCGATGGCTCCTTGGTCGGTGGACAACGTCCGTGATCATCGGCGCCGCAACAACGCTGGTCATCGAGGCACTGCAATGGCGCTTCATTCCGGGTCGCGACGCGTCGCTCGGCGACTTGCTGGCGAACACACTGGGGACAATGCTGGGTGCCTGGCTCGCCGTCGCCGGGCTCCGTTGGGTGAACGCGACAAGTTCCGAAGCACGCCGATTCGCCGGAGCTTTCGGGATCGCCGTCACGCTCGTGGTGACCGCGTCGGCGTGGATGCTGCAACCCATTCAGACGAGATATCCTCAGTGGGTACAATGGAAGCCAGAGCGGCGAAACCTGGACACGTTTCAGGGCCGCCTGATGGAAGTCGAGTTGAACGAAATACCGCTTCGTCCGACTCAGATTCTGCAACCGTACCGGTCCATTGATCCGGTCACCCGCAGCGTCACGGTTCGCGCCACACTGACCATCCCTCCCGCTCCAACGCGGCGACAGGCAATCATCGTGCGCATCGCGAATCCCCTCGAGGAGGGTTTCTACCTGGCGCAATGGGGTCAGGCGGCGGTCTTCAGAACTCGCATCGCTGCCGAGCGCCTGAAGCTCCGCCCCCTCCTCGTCGGACTGGAAAACGCACTATCGGTGTCGGACACCGAGACCAACGGCACAACAGGTGAAATCACCCTGGAAGCCAACAGCAATCCCCGCGCCATGGCGGTACGGCGAGGCCCCACCGGCCGCGAGACCGAGGTAACGCTTCGGCGAACAATTGGTCTGGCCTGGGCGCTCCTGTTGCCGTGGGATGTGGCGCTTCGCCCAACATGGTGGCTGGCCAACGCGCTCTGGCTGGGTTCCCTGACGTTTCCGGTCGCGTTCCTCACGATACGGTCCGGCGGAACGCGCAGTGGCGATTCAGGCCGCGCCCTTGTGTGGTGGCCGTTACCGCTGGTTCTGGGCAGCATGGTTGCCGCGTCGGCCGCGTCCGGATTGAGCCCGCTCGGCATGGGCGAATGGCTGGGCGTCCTCACGGGTATCGTCGCAGGATTGGCGGTCGAGCGATTGACCACAGCAAGGGACCGAGCGGACTTGAAGGCCGGCGCGCGCGTCGGCAGCATACCTTCGTGACCGCCGCGCTGACCGCCTTTGGCACTCTCCGCGAGATCCTTCGTGTCGTGCTCCTCACCGCCGCGGCGATCATGGCAGTCATCGCGGTCGGTGACTGGCTGGTGCGGACACGCCGCGTCAGTCCCTTCAGTCCCGTCGCGCGTTTCTTCCGAACGAGCATCGATCCATGGCTCGAGCCGGTCGAACGGCGAGTCGTGCGCGCCGGCGGACTCCCGGCCACTGCGCCGTGGTGGGCGTTGGCCGCGATCGTCATTGGCGGCATCGTCCTTCTTGCACTCGTCGACTTCGTGGGAGTCCTGCTCGCGGACCTGTCGCGGGGCATCGCCGGTGGCCCAGGCGGGTTCGCCCGCCTGGTCATCTATTGGGCCTTCACGTTCCTTCGCATTGCCATTCTGGTGCGCGTGATCGCTTCCTGGCTGCCGATCTCACCGTTTTCGCCCTGGATTCGCTGGTCCTTCACGCTCTCTGAGCCCATCCTGCGGCCTCTGCGTCGCGTCATTCCCCCGTTCCGATCGATCGACATCACGCCGATTATCGCCTTCTTCGCCCTGGTCATTGTGGAGAGCCTGGTCCGCGGATGGCTTCAGTGAGGGGTGCGTGAGCGATCCGGACCTTGTCCGCTTGCGCGTCCGAGTCCAGCCGCGCGCTTCGCGGAACGAGTTCGCCGGTGTTGAGAACGGAGTCTTGCGCGTCAGGCTGCACGCTCCGCCGGTCGACGGGGCGGCGAATGAGGCGCTGGTCGCGTTCATGGCAGACGAGCTCGGCGTTTCGCGACGGCAGGTGCGTATTGTTTCAGGTTTTGGATCAAGAAACAAGGTTCTCGAAGTCGATGCCAGGGCGCGCCCCGCCCTTGACCGGATCCTCGCCTCTACCTAACGATAGGCCATGATCCTCCTCGTCGGTGGTAATGCCGCCCTGCTCGAGGGGCTGGCTCAGGCGTTGGCGAATACCGGGCAACGCGTGGTCGCCTCCCATTCGCTCGATGAGGCCCTGGAACTGCAGGCTCGCCACCCTCCGGTCCTGACCGTAGCGGAGCGCAGCCTCGTGTCGGAGTCGGAACCGGCGAAGTCCTTCCTGAACGGAACGCTCGCCGGCGGCGGCGCACTGGTCACGTACCGCGAGGCGGGCGACACGTCGCGCGCCTTGCCCGCCCTGCTGGCGCGCCACGTCCTGGCCGATCTGGTGCTTCCGCTGGAACGCAACCGCCTGGTTGCCCTCGCCCAACACCTGGCGACTCGAGCCAAGGCGGTCGGACGCGAGGCCGACGTGACCCGGCCCGACTCCCCTGCGTCGTAAGACGGGACCGCTTGCCGCGGCCCCTGAGGCCCGTTATTCCTCCGTAGCGCGAGCCGGACAGTCCTCTGCCCGACCTCCGCACGACATCAGATTCGTGGCGATTTCAGGCAACTTGCGGCCACGTTAAAAAACCCGCTAAAGCGCCGGCCCGGCGCCTGTGCGCCAGGGCCGTTTTCGTTCCAGGATCCCCATTGACCACTCCACAGACGAGCACCGGCTCCGCCTCCCCGTACCTCGACGCACTTGCCCGGCGCGTCCTGGTCTTTGATGGGGCGATGGGCACGAGCATACAGCGTTACCATCTCACGGCAGAGGACTTCGGCGGGAAGGCACTCGAGGGCTGCAACGATCACCTCGTGCTCACCCGCCCCGACGTGATCCGCGAGATCCACGAGTCGTTCCTGGCGGCGGGCTGCGACGTCCTGGAGACGTGCACGTTCCAGTCGACGCCGCGCCGCCTCGCGGAGTGGGGAATCCTCGAGAAAGTCCGTGACATCAACGTCGCCGCCGCCAGGCTCGCGCGCGAAGTCGCGGATCGTTATGCGACACCTGGGCGTCCGCGTTTTGTGGCGGGTTCCATCGGTCCAACCGGACTTCTCCCGTCCAGCAGCGATCCCGTACTCTCCGCCACGACATTCGCCGAGCTGTCGGACCAGTACTACCAGCAGGCAAAGTACCTCGTCGAAGGGGGCGTTGATGTCCTCCTGATCGAGACGGCGCAGGACATCCTCGAGGTGAAGGCGGCGCTGGCCGGTTTCGAGCGTCTTTTCACGGAACTTGGCCGCCGCGTGCCGGTGCAGGCCCAGGTCACGCTGGACACCAGCGGTCGCATGCTGCTGGGTACCGACATCGCCGCCGCAATGACGACGCTCGAGTCCCTGCGCGTCGATGTTCTGGGACTGAACTGCTCGACGGGACCGGAACACATGCGCGAGCCGATCCGGTTTCTCACCGAACACGCGTCGCGCCCCGTGTCCTGCATCCCTAACGCGGGCCTGCCACTGAACACGGGCACGGGTGACGCGGTCTACCCGCTCGAGCCGGAACCGATGGCCATGATGCTCGCCGAGTTCGTGCGCGATTTCGGCGTGCGGATTGTCGGCGGGTGCTGCGGGACGACGGCGGAGCATCTCAAGGCTGTGTGTCGGGAGATAGATGCACTCGGCGCGAGGTCAGAGGTCAGAGGTCCGAGGTCCGAGGTCGCTGGCAACGACTCACGACTCATGATTCACGATTCACCTGGTCAGTTCCAGGTCACGAGTCACGAGTCACGAAAAGCCCGGCACGCCGTTCCGCGACTCTCCTCAGCGATGCGGGCAATCACCATGCACCAGGATCCGCCACCGCTGCTGGTGGGTGAGCGGGTGAACTCGCAGGGCTCGCGAAAGGTCAAGCGCCTGCTGCTCGCCGATGACTACGACGGCATCCTCGACGTGGCGCGGGAACAATCGGAGTCAGGCGCCCACGTCCTCGACGTGTGCGTGGCGCTGACCGAGCGAGCGGACGAAGCCGACCAGATGGCGAAGGTGGTCAAACTCCTGTCGATGAGCGTCGAGACGCCGCTGATGATCGACTCCACCGAGGCCGCTGTGATCGACGCGGCACTGGAGCACGCGCCCGGTCGCGCGATCATCAACTCCATCAACATGGAGAATGGCCGCAAGCGCATCGACGCCGTGGTGCCCCTCGCGAAGAAACACGGGGCGGCGCTGGTTGCCCTGACCATCGATGAGATCGGGATGGCCAGGACGCGCGACCGCAAACTCGAGATCGCCCGCAAGATCCACGACATCGTCGTGCACGAATACGGCCTGGCACCGGGCGACCTGGTCTTCGACGCGCTGACATTCACCCTCGCGACCGGCGACGCTGAATGGATCGATTCGGCGCGGGAAACGATCGAAGGCATCCGGCTCATCAAGCGCGAACTGCCGGGTGTGTTCACGATTCTTGGCGTATCGAACGTCAGTTTCGGACTGACTCCCGCCGCGAGGTCGGTTCTCAACTCGGTGTTCCTTCACCATTGCGTGCAGGCCGGGCTCGACGCCGCCATCGTGAATCCCGCGCATGTCACGCCGTACGCCGAGATACCGCCTGACGAGCGAGAGCTCGCTGACGACCTGGTATTCAACAAGCGACCCGATGCGCTCCAGCGGTACATCGAGCACTTCCAGGCGGCGGGCGGAGGGAGTGGAACAGCGGACATCACCCGCGAAGACCCGACCCTCGGTATGACGCCCGACCAGCGGGTGCACTGGATGATCGTGCACCGCAAGAAGGAGGGGATCGAAGAGGCCCTCGATGCGGCCGGCGTTCGGGAACAGCCGGTCCGCGTCCTCAACGAGGTTCTCCTGCCGGCGATGAAGGAAGTCGGTGACAAGTTCGGCGCCGGCGAGTTGATCCTTCCCTTCGTGCTGCAGTCGGCCGAGGTGATGAAGAAGGCCGTGAAACACCTCGAGCGATTCCTGGAACGCAGCGAGGGCTACACGAAGGGGCGCGTCGTGCTCGCCACGGTATATGGCGACGTGCATGACATCGGGAAGTCGCTCGTCAACACGATTCTCTCCAACAACGGCTACACCGTGTACGACCTCGGCAAGCAGGTGCCGGTGAACACGATCATCGACAAGGCCATCGAGGTGAACGCCGACGCCATCGGCCTTTCGGCGCTGCTGGTGTCCACGTCGAAGCAGATGCCGATCTGCGTTCAGGAGCTCGACAAGCGCGGATTGAACGTTCCCGTCCTCATTGGTGGAGCGGCCATCAATCGCCGCTTCGGAAGGCGGACGATGTTCGTTGAGGGCGAGCGGGCGTACGCGCCCGGAGTCTTCTACTGCAAGGACGCGTTCGAGGGCCTGGACACGGTCGAGGCGCTGATGGACCTGTCTAACCGCGAGTCGCTCGTCCGCAAGCTGGTGGATGAAGCGCGACGCGACGTCTTCCTGCACTCGGCCGTCGGCAAGGAGGCCATGGGTGGGAGCACGGACACCGGCCGGAGCGCCGTCTCCACGGCGCACAAGGTACCGGCTCCTCCGGCGTGGGGAATAAGGGTCCTTCGCGACATTCCACTCCATGAGGTGCTCGACCTGCTGGATCTGGATGAACTGTTCCGCCTGCAGTGGGGCGGACGGGGCTCGGGCGAATCGTTCGAAACGTCCGTTCGCGAGATGTTCAGACCCACGCTCGCGCGACTGCGTGAGGACGCCACGCGAAATGGCTGGGTGAAGCCACAGGCGGTGTACGGCTTCTTCCCCGTTCAGTCGGACGGAAACACGGTCATCGTGTACGACCCGGCCGCGCTGGAAAGCGACGGTGGCGCGCTCAGGGAAGTCGCGCGGCTCACATTCCCCAGACAGGAGGGGCGCGACCGCCTGTGCCTCGCCGACTACTTCCGTGCCGTCGATTCGGGGGAGGTCGACGTCATGCCCCTGCAGGTGGTCACCGTCGGTGATGCCGCCAGCAGGCGCTTCGACGAACTCCAGGCGGCGGGTGAGTACGCCGAGGCGTATTTCGTGCACGGTCTGGCCGTGGAGGCTGCCGAGGCGGTCGCCGAATGGCTCCACCGGCGCATCCGCGCCGAACTCGGCGTGCCGGTGGGGCGTGGCAAACGGTACTCCTGGGGGTACGGCGCCTGTCCCGACCTCGACGACCACGCGGTCGTCTTCCGCCTGCTCCCGGCCCAGGATGCGTTAGGCATGACGCTGACCACCGCCTTCCAGCTCGTCCCCGAGCAGAGCACGGCGGCGATGATCGTGCATCACCCCGAAGCGAAATACTACTCGATCCGGGGCGAAGGACCCGCCGGTGAGGTCAGAGCGCCGAACGCCGGGCTCCGAGGGGTGCCGGCCAACGCCGTGTCGCGAGAAACCGGTCAGTGACGACCCGCGCCATTCTCCTCGAACGGCTTCTGGATCCCGAGAGCGTCGTCGTCTTCGACGGCGCCATGGGCACGATGCTGTACGCGCGAGGCGTCTTCATCAACCAGTGCTACGACGAGTTGAACACGCGCGCGCCGGATCTCGTGCGCGCCGTGCACGCCGAATACGCGCAGGCCGGGGCCGAGGTCCTGGAGACGAACACCTTCGGCGCCAACCGCGTGAAGCTGGCGCAGTATGGCCTCGAAGCGCAGACCGGTGACTTCAACCGCGCCGCGGCACGGCTGGCGCGTGACGTCGCCGGCGAGCACTGCCTCGTGGCCGGGGCCGTCGGCCCGTTAGGCGTCCGGCTCGAGCCATACGGCCCCACCAGCCACGACGAGGCCCGCACCGTGTTCGCCGAACAGATGGTCGCGCTGAAGGAAGGCGGCGCCGACCTCTTTGTCGTGGAGACGTTCGGAGACCTGGAGGAGATCGGGCAGGCCGTGCGCGCGGCGCGCGACGTGGATCCCCTCATGCCGGTGGTAGCCCAGATGACCATCGGAACCGACGGGCGCACGCCGTTCGGTGCCTCGCCGGAGGATGTGGCCAGCTGGCTCGACGGCCTGAGCGTCGACGTGATCGGCCTCAACTGCTCGGTGGGGCCACAGGGCATCCTCGAGGGCATCGAGCGCATGGTCCACGTCACGCGGCGCAAGCTGAGCGCGCAGCCTAACGCCGGCATGCCCCGGGAAGTGGGCGGGCGCGCCATGTACATGGCCAGCGCCGAATACATGGCCACCTACGCCAGGCACCTTGTTCAGGCCGGCGCGAAGATCGTTGGCGGCTGTTGCGGAACCACACCCGAACACATTCGCGCCATCGCCAACGGCGTGCGGCCCATGGCACCACGGCTCGGGAGGCAGAAGCCACTTTCTGCATCTGCCGAGTCGCGAGTCACGAGTCACGAGACACGAGAGGCCCAGTCACCAGTCACCGTCCAGGAATCACGAGCGGTCGAGCCGGTTCCGTTCGCCGAGCGATCCAGGTTTGCGGCGAAGATCGCCGCCCAGCAGTTCGTGACGTCCGTCGAGATCGTGCCGCCACGCGGCGTCAACGCCGACAAGATGCTCGCCGACGTGGCGTTACTGCGCGATGCCGGAGTCGACGCCGTCAATGTCCCGGACGGCCCGCGTGCCCAGAGCCGCATGGGCGCCATGATGACGAGCCTGCTGATCGAGCAGCGCGTTGGGATCGAGACGGTGACGCACTACTGCTGCCGCGATCGAAACCTCCTCGGCATGCTCAGCGACCTGCTGGGCGCCGCCGCCGTCGGATTGCGCAACATCCTCCTCATCACCGGCGACCCGCCCAAGATGGGGCCCTATCCCGATGCCACAGCGGTCTTCGACATCGACTCCATCGGATTGACGAACCTCGTCCGGAACCTGAACCACGGACTCGATCCGGGCGGAAACCCCATCGGTGAGCCAACGCGTTATGCAATCGGAGTGGGATGCAACCCGGCCGCCCTCGATCCGGCGGTTGAGCTCAAGCGGTTCATGTACAAGGTCGAGGCGGGCGCCGAGTTCGCGGTGACGCAGCCGGTCTTCGACGTGGCGCAGCTCGAGCGCTTTCTCCGCGAGATCGACGGCGTCCGAATCCCCATCGTCGCCGGTATCTGGCCCCTGGTCTCGGCGCGCAACGCCGAGTTCCTCGCCAACGAGGTTCCAGGCGTGGTGGTGCCCGAAGCAGTCCTGCAGCGGATGCGAAAGGCCAACGACCGGTCGCGGGAGCATGCCGTGGCGGAGGGGATTGCCATCGCGCGGGAAATGCTGGCCCAGGTGCGCGACACGGTGAATGGGGTGCAGGTGGCGGCCCCGTTCGGCAAGGTCGACTTGGCGCTCCAGGTCTTTGCGCCAACGGCGTAATTCATTCGGGGACAAGCGTTTACCCGATACCGTGGTTGGTCGTCATCACTGGGCGGCCGCTGAAAGCTCGACACGCTCCCATATTCCACGGACGCCGATCCCGAACCGTGGTTCCTCTATTCGTTAGGCCAGCCCTCACCAAGCACAACGCCAACGGATGATCCTGTTCGCAATCGCCTTGGTGGCGTTTGGGCTCCTCGCCCTGGCATGGATTGTCTATCCTGCGGCCATGTGGCTGCGGGGGGGCGGACGCAAGCGCTGGGGCGCGACGATCGCGGAGCGCGAGCCAACAGAACGAGTCACGGTGGTTGTCGCAACGCGCGACGATCCCGGATTCGCGCTCGAACGGGTACGGAACCTGCACGCCACCAGTTATCCGGCAAACCTCTTTCGCATACTGATAGCGGTGGACGTCACGTCTGTGCACCAACCCGAAGCGTACCGAGCTGCCCTGCTCGGCCTCGCCGAGGTCGTCCCCGGTGACGCACCCGGCGGAAAGGCGGCCACCCTCAACGCCGCGGTACGGGCCGCCGGCGACGCGGGCGTTCTGGTGTTCGCCGACGTCGGCCAGGAATTCAATGCGGACGCCATCCGGCTACTCGTCGAGGCGCTCCGCGATGGGCGCCTTGGCGCGGTCACCGGCCGATACACCCACGCCCGCACCGACGACCTCATGTCGGCATACGCCACCCTCGAAGCCGTGATTCGCGCCGGCCAGGCCGCGGGTCGCAGCGTCGTGTCCGCATCAGGTTCGATCCTCGCCATGCGCCCGGCATTCTGGCGTGAATTGCCGGCCGGGCTCATTTGCGACGACTTGTTCACCGGGCTGTCCGTCGTCAGGCAGGGATCGCGCGTGGGCTTCTGCCCCCAGGCAATCGCATACGATCCGCGTGTGTTCTCACGCGATCAGCAATTCACGCGGCGGGTCCGCACGCTGACGGGACTGATTCAGTATTGCGTCGTTCAACCCCGCGCGCTGGCACCATGGAGTAATCCGGTCTGGGTGCACTTCTTCGTCCACAAACTTCTCCGGCTGTTGACGCCGATTCTCCTCGCGATCGGGGTGATAGCGCTTGGCGCATGGCTCGTTCCGCGCGCGCCGCGAGAGACCCTGGGCATCGCGGGAGCGCTCGCGGTCGCGGCCACCGTCGTCTGGCTGGTGGCGCCCGCCAGGTTCCGGCGCGCGCGGGACCAGGTTCTCTGGGCGCTTCGTTTGATGCTCGTTCCGGTCATGGCCATCTCCAACGGCCTCCGCGGCCGGTGGACGGTCTGGACTCCCACGTCGCAGGTCCGGGCTGACCTGCGCACCGGCGCCTGACGATGTGCGGCTTCTGCGGCATCGCCATTCCCCGGGGATCGACGCGCCGGCTCGACCGCGACCTCGTCGAGCGCATGAACAACACCATTGCGCACCGGGGTCCTGACGGCGACGGAATCTTCCTGCAGGATGGCATTGGCCTCGGCCATCGACGCCTGAGCATTATCGATCCCGCGCTTGGCGCCCAGCCGATGTCGGTGCGGAATGGCGAAGTGGTGATGGTCTACAACGGAGAGGTCTACAACCATCCCACGCTGATGCCGGAACTGCAATCCGCCGGCGTCCGTTACCGGACCCACTGCGACACCGAGACGATCCTTCATCTGTACGAGCGCGAGGGCCGCGAGATGCCCAGGCGTCTTCGCGGGATGTTCGCGTTGGCGATCTGGGACGCGCGGTCGAGGGAACTCCTGCTCGCGCGCGACCGGTTCGGCGTGAAGCCGCTGTACTACGTCCACACCGCGGACGGCGCGCTCTACTTTGCATCGGAGATCAAGGCGCTCCTGGCGGCCGACGCGGTGCGCGCAACGCTCAACCTGCGCGCGTTTCCCGACTATCTCGCCAATCACGGGACGTGCGGCGACGACACGCTCTTCGAGGGCGTGAAGCGCCTCCCGCCCGGACGCACACTCGTCTGGCGCGACGGTTCCATCCGGATCGACCGGTACTGGTCTTTGAGCTTCAACCCGGCGGCGATCGACCGGCGTCCGGATCGCGTGCTGATCGACGAGTACCGCGAGCGCTTCCGCGAGTCGGTCCGCCTCCGGCTCATGGCGGACGTCCCGTTAGGCATGTTCCTGTCCGGCGGCATCGACTCGGCCTCCATCACGGCAATGATGAGCACGCTTGTCGACGACCCGATCATGACATTCTCGGTTGCCTTCGCCGAGCGGGAAGCGAACGAACTGGCCTACGCCCGCCTGGTCGCGACGCGCTACCGCACCGATCACCACGAGGTGGTCGTCACGCCCGCGGAGTTCTTCGGCGCGCTGCCCACGCTCGTGTGGCACGAAGACGAACCCATCGCCCATCCCTCGAGCATCGCGTTGAACTTCGTGTCGCGCCTCGCGGCGGAACGGGTCAAGGTCGTGCTCACTGGCGAGGGAAGCGATGAAACGCTCGGCGGATACGGGCGCTATCGGTACACGGTCTGGAACATGGCCCTTGGTCGCGCCGCGCAGGGACTGACCGGCGCGCTCGCGCGGCGCCTGGGCAGCGCGCTCGTGGAACAGCTCCCGCGCGACTCACGCTGGCAGGCCAGACTGCGCCGCACGGCGCTGAGCCGGCCGGCGACGCTCGACGATCTCTATTTCGACAACTTCGCGGTCTTCGACCGCCGCGCGATTCGCGCCCTGCTCTCGCCAGCGCACCGGGATTCGCTCGGCGCGATCGATCCGTACGCCGTCGCGCACGACCTGCTGCGCACCACCGACGCCGGGTCCGTGCTCAACCAGCTCCTCTACGTTGACCTGTTCACGTACCTGCACGAGCTGTTGATGAAGCAGGACCAGATGAGCATGGCGGCGTCGATCGAGAGCCGGGTCCCGTTCCTCGACCATCCGCTCGTGGAATTCACCGCCACGCTTCCCGAACGCCTCAAGCTGCGAGGCCGCACCACGAAGTACATCCTCCGCGAGGCCATGCGGGACTTCCTGCCGGCCGAGATCCTGTCCCGCGGCAAGATGGGCTTCCCCGTTCCCATCGGACGGTGGTTCCGCGAGGCCTATCGCGGGATCGTCGACGAGTTCGTGCTCGGCGAGCGCGCCGCCGGTCGCGACCTGTTCGACGCGCAGACCGTCCGAACGCTGGTGAACGAACACGCCGCGGGCGCGCGGGATCATGCCGAGCGCCTGTGGGCCCTCGTCAACGTCGAGATCTGGCACCGGATCTTCATAGACGGCGAGTCGCCGGACGACGTCGGGGTTGCCGCGCCCGCACTGGCCGCCGCGCGTTAGGTGCACCTGCTCTGGGTCAAGACCGAGTTGCTCCACCCGATCGACAAGGGTGGACGCATACGCACGTACAACATGCTCCGCGCGCTCAAGCGCCGTCACCGGGTCACGTATCTCACGCTGGACAACGGGACCGCGGCCCCGGACGCGGCCGAGTCGGCGCTGGAATACTGTCATGAACTGATCCGCGTCCCCTTCGATGAGGCGCGGCGCCGGTCACCACGATTCTGGTTCGAGCTGCTGGCCAACGTTGCATCGCCGCTTCCGTACGCGATCGCGAAGTACCGCTCGGACCGTCTGCGGAACGAAATCCTGGGCGCCGTCCGCGCTCGCGGGATCGACGTGGTGGTGTGTGATTTCCTCGCACCCAGCCAGAATGTCCCCGACGGCCTGCCCTGCCCGACCGTTCTCTTCCAGCACAACGTCGAGGCGGCGATCTGGAGACGGCACGCGGACGTCCGCGTGAATCCGCTCGCCCGAGCCTACTTTCGCGAGCAGTGGCGCCGCATGGAACGGTTCGAGCGCCGGGAGTGCCGCCGGTTCAGCCGTGTCGTGGCGGTATCCCGCGCCGACGCGGAAACCATCGAACGCGACTACGGTGTGACCGGCGTTTCCGACGTTCCCACGGGCGTCGATGTCGAGTACTTCCGTTCGGCCGGTCGTGCGGAGCCGGAAGCGCACAACCTGGTCTTTACGGGTTCGATGGACTGGCTCCCAAACGAGGACGGCATTGTCTGGTTCGTGGACGAGGTCCTTCCTCGCATTCATGCGCAGGTGCCTGACGTCACGCTGACCGTGGTTGGCAGGAATCCGCCGCAGCGGATTCAGGCGCTGGCCGCTCGCGACAAGCGTCTTCGCGTGACGGGATCCGTTCCGGATGTCCGGCCGTTCATGGAGCGCGCGGCGGTTTTTGTCGTTCCGCTGCGCGTGGGCGGCGGAACCCGGCTGAAGATCTTCGAGGCGCTCGCGATGGAGCGCCCGCTGGTTTCGACGACCATTGGCGCCGAGGGCCTCCCACTCCAGCACGGAGTGCACGCCCTGATCGCCGACGGCGCGGACCGGTTCGCGGACGCCGTGGTCAGACTCCTGTCAGACCGCCAACTGGCGGCAACGTTGGCGCGGGATGGAGCCGCATACGTGCGATCGCGGTTCGGCTGGGATCATGCCGCCGAAGAATTCATCGACCTGATTTCGACACCCCGGACCCCCGAATAGCGAGCGATCGCCGTCATTAGCGATTCATCGCAACCCGTGGTATCGTGACGTCGTTGGGCGCCCGATCCCGTCACGCCGACACCGCAGAGGACACCGAATGCCAGAACCGCAGTACCACCTTGCCGAGTTGGAGATCGCGCTCGACCCGACGCGCCCTGAGCACATTCTGCCAGTGCTGTCGTCGTCTCGCGTCGGCGTCGTGGACGTGGGCTGCGGAATAGGACAGCTATTCGTCGCGAAGGGCGATGAGGTTCCACCCGGCGTGCCGCGCTACGGGTTCGACGTCGACCCGACGGTGATCGCCTACGCGAAAGGGCGATGGCCCGAACGCGCGGAGTTCGGCGTCGCGCCCGCGGAACAGCTTCCGCTTCCAGGTGGTTCGGTGGACTTCTACGTGTCGAGAGTGACAATTCCGCTGACGAATATTCCAGAAGCGCTCCAGGAAGCCGCGCGCGTTCTCGTCCCCGGAGGGCGACTGTGGATCACGCTGCATCCGATTTCGATGATCTTCGGACAGATCGGCAGAGCCGTGCGCAGAGGCCGCGTGAAGGAGTTGATCATGCGCTCCATCGTCCTCATGAACGGCCTGGCGTTTCATATCTTCGGTACCGGCCGTCGCATCCTGGGAATCCGCGATTCCTGGCAGAGCAGGACGCGAATGAGGCGCGAGCTCGACAAGGGATTCAAGGATGTCCGCGTCACCACGAACGGACGTCACTTCCTCATCGAGGCAACCCGTCGATGATGAGCCGCAGAGCACCGTGAACCAGGTCGATCGTCTTTCCCCATCCGGGCCGCTCACGGAACTCACCGCTGACGAAGGTCCTGTTCAGGATGCCGTCGCGAGGACGAGCCCATCCCGCACCCGTCGAGCATCGCGCTGAACTTTGTGTCGCGGCTCGCCGCGGAACGGGTAAAGGTCGTGCTCACGGGCGAAGGCACCGACGAAACGCTCGGCGGCTGCGGGCGCTACCGATATACGGTCTGGAACATGACACTCGGCCGCGTGGCCGAGGGACTCACCGGCTCGATGGGCCGTCGCCTGGGCAGCGCGATGGTGGACCGGCTGCCGCAGGGGTCCCGCTGGCGGTCACGACTCCGCCACACCGCGCTCAGCCGCCCCGCGACCCTCGACGATCTCTACTGCGACAATTTTGCCGTCTTTGATCGCCAGGCCGTCCGCGCCCTCCTGTCTGGGCGCTGGTCAACGTCGAGATCTGGCACCGCACCTTCATCGACAGCGAGTCGCCAGAACATGTTGGCGTCCACGCGCCTGCCATGGCGGTGCCGCGTTAGGCCCATCGCGTCCCCGGGACTGGCTTTCGTGGCGGAAGCTCTCGATGTACGTTGCCTCCTTGCCGGCGCATCACATCCCGTTCCTTGCCTTGAGCTGCTCATGTCCGTTAGCCAGATCAGCACCGCTCGTGCCTGTGCGGCGGCCCTGAGAGACAGCGGTGAGTACTGAGTCGGGTTCTCCTGGATCAGTGGCCCGATGGCTGCGGGTCCTGAGGATTATGGCGGCCAGCGCCCGCAACCGGCTCAAGTTCAGTCTCGGCAGCATCGACAGCTTCAGTGGATCGACGACTCACAAGCGCAGCGTCGCTCACGCGGTTCAGTACCAGAATCAGATCTATGATGACTGCGTAAGGTACGGAGCGCTGACTCCGGACCGGATTCGCGAGCGCGTCGTGGTCGAGCTGGGCCCCGGAGACAATATCGGCGCACTCCTCCGCTTCATTGCCGCGGGCGCGCGGAACGTGGTGGGAGCGGATCGGTTCTACTCGACACATGATATCGAGCACGAGCGGAAGATCTACATCGCGCTGCGCGCCACGTTGTCGGATGAGGAACGAAGAAGGTTCGATGATGCGGTTCAGCTCGAACCGACGCTCCACTTCAATCCTGAGCGGGTTTCCTATGTCTACGGCAAGGGTGCTCAGGACATCGACGCGGTGGTGCCTCCTCAGTCGGTTGACCTGGTCGTCTCGCGTGGTGTCCTGCAGGAGGTCTACGACATCGATCGCGCTTTCGCCGCCATGGACCGGATCCTCCGGCCAGGCGGCGTCATGATCCACAAGATCGACTTGCGGGACTACGGGATGTTTTCATCCCTCGGTTACCACCCGCGGGAGTTCCTCACCATTCCCAACTGGGCCTATTGGTGGATGGCGTACAACACCGACAAGCCAAATCGGCGCATGCTCAACTACTACCGCGAGAAGATGGTATCGATGAAGTATGACGCGGAGTTCTATATCACGGGCGTGGTGAGCAATCCCTACCTTGCGGTGCAGCCGGAGATCATCCCGCACACGAAGGCCCTCGTTAAGGGGGTGGATTACACCGACGAGCATCAGCGCCTGATCGACACGATCCGTCCAAGGCTCCAGCCCGACTTCCGCAGTCTGCGTGACGACGAACTGATTGCCGCCGCCACGATGATGGTGGGTCGCAAGCCAGCGTAACGCAAAGCGGTGGCGGGGTTCGTCAGGGAACAATGACGCAAGCAGTAGCCTGGTACACCGTCGCCCGGAGAATCAGACCGCTGGCCTGCGGTCGTCGTTACCACCGGGTGGCTCCCGTCAGTGCGTCGAATCTGGACTCGTTCCGCGCAACTATTATTCCCGGCGCCGAACCTCTGCTCTCTCGGGGATCTGTGATGATCGTCAACGTCAATGAACGCACCGGCATGAAGGAATCTGCTGACGCGAGCAATGCACTCTTCGTGAAGGACGGATTCGAGGCGTCAGGCCCGCGCCCTGACGATCACCTCCCCGGCGTTTCCGCCGGGCGCTTCGCCGGGTGCAGTGCGGTGATGGGCATCACTGCAATGGCGCAGTCCAGAGGGTGGCAGGTCGATGCCATCACGGCTCCACGATCGCCGTACGAGCGCTATGACGAGCGACATCTCGACTCGCTGCCCGCCGGCACGCGGGTCTTCAGCCTCGAGATGTCGTCGGCCGGGTTGGTCGATGTACCGCTCCGACTATTCCGCGCATTCAACGGACTCAGGCTCGACGAGCAAACTGGAAGCGCGGGCCAGGTTTCGGGAAGGCAGGCGCAATCCTCCAGCGATCCGGTCGTAACCGAGATGGGCCGCGCCGTTCGCGAATTCAGGGACTTCGCGCGTTGGCATCGCTGGGGGCGTGCCGCCGTCAATCTTGTGCTGCAGCAGGACGCGAGGAATTCGATCCCGTCGAAGGTCTTGACTGCGTGCAGTTTCCCGCCACTGTCCTTGCCCTCTGTCATCCGGGCGATGCGACGCGCCGGCTTCTGGAGGGCACTGGTGCCTTCATCGTTGTACCCGACGGCGCCGCTGGAATCGCAGACGCTATTGGCGCTTCATATGAGAATTGGCGGAGCGGGATTCGCCCTGAACCACTGAATCGCGATGGACGCTTCGACCGAAGCCGTCAGGTCCAGCGCCTGGTCGAGGCCATCGAAGGCCTCAGGTCGCGGTCGAGCGTCTGAGGCCGTTGCGTCTGAGAAAGCGCAGTGGAGGCCATCAGGAACGCAGTCCCGGCTGCGTGAAGGAGTCGACCAGCAGGCCCTCGCGAAGCGGACCCACGTGGCCGGTGGACAGCTTCTCTTCGGGGTCGGCGGATGCCGTGTGGCGGTCGGAGTATATGCGAGCGTGGTTCCATGAGCGCCACTCAATGCATGTTCTGGACTTCGCCGGACGGTGTGGCCCGACTATCGTTTGATCATGACCCACGACCAGGGGACCGCGCTCGACGCCAACACGCGATACCGCCTGGGCGAGCTGGAGATCGCCCTTGATCCGTCGCGCCCCGAGTATTGCCAGCCTGTCCTGTCGTCGTCCCGCGTCGGCGTGGTGGACGTGGGTTGCGGCATGGGCCAGTTATTCGTGGCGAGGGCCGACGGAGGTCAGGCGCACGGTGGTTCTCCTGAACGGCCTGTCGTTTCATCTTTTCGGTACCAGCCGGCGATTTCTCGGCATTCGGGACTCGTGGCAGAGCGCGTCGCGCATGAAGCGCGAACCCGGGAAGGCCTTCACCGAGATCCGCGTTACCACCGGCCGCCATTTCCTCATCGAAGCGACTCGCCGCTGACGACCCCGTCGTGACTCACGTCGATAGAATCCACGCGCCGGCGGCAGCCGGACCCCTAACGAGTCTCACTCCTGACGAGCGGCTGTTCCAGGAGGTGGTGGCCAAGTTTGCCGAGGCGGAAGTCCGTCCTCGCGTGGCGCGGATGGAGAAGGATGCGCATCTCGACCCGGCGCTGATTCGATCAGCATTCGAACTCGGACTCATGGGCATCGAGATCGGCGAAGAATACGGTGGCGCCGCCGGCAGCATGATGATGGTGACGCTCGCGGTTGAGGCCATCAGCCGCGTCGACGCCTCCTCGGCAATCATCGTGGACGTCCAGAACACGCTCGTGAACTATCCCATCTCGCGCTACGGCAGTGACGCGCAGAAGGAGCACTACCTCGGCAAGCTCACGAAAGACGTCGTTGGCGCGTATGCGCTCTCCGAGCCGGGCTCCGGGTCCGACGCGTTCGGGCTGGCAACGCGCGCCGAACGCCGTGGTGATCACTGGATCCTCACGGGCCGCAAGATGTGGATCACCAATGGCGCCGAGGCCGGGATCTTCGTGATCTTCGCCAACGCCGATCCCGCCGCCGGGCACCGTGGCATCACCGCGTTCGTCGTCGAGCGCGGCTTCAAGGGTTTCGCCGTCGGCCGCAAGGAGGACAAGCTCGGGATTCGCGCGTCGAGCACGACCGAACTGATCCTCGACGGCTGCGAGGTTCCCGCGGAAAACGTCCTCGGCCCGGTCGGTCAGGGGTATCGCATCGCCATCGACACGCTGAATGGCGGGCGCATCGGCATTGGCGCGCAGATGATCGGCGTGGCGCGGGGTGCGCTCGACGCCACCATTGCGTACGTCAAAGAGCGGCAGCAGTTCGGAAAGAGCGTCGCGGAGTTCCAGGGGGTCCAGTTCCAGCTGGCGCAGGCGGCCACGGAACTCGAGGCAGCGCGGCTCATGGTTTACAACGCCGCCCGCCTCCGCGACGCGGGACACGACGTCCAGAAGGAAGGCGCCATGGCCAAGCTCTTTTCGTCCCAGGTCTGCGAGCGGGTGACGTCGCTCTGCGTCGAACTCTTCGGCGGGTACGGGTACACGAAAGACTTTCCCGTCGAGAAGTTTTATCGGGACGCCAAGATCGGCACGATCTACGAAGGCACGTCGAACATGCAGTTGCAGACCATCGCCAAACAGCTTCTCAAGTAGCCCACACGTTCATCCCGGAGTATCGGTGAGAATCCCGGTCGTTTCGCTGTTTCTCCTCGCCGCTGCGTCGTCAGCCGGCGCCGCCCAGATCACGGCTCAGGAATACGCGCAGCGCCGTTCCACGCTCGCGTCGCGTCTCCCGGACGGAGTGTTCATCGTTCGCGGCGCCGAGTCGCCCGTGCAGGACTACCTGTCGTTCTACCAGTCGACCGGCATGCTCTACCTGACCGGGTATCGGGAACCCGATGCTGCCCTCATCCTGAACAAGCGCGGGACGGATGAAGCGTGGACGCTTTACGTCCAGATCAAGATCCCGGCGCAGGAAGTCTGGTCCGGCCGACGGTACGGTCCTGATTCCGCGTCCCGAGCGACCGGCCTGCCGACGCGTCCGATCACCGAGTTCGAGCCAATGGTGGACTCGCTGCTGCGTGCGTCACCGCGGCTGTCATTCCACGCCGACCTGGCTGAGGGCGGTGACACGCTCAACAACGACAATCGCTTCATCGACAACCTTCGTCGCCAGCACTCCGGCCTCCAGGTCTCCGAGGCCAACAGCATCGTGACGGCCATGCGCTCGAAGAAGAGCATGGCGGAGCTGGACCTCATTCAGCGCGCCGCGGCCATCAGCATGGAGGCGCACGCCGAGGCGGCGCGCGCGCTCGAACCCGGGATGAATGAGTTCGAGATCCAGGCGTTGATCGAGTACACGTTCCGCCGCTATGGCGCGGACCGCCCCGCCTACGCGTCCATCGTCGGCTCCGGGCCAAACAGCACGGTCCTCCACTACAATCGCGACGATCGCTACATGAAGGCGGGCGACCTGCTCCTGATCGATGCCGCCGCCTCGTTCGGTGGCTACGCTGCTGACGTGACCCGCACCCTCCCGGTGAGTGGCCGGTTCACGCCGGAGCAGCGTGAGGTCTACCAGATCGTGCGGGACGCACAGGCCGCGGCGGAACGCGTCGCCAAGCCCGGCGCTGCCTGGCGAGACGTGAGCCGCGCGGCATCGACGGTCATCTCCGAAGGGCTGGCCCGCCTGGGCCTCATCGAGTCGCCAACCGCCACGTATGAGTGCGGCAACGAGCAGCGCCCCCGACAGTGTTCGCAGGCCTCACTCTACTACATGCACGGCCTTGGCCACGGCATCGGACTCGCGGTACACGATCCGGACCAGAAGGACCGCGACGGCGTCGGAGTGGGCAGCGCGTACAGCATCGAGCCCGGCATTTACGTCCGTCAGGAACTGCTCGACATCATCCCGAAGGCCGGCAACGAAGCGCTGCTGGCGAAGATCGCTCCGGCGGTGCGCAAGTACGCCAACACCGGCGTTCGGATCGAGGACGACTACATCGTTACCGAGGACGGCGTGAAGTGGGTGTCCTGCGTGGCGCGTGAGGCCGATGAGGTCGAAGCACTCATGCGTGAGCCCGTCCGCGGGCCGGCCGTTCGCGACGCGGAACGGATCGCCTGGTACGGCGCGACCGTTGTCGACGCGCGAGTCGCGAAACCTAACGCTGCCCCCACGCCGAAGGCCTGCAATCCGAAGATGTGATGACCCGGCCCGCTGCCCGCGACCCGCTGCCCGCTCACCGCATATGATCGAACCACTACTCGGAGATCTGCGCCGTATCTACGAGGGAAACGCCTGGCACGGCCCGTCCGTCCTGGAGGCTCTCAGCGACGTGTCGGCACTGCAGGCGGCGGCACGTCCTCTCCCGAATTCCCATTCGATCTACGAGCTGACGCATCACATCGCCGCCTGGATCGGCGAAACGACATCCCGTCTCCAGGGGAAGCCTCCGGGAAACCCCGCCGACGGCGACTTCCCGTCGCGTGCAACAACGGTTGACCAGGCCGCCTGGGCCGAGGTGCGCGCTCGCCTGGCGCGCCGTCAGGCTGAACTCATGGAGACGGTCGCCGGATTCGATCCCGCTCGCCTCGACCAAGCGTTCGACCCGAAGAATCGGAACGATGTCTCGGGCCCGGTCTCCTATCGCGCGCTATTGAGTGGCCTCGCGCAGCACAGCGCGTATCACGCGGGCCAGATCGTGTTGCTCAGGAAGGCGCTCGAGTCCTCGGAGTAACGGGTACCGGGGACTTGGTACCGGCTCGGATCTCCAGTCCCCAGTACCCGGTACCCAGTCCCCAATCACGACCCCGACGTTTCGCCTTTCAGTAGACCCGCCCTGATCCGCAGGGCTTTCGGGGAGGCATTCCGGTCGAACACGATCGTTTCGACCGTGTGCAGACGGTTCCTCACCGGAAGGATCAGCGTGCGCTCCTCGCCCTCTCGGCGCACCACCAGCGGCACCGTTTCCCCATCGCTCCGCGCATAACGAGCGCGGTAGCGCGCTCCGAAGTCCGGGTCCGACACCGCGATGTCGCCGACGCGCACCAGATAATCGCCGACCTGCACGCCGGCGACGCGCGCCGCGCCTTCCGGCTCGACCTCCATCACCTTCACGCCGCCGGAGTCGACGTTCGTCGAGACACCAATCCACGGCTGACGAATCGAGTCCACGTTCAGTCGCAGCCCGGCGAGCGGCAGCACGGTCGACCACGGGAACGGTTCTCGTCCATCGACATAACGGGTGTTGAAGTCCGCGAACGACCGGCCGCCAGCGGCGCGCGTGACGGCACCCCACCAATCCTGCGACGTGAATCCCCGCCCGGCCTTGAACGTCGACTGGTACACGTCGCGCATCACGGTGTCGAGCGACCGCGCGTTGTTGCTGGCGTCGCGGATCATGATGTCGAGCATGAAGCCAGCCAGGGATCCCTTCGGATAGTAGATGTATTGCGTGCCGTCCGTCGGCCGCGTCCACGACGAGAGCGACGCGTCCTCGAGCGCCACCGTCGGCGCCTCGGCCACCTCGCCGATCTTGCCGGTCACCAGGCGGAGAAAATGCGCCGAGTCGATTACGCCGCCGCGCAACTGCACGAGATCGGCATAGTAGTCGGTGACTCCCTCGCTCACCCACAACCACGTGGTCGGCTGCGGCCGGTCATAGCGGTACGGCGTCATGTCCGCCGGACGCATTCGCTTCACGTTCCAGAGATGGAAGATCTCGTGCGCGGTGATCGATGGGAAAAACTCATGGTCGATGATGAACGGCGAGTAGATCCCCACGTGCGAGTTCTGGTGCTCGAGCGCCGACGCCCCGCCCGTCGACGAATCAAAGACCATGAGGTTGTCATAGCTGCGCACCGGCATTTCGCCAAACACCTTCACCATCGGTGGCACCATCTTCTTCACGGCATCCCAGAACTTCTCGCGGGCCGCGCCGCTCAGGATCCCACGCGGATACGTCACCGTGCGGAACATGGTCTCGCCCACCAGCGCGCTGTCGACGTCGAGCGGCCCGATGAAGAACGGCATGTCCACCAGGTCGTGGTAGTTGCGCGCCGTCCACGTGCGCGGCGCGGCGCCTGGCGTCATGCCCGTGGCCACGAGCCAGTTCGCTTCCGTGCTGACGGTGACCGTCGCCGGGAAATCCGTGGGGCGACCCTCGGGATATGGCATCACGTTCGTCCCGTTGAAGAACGCGAAGTCGAGCGTCGACCACGCCATCGCGTTGTCCATCGAGTCGGCGGTATACGAAAATGACAGCGACAGGGTGCGCGAGCCGTTGGGCACCACTCGCCACGTGTCTGGATCGGCCTTGTCCCAGCGCGGCGTGCCACCTTCGCCGGTCACGGTGAAGCCGGTCACCTTCCGCACGAAGTCGGAGATTTCGTAGGCGCCAGGCGTCCACGCCGGCAAAGAAAGCAGTACCGGGTCATTGCCGGCCACGCTGAATGTCATGGAAACCCGCAGGCTGCGGGTCTTCGCCGTCGACTGATCGAACGTGACGGCGTACCGTACATTCGTAATTGGCGCCGAAACCGGCGCCGCCGGCGCCCGCTCGGTGCGCTGCGCCAAAGCAGTCCTCGACGGCGACAACGACGCGGCCGCGATCGCCGCAAGCAGGACAAGCGGAAGGATTTGACGATTCAAGTGCACTGGGTGGTTGAGAGCCGAAGTCTAGCACGAGTGCGGTGCCTCGACCGCATGGCGGATTGCACCATTGATTGATGGCGTCGCCATCGTGCATACTCGACACCGCCCGAAACGCCTCGCTCATCCCATCATGACGACCCGTCGCCTCGCCCTCGCACTCATCCTGACGGCCCTTCCCGCCGTCACGCCGCGCCTCGTGACCGCGCAGGCGGCCGACCTCATCGTCACGAATGCCCGCATCTACACGGTCGACGAGAACCGGCCCATCGTAGAGGCCATGGCCATTCGTGACGGGCGCGTCGTGGCCGCGGGACCGCAGCGCGGCATCATGACGCTGCGCGGTCCGAACACCCAGGTGCTCGACCTGAACGGACGAACAGTGATCCCGGGCATGATCGACGCGCACGTGCACCTGCTCAACCTGGGCAACTCCCTGCGCAACGTAGACCTCGTCGGCACGACCTCCTACGTTGAGGTGGTGTCACGCGTCGCCGCGCGGGCAAAGGAGACGCCGGCCGGAGCGTGGATCCTGGGTCGCGGCTGGGATCAGAACGACTGGGGTGACACCCGATTCCCGACGCACGACGCGCTTTCTCGCGCGGTGCCCAACCACCCCGTGGTGCTCACCAGAATCGACGGCCACGCGACGCTGGCAAATGCGGCCGCGATGCGAGCCGCCGGAGTCAATGCGCAGACGCAGGACCCGTCAGGTGGTCGCCTCGAGCGCGCAGCCGACGGAACGCCGACCGGCGTCCTTGTCGACGCCGCCATGGGTCTCGTGAACCGCCACGTGCCGCCTGCCACGAAGGAACAGACGAAGACGGCCGTGCAGGCCGCCATCGCAGAGATGAACCGATGGGGCCTTACCAGCGTCCACGACGCCGGTGTCGGCCGCGCGACCATCGACCTGTACGAGGAAGTCGCTCGGGAGGGACGCTTCAACATTCGCGACTACGTCATGGTCGCGAACAACGACGAGGCCATCAACCACTTCCTCCAGCGCGGGCCACAGTCCGGCCTCTATGACGGCCGCCTCTGGATCAAGGCGATCAAGATCTCCGCCGATGGCGCGCTGGGGTCCCGTGGGGCCGCACTCATCGAACCGTACGCCGACGATCCGAAGAACACTGGACTGTCGCTCGTCCCGCCCGGACGCGTTCGCGACGTCTCGGTGAAGGCGCTCCGCGGCGGTTTCCAGGTGAACGTGCACGCCATCGGCGACCGCGCCAATCGTACGGTGCTCGATGAATTCGCCGAGGCCCTCACGCTGGTTCCCTTCGCCGACCATCGGTTCCGCATCGAGCACGCCCAGATCATTCACCCCGATGACGTGCCGCGATTCGCGCAGCTTGGCGTCATTCCGTCCATGCAGGCCAGTCACCAGACGAGCGACATGTACTGGGCCGTGAACCGTCTCGGCCCCACGCGCGTGCTGGGCGCCTACGCCTGGCGCTCGTTGCTCAACACCGGCGTCATCATCGCCAACGGAAGCGACCTGCCCGTTGAGCGAACCAACCCGCTCATCTCGTTCATGGCATCGGTCTCGCGACAGGATGCGCGCGGTTGGCCAGCCGGCGGCTGGTATCCCGAGCAACGGATGACACGCGACGAAGCGTTGAAGTCGATGACCATCTGGGCGGCATTCGCCGGCTTCATGGAAGAAGAAGTCGGATCGCTCGCACCGGGAAAGCTGGCGGACTTCGTGGTGCTCGATCAGGACATCATGCGCGTGCCACCGGAATTGATCCTTGGAACGAATGTGCTGGCCACGTACCTCGGCGGTCGCGCGGTCTTCCAGAAGCCGATTCAGTGACTCCGCTCCGCGCGATTCGCATTGCGATGATGGGTGGGGTGCTCCTGTTCGGGGGCGTATCGTGGTTCCTCACACGGACCCCGGACTGGGCGGCGCCTGACCCCACACTGGTTGACCAGCTTTCCGGAATCGCGCGGATCGCCTGGGTCGCGGTCGGCGTGGGGCTCGTCGTTCTGTTCCTGAAGTTCCGGGACACAGAGAATCCGGCTCGAGCCAGCACGGTGGCAATCGTCGCCTGGACGCTCGGTGAGACACTGGCGCTGTTCGGTGGCGCGATCTTCTTCCTGACCGCGTATGCCGGCTGGTACGTCGCCGGTGTTACCGCTCTGACGCTGGCATTTGTCGCCTTCCCACCGCCGGTGAATCGCTGATGCGCGTGGCGGCCCTGCTGCCGGCCGCGACCGACATCGTGATCGCACTCGGCGCCGGTGACCAGCTGGTGGCGGTGACGCACGCCTGCACGTTGCCATCTCGGCTGACAGAGATTCCGAGAGTGACGCGCAGCAGGGTCACCGCCACCGGCGCTTCGGGCATCGACACGCAAGTCAGCGATCTGTCGTCCGCGGGAGCGCCGCTCTTCGAGCTCGACGAAGCACTGCTCAGCGCGCAGCGTCCCGATGTCGTCCTCACGCAGTCCGTCTGCGATGTCTGCGCCGTTCGTGAAGGAGACGCGAGAGCGGCGGCGTCCAGAATGCGTCCGCCGCCGAGGGTCGCCACTCTCGGCGCCAACAGCGTGGAGGGGGTCTTCACCGACATCGTCACTGTCGGGAGCGCGCTCGACGTCCAGGATGAGTCCGAGGAACTCGTGGCCGGAATGAAGAACCGGGTCGGGCTGATTCATCGGCGACTCAAGGCACAGAAGGCGCCGAGACCCAGCGTGTTGGTGCTGGAGTGGACCGAACCCGCATTCAGCGCCGGCCACTGGGTGCCCGATATGGTGCGGCGCGCCGGCGGTCATGAACTGCTCGGCAAGAGCGGCGAGGCTTCTCAACGCATCGGCAGGGCTGAAATCCTCAGCAGCAAACCAGAGGTCGTCGTGATCGCGCCATGCGGGTACGACCTCGAAGCGACCGTGCGCGAGACGAAGGCACTGGCCGGGAACGAAGCGTTCACCTGGATGCGCTCGATGCGGGTGTGGGCGATTGACGCGAATCGCCTGACGTCGAGCCCCGGCCCCGGCGTTGTTCACGGAATTGAAGTACTGGCGAGGATTCTTCATCCAGCGCTGTTCGGCAATCCCTCGCCCCGTGACGCCCTTCAGGTTTTGCCCTGACGCATCGGGTTCAGTGTGTGCCCTTGCTCCGAACCCTGACCTCCGACCTCGGACCTCCAACGCATGCTTTCCACCGAGTCAGTCACATTCCTCAAGAAACTCCTCGACGCTCCCGGACCCAGCGGGTTCGAGTCCCCAGCCGCGCGAGTCTGGCAGGAAGAGGCGCGCAAACTCTCGGCTGTCACGAATGACGTGGCCGGAAACAGCGTCGCCATCGTCAACGGCGGTGCGCCGGTCACGGTGATGCTCGCGGGCCACATCGACGAGATCGGGGTCATTGTCACGTGGATCGACGATGAAGGATTCGCGTGGATCGGGCCGATCGGCGGATGGGATCCGCAGGTGCTCGTTGGCCAGCGGATACGCTTCGTGGGGCAGGACGGCGACGTGATTGGCGTGGTCGGACGGAAGCCGATACACCTCATCAAGCGCGAGGATCGGGACAAGCCCGTCAAGTTCGAGGACCTTTGGGTGGACATCGGGGCGGCCTCGCGAGCCGAAGCCGAGGAGCGACTTGCCGTGGGCGACCCTGGCGTCATTGACACGCGGGTGATCGAACTGCCTAACGGCCGTCTCGCCTCGCGCGCCATCGACGATCGGATTGGCGCCTTTGTGGTCCTCGAAGCCCTGCGGCGCTACCGCGAGCGCCCCGGGGTTGGCGCCGTCGCCGCGGTGGCGACGACACAGGAGGAGATTGGATTCCACGGCGGTGGCGCGCTGATCGCCGCGGGCCGCCTCGGACCCACCATGGCCATCGCGGTCGATGTCACTCACGCCACTGACCACCCAACGGCCGAGAAGAAGGACTCCGGCGATCATCGCATCGGCGGGGGCCCGGTCCTTTCGAGGGGTTCCGTCATTTCTCCGGTGGCGTTCCGGATCCTTCGCGACGCCGCCAGGCGCCTCGAGATGCCTTTCAGCGTCGAGGCCGCGGGCCGGGGAACCAGTACGGACGCCGACTTCATCCATCTCGCCCGGGAAGGGATCGCCACGGCGCTCGTTTCAATTCCCAACCGCTACATGCATTCGCCGAGCGAACTCGTGAGCCTCGAGGACATCGACCGCGCGGCGACGCTGATCGCCGAGGCCTGTCGGTCGGTCACTCCGGAGACCGATTTCACGAATCGTTAGGTCATCCTGCTGCGCTTTGCGCTTTGCGCGTTGCGCTGGATCACGCGCTCATCCGGCCAGCCGCCTGCTCGACCGCCGCGCGAATCTCGCGATCGCGATCGGACAGAAGGCTCTGCAGGGCCTGGCGCGCCGAGGGCGTTCCAGCTTCAGCCAGCGCCTCAATGGCGCGCAGGCGGAGCGCAGCCGGCTTTCGCACCAGCATGCCGCCGGCTTCAGCCGCGCGGACCAGCCTGGCCACGCCGTCTTCCGTCGGCACCGCCCCGAGGGCAGAGAAGAGCGCGGCCTGGACGTCGAGATCCTGCTCGTGGTCGAGGGCCTCGATGATCCATGGAACCGCCCGTGGATTCCGCGCCGAGGCAATCGCCTGCACGGCCTGCACTCTCACGTCCGGCGACGTGTCATGGAGGCCCTGCAGCAATGCCAGGAGCGCTCGCGAGGTCCCCAGCTTGCCCAGCGCAACCGCCGCGGCTCGACGAACCCGAGAATCGCGGTGCGCCATGAGCTCCGCCAGGCGCCGGTCGGCTTCCGTGTGACCCAATTCACCAATCAGCGCCGCCGCGTTTCGAACGACGTACCACCGATCATCACTCAGAAGGTGGAGCACGGAGTGTACAGCCGCCGGGCACTGCTGGAGCGCGTCCAGATAGGCTCGGCGTTCCCCGGCTGCTTCGCTGACGATCAGGTTGTCGATCAGCACGTCCGCGCCGGTCTCTCCGGCTTGTGTCAGCAATCGCGTGCATGTGTCACGCAGTTCGCGCTGAGACGGAATGAGGCGCGCCACGCCCTGGAGGATCGTCGGACGCTGGAGGCGACGAATCCCCATCAGGAACGCGCGCTTCTCGTCGCCATCGTGCAGCCGTTCATGATGCAGGTGCAGGCGGTCCAGCACGTGCACGACATCTTCCCACCGGTTCTGACCCGCGAGGTCCTCAGCGGCGCGGGTCACGTCCTCCACAATGGTCGACGCGCCGGTCGAGTCGACGGCCCGATCAAGCCGCTCCAGCATGTCGCCTACCGTTTCATCGCGGCCCGCGACGCGCATGAGCTGCGCCTGCATCATTAACTGCGACTCCTTGGCGGCGCGGGCGATCGCGGCGGCACGCTCAGTGCGCCCAGGAGGCACCGGCGGTTTCCCCGACACGGCCATCTCGGAGTGCGGCGTTCGCCGCGGGCTGGCAACGGCGGGGAGCAGGCCGGGTGTCGGCTGCCTCACGAATCCTGACACACCGAGATGCGTCGTAACGCCAGTGAGAAAGAGGTTCAGGACTTTCTCGTCAAATTCCGCGCCCTCATCGTCGTGGATGGGATCCGATGCGAGCGCTTTCGCCATATCCAGGACTTCCCGCACCGGCACGGCCGCCTCGAACTCCAGCATGCGCACCGAGTGCGCCGCCATGCGAGCCGCCAGCTCACGGACACCGGCCGCTTCTTCCATCTCGTCATCCTGAAGGCCAGCCATTGCAAACGAAACGTCCCGCAGCACCACCGACTGCGGCTGCGCCGACAGCTGCATCAATGACCGGCGGAGTTCCTCCTTCTGTCCATCCTGCTCGTTAGGCCGATGGACCAGCAACCACACCAATCGCGAAAAGTGTGTGACAAACGGCGAAACGTCTTCCATGGAATGGGGAGCGGGTGATGGCGTACTGCCTGATGACAGGAGACGCGCCACACCCGCCCTGGGAAACGCCCGCGCGGGCCGCTGACCGCTCAGTTCTTTGTGACCGTCGGCCCTTCGATGTGAATATCCAGGTTGTGGCTCGCCCTGAGCCCGAACACGCCGTCCGTAGAGACCAGCTTTCCCGGACCAATCACGTCCGCAGCGGCCGCGGAAAAGACCTCTGTTCCGTTCACCGAGCATCCGACCCGGCCGCCCTTCACCCACATCGCGATTTCGTCGGTCGCGCCGCGTTCTCCCATTTTCGAGGCGACCGCATTCGTCGTCTTGCCGAGCAGGGTGTGCGTGTCGCCGCCATCACGATGCCGCACCATCACGTTCCCGGTGCCGAACACGACGCAATACAGGTAGTTCTGCTTCGGTCCATTCAGGTCGGATCCACCGATGAAGACACCGTACGATTCCTCGTGCGTCGACGTGCTCTGCGGCGTCTTCGTCATCCGCGCCTTGACCGTGTAGTCGCCGGTCGCCTTGTGCTCGCTATTCCAGACTATTGCGTGCGGTCCGCCGGTCAGGTGATAGCCTGTCCCCATCTGGACGAACTTCACGTCGGCTATCTTCTGTTCCGCACGGTCCGTTCGACCCTGCCACCCTTTTACCTGGATTCCTGCGCCTCCGACGGCACGATCAGGGTCCGCCTGCGCCGCACCGGCCTGGGCAGCGAACACCAGGGCGATCACGCCAAAAACCGCTTGTCGCATTACGCCTCCTTCGCCTGTAAAGTCCTGCGCGAAGATACCCGGACGCGACATCGGTCGGCCAGCGGAGCCCCAGCCGCCCGGCGATTCGATTCCCCGCCACACACATTGCCCAGCCCGATGACGCCTCCAATTCCTCCCCCGGTCGCCTCTGGACGCACGGTCACCACCGCCGTTCCGCTGTACTGGTGTGCTTATGGCCCCGAGGCCGCGCCCAGAATCCTGGTCCTCCACGGCGGTCCGGGAGCCCACCACGACTATCTGCTCCCGCAGTTCCTGCGACTCAGCGGCCGTCATCGGTTGATCTTCTACGATCAGCGAGGCGGAGGGCAGTCGCGCGAGACCGGCGCCGATCCGGTTGGTTGGCAGCACCATGTCCAGGACTTGTCGCACGTCGTCCGCGAGCTTCACGTCGAGCCGCTGACGATCCTTGGCTACTCGTGGGGAGGCCTGCTCGCGCTGCTTTACGCCATCGAGTCACACCGGCATGGCGACCTCCCGACGCCAAAACGCATGGTGATCGTGGACCCCGCACCCCTCTCACGCCCTTTCCGGCAAGCCTTCGAGGATGAATTCGCCCGACGGCAGCGGAGCGAGGCGATTCGCGAGCTTCGTGAGGACCTGGCCGAATCCGGGTTGCGTGAGCGCGATCCGGATGCCTGGCGCAAGCGCCAGTTCGAGCTGGGCGTGGCGCCTTACTTCGCCCAACCGCAGTCGGCGGCGGACCTGACTCCCTTTCGCGTGACGGCCAAGGTCCAGCAGTCCGTCTGGGAGAGTCTCGGCGACTTCGACGTCATCCCCGACCTGGGAAACCTGCAGATCCCGTCGTTCTTCATCTATGGGCGGCATGACCCGATCCCGCTCGAGTCGACCGAGCGCGCGGCTGGTGCCCTGAGAGCTCGGTTGCTCGTCCTAGAACGAAGCGGACACGTACCGTACGTGGAACAACCTGACGCGCTCTTCGGAGCCATCGAGCAGTACCTCGCGGAAACGACCTGACCATCAGGTGGCACGATGCCGAACATCACAGAGGATGACGAGGAGCTGTTCGTCACCACGACCGACATCGACGGGCACACGTACAGCGTGACAGTGCGAGTCGACTTCGACGGAATCGAGCACGTTGGACATCTCCTGTTCCGTGACTCGGAGTGGGAAGAGGATGAAGGGATCCGCGACCACGGTACCATCCCGGGGCGCACGCGGGAGGACATTCGGGACGCCGCGCGCGCACTGAGCAATCACGACCTCACTCTCCGGCACCGCCGCGCTGTTTCCGAACGCCGCCGTTACAGCGGACTCCGCCAGTTGACGCAGGAAGTCCTGGCGCAGATTCGCTACCTGAACAAGGTGGCCACCTCCATGCGGGCGGGCCTCCTGGATGTCGACGAGGCCGCGACCGAGATCGCCAATACGGAACAGCGGCTCCACGACATGGTTGGGCAACTGCGGGTTTACGCCGGCGTGCCAAACTGAGCGCGCGGAGCGTCGGGCTATATTGAAGGCGAAGGCTATGGGCGAAGGGCAATCAGCACACCCTTTGCCCTTTGCGTTTTGCCCTCTGCCCTCGCACCATGGATCCGCAGGTCGCCGCACATCGGCTGAATGAAATCGCGTTGCTCCTTGAGGTCCGCGGCGAAAACCCGTTCAAGTCCCGGGCCTTTGCGACCGCTGCCCGCACCGTTCAGGGCCTCGAGGACGAAGACATCGCGCCACTGGTACGTTCGAAGGCGATCGCTGATCTGCCCGGGATAGGATCGACGACCTTCGCGGTACTCGCCGATCTCGTCGAGACGGGCGATTCCGAGTACCTCGATCAGTTGCGGGAAACGACGCCCGAAGGGTTGGTCGAAATGCTCCGCATCCCGGGACTCGGTCCAGCCAGGATCCATCGCATTCACACGGGACTCGGCCTCGAAACCGTCGCCGATCTCGAAGCCGCCGCGCGCGACGGCCGCGTTGCCAGCCTCTCCGGCTTCGGTGAGAAGACCGCCGCGAAGATCCTGCGCGGCATCGCCGTACTTCGAGAGACGTCCGGACAATTGCTCCATTCGGTCGCGGCGGCGGAAGGAAACCGCCTCCGGCGAACCATCGGGAAACTCGTCGGCGTTACGCGCATTGAAATCGCCGGTTCGCTGCGTCGCACCGCCGAAATCGTACGCGACATTGACCTCGTCGCCGGCTGTTCGGGAGCGATACCCGACGTGTCGACCGCTGTCACGAGGGTTCCCGGTGTGCAGGAGGTGATCGGCGGCAGCGGACCATCTCTCACGCTCCGCCTGATCAATGGCGTGCGTGCCGACCTCCACTGCGTGGCCGACGCGTCGTTTCCCATCGCGCTCTGGCGAGCCATCGGGAGCAAGGAACACTGCGACCTGGTGATCGATCGGCTTCGTGCGCGGGGTTTCGCCATTCGCGAAGACCGGCTTCTTGACGCCCAGGGCAAGGTCGTTGCCGACGCCGACGAAGAGACCCTGTACCGGAGCGCCGGCCTGGCCTGGGTTCCCCCGGAGCTGCGCGAGAATCGTGGTGAGGTGGAGGCCGCGACGGATGGAACGCTCCCGGCGCTGATTGCACTGGAGGACCTTCGCGGCGCACTGCATTGCCATTCGAACTACTCGGACGGGACGACGACTATCCTGCAAATGGCCCAGGCGGCGCAGGCCCGCGGCTGGTCTTACCTGGGCATTTCGGACCACTCGCAATCGGCTTCATACGCCGGCGGTCTCGATCGCGATGCCGTCCTTCGCCAGCATGATGAGATCGACCGGCTGAACCAGGACTTCGACGGGTTCCGCGTCCTGAAGGGCATCGAGGCCGACATTCTTGCCGATGGAACCGTCGACTATGCCGACGATCTGCTCGACCGCTTCGATTACGTGATAGGCTCGGTTCACTCCCGGTTCAGCATGGGCATGACGCAAATGACCGAGCGAATCCTCAAGGCGATGAACGACCCGCGCCTGACGATTGTCGGCCATCCAACGGGTCGATTGCTGCTGGCCCGCGAACCGTTTTCCATCAACATGGATGCCATCATGGAGTTCGCCGCTGAGCAAGGTGTCGCGCTCGAGCTGAATTGCGATCCACACCGCCTCGATCTCGATTGGCGCTGGCTTCAGATCGCACGAAAGCGCGGCGTGACGATCGAGGTGGGCCCTGACGCCCACTCACCGGATGGACTGTCGTACCTCGATTTCGGGATCTGCATCGCCCGGAAGGGGTGGCTGGAAGCCGGCGACGTTCTGAACACGCGGGGCGCCGACGATGTCCTGCGATTTGCGCGGTCACGTCGGGAGGCGGGGGAGGTGCGCGCCGCTCGAAATGGCTCGTAAGGGGCAGGGGCCGCGGCAGCCTCTATCGCAGCGCCGGCCAAAAGCGGCTCGGCGCGACAAGGCCGCGACGCCACGCACTCGGCCGGGCCCCCCGACATCAAAGATGCGCCGGTCCAACAAAAAAGTCGCAATCCCCACCACGCGTAAGGCAGCAAAAAAACGCGCCAAGACGACGCGCCGAGTTGATCCGGCGCGGCTTCGAGCGCACGCGACCGAGGTGTTCGAAGGGCTATCGACACTCTACCCCGACGCCCACTGCGAGCTGGACTATCAGAACGCGTTTCAACTCCTCGTGGCGACCATCCTGAGCGCGCAGTGCACCGATCGGCGTGTCAACATGGTCACGCCGGTGTTGTTCCAGAGGTACCCGGCCCCGTCGGCGCTCGCGGCGGCACGGCAGGAGGATGTCGAGGAGATCATCCGCAGCACGGGCTTCTTCCGCAACAAGGCCCGGAACCTGATTGCCATGGCCGGCGCCGTCGTCGGACGGCACGGCGGCCAGGTGCCGGCCTCCATGGAGGATCTTGTTCGACTCCCGGGCGTCGGACGAAAGACCGCCAACGTGGTCCTCGGAAACGCCTGCGGGATCCACGAGGGTGTCGTCGTCGATACGCACGTCCAGCGACTCGCGGCGCGGCTGGGCCTAACGAATGAAACCGACCCCGAAAAGATCGAGCGCGTGCTGATGGAGCTGTTCGAGCGGGATCGCTGGACGCTCCTTTCTCACCTGCTCATCTGGCACGGTCGCCGCGTCTGCGATGCCCGGCGGCCGCGCTGCAGCGAGTGCGTGCTCGCGGAAATCTGCCCCAGCGCCAACCTCGCCTGAGGGTCATTTTCTCCCTTGAGGTCCGCGGGCTAGATTGTCCCCGCCGCCGGCGGGTTCCGCCGGCGGGTCACACGGTCCCATTCCCCGCCGTCGATGAAAAAAGCAACGCTGGTCACGTCCAAGGGCACTCTGGTAGCGGAGCTGTACGACAACGAGGCTCCGAATACCGTGGCCAATTTCGAGAAGCTCGCGAACAGCGGGTACTATGATGGGACGCGATTTCACCGCGTGATCCCCGATTTCGTGGTCCAGGGCGGGGATCCGTATTCAAGAGGCGGAGAGCACGCGAAAGGCCCCGTCGGAACCGGCGGTCCGGGCTACAAGATCAAGTGCGAGACCGCCGGCAACCCGCACAAGCACGCCGTTGGCGCGCTTTCCATGGCCCATGCCGGCAAGGACACTGGCGGCAGCCAGTTCTTCGTCGTGCTGAATGAGGCCAATTCACGCCACCTCAACGGGGTCCACACCGTCTTCGGTCGCGTTACCGAGGGACTCGACGTCATCCCGCTGATCCGGCAGAATGATGAACTGACATCCGCACGCGTTGCCTGACCCTCTCCCTCAAGCCTGAAATGTCGGAACTCGAACCTTCGGATAAGCGCACGGCCTTCGTCGGGATGATCGTCACCAGCATCATCCTCTTCGTGCTTGCCTTCACGATCGTCAAGCTGACCAACGCGAAGTTCGAGGGAAGCGAGGCGCACGCCGAGTCGTCGAAGTAACGGGGGACGCCGACCGCGGCACCGGCCGGGACCCAGATGACCAAGGCTCCTCCCCTCGAGCCGCCGCTCTGCGTCGACCTGGACGGCACCCTGATAGAGGGCGACACGCTGGTGATGTCGGTCCGGTATCTCGCGCGTCGGTCACCGTGGACGCTCCTTGCTCTTCCCTTCCTCCTCCTGAGGGGGGGGCGCCCGGCCCTCAAGGCTTACATCGCCAGGCGATACGTGCCTGACCCGGCCAGCCTGGTCTTTCGTCCAGAGGTGCTGGCTTTCCTCCAGGAGGAACGAACCCGAGGACGACGGATCATCCTCACGACCGCCGCTCATCGATTGGTCGCTGAGGCCGTCGTGGCCCATCTCGGGCTCTTCGATGGCATGGTCGCCACCGACGGGGGAACGAACGCGAAGGGGAGGCAGAAGGCGGTACAAATCCGCAAATCATTGGGATGCAATGAGTTCGACTACATCGGCGACAGCACGGCCGACCTGCCGATCTTCCAGGAAGCGCGGGTGAGCTATCTGGTCGCCCCCACGCCTTCCCTCAGCATCGCGGCTCGACGGTTGGGACGAATCGCGAGGGAGTTTCACACCACCCGCGGAGCCGACAGTCCGCGGAAGTGACGGCGCTCAGTTGCAGCCGGGCAAGAGGGTGTAGTTTTGCGGGTTACGAAGGCGTCGCCGGCATCGCGACGCCCCTACCCAGCCACTCCTCGCCGGAACAGGCCTGATGCTCTCCCGATCGGAAGCGCTCGAGTTGATGCAGGAGTACACCGCCAGTGATTCGCTGCGGAAGCACATGCTGGCGGTCGAAGGGGCCATGCGGGCGTACGCGGAGCGCTTTGGTGAGGACGTCGAGGAATGGGGGCTGGCCGGGCTCCTGCATGATTTCGACTACGAGCGCTGGCCTAACGAGTCCCACTCGCCGGACCACGAACACCCGTCAGAGGGTGTCCGGATCCTGCGCGAACGCGGGGTTCAGGAGCCGGTGCTCCGGGCCATCCTCGGCCACGCCACTTACACGGGCGTGCCACGCGAGACGCTGATGGCCAAGGCGTTGTTCGCCATCGACGAACTGACCGGCCTCATCACCGCCACTGCCTTGGTCCGTCCGTCGCGCAGCCTTAACGACATGGACGTTCGCTCTGTCCAAAAGAAGATGAAGGACAAGGCATTCGCCCGGGGCTGCAATCGCGAGGACATCGTTTCAGGTGCTGCGGCACTCGGAATCGACCTCCCGGAGCACATCCAGTTCGTGCTCGATGCCATGCGGTCGCGGTCCGACTTGCTGGGCCTCGGCGGCCTTGCGCCGACACCGGCGTGAGCGAGCCCACCATCAACGATTCACCCCACGAGCGCGTTCTGAGGAGGACACCACGCAACCCAATCGTGACCGCCATTGCCCTCCCTGTCAGCCCGGATGCCCTTGGGGCGCCGGCTCGCGCACGCGCCGTGTCTGCTGACACGCCGCGCGAGCGCGAGCATGCGCTGGTCATCGCGGCACAGCGCGGGGAGACCGAGGCGTTCGCGGAGCTGGTGCGCCTGCATCAGCGGCGGGCTTACGCGGTGGCTCGGGCAATCGTGCTCACGCACGAGGACGCGGAGGACGCGGTTCAGGAGGGTTTTCTCCACGCCTATCGCGCGCTGGATCGCTTTCTGCCTGACCAGGCGTTCGGTGCGTGGCTGCATCGCATCGTGGCGAACGCCGCGCTCGACATCACACGTCGCAAGAAAGTCCGCGACGCCGATGCCCTCGCCGACACCATCGCCTCGCCCTTTCGCGATCCCGGCGAGGCCGATGAACTGCGGCGGCGGCTGCGCCGCGCACTGACCACGCTGGGCGAACGCCAACGCGCCGTGATCGTCCTGCATGACATTGAAGGATTCAAGCACTCGGAGATCGGACGTATGCTCGGCATCCCGGAAGGGACGGCCCGGTCCGACCTTCACCACGCTCGGGCGCGGCTGCGCCAGGAACTGGGTCCAGTCAGGAGCCACTTATGAACATCGTGCACGACGACGACCGCGATCCTCGCGACGACGAGTTGCACGCCGCATTGCGCGTCGAGTACAGCCGGCCGGCTGATACCTCGTATTGGACCTTCCTCGAGCGCCGCATCATGGCGCGCATCACGGCGGAGGGCACGCGCGAATGGTGGTCGTACTTCACCGAGTGGAGCCGTGCCGGCCTGGCAGCCGCCGCGCTCGCATTACTGGTCGCGGGCGTTGCCGCCTGGCAGACCCGGAAAGCCCAGGATCTTGTCGCGTGGCATGAGCTGCTCGAATCCCCGAGCGAAATGCCGATGATCGAGTCCGCCGGCGGCGAGCGTGCCAGCCGGCGCGAGGCCACCCTGCGCTATCTCATCACGCGCTAGGAGCGCGCGACATGCAACCGTCCAAGAATCTCGCCATCACCTTTCTCCTCGGCGCCGTCGTGGTCGGCGGCGCGCTGGGGTTCACCGCGGATCGCGTCATGCTGCGCGAACGCATCGCCCGGCGCGAATCCGACCGCGGCGCGCTCGCCGATCGTTTGCAGCTCGACGCCTCGCAGCGCGCACGTCTCGATTCCATCATCGACGACCGGCACAAGCGGTACGAGGTCATCATGTCGACCGTGCGCCCGGCGCTCGATTCGGTCAAGCGCCGCGCCCGCGACGAGATCCGCCTCATGCTCACTCCTGCGCAGCGCGCCGAGTTCGAGAAGGTGCTCGCGGATGTGAGCGCCAACACCAAGACTCGCGACGACGATAACTGATGCGTTACTTCTATTTGTTGGCCGCGCTCCTTCCGGCGGCGCTTTCGGCACAGGTGGCTCAGAGTTCCGTCCGCCCCATCACGCTGAGCGAAGCGATCGAGCTCGCCCGGCGGAACGCGCCGCAGACCATTGCGGCACGGAATGCGATCAACGCCAACGAAGCCACGGTCCGCACCCGGCTTTCCGCCTTCCTTCCGACGCTGAGCGGGAGCATGTCCTCGGGATGGAACGCCGGACAGGTGTTCGACAGCAAGGGCGACATCGTCAACCGCAATAACGTCACGCCCTGGAGCTGGAGCCGGAGGCTCTCGGCAAACTGGGTGTTGTTCGACGGCGGAGACCGGAACTTCCAGCTCAGGGTGGCCAGGGCAAACGTGGCCGCTGCCGAAGCCAATGAAGTCGCCGCCGAGTTTTCGATCGCGTATTCGGTCTCGCAGCAGTACTACGCCGCGCTGGCGGCTCGGGAAAGCCGCGCAGCCGCAGTGACGGCCCTCGCCGAGGCAGAGCAGAACCTCCGCGCAGCGAACGCGAGAGTCGCCGCCGGAGCAGCAACGCGGTCCGACTCCCTCCGCGCCATCATCGCCGTGGGCAACCAGCAGCTCGCCGTGCTCAGCGCTGAGAACGACCTGCAGAACGCCAACGCCGCCCTGACACGGCTGGTGGGGGTCGCTTTCACCGTCACTGCCGCCGAAACCGACACCGTTCTGACGCCGGTCGCTGCGGACAGCGCCGAACTCGTGCAATTCCTCGGAACCTCACCCGCGCTCCGATCAGCACAGGCCAGCGTCACAGCGGCCAGCGCCTCCGTGAGATCGACGCGGACCGATTACTTACCCACGCTCTCGACGAGCTACGGAATCACCAACAACATGTCCGACTCGAGCTTCCAGATCTGGCAGGGACGGACGCTGCAGAACAAGTCGTTCGGGCTTTCGATGAGCGTCCCGATCTTCAACGGGCTGGCGCGCGAGGAGACCGTGCAGCGCGCCAAGATCACCGAAATGAATGCCCGCGCTTCCCTTCGTGATGCGGAACTCCTCGCACAGCAGCAACTGGTCCAGTACGTCGGCCAGCTGCGGTTGGCGCAGGCGCGCATCGCCATCCAGCAGGCGTCGCTGGTCGCCGCGCTGGAAGATCTCCGCGTGCAGCAGCAGCGCTACCAGCTCGGCGCTTCCACCCAACTGGAACTGCTCACGACACAGACCCAGCTGAACAGCGCCCGGTTCAACCTCGTGAATGCCCGCTATCAGGTGCGCATTGCCAAGGCGCAGCTGGAGCAGCTGCTCGGGCGCGAGATCAGGTAACCAACGACTTACACCCTACCGTGAACACTTCGATGCCTACCACCGTCCGCCCTGATGCGGCGCATTGCCGCCGGGGCCGGTCGCGACTGGTGCTTGCCCTTTTGCTGGCCTCCGTCGCCTGCCGTCGTGAGAAAGAGCAGACCATTCCCGTCGAGACGGCGGCCGTTGCGCGCCGCACCATCGTCTCCGAGGCGACTGCCTCGGGACTGGTCGAACCGATCAACGTCATCGAGGTGAAGTCGAAGTCCTCGGGACAGATCACCGAGATGACCGTCGAGACCGGATCCCTGGTCACCAAGGGCCAGTTGCTGATCCAGCTCGACCCGCGCGACGTCAACCAGCAATTGGCCCAGGCCGAGGCCGATCTCACGGCGGCGCAGGCCAAGCTCGCCGTGTCGAAGGCGCAGAAAGAGCGCAACGACAAGATGTTCGCGGACAAGATCATCACGGCGCAGGAGTACGAGGCCTCGCAGCTCGACTACGCGAACTCCGTGGCAGCCGAGATCCGGTCCCGGTCCGCCGTCGACATCGCCAAGCAGCGCGTCGAGGAGGCGGTCGTGTCCGCGCCGGTTGCCGGCACGATCATCGAGAAGCCCGTCTCGTTAGGCCAGGTCATCGCGTCAGCGACGAACAGCGCCAGCGGAGGGACCATCCTCCTCAAGATGGCCGACCTCACCAAGGTCAGGGTGCGCGCGTTGTTCAATGAGACCGACATCGGCGCGGTCATCCCCGGCCAGCCGGCCACCGTCACGGTGGACGCGTTCCCGGACCGTCCATTCGGCGGCACCGTCGAGAAGATCGAGCCGTCGGCGGTGGTGCAGTCATCGGTCACGATGTTCCCGGTGCTCGTCACACTCGACAACCGTGAAGGCTTGCTGAAGCCCGGCATGAACGGCGAAGTCACCGTCCTCGTCGAACGGCGCGAGGACGTCCTGTCGGTTCCGAACGATGCCGTCCGCCAGACGCGCGAGGCCGCGTCGACGGCGAAGCTGGTCGGACTCGATCCGGACAGCGTGGTCGCGGCCGTGCAGGAGCAGATGCGTGCGATGGGTGGGGGCGGCATGGGACTGCCTAACGGCAACGGGAACGGAAATGGCAACAGCGCCAACGGCAACAGCGGGCGTGGTGGCCGCGGTGGCACGGGCGTCGAGTCCCGTGGCGATGTCGACGTGGCGTTGATCCAGAGCGGCGCCCAAGGAGGGCGCCAGGGATTCCAGCTGCCTGACGTTACAGACGCCGACTGCCAGCGAGTGCGCGATGCGTTCGCCAAGGCGCCGATGGCGCAGACGACCCTGCAGGGACTACGGACTCGTGTACAGGGCGGCGAGATCGACATGCAACGGTCGCGCGCGATCTCCGATTCCATCTACAAGTCCATCGGTCTGGATGGCTTGGTCGCCCGCGCGTGCCAGGCACGCGATCGCCAGGGCGGTACGGAAGGTCGCACCGGGCGGGGCGGCGGCACTGCCGGCGGCGCGAACACGCCAGGCGCTGCCGTGCCAGTCGCGAGCGGTGGCGAGAACCCCGCCGCGTCTGGCCGGCGCGGCGGGCGCCGTGGTGCCAGCAACGCGGCGGCCCTGCTGGCAGGCATGGATGTCCCGGTAAGCCAGGCATCGCCACGGCGCCAGACGGCGCGTCCCGCGCTCGTCTATGTCGCGTCAGGCAACTCATTCGTCCCGCGCGTGATTCGCGCCGGCATGAGTGACCTGGATTACACCGAGGTGGTCAGCGGCCTGCAGGAAGGCGAGCAGGTGCTGCTCCTGTCGGCGCTGGCGATGCAGGCGTCGCGGGACTCCGCCCTGGCTCGTATGCGCGGACGCACTGGCGGCGGCATGCCTGGCGTGCCCACTGGCGGCGCCGGCGGCGGCGGTCGCGGCCGCGGTCAATAGGAGTCGATATGCTGTTCGGTGAAACCGTCGCCGTGGCGCTGGGCGCACTCCGCGCCAACAAGCTGCGCTCCATGCTCACGATGCTCGGCATTGTCATCGGCGTGGGCGCCGTCATCGCGATGATCGCGCTCGGCAACGGCGCGCAGCAACAGGTGAACGACCGCATCAAGGCGCTGGGCACTACCCTGCTGACCGTTCAGCCCGGACAGCAGCGCATGGGCGGTGGTTTCGCGTCCGAGGCGGACCGCGCACCGCTCACCATGAAGGACGCCGTGGCGCTTGAGGAACGGGGCAACAACATCGCGGCGGTTCAGCCGCAGATGTCGCGCAATTTTCAGGTGCAGTTCAGGAACAAGAACACCAACGTGCGAGCCCTCGGGACTACATCGAACTATCTCGAAGTCCGGAACTACAAGATAGAGTTCGGGCGGATGTTCACGCCCGCCGAGGACATGACCAAGCAGCGGGTGGCCGTGCTGGGCCCGGCGGTCCTGACGAATCTCGAGGTATCCAGCCCCGAAGCGATCATCGGAGAGCCGATCCGCATTCGCGGGATCCAGTTCATCGTGGTCGGCGTGCTGGCTTCGAAGGGATCGGGGACCGGGTTCGGCAATCCCGACGAGCAGTTGCTCATTCCACTGCAAACGGCGCGCTATCGCATCTTCGGGAACGACCGGCTGAACGAAATCGGCGTCCTGGCGAAGAATGAGGAAGGAATTCCGCTCGCCATGGCCGACATCCAGAAGATCCTCCGGCGCGAACACAAGTTGCGCGCCAATCGACCCGACAATTTCCAGATCCGGAATCAGTCCGACTTCCTCACGAACCTGGCCGAGACCACCCAGGTCTTCACGCTGCTGCTGGCGGGCATCGCCGCCGTCAGCCTGCTCGTCGGCGGCATCGGCATCATGAACATCATGCTGGTGTCGGTGACCGAGCGCACGCGCGAAATCGGCGTGCGCAAGGCGTTAGGCGCGACCAGGTGGAACATCATGTTCCAATTCCTCATCGAAGCGGTCGTGCTCTGCCTGCTGGGTGGGGCCATCGGGATCGCGATGGGAATGGGTGGCGCGGAGTTCCTGAATCGCACCTTCAACTGGACCACCAAGGTGGCGCCGCAGTCGATCGGCCTGGCATTCGGCTTCTCGGCCGCCGTAGGACTGGTGTTCGGCGTCTGGCCGGCTCGGAGAGCCGCAACGCTGGACCCGATCACTGCCCTGCGCTACGAGTAGCGCTCCAGCGCCGTAGCGCCAAGGAGGGGGCCTTCCACGGGGGGGCTCCCTTTTTTTCGCCCTTGAGGCAACAGGCAGCAGGCAACAGAACCGGAAGGGAGGGCATGGCAGGGGATGCCCGATAGCCCACGCTCCTGATCTTGATGCCTGATGCCTACCGCTTTCATGCCTTGATGCCTGATGCCTTGCTATCCGCTATATCGTCCGATATATCTTAAGCCAACGATATATCTTTGAGGTATCTGTATGGACGGACATTGCGGTGGCGGCCACCGGCACGGAGCCGGGCGTGGCGGGTGGGGCTGGGGGTTTGACCCGGGCGCTGGAGCCTGGTTCTGGGGAGGGCACGGCCGCGGGCGAGGAGGCCCACGCCGAGGCCGGGTCTTCGAACAGGGAGACCTGAAGTACGTCATCCTGAAGCTGCTGGCCGAAAAGCCACGGCACGGCTACGAGATCATCAAGGAGCTGGAGGAGCGGTTTGGCGGGACCTATGCGCCCAGCGCCGGCACGGTGTACCCCACGCTGGCCCTGCTCGAGGATCTGGGCTACGCCAGCGTCGCGCCTGAGGAAGGTGGCAAGAAGGTCTACGCCATCACGCCCGCGGGCGAGAAGTACCTGGAGGAGAATAAGAGCGCCGTCGAGGACATTTTCGAGCGCATTCAGGACTTTGGAACCAGTTTCCTGAGCGAGTCGATGATGGACGTAAATCGCGCTTTTGGACGGCTTGCTCGCGCCACTTACACGACAGTTCCGTGGCAGTCAGGCGACAAAACTATCGCTTCTGAGCTGAAGCGAATCCTCGAGAGTGCCGCCGCTGAGATCGAGGAGCTGTCGCGCAAGAAGCCCTCTTAGCGCAATCCGGGCCTGACCGGGCGTCAGCCCGTCAGGACCCACGTCGCTTTACCGCGAGCAGCGCACACACGATTATTGAGTGGGCCGCCAAGTGGCGGCCCATTCTGCTTTTCCGGGCCTGCCAACGCGCTCTTCCCCGGATCAGTTGACCGATCCCAATCCGGTCCCTTGAGCCACCTCCCCAGCACATGAACGCCGATCCCGCCAAGGGCGGGAGCGCCAGCGTGACCACCACGACCGGGACCGGCATGGCGGCAACGTCTGATTACGTTGCCGCCCCACTGCGTCCGCATATCGAGGCGCATCCTACCGGGAAGCGGCTCCTCGTCCTCTCCTTCACCGCGTTAGGCGTCGTATACGGGGACATCGGCACCAGTCCGCTGTACGCGATCAAGGAGTGCTTCAAACCCCTCTACGGCCTCGCCGTGACGAGCGCCAACGTCTATGGCGTCCTGTCGCTCATCATCTGGTCGCTGCTCCTCATCATCACGGTCAAGTACGTCGGATACATCCTCCGTGCGGACAACAATGGCGAGGGAGGAGTCTTCGCCCTGCTGGCGCTGGTGCTGCAGCGGGCACCCCCGAAGGGGGGTCTCACCCGACGCACTGCCCTCATCATGCTCGGACTGTTCGGCGGCGCGTTCATGTACGGCGACGGCATCATCACGCCGGCCATTTCCGTGCTCGGTGCGGTGGAGGGTCTCCAGGTCGCGGCCCCCGGCCTGCCTCAGGAAATCATCATCGCCCTGGCTGCTCTGATCATCGCGGCGCTCTTCTACTTCCAGAGCAACGGCACTGCCAAGGTGGGCGGCGCATTTGGATGGATCATGTTGTTCTGGTTCTTCGGCATCGCCGCGATGGGCATCCGAGGCATCTTGCTGCACCCCGAGATCCTTCTCTCATTCAGCCCGACGTACGCCGTTGCCTTCTTCGCCGACCACCCCCTCGCATCCTTCCTGGTGTTAGGCGCGGTCGTCCTGGTGGTCACCGGCGGTGAAGCACTGTATGCCGACATGGGGCATTTCGGCCCGCGCCCGATCCGCGTGATATGGCTCGGCATGGTCCTTCCTGCGCTGATGCTCAATTACCTCGGGCAGGGGGCACTGCTCCTCGCCGAGCCGACCGCGGTCGACAATCCGTTCTTCCGTCTCGTGCCGACCTGGTTCCTCTACCCGATGCTTGTCATCGCTACGCTGGCGGCCATTGTCGCGTCACAGGCGTTGATCTCGGGAGCGTTCTCGCTGACGCAGCAGGCGGTGCAGCTCGGATACTCGCCGCGCGTGACGATTGTCCACACGTCGAAGCAGGAAGCCGGTCAGATCTACATCCCCGAGGTCAACAAGGCTCTGGCCGTCGGGACCCTGCTTCTCGTCTTCGGCTTCCGTTCTTCGACCGCGCTCGGCGGCGCCTATGGCGTGGCCGTCACCGGGACGATGGCAATCACCACGATCCTCTTCTGCGCCATCGCGCGAGAGCGTTTCTCGTGGAGCTCACTCCAGATTGGCGTCTTCCTGGCGTTCTTCCTCAGCATCGACCTCGCGCTCTTCACCGCGAATCTCCTCAAGATCCCCACCGGGGGCTGGGTGCCGCTCGTCATTGCGCTTGGTGTTTTCATCCTGATGACCACGTGGAAGCGCGGCCGAAAACACCTGCGCGCGATACTCGCCGAGCGCTCGCTTCCCATTGCCGAGTTCGTCGACAGCCTGGAGCGTTCGAAGATCGTTCGCGTGCCGGGAACCGCTGTCTTCATGACCTCGGAATCCGAGGGCACACCGGTGGTATTGCTCCATCATCTCAAGCACAACAAGGTCCTTCACAATCAGGTGATTCTGCTCTCGATCATCGTCAGGGCGGAGCCCGAGGTTCCCGCAGCCGAGCGCGTCATCATCGAGGACCTGACCAACGGGATATACCGGGTGAAGGCGTTCTACGGGTTCATGCAGACGCCGAACGTCGAGGAAATCCGGGCCCGGTGCGTCGAGGCCGGCGTGCGAACGCGACGCATGGAAACCACGTACTACCTGGGCCGCGAGCAGCTCATTCCGGTCGGGAGCAGCGGCATGGCGCGTTGGCGGAAGGGAGTTTTTGCCGTCATGGCTCGGAATGCGCGCTCGGCCACGCAGTACTTCGGTATTCCGCCCAATCGGGTCGTCGAACTCGGCGCGCAGATCGAGTTCTAACGAACGGGATGTGAGATGGGAGACGTGAGATAAACTGCATTTCGATCGGATCGGATCATCGATTGGCGGCATATCTCAGTTCTCCGATTCATGTCCAGCGCCTCGATTCATTCGGTGCAACCATGGGGCCCTGACTCCGGCCCAGCGCGAGCAGCGCCGCTGCCCGGCCGCACACCGCACCAAGCAGGTTGCCGGTGCCGGAATAGCCTCCCGTTGCCCAGATCAACGGACGCACCTGTTCCAGCACCGGCAGGCCGTCGGCCGTGTAACCGACAGTGGCCGCCCATCGATGCGTTACCGTGGGTGCAACGCCAATGACTTCGGCAAAGCGACGCTCGAGCGCCGATTGCACGCTTGTCGTTGTCGCGACCTCGATCGTCCGCTCGGCGTCGCCACCCACGTCGCGGCAGCCACCGAAGGCAATACAGCCGTCCGGCAACTGCTGTGCGTAGTCCCAACCCGATCGCGTGCCTATGGCGTGCGGCAACAACCCGACCGAATGTGGCCCCGCGGCCAGCATCTGGAGTCGCATGGGCCACACGCGATCCTCCAATTCAGGGAGGACACTCGGAAGAGCTCCGTCGACCGCGACGACCACCACGCGGCAGCGCACGGTCCCTTCCGCCGTCTCGACGATACCAGTCGTCAGGCGATGCACGGACGATCGCTCGAACAAGCGCGCGCCGGCGGTTATCACGGCGGCCGCTTCAAGACGACAGCGAGCGAGCGGATCGATCGCCGCGTCCTCGCGAACCAGCAGTCCCCGCCCCAACGACCCGTCATACCAGTCAGCCTGGAAACCATCGTCACGCAGGGCGCTGAGGTGTGTGCGGCAGTCTCGCTCCTCTTCGGCATCGTGTGCCAGGCGCAGGTACCCGCACCGGCGGGCGATCGAGGGAAGGTCGCGGAGGATCCTCTCCCGCTCGCGGACCGTCGACGCGTAGATCCGTGACGCCCGCTCGTGCCCGTATCGGGCACGGGCCTCGTGATGGAACAGCGAGCTGCCTGCGCGCAGCAAGCCACCGTTCCGACCCGCCGCCGCGCCGCCCACGCGCCCCGCATCCAGTCCCACGACCGGGACACCGGCTCGAAGGAACTGGTCGATGCAGGCCAGCCCACTCCCGCCGAGTCCGATCACGCAGGCCTCGGCGCGCAACGCTCCATTGAGCGGCGGATATGACGCGCCGCCTTCAGCGTCCCAAACGGACGGTGTGAGACTCAGAAGTAGGTGGCGAAAGAGGCCAGTAACCGGGCGAAGTCGCTTCGGTTGTTGAACCGATCGAAGCTCCATCCCCGAACGATCTCGAGCTTGATCACGGATTCACTCGTGGGCCTGAAGTTGACGCCTGCACCGGCCTGGCGAACATGCTGACCCACGGCATCGGTGTCGAGATCGATGGCGTCGATCCTGACCTTGAGCGTGAACGTGCTCCCCGGCGCCGTGGGAATCCAGCTGGAGCCGATGTCGCGCGCCACGTCGACGTACCAGCCGGCCTGCCGGGAGGCATACGTGCCGCGAAGCCCGGGCGGAATGTCGGCCCGGGCCAGGGCAGCCTCACCGCTGACGCGGATTCCGGCAACGGCCACTTCGCCATCGAGCACGCCTAACGTGAGATCGCGCCGGTCGTCGACCTTGGTGCCGTCGACGCTGAACACGTTCCAGGCCCCATGATGCCCCGAAAGGCCGAATTCGAACCCGACCGACGGACTCCACGCCAGCCGGCCGACGAACGCCGGCGACGAATTCTGATCCTCGGTGTTGCCGCGTCCCAGCGGGATCCGTGTCCCCTCAGGTGAAGCCGTGATCAAGCCGTCGTGAAACCCGTTCGTCAGGTACGCCTCCCAGGTCACGCGTCCCCGCCGCCCCGCGGGCATCTGGCCCAGAACGCCAAATCCCGGTTCCGAGAGTGCCACGCCAAGGATCTCGGTCGACACCAAGGGGCGATCGGTGAATTCGTTCAGCGGGCTGTCGTGTGACAGGTTGAACCGCCCCAGCGGTGAGAGCACCATGCCGCCGCGAAGGGTCAGCGCGGGATGGATGCGCACGTCGATCGCCGCGTATTCCAGCTTCACTTCCTCACCGGCCTCCTCGAACTCCAGCTCGGCGGCCATCCGCACGAAATCGCTGACCTGAGTCGACGCGAAGATGTTGAACCGCTTCGCTTCGAAGCCCGCCTCGTCGGTGACGCCATCCACCCGCTCGTAGCGCGCGTGCGCCTCGGCGTAGCCCCCGATGGCCGTCCGGCCGAGGAGTCGCGTCTGGTATGGTTTGTCGTACACACCGCCGCGAACAAATGGGCGCGTGGTATCGGCACGAACGGTGTCCCGTTGTGCGCCCGCCGAACGAGCGAACGCGGCCAGAGTGAGGATGGCGAGAATGGCGCGCGTCATCGATCAGTGCTCACGTCGATGATCAGTTCATCGCCCGCCGTCCGTACCTGATAGCGAGTCAGCGCGCGACTGGCAGGGCCACGAGTCACGCGACCCTCTCGATCATATTGCGACCCGTGGCAGGGACACCTCAATCCCGGACCGCCCAGATCCACCGTGCAGCCCCGATGCGTGCAGATCGAGGATAGCGCAGCAAACCCGCCGCCATCGAGAGCGAGCAGGTAGAGCGGGTCCTCCCATCCGTCAGGCATCAGGCGCAGCGACCCGCGCGGCTCGGCAAGTTCCGGATATTGCCGGAGTGAGAGGCGCACCCTCCCATCCTCGAGCGGCACCCGTCGCGTGACGAGCGAGGCACAGCCGGGGAGCAGCACGACAGCAGCCAACGCGGTCGTGCCGGCGCGGACGAATTCACGTCGGTCGCACGACATCAGCGTGACCCCACGAAATCCACCAGCGCGGCGCGATCGGTGGCGTTGAGCGAGCCGAAGAGGTCGCGGGATCGCTGCGCCTCGCCTCCGTGCAGCAGGATGGCGTCTTCAATCGTGCGCGCGCGGCCGTCGTGAAGCAGGAAAGCGTCGCCGTTCAGGAACTGACGGATCAGTCGAAGGCCCCAGAGTGGTGTCGTCCGCCACTCACGACCTGACGCGTCCGCGTCCGGCCGGTGATCGGCCAATGCATCGCCCATGTCGTGCAGCAGCAGGTCCGAGTACAGCGCGACCGGCCGGTTGGCCAACGCCGGAGTGACCGCATTCCCGGTGTGGAGCACGGGCACGTGACACGACGCGCAACCGACTTCCGTGAACAGGGCCGACCCGCGCTCGCGCGTGGCGTTGGGCTGGCCTGGCGCTGGCGGCGCGAGAAGTCGCAGGTAATTCACCACGGCGAAGACCGTGCTGCGCGACACTTCCGGGTCCGGCACCACGTCGGCGGCATCGTGAGGATGTCCGGCGAGCGGGTTCCGATTCTCCTCAAGCAGGAAGTCGGTCGTGATCCCCATGTCCTGCAGGTAGGCCTCGACGGTCTGCTGCAGGATGGACGTGGTCTGTGCCTTGCGGCCAAAGCGACCGATGCGCGCGGCGCTGCCGCCACCCGGTTCGGTCGGGGGAACCCATGACGGCGGAGTCACCCAGTTCGGCCGTCCGGAAATGCCGTCACCATCGGCGTCATCCGGGTCGGCGAGAGAGAGGATTTCCGCCTCGGGAATCGCCTCGATCAGCCCGGCGCCGAACACCGGCGGTGGCAGGCGCAGTGAAACCGGGACGCCAGCCGGTATGGCCTCGGGGATTGCTCCGGGTATGGCGCGATCCTGGATCTGCGGACCGCCTAACGCCCGGTACATGTCGTTTTCGGGCGACCCGATGCGCGACAGCGCGTTGTCCGGACGGCCGCGGCCGTCTCCGCTGTGGCAGGCGGCGCAGGAGACGTCGTTGAAGATGGGTCCGAGTCCGGTGGCTGGCGCGAAGCGACGGCCGAATTCCTGGTCACCGCGAATGAAGGCGCCGAGTTCCGGGGAAGAGAGTCCGTCCAGCGGCGCGTCGAGCAGGTCGCCGCTGTCGGGGGCAGCCGTCAGCAGGTCGCTGCAGGCGGCCAGTGACAGCGCCGCTCCAACAATCGTGCCTGCCAGTGTGCGTTTTCCGAGCTTCCCGCGACGCCGTGAGGGCTCCGCGACAGTATTAGGCATACCGATTTAGTGATTTAGGTCTGCCTAACTTATCCCGGACCCCTCCCGAAATGCAAGACCGGCGGCCGGGCCTGAGTGCTGCCCGACCGCCGGCCGCGGGGGAAGTCCTATGCGATACTCAACTTGCGCGCGGTCGCGATCTTCCTTATGGCGTCGGTCCTGAACTGCTCACTCAGTCTTTCGGTCCGCAACTTGAGCGCGTCCTGCAGAGACCGAATCGACTCTTCTATCTGCGCCTTCGACCGCGCGGAGTTCATCGGAAAGTCCGGGAACTCGACGGAAGGGGGACGAACGCGAACCGTACCGGGTCTGGGCAGGGTCATCGAACGGATCCTGCCGAGGGCGCCGCCGCCATCGAAGAAGAAGCCTTCGCCTTCGATGTCAGACGCCTTGACCGACTCCACACGAACGGTCTTCACCTGGCCTGCGCTGTAGACGCGCAGCTCCACCGCATCGCCGGCCTTCACGTTCTCCATCTCCCGGTTCAGCCGGTTGATCCGCGCGCTGCTGGCCTGCCAGTCGCCGGCGTCCTCTGTGGCCACGCGGAGATCGACGCCGTTGATCGCCGCCAGGCGGTCGCCCTCGTCGATGCCGGCCTTCGCCGCGGGTCCTTCATTGGCCACGCCAACGACCAGAACGCCTAACGTATCACGCCGGCTTCCGCTGCCACCGAGCGAGATTCCGAGCGCCGCGCGATCAGCCGAGGCGCGCCGCCACGTCCCGGTCGTCGCGGCGAATACCTTCTTGTTGAGCTCCTCCGCCGCGACGGTCTTCACCCGGAGCGTGCGGGTATTGCCGTCACGGTAGACGCGAAGCTCGACCTCGTCGCCGGCCTTCAATTTCTCGAGCTCGCGAATGAGGCGGCGATTCGCCACGCCTTCCATGTCGGACTCGCCGGCGTCGGCCGGTGCCAGGCGGAGGTTCACGTTGTTGACCGAGACCAGCCGGTCTCCTTCTTCAATGCCGGCCTTCTCCGCCGGGCTGTCACGGGTGACGGACTCGATCAGCAGACCCAACGTGTCGCGCTTCCCTGAACTTCTGCTGGAAACACCGATCATGGGGCGGTCAGGATCCCCGGTCACGTAGGCGAACCCGCCAGGGACGGTTTGTACTCGCACCTGAGCCATGGCTTCGGCAGGCGCGGTAAGGGCAAGAGCGATCAGCGCCGTTGCCGACAGCATCGTTTTCATAGAGTCGATTCCTCGATTCGGTGTCTCGCTGGTACGTCACACGACACGACGCGAACGGTTGCCTCTGCCGATTGCGGCCGTTGCGTGGCCGATCCCGTCCGTGTTCGTAAGTGTCCGATCTGATCATATTTGAGTATGACTACAGCCGTGGAAATCGTCCCGAGGCCGGACCTGAACTCGTTCGAGGAGCACTGGCAGGACGAGTGCGACGCGTCGTACCTGTACGGAATCCTGGCGGAACTGGAGCCGGATCCGAAACGCTCGACCGTCTTCGGCAAGTTGCGCGACATCGAGACCGAGCACGCGGCCATCTGGGCGCGACTGCTCGCAGCGAATGGCCGGCCACCGGGACGATTCAGTCCGTCAGCGCGCGCGAGAATACTCGCCATGCTGGGGCGGCGGTTCGGAACGGGTTCGCTGGTGTCCCTGCTGCTTCGTGAGGAAGGACGTGAGGTCCGCGAGTACCTCACCATGCATCGTCAGACAGCGCCCGAAACGGCCGGACGCGCCGAAGCGCTTCAGCTCGCGAAGGAGAGCGCCGAACACGCGACGGAGTTGGCGCACCTGGCCGGCGTGTCCGGGGAGGGCGAGCCATGGCACCGCGTGGAGTCCGGAGGATTCCTTCGCAATGTCGTGTACGGATTCAACGACGGACTCACGGCCAACTTCGGTCTCGTGGCCGGCGTGTTAGGCGCGACGGCGACGCAGCAGCATGAAGCGGTGGTGGTGGCCGGAGTCGCCGGCGTCATCGCCGACGCGCTCTCAATGGGATCGAGCGGTTATCTCGCGGCGAAGAGCGAGCAGGAGGTGCACGCGCACGAGATCGCGATGGAGCGTGACGAAATCGAGTACATGCCCGAGCTGGAGCGCGACGAGCTGGCGCTGATCTATGAGACGAAGGGGATGCTGCCGGAAGCCGCGCGCGCTCTGGCCAACGAGGCGTTGAAGGACCCGGAGCGAATGCTGCAGGAGAAAGTGCAGGCCGAACTCGGCATCGGCGCCGCCGGAGCGTCGCCGTTGCGCGAAGGCTGGATTACCGGCTCCGCCACCGCCATCGGCGCGCTCCTTCCGGTCTTTCCGTTCTTCATTCTTCGCGGACTGCCGGCCATCGTCACGGCCTTCGGGGTGGCGATGGCCGCGCACTTCCTGGTTGGCGCGGCGCGGTCCGTGTTCACCGGGCGCGGGATGGTGCGCTCGGGGATTGACATGTTTGTCGTGGGCCTGGGCGTGGCGGTCGTGGGCTACTTCGCCGGCGACTGGGTGGCAGGATGGTTGGGGGCTTGAACTGAGCGCCCGGGAACCGCGCCTCCGAGGATCTTCGCAAGGGTAACCTGGTCGATGTTCCCGCCGGACACGACGCAGACGATCCGGCCGGCGCCGGCCCTTCCTGAACGCGCTGCGGCAACGGGCGCGGCACCGGCGCCCTCGGCCACGATCCGGGCCCGCGTGACGAGCAGTCTGATAGCCTCCGCCACGTCCTCAAGCGCGACGACGACCGAATCCTGAACGACCTGCCTGACGAGTGGCCACATCGCCGGCAGGACGCTCGCACCGCCTATACCGTCGACGAAACTCGGGATTCGCTCGATCGCGCGAGCTTCCCCGGCATCCAGCGAAGCCCTCAGCGGAGCCGCCGTCTCCACTTCGGCCGCGATTATGCGGGACGCCGGCCGGAGTGCGCGCATCCCGGCTCCGATCCCGCTGATCAGCCCTCCGCCGCCGAACGGGACCACGACGGCGTCTGTGTCGGGGAGATCCTCCATGATCTCCAATGCGATAGTCCCATTCCCCGCCATCACGTCGTTGTGCTCCACGGGATGAATGAACACCCCCGGCACGCCGCCCGTGTCGTGCGTCTCCATCACCGCCCACCAGTCGGCGAAAGGGACGCGGATCACTTCGGCGCCTAACGCGATGACCGCGTCGGTCTTGGCCGCCGGCGCCTGGTCCGGGACGATGACGCGGCAGGCGACGCCCATCTCGCGCGCGCACCATGCCACACCCTGCGCCATGTTGCCGGCGCTGGCGGTGCAGACTCCATCACGCAGCGCGGTCGCGTTCAGGCGCCGCATGGCGTTCCCCGCCCCGCGCAGCTTGAACGAACCGATCGGCTGCAGGTTCTCCAGCTTGAGGAAGACTTCGGGTTGCGGGTCGCGGGCAGCGGGCAGTGCAAGGCGCACCAGGGGAGTCCGTACCGCCAGACCGGCCAGTCGCTCCCTCGCTGCCTCGATGTCCGCCAGGGTCGGCAGCCGCAGCGCCGGCCTGGCGCTCACGGCTCCCTGGTCCCGCCGAGGGACACCCAGACGCCGGTGCCGAGCGCGACGCCCTTCTCGTAGATGCGCCGGGCCGCGGCAAGGTCCTCGATCGCCAGGCCTAACGACTTGAACAGCGTCACGTCGCGCGCCGACTCGCGCCCAGGCACCGCGCCCATGAGCACCGCGCCCAGGTCGCCGCGGATGTGATCGGCGTTGAACGCTCCCTCGGACATCGGAATGAGGATGTCGCCCGCCTCGGCCAGGGCGGACTCACGGCGGTCCACAAACAGCCGGCTGCGGGCGACGGCGGCCGTGTCGAGTTCTCTCGCCGTTGGCAGGGACGCGCCCACCGCGTTGATGTGCGCGCCGTCGGCGATCCAGTTCCCACGAAGCACCGGCTCACGCGACGCGGTAACCGTGCAGATCAGGTCGGCGCCCTTCACGCATGCTTCCGGCGACGGCATGACGTCCACCGCGACTCCGAATCGCTGCCGCGCCTTCTCCGCGAACCTCACCCGTCGCTGGGCCGTGCGACTCCAGACACGAACTCGACGCACGGTGCGCACCGCGCGCATTGCCTCGAGGTGCGTCATGGCCTGCACGCCCGTGCCGAGGATGGCGAGGTCGCCCGCATCGGGCGTGGAGAGCAGCTTCGTGGCGACAGCGGACACCGCCGCGGTGCGGATCGCGGTGACCGAGGTCGCGTCGATGATCGCGAGCAACCTGCCCATCTCCGCTTCGAACAGCAGCACGACGCCGAGGTGCGAATCGAACGGCGAGGTGTCGTTCCCGGGAAAGACCGTGATGACCTTCGCGCCGATCGCCGACTGATGCTCGCGCGAGTTGAGGCCGAGCTGTGCCGGCATCAGCGCCAGCAGGTTCGGCGACCCGGGCAGTGAAATGACCTGCCGCAGGGGAAGCCGGGCGTCACCGATGGCCAGCGCACGGAACGCGTCAGCCATTGCCTCGATGCACTCCTGCATCGGCAGCAGTCCGGGAACGTCCCGGTGGGAAACGAGGAGAGTCCTCATGAATCAGAGCAGAGGGCAGAGGGCACAGGGCACAGGGCACAGGGCACAGGCTGCGGAAAGAGGACTCCGACCTGTTCCCTAAACCACGAGATTCAGAAGGCGACCCGGGACGAATACGACCTTGCGCGGCGGTGAGGTCACGAATTTCGCGACCTGATGTTCCGCCATCGCGGCGGTTACGGCGGCATCCTGCGCGATGTCGCGCGGCACGCTGATCGTCCCCCGCAACTTGCCGTTCACCTGCACGGCGAGCTGGATGAATTCCTCGCGAGCCAGTGCCGCATCAAAGGCTGGCCATCCGCCGTCCATGACGGATGAGCTGTTGCCCAATTTCTCCCAAAGCTCCTCGGCGACGTGCGGGGCATAGGGGGCGACAAGCTGCACCAGCGGCCGGACCTCGTCCTGGTGTGGCGTGCGGTCGCCCTTACGCAGCGTGTTCATGTATTCCATCATCGCCGCGATCGCCGTGTTATACGAAAGGCGCGCGGTGTCGTCGCCGACCTTCCGGATCGTCTGGTGCATCTTGCGCAGGACGTCCGCGTCAGGCGTTCCGTCCTTGCGCGCGTCGACGACGGCAAGCCAGAGGCGATTGAGGAAGCTGCGCACGCCGGAGATGCCCGCGTCTCGGAAGTCACCGCCCTCCTGGAAAGGACCGAGGAACATCAGGTACATGCGGAACGCGTCGGCGCCCCACTGCTCGAAATACCGGTCGGGGTTGACGATGTTGCCCTTGGTCTTCGACATCTTCGCCCCCTCGCGAATGATGTGACCATGGGCGCGGAACCGTGTGAACGGCTCCTCGAAATGAAGATGCCCCATGTCGTGAAGCACCATCGTTATGAAGCGCGAGTACATCAGATGAAGCACCGCGTGCTCGTTGCCGCCGATGTACGACGTGACCGGGAGCCACTTGCGCGTTGCTTCAGGCGCGAACGGGACATCGTCACGATCCGCGCTCGGGTAGCGCAGGAAGTACCAGGCGCTGTCGAGGAACGTGTCGGATACGTCGGTCTCGCGACGCCCCGTGCCGCCGCACTTCGGGCACGGCACGACGTACCACTTCTCGTGTCTGGCCAGCGGCGAGATCCCCGTGTCGTCCGGCCGGAAGTCCGGAATGTCCGGCAGCACGACCGGCAGGTCCTTCTCGGGCACGGGCTGAGGGCCGCAGTGGTCGCAGTGGATGATCGGGATCGGCGGGCCCCAGTAGCGCTGGCGGGAGATGCACCAGTCATGCAGGCGAAAGTTGACGACGGCCTTCGCCGCGCCGCGCGACTCGAGCCATTCGGTGACCTTCCGCTTCGCGTGGGCGACCGACGTGCCATCGAACTGCGCCGAGTTCACGAGATGCGCGCCCTCGTCATCGACGAAGGGCTCGGCGAGCGGCGCATCCGCCGGAACGCCTTCGGGCGCAGTGACGCGCACGATGGGCAGATGGAAGAGCGTCGCAAACTCGAAGTCGCGCTCGTCGTGCCCGGGTACCGCCATGATCGCACCGGTGCCGTAGTCCATCAGCACATAGTCGGCGATCCAGATGGGGATGTCCGCGCCGGTGGCGGGATTCACCGCGTACGAGCCGGTAAAGACTCCGGTCTTTTCCCTGTTGATCTTGCGAGCGACGATGTCCTGGCGAGCCGTGTCGTCGCGGTACGCCTGCACCGAGTCCCGTCTGTCGGGTGACGTGATCCGGACGACCAGCGGATGCTCCGGCGCGAGCACCATGTAAGTAGCGCCGAAGATTGTATCCGGTCTCGTCGTGAATACGACCAGGTCCGAGGTCGGAGCTCCGAGGTCAGAGGATCGCGAAGTTCGGACCTCGGAGCTCGGACCTCGGACCACGAAATGGATTTCAGCCCCTTCCGATCTGCCGATCCAGTTGCGCTGCGCGGTCAGCGTGGTTTCCGACCAATCCAGGTGCTCGAGATTGTCGAGCAGCCGCTCCGCGTAATTGCTGATCCGGAAGAACCACTGCGCCAGGAACCGCTGCTCGACCTTGGTGCCGCATCGCTCGCAGGCCCCTGCGATGACCTGTTCGTTGGCCAGGACGGTCTTGTCCGCGGGGCACCAATTGACCGCCGCCTCCTTCCGGTAGGCCAATCCCTTACGGAAGAGCTGGACAAAGACCCACTGGGTCCACTTGTAGTAGGCCGGGTCGGTCGTGTCGACGGCGTAACGCCAGTCGATCATCAGCCCGGCGCGCTTCAGCTGGCGGGTGAAGTTCGCGACGTTCCGCGGGATGAGGCGCATCGGGTGCTCGCCCACCTTGAGGGCGTAGTTCTCCGAATGGATGCCAAAAGCGTCGAACCCCATGGGCTCGAAGACCGTGTGCCCCTGGAGCCTCTGGAATCGTCCATAGATGTCGTTCCCAGTGAAGGCGAACAGGTTGCCGACGTGCAACCCTTCCGCCGACGGGTAGGGGAACATCATCAAGGCGTAGAATGGGTTGGGCCCCGCGGCAATATCCGTGTCGTTGGTGCCGCGCTCACGCCAGCGCGTCTGCCACTTCGCCTCGATGGCCGTAGGGTCGTAACTGTCGTGCGTCGGGACGGGGGCGTCCGACGAGGCGGATAACCGGGTCATGTTCGGGGGTCCGGCCGGCGTGCGGGTAGTGCCGGCTGTTCTGCGGAGAGTCGTCGTGAGCCAATCTAGCGGCCCGGAAATGGACAGGACAGGCAATCAGCCGGCTGCGCAGCGTCCGTATCTCGAGACGTTCGTCGCCCGGCTTGGCTTTGCCGGGGCACTCCTGCTCTTCGCTGGTCTCTGGTTCCAGCGCACGTTCATCGCCGCCGCGAACGCGCGCGACATGGCGTCGGTGGCGCTGATCGCGGTGGGCGGCGCGATCATCCTCACGGCGGTCCTGACCGGGCTCGTACTCGTCCCGATGGTCAGCGAGCGCAGTGCGGACCTCGCGGATGTGCTGCGCGGCGTAGCGCAGGGTGACCTGACCGGCGACCCGCGCCGCCTCGCCATCGACGTCGATGAGGAACGCCTCGCCGACGCGACGCGCGCGGCGCTGGCCGCGATGCGTGACGTGGTAGTCGAGGCGCGTGATGCTTCCCAGGAAATCGGCTCGCAGGCGCACGACGTGGCGTTGCAGGGAGCCGCGGCACTGAGCGTCGCGCAGCGGGCCGTCGAATCAGCGAGTTCAGCGGCGCGTGCCGGACAGTCAGTGGCCGAGCTGTCGCGCCGGGCGCGCGAAGAACTGACGCGATTGACCGCGAACGCCACACAGCTGGTCGAAGAGGCGCGAGCGGTGCGCACGCACGAAAGGCGATTGCAGGAACTGTCCGGGGTTAGCCTGACGAACATGCGCGAGAGCACGGGAGCGCTCGATGCGCTGGCGACCGACGTGAGCGACAATGCCGGAGAGCTCGCGGCGCTTGCGGAGGCGTCCGGGGAGATCCACTCGTTCGTCCTTCTCGTCCGGAAGATGGCGCGGCAATCGAAGCTCCTCGCGCTGAACGCGGCCATGGAAGCCGCCCGGGCCGGCGAACAAGGGAGCGGGTTTGCCGTCGTGGCCAGCGAGGTCCGTCGACTGGCGCGGAGTTCGAACGAGGCGGCCGACCGCACAGATCAGCTGGTGGCCGACGTTCTGGAGCGCGTAGAACGCGTCAGGCAGGCCAGCCTGCGTGCGGTGGACGCCGCGCGGTTTTCGCGCGAGTCAGCAGGGACCAGCGTGGTCACGCTCGAAGAACTCGATCGCGCCGCGCGCGACGCCGGCGCAGCCGCTGCCGCCGAGGAGGATGACGTGAGCGGCGTCCGCACGGCCACCGATGCCATCGCGCTGCCGCTGCAGCAGCTGGCGCGTGAGGCGGAATCGCTGGCGGCGTCGCTGAAAGACGCGTCTGGAGTAGCCGGCTCGCAGCAGGGGCGCATTCAAGACCTGGCCGTTGCGGCGAACGCCTTGGCGCGCAATGCGGCGCGGTCCACGTCCGCCCTGGCCGGCATTCGCGTGGGCGCGACTGTCACCGCGGAGACGTCCGTCTCCATGCCCGCCGAACCGGCAGCGGAGCCGGCGGCCCCGCCGCCTTCATCAGCGGCCGCGGCGTAAACCGCGAGGAGACAGGAGAAAGGAGGCAGGAGGCAGGAGTGAGCGAGGCCGGGGCGGTTGCTCGGGCCTCGAGCGTTATCGCTTCGTTCCTTCTGTGTTTCCTGCCGCCCGCTTCGTGCTTCCTCGATTTGATCGGGCTGACACGTTGGAAACGCGGATGGTCACGCTCCGCCGCGTGATCCGGGATCTGGCTCTATTTTTCCGCTTCCGGAGATCGCTTTCGCCTCAGGAGTCCCTGGTGCCGATCCGTCACATTCTGGCCGTCCTGCTCGTGCCTTCCGCCCTGTTGTCACAGGCCGTCTCCAGATCCGGTAGCCAGCACGACCGCCCAATCACGATCTCGCGCGCAGCGCGGATCAACGCGCCGATCGAACTTGATGGTCGCCTCAGCGAATCCGCCTGGGCAACGGCCCCGGTGACGGATTCATTTACGCAGATCGATCCCGATGAGGGGCGCCCGGCGAGCCAGCGCACCGAAGTGCGTGTGCTTTACGATGACACGTTCCTCTATGTCGGCGCGCGGCTGCACGACTCGGGACGCATAACGGGTCGCCTGGGACGTCGCGACATGGACTTTGGCGATTCGGACTGGTTCGGCGTGATGATCGACAGTTACCTCGACCATCGCACCGCGTTCGGATTCGACGTGAATCCGGCGGGTGTACGCCACGACGAGATCAAAACGATCGACGTTGACGACTATTCCTGGGACCCGGTCTGGGAAGCCGCGACAACCGTGGATTCCGCCGGATGGACGGCCGAGTATCGTATACCGTTCAGCCAGCTCCGGTTTCCCGGCGGGCGGGCGCAGGTATGGGGCGTTCAGTTCGAGCGCATCATTGGTCGCAACCGCGAATACGCGGTGTCCACCTTCATTCCGAAGTCGATTCGCGGCGGCGTACCGCAGTACGGTCACCTGCTTGGCGTGGAGGACATCCGACCGGGCAAGCGGATCGAGGCCCTGCCGTACACTGTGCAGCGGGCCTCCTACGTCGACCCCGGGTCAAACCCTTATCGCGACAAGCCCGAGTTAGGCACCGAGGCGGGCATCGATCTGCTCTTCCGCGTCAGCTCCAATCTCACCGTGAACGCCGCGTTCAACCCCGACTTCGGCCAGGTCGAGGTGGATCCGGCCGTCGTGAACCTTGGCGTCTACGAGACGTTCTTCGATGAGAAGCGCCCGTTCTTCGTCGAGGGGAGCGAGATCTTCGACTTCGGGGCGGCGGGCACCAGTGGCGGCCAGTTGTTCTACAGCCGGCGAGTCGGGCGCTCGCCCTCGCTGGCACCGCCGACGTCGATCAGCGACATGCCTGACGCGACAACGATCCTGGGCGCGGCGAAGGTGTCGGGCAAACCCGCCGGATGGTCGATCGGAGTGCTCGAAGCGCTGACGGCGCGCGAAGACGCCCGGTTCCGCCTTGACGACACCGACGATCGAATGACCGTCGAGCCCAGGGCGAACTATTTCGTGAGTCGAGCGCGGCGGGAGTTCCGGGACGGCCAGTCGCTCTTCGGCGGCATCTTGACCGCGGTGAACCGGGACCTGAACACGCCGCAGCTCGAAGGCGCGCTCCACCGCGCTGCGTACGCCGGCGGCGTGGATTTCCGTCACGAATTCCTCGATCGATCATGGGCGCTCTTCGGCGACGCCGAGTTGAGCCATGTGCGCGGATCGGAATCAGCCATTGCCGCAACGCAGCGGCGGTCGAACCATTTCTTCCAGCGTCCGGACGCAGATCACCTTGAAGTTGATCCAGCCGCGACGTCACTCACCGGCTATTCCATCAACCTCGGGTTGGCCAAGCAAGGCGGGCGGCACTGGCGCAGTTCGCTGGGCGCCGCGGTGGTGAGTCCGAAGTACGAGGTCAACGATCTCGGGTTCGCGGTGCGCACGGATCGCGCGGACCTGCAGGCCGGCGTGACATACCTCCACCAGCAGCCGTCGAAACGTCTCCGTCGCTGGAGCATCGGGGTCGTCGGCCGCTCGGAGCATAACCACGACTGGCAGTCGATCCTCAACTTCGCCCTGCTGCAGGCATCGGCGCAGACGTTGGGCTACTGGAACGTGTCCGCGGCCGTGCAGCGATTCTTCAAGGCGTACGACGACCGCCTGACGAGGGGTGGGCCGCTGGCGATTCGTCCTCAATGGACATCAGCAAACGCCGCCATCTCCTCTGATGGACGAAAGCCCGTGACCGGATCGGCCGGCTTCAACCTGCAGAACTACGAATACGGCAGCTGGGCCTGGAGCTCGCGCCTGAGCATCGGAATCAAGACGTCGACGCGGTGGAACATCTCGGCCGGTCCGACCTTCAGCCGCTCGTTCGTCCGCGCGCAGTACGTGACCCAGGTGCCCGATGCCGACTACGTCGCCACGTATGGACGCCGTTACGTCTTTGCGCCGCTGCGGCAGACCAGCTTCGGGCTCGAGACGCGCCTCAACATGACGTTTTCGCCGACACTCACGCTCGAGACGTACGTGCAGCCGTTGCTGTCATCGGCCGACTATGGAAGTGCCGTCCAGTTCGTGGCGCCGAAGACCTTCCGGTTCGCCGCGTACAGCGGTCAGGTGCCCAACCTCGACTTCAACCTGCGCTCGCTGCGCGGCACCGCCGTACTGCGCTGGGAATGGCGCGAGGGTTCGACGCTCTACGTGGCCTGGCAGCAGAGAAGGAGCGACTCTGATCCCATCGGAGACTTCGACTTCGGGCGGGATCAGCGGGCGCTCTTCGGCACGCGGCCGGACAACATCTTCCTGGTGAAGATGAACTACTGGCTCAACCCGTAAGAGACGCTGAGTGCTGGTTGCTGCTTACTTCTTTCTGGAGCTGGCTGCTCGAGGCTGGAGCTGACTCGGCGCCAGCACCTGCAGCCAGCACCAGAACCAGTCAGAAGCAAGACGCTCTGCTCTACCTTTTTCCCCACGGCATCCGATCACGCATCGCTGCAAGCTGCGCGCGCTGATCGGGGTTCTTCTCGATGATGTCGTTGAGCAACTGCTTCGCGGCATCGTCCTCGATGATCGTGGGCTCCGGAGAAAAGCGGTTGCCATAACCCATGTGCGACGGCGGATCGATGAGCAGTTCGTTTTCGAGCACCACATCGTCCCGGTCGTCCATCACGCGGACGGCGACGAAACGCTTGCCCGCCTTCTCCATGTAGCCGATGCGCAGCCCATCGGCTTCGCCCGGCCACTGGGGGATGACGCGCTCCGAACCATCCGAGCCGAGGAAGGTGGATGCACCGGACTTCATTCTCGAAAAGTTGGATTCGAAACCACCGTGGTACATGAGGGCGTGCGGCATGCGCGTCTCTCCGTAAGGCGCTGGACGACAGGGACCGATCTGGACCGGGAATGTGATGCCGGGGTTCACATCCGCAAGGCGGACCTTCTGGAGTGCGGTCCGCGGGACACTCCGCTTAGAATTCCGCATGGCCTCCTCAACTATCCGCGAGCACCTGAAGGAAACGCGTTTCCTTACCGGGCTCACCGACACGGCGATTCATCAGCTGGCGAAGCTGGTCACCAGGGTGTCCTACGCCGGCAACCAGCTCATCTTCGAGGAAGGGGGACCGCGCGAGGTAGCGGTCATCATTCACTCGGGCGCCGTGGCCATCGAGAAGAGCGTGAACGGCCGACCGGTGCGACTCGTGACGCTGGGACCCGGCGATTCCGTGGGCGAAGGCCTGTTGCTCGACGAAACCCCTCACGGGACGACGGCTCGCACGCTCTCGCCCACCGAGGGCTACGTGCTCACCAAGGAGCGCGTGCAGGAAATGGTGAAGGAGAACGCCACACTGTACGCCGCGCTGGTCGGACGTGCCGCACGGGCAATCTCGCAGCGACTCGCCGCCACTGACGCCACGCTGGTCGGCCGGGGCAGGACGCTCAGCTTTGGCGGCGCCCGGTTCCGAATGGAGAAGGACCTCCTCGGGGAACGCGAGGTGCCTGAGGATGCGCTCTACGGCGTGCAGACGCTGCGCGCGCTGGAGAACTTCCCCATCTCAGGAACGCCGCTCCGCGAATTCCCGTCGTTGATCGAGGCATTGGCGGCGGTGAAGGAGGCGGCGGCGCAGACCAACGCCGATCTGGGGCTCCTGTCGTCCGAGTTGAGCGATGCCATTGTGCGCGCGGCGCGCGAAGTCCGCGGCGGCCGCCACCACGAGCATTTCCTGGTGGACATGATCCAGGGTGGCGCGGGCACGTCGACCAACATGAACGCCAACGAGGTCATCGCCAACCGCGCACTGGAGTTGCTCGGTGACCGGCGTGGCAATTACGAACGGCTCCATCCCAACAGCCACGTCAACCTGAGCCAGTCGACGAACGACGTATACCCCACCGCGGTGCGCGTGGCACTGCATGGAGAAATCGAGTCGCTGCGGCTGGTCCTCCGGGATCTCGCCGAGTCATTCCAGGACAAGGGTCGTGAGTTCGAGGGGCTGCTGAAGATGGGCCGGACGCAGATGCAGGACGCCGTGCCCATGACCCTTGGACAGGAGTTCGCCGCGTTCGGTCATACGCTGCTCGAGGACGTGGACCGGCTCGGCGAATCGCTCACGCTCGTGCGCGAGATCAACATGGGCGCGACCGCGATCGGCACCGGCATCACCGCGGCGGCCGGCTATACGGAGCAGGTACGCAAGCGGCTTTCGGAAATCACCGGCCTCGAGCTGGTGACCTCGCCCAATCTCATCGAAGCCACCTCGGACACGGGCGCGTTCGTCCAGCTGTCGGGCGTGCTCAAGCGCTGCGCGGTGAAGCTCTCGAAGATCTGCAATGACCTCCGCCTGCTGAGCTCGGGCCCGCGCGCCGGATTCGGGGAGATCAACCTTCCGGCCAGGCAGCCGGGTTCGTCGATCATGCCCGGCAAGGTAAATCCGGTCATACCGGAAGTGATGAACCAGGTCTGCTTCGATGTGATCGGTGGTGACATCACGGTCACGATGGCGGCCGAAGCGGGCCAGCTGCAGTTGAACGCATTCGAGCCGATCATTGCCTTCCGTCTTCTGCGCAGCATCGATGAGCTACGGAACGCCTGCGTCGTGTTGCGGACACGGTGCGTAGTGGGCATCACGGCGAATCCGGATCAATTGCGGCGTTTTGTCGAGTATTCCATCGGGATCGTAACGGCACTCGTACCCACGCTCGGGTATTCGACGGCGACGCAGGTGGCCAAGGAAGCGCTCGAGAGCGGTCGCGGTGTCTACGACGTCGTCCTCGAGAAGAAGCTGATGAGCAGGGAGCAGCTCGATCAGATCCTCAATCCACGCTCGATGGTCTAGATGGGAGATGGGAGAAGGGAGAATTGAGATAAACTGCTATCCCGATCACATCCGATTACCATTGAGAGTCAGGCGGCAGTTCCATCAGAGATCAGGTCTGGTCAGGGTGTGAGAGTTTGTCTCACATCTCCCATCTCCCATCTCCCATCTCACATCCAGTTCATTGGCATCCCACATTGACGGCGCCGGACTCGCCAAGCTCCAGACTCTCGAGAGCGCTGTTACGCTTGTCCAGCGCCTCAACACCATCGTGGAGCGGATGGCCCAGGCGCAGCGCATGCAGCAACCGCTGGCGCAGTTCCGGCAACAGATCCAGCGAGCCGCGGCACCGGTGGCCAGCCTGCTCAAGCCGCAGTTCGAGCCCATCGCGACCATGGTGACCAATCTCGTCCTCGTGAGCACACGAGGTGGGACTGACGCAAACAAGGTGCGATCCCTGCGTGAATCGGTGGCGCAGATCCGCGTGCAGTTGGAGGCGACAGAAACGCGGGTCAGGCAGCAGCACACCATCGTCGACGAGGCCGCCGGTCCAGCGACTTCATAGTGGCTGCTCGGGGCCGAATCCTCCTCCGTGCGGGAAAGCGGCTAAACCCTTACCACATACGGCTGAAGGATGCTTCTGTAGCTTGCCCCGGTCGTGCAGCGCCGGTAGCTTTTCGCGGTCTGTTGCCTGGCTCATTCCAGGCCCTTCCCGACCGACCTCTTTCAGAACCGCGAATGACACGGACTGCTCGCCCGCGTCACCATTCCGCTATTGCGCTGGCGGCGGCTTTGCCGCTGCTCGCCGCCTGCTCCGGCCAGTATCCGAACTCGACCTTCACGGATCTCACCGACCTCAATCGCGATTCCACCTCGTTGTGGAATCTGATGATCTGGCTCGGCATCGGCGTGTTCGTGATCGTGGAGCTGCTCCTGGTCTTCGTCATGATCAGGTACCGCCGCCGGCCGAACGACGCCGAGCCGGAACACGTGCACGGCAACACGAAGCTCGAGTTGACGTGGACCATCCTTCCCGCCGTGATCCTGGTGATCATCGCGGTCCCGACCGTGAAGTCGATCTGGAGATTCCAGAGTGGCGCACCCGCCAATGCCCTCCAGGTCGACGTCATAGGCCACCAGTGGTGGTGGGAGTTCCGATACCCGGAACAGAACATCATCACCGCGAACGAGCTCTACCTCCCAACCGGACGGCCGGTCAACTTCACGCTCCGCTCGCAGGACGTGATTCACTCGTTCTGGATTCCCCAGTTGGGTGGCAAGCGTGACGTCGTCAACAACCGCACGAACCATCTCTGGTTCACGCCTGATTCAGTCGGTACCCGCGCGTTCAACGGCAGCTGCAATGAGTTCTGCGGAGCCTCGCATGCCAACATGCGCTTCCGCGCCTACACGGTCTCGCCAGAGGAATTCGATCGCTGGGTTGCTGGGCAGCAGGCGACGGCGATCTTCCCGGCGGCGCCCGCCCCGGCCCCGGCCTCAGGCGCGCCGACCGCCGCGACACCGGTGGCCGCGCAGACGCCGCCACCCGCTCCGGTGGCCGCCTGGGTGTTCCCGGCCGATCAGCTGCCGTCGCACGTGGTTCCAACGACACCGATTCCAGCAGGCCTCACGTTTGCCGAAGACGTGCTCGCCGCTGGCGACGCGCAGCGGGGATTCGAGCAGTACAGCCGCAGCCTGTGCATCGGGTGCCACCGGATACGCGGGAACCCCTCTTCGCTGGGCGTCATCGGGCCGGACCTGACGCACATCGGTTCGCGCCACACCGTCGGCGCAGGGCTATTCCCGAATGACGCGCGGCACCTCGCGCTGTGGATCAAGAATGCACGGAAGATGAAGCCGATGTCCCTGGCCGCGGCCAGTATGCCGACCATCGGCATCGGCGAATTCGATCCGCTTCTCAAGACTTCGGTGACTGCCGCGCTGGGCGGGCTGACCGATCAGCAGATCGCCGACATCGTTGCTTATCTCATGTCGCTGAAATAGGGCTGGGTTCAGGCTTCTGGCTCCAGACTTCAGCTACCGAATCACGAATCACGATTCACGACAACTCATGGCCACAGTCGCAGCATCACCCACATACGCAGGAACCGCCGGTACGCCGCGCACCGGCATCATGGATTGGCTGACGACCGTCGATCACAAGAAGATCGGGACGCTGTACCTGCACACCGCGCTCTTCTTCTTCGTCGTGGGCGGCGTCGAGGCCATCATCATGCGGGCCCAGTTGATGGGGCCCAACGGTAAGCTCGTGTCGGCCGAGGTGTTCAATCAGCTGTTCACGATGCACGGCACGACGATGGTCTTCCTCGTGATCATGCCGCTGTCGGCCGCGTTCTTCAATTTCCTGATCCCGCTGCAGATCGGCGCGCGCGACGTGGCCTTCCCGCGCCTGAACGCGTTCAGCTATTGGATCTACCTGTTCGGCGGCCTGTTCATCACCATCCCCATCTTCTTCAATGCGGCGCCTGACGGCGGGTGGTTCGCGTACACGCCGCTCACGGGACGGCAGTATTCGCCGGGACAGAACCTGAACTTCTGGGTGCTGGGCATCCAGATCCTCGGCATTTCATCGCTGGCGGCGGCGTTCAACTTCGCCACCACGATCATCAACCTGCGCGCGCCGGGCATGCACCTCATGCGCATGCCGATGTTCACCTGGATGTCGTTCGTGGTGCAGTGGCTGATCATCCTGGCGTTCCCGGTCATCACGATCGCGCTCTTCTTCATGCAGTTCGACCGGTTCTTCGGCACGAACTTCTATACCGTGAGCGCCGGCGCCGACCCGCTGCTGTGGCAACACCTGTTCTGGATCTTCGGCCATCCCGAGGTCTACATCCTCGTCCTGCCGGCCTTCGGCCTCGTGTCCGAGGTGCTGCCGACGTACTCCAGGAAGCCGTTGTTCGGATACGCTGTCGTCGCCTACTCGGGCATCCTGATCGGCTTCCTCGGCTTCGGCGTGTGGGCGCACCACATGTTCGCGGCCGGGATGGGACCGATCGCCGACACGGTGTTCGGCGTGACGACGATGCTGATCGCCATCCCCACGGGCGTAAAGATCTTCAACTGGATCTTCACCATGTGGGGTGGATCGATCCGCTTTACGACGGCCATGAAGTTCGCCATCGCGCTCATCGCGATGTTCACCATTGGCGGCATCTCGGGCATCACCCACGCGTCTCCGCCGTCGGACATGCAGCAGACCGACACGTACTACATCGTCGCCCACTTCCATTACGTGCTGTATGGTGGCGCGATCATGGGGATCTTCGCCGGCATCTATCACTACTTCCCCAAGTGGTACGGCCGGAAGATGAACGAGACGCTGGGCACGTGGCACTTCTGGCTCAACTTCATCGCGTTCAACCTGACGTTCTTCCCCATGCACTACGCCGGCATGCTGGGCATGCCGCGCCGGATCTACACATACGACGCCGGCCAGGGATGGGAGTTGTTCAACATGATCTCCAGCATCGGCGCCTTCCTCATGGCGCCGGCGTTCCTGATCTTCCTCTGGAACTTCTTCCGTTCGAAGAAGGTGGGCGAAATCGCCGGCGACAATCCGTGGGATGCGGCCACGTTGGAATGGTCCATTCCCTCGCCGCCGCCGGAATACAACTTCGCCCAGATCCCGATGGTGACGTCGCGCTATCCGCTGTGGGATCTCACGCACCCGGAACGGATGGCGGACGTCCCGCACTCGAGCGAGGGATGGGATGAGGCCAAACGCCGCACGGGTGAGCACGTCACGAAGGGCGGCCGGCACGAAGCCGACGTCGCGCCGATGCACATCGAGTCGGAACGGAAGAGCGCGAAAGAGCTTGGCATCCCGATGCCTAACCCGACGATCAAGCCGTTGTGGGTCGCCGCCGGGATTCTCGTGCTGTTTTCGTCACTCCCGGTGATGTACGCCGGCAAGCACGCAATCGCGTTCATGATGATGGCGGTGGGAGGCTCGATGTTCCTCGGTTTCCTGTACGCCTGGCTGACCACTCCGCTGGAAGATGCGCACTAGATAGCGAGGAGCGAAGAGCGAGCAGCGAAGAGCGCTCGCGATTCACTCCCTTCTGACTTCTTCACGCACCGCTCATCGCTCTTCGCTCCGCACTCCCACACATGGCCCACTCCGCAGCTGAGACGCACGCACCGACGCACCACTACACGACCACGGGGCTCGACAGCCGGAAGGTCGGGATCTGGATGTTCATCGGGTCCGAGTGCATGCTGTTTGCCTCGCTCATCTCGACGTACCTGATCTACAAGGGAAAGAACGTCGTCGGGCCGCTTCCCCATGAAGCGTGGACGAACCCCCAGACCGGCGAGACGTTCAAGGCGATCCTGAACATTCCGGTCACCTCGATCTCGACGTTCGTCCTCCTTATGTCGTCGTTCGCGATGGTGATGGCGCTCGCGGCCGTCGAGAATCGCAGGAGGCCGAAACCAGCGAACCCCGGCTTCTGGCAGCGCGTCGAGGGTAGCTCCAGGCTCTGGCTGTTCATGACATGCCTGATGGGCGCGACGTTCCTCGGCTTTCAGGCATTCGAGTTCACCTCGTTCGTCCACGAAGGCCTGACGATTCGTCGCAACCTCTTCGGGTCATCGTTCTTCACCTTGACCGGCTTCCACGGCGCCCACGTCACGGCGGGCGTCATCTGGCTGGGTACGCTGCTGGCCATCGACATGAAGCGCGGTCTTCAGCCCAAGGACGCGGTCTGGGTCGACATTGCCGCGCTGTACTGGCACTTCGTCGACGTCGTCTGGATCGCGATCTTCACGCTCGTTTACCTGATCAGATAGCGGAGAGCTTCATGGCGCACGAACACGCCGGGCACGACAACCCCGATCACACGCACGAACACCCGACCTGGAAGCAGTACCGGTGGGTCGCCCTCATCCTCACCGTCATCACGGCGCTGGAAGTATGGGCGTACTACATGCCTACGCTGGTCGCGTCGCCGTTCTTCGTTCCGCTGCTGCTCATCATGTCGGCGGCGAAGTTCATCATCGTCGTGGCGTTCTACATGCACCTGAAGTACGACCACCGGCTTTTCCGGGCGCTGTTCACCGGCCCGCTCGCGATCGCCATGGTCACGCTCATCAGCCTGCTCTTCCTGCTGGCCAAGACTGGCGCGGAGATGCGTGCGTGAGTGCGGGACCGGTTACATGACATGCGCATCGGGGCGGCGGTACGAATCGTACAACCGCCCCTTTCCATTGCCCGTCCACCGCCCGAATCAGCGACCGCTGAGTGATTCGTTCAGGCGCTGCGTGAGTTCAGGATGCTGTACCCAGAGGTAGCGGCCCATCAGACCAGCCGCGACAAGATTGGCGGCGCCCACCTGATACCAGGCGATACCTTCGAGCGCGGTCGCCTGCTGGAGCAACAACACGAAGCCGTAGTACTCGACCTCGAACGCCACGAACAGGATGGTCATGCCGGCAAGAAGCGCGGGCTGCTTCGCCGACGCATGCACCAGCGCGACGGCAACAATGCCGGCGATGAAGAACATCGCGAAATGGAAGACCGTGTAGAGCGCGACGACAATGAGGGCGGAAGTCACACTGTCGGGCGCCACTATGCTCTTCACGGCTTCGCCGAGGATGCGCGGCGTAAAGAACGGCTGGCCGGCAATGGTGTCGACGATCAGAAACCACGCTGCGACACCCGTGGCCCCGAGCGCCCCCGCGATCAAGCCCTCGCGAATGGTACCGTGGCGGTCCATGGGTCCTCCCGAGTGGGGTCACCCGAAGGGTGGCGTTGGCCCGGCGTGGATTCAAGCAGCGCAACTGGGATCTTTGTCACCGTGAGGCGACGCAATCGGCCACTGCGTTTCGCGGCACGGGGTATGCTGGACAACCGGTTGCCCCTGTCAAGTGACTATCGTCATGCCAGATATGGCCAGCTACGTGCACTTGACCCCGCCTTCCAGAGGCCCGGCAACCGGGTACCGGACGGCAGGAAACCGACACCAGTGACCTGATGCGGCGTCTGCAATATCCAGCCCGACCGGGGACTCTGATTGTCAGCACGTTTCTTGGCCTCGCGGTGGCCTCGTCAGGTGGCGCGCAGGGGGGGAACGACCTGCGCCCCGACCCGACGGCTTCCATGGAGTCCGATGCCTCCAGCGCCGCCGACGCCCCACTGGCCGGGCGCCTTGCGGGACTCATCGCGTCGAAGGTCAGGAACGGCACGTGGGGAGCGATGGTCGTCTCCCTTACGACGGGCGACACGCTGTTCGCCCGGAACGCCGGCGCCAGCCTCAACCCGGCGTCGACGTTCAAGCTCTACACAACGGCGCTCGCGTTCGATCAGCTCGGCCCGGAACATCGCTTCACAACCGACGTTTTCCGGCAGGGGGCGGTCTCGAGCGGCACTTTGACCGGCAACCTGATTCTCCGGGGCGGCGGCGACCCCGCCCTGTCGCGGCGGTATTTCGATGGAGACGGCAATGGCCCGATGCGCGCGCTCGCCAGGCAGGTGGCTGACGCCGGCATCCGCCGCATTGTCGGGGACATCATCGGCGACGATCATGCCTTCGAACCAAAGGCGGTGCCCGATGGCTGGCTCCAGCGATACCTGCACGCGTCGTACGCGGCTCGCGTATCGGCGCTGTCACTCAATGAGAACCTGATTCAGGTCGTGGTGACCCCCGGTCGCGCCGGCCAGACGGCAACCGTGCGGCTCGAGCCGGCCACAACTTCGTTCACGGTCACCAATAGCTCGAGTACGCGCGCGAAGAGCCGCGGCGCGCGGGTCATCGTGTCGGGTGGAGAGGACGGCGTGATCCGCGTGAAGGGATGGGTCGGAGCGTCCTCGGAGCCCCGCGTCTACGGGCTGGTCGTGCCGGAACCGGCTCGCTTCGCCACGGGAGCGTTCGCGCGCGCGCTGCGAGACATCGGCATCGTTGTCGAAGGTCGCACCCGCGTGGGGGCAACGCCGCCTGGCGCCGTGAAGGTCGCATCGCTTCCGTCTCCACCACTGGCCGAACTGGCCGGCGTCATGAATCGCGAGAGCATCAATCTCTACGCCGAGCTGATCTTCCGGAACGCGTCGCGTCTGGCGAGTCCGCTGGGAATCGGATCGGCGTCGATGGGGAATGCGATGCTGCGCGATTTCATGGAACTCAGGGTCGGCGCATCTCCAGCGGATGTCTACGCGGCCGACGGCAGTGGCCTTTCCACTCTGGATCGCGTCACCGCCCGCTCCCTCGTTCAGCTGCTCTCCTACGCGCACCGCGCGCCCTGGTCGCGGCAGTTCCACGAGTCGCTACCGGTCGCCGGTCGCGAGGAAACGCTGCGCCTGCGCATGCGGCAGACGCCGGCGCAGGGGAACCTGCATGCCAAGACCGGCACGACCAATGACGTCGTGGCGCTGAGCGGATACGTCGCGGCTCGCACTGGGGAGATCCTGGCCTTCGCGTTCCTCTACAACGGCAAGGATCGTTGGAACGCCCGCGCCACCATCGACGCCATGGGCGTCACACTGGCCGACTTCGCGCGATAATGCGCTGAAGGCGTGGTGAGAACTCGAGCCTCGAGCCTCGAGCCTACCGTTTTCAGACTCTAACCCGATTCCTTCCGTCCGCCTTGGCGCGATACAAGGCCTGGTCGGCGTTCGCCAGGAGATCCTCCACCGAATCGACCGCGAATCCCGGGAAGCACGCGACGCCAATGCTCGTCGTAAGGCGGATGGGCGCACCACGGAACACCGCGAACGATTCCTCTTCGATCAGCTCACGCAACCGTTCGGCGAAGGCCTCGGCGCCGGGAGCGCCGGTCTCCGGCAGCACGACGACGAATTCCTCGCCGCCATACCTGGCCACGATGTCCACCGCGCGAACAACGCGCTGCAGCAGAGCCGCCACCTCGATCAGCACATCATCGCCTGCAAGGTGCCCGTGCGTGTCGTTGATCTGCTTGAAGTGATCGAGGTCGATCAGCAGTAGCGACAGGGTCGTGCTGTACCGGCGCACACGCTCCATTTCCGCGGCCAGTCGCTCGCCGAGTGCGCGGCGGTTGAGCGCCTTGGTCAACGGATCCGTCTGGGCGAGCTCCTCGAGCCGCTGGTTGTCGGCGATGGTCGACTCGATGAGCGTTGCGCGCTGGACCGCCGACACCGCGGCCCGAATGACGGTCTCGGCGAACTCCGCATCTGCCGCCGTGAGCGGCGGCTCGGTGACGTTCCGCCGCAGGAAGAAGACGCCTGCTTCCTCCGGTTCCATGGCGAACGGAATCGCGATGACCGATCGCGTGGCGATCCGCGTGCCGTCGCGCGCCCAGGTATCGCGCACGTGCCGGTACAAGGGGCTCACCATCACGTTTTCCACCAGCACGGGACGGCCGGTATCGAGCGCGGTCTGGAGTTCCGGATACTTGTCGAGCGACAGGACGAAATCGCTCCTGATGCCGGTCTCGTAAGCGTAGGCGGCCACGCGGGGCGGGCCGCCCTGCCTGGTGAGCACGACACTGCACTGGTTGAGCCCGAGCGCGCGGGCCACCCGTCGCGCCAGGAGATGGTAGATCTCGCCGGTGGACAGCTCGTCGGTGACGTCGTGGAGAATGTCCATCAGGTGGCGCCGCTGGTCGGCTTGCTCCTGCACGCGCGTCAGCGCCTCGCGGGTCTCGCGCAGCGTGTCATTGGCGGAGCGGAGGATCGCCCGCATGCGCAGTTGCGCCTGAATGCGTGCCAGCAATTCGCGAACCCGGAACGGCTTGCGCACGTAGTCGGCGGCGCCGAGACCGAGCGTGCGAACCGCCGCTTCCTCGAGCGAGAGCCCCGACATCATCACGACCGGAACGTCGCGCCAGCGGTCGTCCTGCTTGATGGAGTCCAGCACCTCGGTGCCGCTCGAGTCCTCGAACGTGATGTCGAGCAGCACCAGGTCCGGTGTGCGCTCCGCCATGAGCGACACCACGCGACTTCCCTCGGTCGTCGACGTCACGTCGTATCCCTGCTCCTTCAGCACCCAGGCCAGCGTGCCGAGAAGCGCCGGATCGTCGTCGGCGATGAGGATGTGCGCGTTAGGCATTCAGGAGCGCCACCAGCCCGGGCCACTCGATGTTCCCGCCGCTCAGGATCGCGACAGTCTCTCCCCTGGGCGTGACGCGGCCCTCGAGCAGCGCCGCCACGGTGATGGCGCCGCTCGGCTCCGCCACCAGCTTGGCGCGATCGATCAGGTGGCGCATGGCGCGAACGATCGCGGCGTCGTCCACCGTGACCACGTCATCGAGAAACGCTTCGTGGTGCGCGAACGGAATCGTGCCGATGCGTATCGACATCAACCCATCGGCGATGCTGCCGCTGGAGGGCAGCGTCACGGGCTCGCCGGCGGCGCGCGCCGCCGTGAGCTTGGCTGCGCCGGCGGGTTCGACGCCAACGACGCGCGCGGCCGGTCGCAGCTGCTTGACCGCCGCCGCCACGCCCGCGCTCAGGCCCCCGCCACCGACCGGCACCAGCACGGTGCCTACCGCCGACAGGTCTTCGACGATCTCGAGCCCTACGGTTCCCTGCCCGGCGATGATTCTCGCGTCATCGAAGGGCGGGACCAGCGTCGCGCCCTCTGCTTCGGCCAGCTCCAACGCCCGGTCCATCCGGTCCTTCGTCGTTGTACCAGCAAGGATCACGCGTGCACCAAGCCGCTCGGCGCCCGCGCGCTTGGCGTCGGTGACCGTGGTCGGCATGACCACCGTCGCTTTCGCGCCAAACAGCCTGGCCGCGAGAGCCACGGCCTGCGCGTGATTCCCCGAACTCGGCGCGATGACGCCACGCGCGCGCTCCTTCGGTGAAAGCCCGGCGAGAAACGCGTAGGCGCCGCGGAACTTGAATGCACCACCGCGTTGCAGCATCTCGGGTTTGAGCGAAATCGAAGCCCCAAGTTCCTCGGACAGCGCGCTGGCGCGCAGCAATGGTGTTCGTACGGCCACGGACCGCAGCGTTTCCGAGGCAGCGTGAATTGCCCCGATCGACACCAATTCGGAGGACACTGCGCTCTGAGGTGGCATGGGTCCGGGCCAGGTGGAAGGTGCTCCGACGTCTGACGCCGCGCGCGCGGTCAGATCAGACCTCAGGTCCAACGATCTGAGCAATTTAGCGGCCGCAGGGACGCCCGCGATCGCACCAAAACGTCACAGTACGGGACACCCCGGTCAGGCGCGACGAACGCATCGTAACACCATGTGCTGCATCATCTAACAGCCTCCTGACAGCACGACTTTGCGGGCCTGCCTCTGGTGAGTGAAGCGAATGGTCACGACACACCGCCGCAGCCTCTGTGGTCCGGTGTCCTCACGAAGCCCGGGTCACAACAAATCGCGCCAACTGCACGACTCTCAGTCGACGCCGACGCGTGAGAAACCCCGAGAGCGCTCCGCCACCGACCGCCAATCCTTGTTGGGCACCCTGACCGCCACGATATTGCGCCGCGTCGCGTCGCGCACGCGTTCGCCCTTCCGATGACTGCACTCTACTGGTTCGCGATGGTGGTGGGCGTGGGGATGTACCTCTTCTCCGTGCTCGCCGATACAACGGGGGCGCACGCGGATGCCGATGGACACATCGACGTCGGCGGCGATCACCACCACGGGCTGGACGGGTACAAGCTGCTCTCGCTGCGCAACGCGACGTACTTCCTGTTCGCGTTCGGCGTCACGGGCGTTTCGCTGACCTGGCTGAGGGGTGGCACCGGTGGGTTCCTCACCGCGGTGCTCGCGCTCGCGATCGGCGCCCTCGGTGCCGGCATCAGCACCGTGGCCTTCGGGTGGCTCCGAAGGTCGGAGTCCGGCGAGATGCCGGGGGACCGCGCCTGGCTCGGCGCAACCGCCCAGGTGCTGCTTCCGCTGAGCACTGGCGGCACCGGCAAGATCATCGTCTCCAGGAGCGGCCGCGCGCAGGAACTGCTCGCCCGCCCCTTCGACGACGACGCCACCAACCCCGAGAGCTGGTCGAGCGTGATAGTGCTGGAAATCCGCGACGGCATCGCGCTGGTCGCGCCGAACGAGGAACTGACACCCGACGATCCCGCGCCCCGACTCGGCGCCTAACGACTCTTATTGGGAGAGACCGCGAAATGCTGGACAACCTGCTGTCGCAAGTCGGGCTGGTGCTGGGTGGCGTGGTCCTCGCGCTCATCCTGCTCGTCATCCTGACCGTCAAGAGCCTCATCGTCATCGTGCCGCCGAACATCGCCGCCATCATCACCGGCCGGAAACGCGTCGCCGAAGAGGGTGGAACCGTCGGGTATCGCACCGTCATGGGCGGCCGCACGATGCGGATCCCGATCATCGAGCAGGTCAACTGGCTCTCGCTGTCGACAATCCCGCTTGAGCTCTCCGTCGACGATGCCTTCTCGAAGGGAAACATCCCGCTCAACGTGAAGGCGATCGCGAACGTCAAGATCGCATCCGACCCCGAGATCGTGTTCAACAACGCGGTCGAGCGTCTCCTGGGCAAGAACATCAACCAGATCGAGGCGTTGGCGCGCGAGACACTGACCGGTAACCTGCGCGGCGTGCTGGCCAAGCTCACGCCGGAGGAAGTCAATGAGGATCGGCTCGGCTTTGCCAAGCACCTGTCGGACGAGGCGGATCACGACCTGAAGAAGCTCGGGCTGCAGCTGGACGTGCTGAAGATCCAGCATGTGGCCGACAAGGTCGGGTACCTCGCCTCGATTGGTGAGAAGCGCACCGCCGAGGCGCTGCGCGACGCCGAAATTGCCAAGGCGTCCGCGATTGCCGAGACGCGGCAGAAGCAGGCCGAGGCGCACAAGGTGGCCGAAGTGGCGATGGCCGACAACGAGGCCGAGATCAAGCAGCGTCAGGCGGCCGCCCGGCAGCTGGCGCAGATCGCGGAGGCGAACGCGGACGCCGAGATCAAGCAGCAGCAGGCTGCGTCGCGGAGAATGGCCGACGTGGCCGCGGCGGAAGCGGACGTGAAGATCGCCGAGGCACGGAACCTGTTGCGGGTGCGCCAGGCGGAACTCGGTCGTGAAGCGGAGACGACCGAGCGCGTCGCCAAGATCGTCGCGCTGAAGGCGGAGACGGAAGCGAAGACCGAGATGGAGACGCAGCGTGTGGTGATGGAGAAGACGCGCCTCCAGGCCGACGTCGTGCAACCCGCTGAGGCGCGGCGCATCGCCGCCGAGGCCGACGCCAAGGCCCTCGCGTCGCCGATTTTCGAGGCGGGCAAGGCGCAGGCAGAAGTGCTCCGCATGCTGTACGCCGAGATCCAGAAGGCTGGTGATACAGGGCTGCAGGTGTTCCTGGCGGAGAAGCTGCCGGCGATGCTCGGTGTGACGGTGGACGCGATGAAGAATGTGCAGGTCGATCGCATGACGATCGTGGACAGCGGCGGGGGTCAGGGGCTGGCCAATGCGACGACGCAGAAGGTGAACGCGTCGATCGCGGCGCTGGAGCAGGTGGCGGGCGCGTTGGGCCTGGACCTGGACAGGTTCGTGAAACGGATCCAGGGTTCGGAGGACGGGGACGTGAAGCGCGTGAAGTCGGTGGACTGACTCGAGCACCGACCTTGATTCAACACATTTGAACCGCAGAGCACGCCGAGAACGCAGAGTGTGGTTCGTCACATTTTCTCTGCGATCTCCGCGATCTCTGCGGTTCAATTGTTTTCTCAATGGCTGAATCATCAGTGGCCCGCGAGCGAGCGCTCGATCCCGGCCATCAGCTTCTCCCTGGAGCCTCCGGCGCCCTCAATGAGGTCGAGCACCTGACGCGACGCACGCTGCGTCAACGCGTGCAATACATGCAGGGGCGTCAGGTACTCATGCTTCCGCTGTTCAGCAATCGCGCGAGCGTCCAGCAGGATCGCTGACACTTCGGGATTTGCCGTCATTTCGGCGGGCGGTTCAACCATGAGGAAGTCGATCCGGTCCCTGACCGATGACCGCAAGCGGCTCAGGTCTACTCCAGCATCGGCGAGGATCGCCACGGTGAGACCGGCCTGCTTCAGGAGCCCGATGAACAGGTTCTCCTGCCCAACGGCTTTCAGGCCCTTGAGCGCGGCGTCCTGTCTCGCGAACTGGAACGCTTCCTCCACGTGGACAGCCGTTGGCATCACCCGTTTCGCCCGGCGTTCGTCGCGCTCGCGCCGTAGCGTCTCGATATCACGACCGCCGCAGATTTCGAGGATGCGCTGCGCGTTCCGGAGGCCGTGCGGGTTCAACACGGCTTGTTCCGCCGCTTCGCGGGCGGTCATGTAGGGGCGCCAACCCTTGAGGTCCAGATTCGCACCGCGGCTGACGAGATACTCGACCAGCGGCAGCCAGCCATTTCCGACGGCGAGGTGCATCACCGGCTGCCCCCACGGCATGTAGTCAATCGGGAACCCGCGATCGAGCAACACATCGAGAACAGCAAATCGCTGGTTGAACGCGGCGACCAGGAAAGCTTCCCATATGATCTCCTGATCATCCGCAACGGGATTGGATGGCAGGGACATGATCCCGATAGCGGTGAAGTCGGGGCGCACCCGCCTCGCCTCTTCGGTCGGAACACCGCTCGAATCGACGAAACGCTTCACCGCCTCGGCGTCGCCGAGTCCTGCCGAAATCCAGAACCCTTCGCGCGGCTTCACGCGACTGGCGATGAGGTCGACGACCTCCCCGTTCCAGGAACGATAGATCACGTGCTCCAGGACGGAGAAGCCGTTAGGCGGGATCCACTCCGGGTCTGCGCCCAGGTCGAGGAGGCGCTGCATCTCTTCCTTCTTCATCTGCATGTGGCCCAGGACCATCTGGTTCAGCGTTGGCCGCGTGTCGATCCGCGCAGCGAGCCGGTCGAACGCGAGTCGGGTCGCTGGGGTGGGCTCCTTGATCTCTCGCAGGATGACGTTGTACGCCAGTGACGAGTACGATGACGCAGCCGGATCGGGGCGCAGTAACTCTGGATGTGCTTCAGCCAGCCTCTCGACTTCCTCCCAGTTCTCCTCCCTGAGCGCGCGCGAGGCCTTGAACAACGGGGAGTCGTAAGATTCCCATTCGTCAGGCGGGCGTAGCTCAGAGGTCATCACCTCCCAGCTCGGATAGCGGTACATCCGCGCGGTAGCCAGACGCGCGTCGTCGTCCGTGACTTCGGCCGCGAAGATCTGGTCGCTTGTCCGGCCGACAAATCGGGGCACGTAGGCACCGAGCATCTGCGAGGTCCACACGCGCCGATCCTTGTGCTCGACAACTATCGTGCGCGCCCATGACTCGAGTGAGCGGAGCGCTCGACTGGTCTCCCTCACTCCCGACACTTCGTGTCGCGCCAGGGTCTCGAAATACTCGACCAACCTGGGCCAGCTGGTGAACCCGTATTCGCGCGCGATCGTGAATTGCGCGTCGGCGAGCTTGAACTCCTTCGGCTTGCGATCGGCACTGCCCTTCAGTTTCGCGTGAACGCGAGTGAGCGCCTCGGGATTACCACGGCGAATCTGCGCCACAAGCCTCTTCGCCTGCTTGCGCTCAAACTCCAGGCTCGGTCGAGCGGGAAGCGCGCGGACGTCGGATGGGGAATCCGGCGCGGGCCCCTCATGAAGGGGCTGGGTGCTGGACATACGGCCTCCTTTCGTCTGGCCCGTGTCCGCACGGTGGGCCCGAAAAGAGGATGAGTTGTCTGGTGCCTGACTATTGAATCGGACGGGACGATCCCTGCCCGCGGACCGGAGGCGCTCCGACGGCGCCTCCCTCCAACCTATTCCCGTCGGTGCGGTCGTCAACCTCCGAGGCAACGGACAGAGTCGGTCCGTTCAACCGGATGTGACTCGTGATTCGTGACTCGGCAGAACGAACACGCAGCGCCGAGTCACGAGTCACGCATCACGAATCACTGCTCTTCCAGTGCCAGCTCCGGCGCCTCGGGTGACTCCGGCCCACCGGCAGGCTCATCGCCCACATCCTTGTCATCCTCCGGGATAACGCGCGCCACAGCCGTCACGATGTCGCCGCCGTCGAGGTTCACCAGCTTCACGCCCTGCGTGTTGCGACCGGCGACGCGCACCTGCGAGACGGGGGACCGGATGATCATGCCGCCGCGTGTGATGATCATGATCTCATCTTCGGGCAGCACTTCCATCAGCGCCACGACGTCCCCGGTCTTCTCCGTCCGGTTCACCGTCAGGATCCCCTTCCCGCCCCGCCGCTGCACGCGATACTCGTCGATGTGCGTGCACTTGCCGAGGCCTTTCTCTGTAAAGCAGAGCAGCGTGGCGTCGCGCTTGATCACCACCATCCCCACCACGCGGTCGTCGTCGGCCAGCTCGATCCCCTTAACCCCGGTGGTGTCTCGCCCCATCTCGCGGACATCGCTCTCGTGGAATCTGATGGAGAGTCCGTGCCTGGTTGCGATGACCACGTCATTGTTCCCTGACGTCACCGCCACCTCGATCAGCTCGTCCCCCTCCTCGATCTTGATCGCCTTGATCCCGACCGTCCGGACATTGGAGTATTCCGACAGGCGCGTCTTCTTGACCGTGCCTTTCCGTGTGCAGAACAGCAGGAACTCATCGTCCTTGAACTCACGCACGAACACCATCGCCTGGATCTGCGTGTCGGGCGACACGTTGATCAGGTTGACGATCGGCTTGCCTTTCGTGGCGCGGCCCGCCTGAGGAATCTCGTAGACCTTGAGCCAGTAGCACCGGCCGTCGTTCGTGAAGACCAGGATGTAGTCGTGCGTCGAGCCGACATACATCCGCTCCACAAAATCCTCGTCGCGCAGCTCCTGCCCGGTCAGCCCCTTGCCGCCCCGCCGCTGCCTCCGATACGTCGTGATCGAGGTCCGCTTGATGTACCCGGAGTGGGACACGGTCACGACCATGTCCTCCTCCGCGATCAGGTCCTCGATCGTGAAGTCACCCTGGTCGCTGGTGATCTCCGTACGACGCTCATCACCGTACTTCTCGACGACGCGCGTCAGCTCCGACTTCATGAGCGCCATCCGCTTCGGCTTCGACTCGAGCAGGGCGCGAAGGTCCTTGACCGTGCCCCGCACCTCCTTCAGCTCCTCCTCCAGCTTGTCGATCTCGAGGGCAGTGAGCCGCGCCAGACGCATGTTGAGGATCGCCTCGGCCTGCCGCTCGGAAAGCTTGAACCGCTTCTGGAGTTGCGTGCTCGCTGACTCGGGATTCTCCGCCTTGCGGATGACCGCGATCACTTCGTCGATGTGGTCCAGCGCGATCTTCAGACCTTCGAGGATGTGCTCACGCTCGAGCGCCTTGTCGAGCTCGAATTGCGCCCGCCTGACGATGACTTCGTGCCGGTGCAGGATGTAATGCTCGAGTGCCTCCCTGAGGCCCATCACCTTCGGCACGAGCTGGCGGGTGCGCACATCGGGAACGAGCGCCAGCATGATCACGCCGAACGAGGACTGCATCGTCGTGTGCTTGTAGAGCTGGTTGAGCACTACGCGCGGAATGGCGTCGCGCTTGAGCTCGATCACGATGCGCGTCGTGTCGCTGGATTCGTCGCGCAGGTCGCTGATGCCTTCCAGTTTCTTCTCGCGCGTCAGCTCGGCGATGGACTTCACCAGTTCGGCGCGGTTTACCTGGTAGGGAACCTCGGTCACGACGATCTGCGACCGTCCCGTCGATTCCTTTTCCTCGATGACCGCGCGGGCGCGCATCACGATCTTGCCACGGCCCGTTTCCTGGTAATCCTTGATCCCGGCGCGGCCGTAGATGAATCCACCGGTCGGGAAGTCCGGGCCCTTCACCAGCTTCGACACCTCGTCGATCGGCGCGTCCGGATTGTCGATGAGAAGGAGTACGGCCGAAACGATCTCGCGCAGGTTGTGCGGCGGGATGTTGGTCGCCATGCCGACCGCGATGCCTGACGAGCCGTTCACCAGCAGGTTCGGGAAGGCCGCTGGCATGACCCGCGGCTCGGTGAGGTGATCGTCGAAGTTGGGCGCGTAATCGACGGTGTTCTTGTCGATGTCGGCGAGCAGTTCCATCGCGATCGGCATCAGCCTCGCTTCGGTGTACCGATAGGCTGCGGCGCCGTCACCGTCCGGCGATCCGAAGTTTCCCTGCCCGTCGATCAGCGGATAGCGGAGAGAGAAGTCCTGCACCATGCGCACGAGCGCGTCGTAAACCGCCGAATCGCCGTGGGGGTGATACTTGCCGAGCACATCGCCGACGACGGTCGCGGACTTCTTATAGGGGCGACCCGGGACCAGGCCGAGGTCGTTCATCGCGTACAGAATCCGCCGGTGCACCGGCTTGAGACCGTCCCGCACGTCGGGCAACGCGCGGGCGACGATGACGCTCATCGAGTAGTTGATGAACGATTCCTTCACCTCTTCGTCGATGAGCCGCGGGAGGATCCGCTCGCGCTGATTGGGAGCCGTCATTTGTCTGTCTTGGGTTGTTTTTCCCGGCCGTCTCGCGGCCCCCAGAATTTAGTGGATCGGACCCTGTGAATCAATCACGAAGTCGTATTGTAAGTCGTTGTGCGAAGTAGATTTGACGGCGTCGTCGCGGCCGCGATCCAACCAACATTTCAGTGGCCGAAAGATGGGCGTCTATTCGGGGTTTATTCGGGAGTGGGTCGCCGCCTGACCTGGCCGTCGTTCAAACCTGTTTGGCGAACCCTTGAGCACATTCTCCGTGCGCCCTGTCAGCGACCACATACGTTGCGCCCTCAACGCGATTCACCAGTCACTAATCGGCGCATGATGAGATCCTTCATCCGAGTCATCCCCCTGGCGGCGCTCCTGGCGTGCCAACTCGGCACCGCTCCCGAAGCACCGGAGGGCTCGGTCAAGGTCCTCTTCATCGGCAACAGCCTGACGTACGAGAACGACCTGCCGCGCACGGTCTCGCAGCTCGCCCTCTCCGCCGGACTCGCTCCCTGTTATTGCGTCGCGATCGCCTACCCGGACTTCGCGCTCGAGGATCACTGGGATTTCGGGGACGCCGTGACGGCGCTCGAGGATGAGGAGTGGGACTTTGTCGTTATGCAGCAGGGCCCCTCGGCGCTCGCTTCGAGCCGGGCGAATCTCGTGCTCTGGGCCGGGGTCTTTGGGGACCTCATCGACCAGAACGGGGCGCAGTCGGTGATGTACGGGGTATGGCCGCAACTTGATCGGGCCTTCGATTTCCCCAACGTGACGGCATCGTACCGCGAAGCGGCCGACTCGATAGGCGCGCTCTTCGCGCCGGCGGGTGAAGCCTGGCAACTCGCCTGGGCGCAGGACAGCACGCTCCCGCTCTATGCGGCGGACGACTTTCACCCTTCGCCGATGGGGACGTACCTCGCCGCGCTGGTCGTCTTTCAGCGCATCTATGGGCGTTCCCCGGTTGGAGTGCAGCAGTCGGCGGTGGTAAACGGACAGGTCCAACTCTGGCCAGTCCCCATGGTCAGCCTGCTTCAGGAAGCCGCGGCGGCCGCAAATGCTGCCGAGGACGCCCGGATCGTCGCGCCCCGAGAGGCACTCCCTGCGATCGTTCGCGGGCGACAGTAAGTTGGGACTCATCGCCGATCGGAGACACGATGGCAGCGAGTCCAGCGTCCCTGGCCAGGCCGGAGACAAACGACAAGGCTGACGAAAGCACGAGCGGACAACCGTCCATCCTTCATTTCGTGGATGGTCGGCGCCAGCGTGGGACTTCGGATCGAACGGGACCAGTCTCCAATCCGTCTGGTGGACAACTCGCGGGGCGAGTTGTCCTGGCTTCGGCGCACGATCTCGACGACGCCGTCTCATCGGGCGAGCGAGCCTTCGCCGAGTGGTCGTCGTGGTCTGCCCTCAAACGCGCTCGCGTCCTGTTCCGGTTTCGCGAACTGCTGGAGTCTCACGGCGCCGAGCTGGCGGCCATCATCGCCAGCGAGCATGGCAAGGTCCTCAGCGACGCGAGGGGCGAGGTCCAGCGGGGCATCGAGGTGGTGGAATTCGCCTGTGGCATCCCCCACCTGCTCAAGGGCGAATTCTCGCCAGGCGTGTCGACCGGGGTCGACATGTATTCCCTGCGCCAGCCGTTAGGTGTCGTCGCGGGCATTACGCCGTTCAACTTCCCGGCGATGGTGCCCCTGTGGATGCTGGCGCCGGCCATCGCCTGCGGCAACGCCTTCATCCTGAAGCCGTCGGAAAAGGACCCTTCCTGCGCCGTCCGCATGGCGGAGCTGCTCATCGAGGCAGGCGCGCCGCCCGGGGTGCTGAACGTGCTGCACGGCGATGCGGAGACGGTGAACGCGCTGCTCGCGCATTCGTCCATTCAGGCTGTGTCCTTTGTGGGTTCAACGCCCGTCGCGCGCCACGTGTATTCGACCGCGGCCGCGCACGGGAAGCGCGTGCAGGCCATGGGCGGCGCCAAGAACCATCTCGTCGTCATGCCTGACGCGGATCTGGACCAGGCCGTCGACGCGTTGATCGGCGCCGCCTACGGCTCTGCCGGGGAGCGGTGCATGGCGATCTCGGTGGCGGTGGCGGTCGGCGAAAAGACCGCCGCCGCACTCCGCCAGCGCCTGGCCGATCGCGTCAGCGCGTTACGCGTCGGTCCTTCCTCGGCCGCGGGTATGGAAATGGGGCCGCTCGTCACCGCCGCACATCGCGAGCGGGTGACCGGCTACGTGGCGCTCGGCGTCCAGGAGGGGGCGGAACTGGTCGTCGATGGGCGGGGGCTGAAGGTGCCGGGGCACGAGAACGGCTTCTTCCTGGGCGGGTGCCTGTTCGACCGCGTGACGACGTCGATGCGCATCTATCGGGAGGAGATTTTCGGCCCGGTGCTCTGCCTGCTACGAGCGGGCGACTTCAACGAGGCGTTAGGCGTCGTCAACGGCAACGAGTTTGGCAACGGCGCTTCGATCTTCACCCGCGACGGCAACACCGCCCGCGAATTCGCCGACCGGGTCCAGGTGGGGATGGTCGGTGTGAACGTGCCGATACCCGTGCCGCTCGCGTTCTACTCGTTCGGCGGCTGGAAGAACTCCGCGTTCGGCGACCAGAACCAGCACGGGATGGACGGCGTGCGGTTCTTCACGAAGCTGAAGACGGTGACGTCGCGGTGGCCGAACCTGCCGCACGGTCCGGAATTCGTGATGCCCACCTTGAAGTAGGCTTCAGGGTCGAGGCTCGAGGCTCGAGAGAAGTGCCGAGTCACGAGTCACGCGTCACGACTCACTGCAATTCGCGAATGACTCCCGATAACACCTCGACCAGGTGATCGACCTGCCCCTTCTCGATGATGAGCGGGGGTGAGAGCGCGATGATGTCGCCAGTCACCCGAATGAGCAGCCCTTCATTGAAGCAGGCGATCAGCGCATCCAGCCCTCGCGCTCCCGGCTTCCCCTCGCGCGATTCAAGCTCGATGCCCGCGACCAGGCCGATGTTCCGGATGTCGATCACGTGGGGGAGTCCGCGCAGCGAGTGCACGGCGTCTTCCCAGTACGGCGCCAGCTCGGCGGCGCGCTCGAATAGCCCCTCGTCCTTGTAGACCTTCAGCGTGGCCAATCCCGCGGCGCTGGCCAGCGGATGGCCGGAATAGGTGTAGCCGTGGAAGAACTCGATCCCGGCAGGCGTCGCGTTAACGACCGTTTCGTAGATCTCGTGACGGACGCCGACCGCACCCATCGGCACCGCGCCATTCGTCAGGCCCTTGGCTATCGTCATCATGTCCGGCATCACGCCGAAACGCTGTGACGCGAACGCCGCGCCGGTACGACCGAAGCCGGTGATGACCTCGTCGAAGATGAGGAGGATGCCGTGGCGGTCGCAGATCGCGCGCAACCGCTCGAGGTACCCGACCGGAGGCACCAGCACACCTGTCGATCCCGCCACCGGCTCGACGATCACGGCCGCGATCGTCTCGGCTCCGCGCTTCGCGACGATCGTCTCCAGTTCATCCGCCCGCTGGGCACCATGAAGAGGTTGCCCCCGGGAGAAATAGTTCTCAGCAATGCCGTGGGTGTGCGGCAGGTGATCGACTTGCGGCAGCAACTGCGCCGCGAACGCCTCCCTCGTGAACGGAATCCCGCCGACCGAGATGCCGCCGAATCCAACGCCGTGATACGCGCGCTGCCGTCCGACGAATCGAACCCTTTCAGGCTTCCCCCGCGCCCGCCAGTAGGCCAGCGCGATCTTGAGCGCTGAATCCACAGCCTCGGATCCCGAGTTGGCGAAGAAGAGGTGATCGATGTCGCCCGGCATCAGTTTCGCGACTTCGGTGGCGAGCCGGAACGACAGCGGATGCCCCATCTGGAACGCCGGAGCAAAATCCAGGTTCGCGGCGGTTTCCGCGATCGCCCGCACGATCGGCTCGCGGCCGTGACCGGCATTCACACACCACAGTCCCGCCGCGCCATCGAGTATCGATCGGCCATCAACAGACGTGTAGTACATCCCCTGCGACGCGCCGAGCAGCCGCGGCGATTGCTTGAAGGCCTTGTTCGCCGTGAACGGCATCCACAACTCTTCGAGCGAGGTGGGCGCTTCGATCACGAAGTTCTGGGTCGCGGTCATCGAGGTATCTCGCAGTTCAGGTTACTGGCGCTGCACCACCGGCGGGCGCGCGGTCATCTCCCCCGTGTCGCCAGCCGGGATCATCTCCAACTGCTCGGAACCGTCCGTGTTCTCGAGCTCCTTGTCCTCCTCCAGCTCGCGCTCGGCGACGTCCTGCGCGATTGCCTCGCTCTCGGCGCGGAACCGCTGATACCACTCGCGCGTGATCTGGCCAGCGAGGTCGCGATTGCCGAGTCCGAAAGCCAGCGCGAGACCAAAGGCCACCGCGCCAAACAATATCGCGAACGCGGTCGTGACGATTTCAGTGCCGATCCCGAGTTCCTGAAGCGCCATGAAGACGGACAGCATGATGACGCCCAGGCGTCCGACCCGGGCGAGGGTTGGCGCACCCTGTACTGCACCGGCGGATGCCATGATCAGGCCACCGGTGAAACGCCCGAGCACGATACCGGCGATAATGATCACGATCGCCGACATCAGGCTGGGCAGGTATCCGACAAGCTCGGTGAAGACGCCGGTGAGCGACTCGAGACCAAGAGCGGTCGCCGCGACCATGATCACGCCGAACATCATGATCCAGAAGAGCGTCTTGCCGACGACTTTTGTGGGATTGAAGTGAGCGCCGCCGCGCTCCACGGCTTCCATGACGCCGCCGCGCTCGAGCGCCTGATTGAGACGAATGCGATGCAACAGGCGCTCGGCCCCCTGCTCGATCAGCTTGGACAGCAGGTAACCCGCGAACAGGATGACCAGCGCTCCGAGCATGGCCGGAATTACGTCGGCCAATTGCGCGAAGGTCTCCCGCAAGCGCTCGAGGAACGTCAGAGGCTGCTCCTGGGGGATCGGATCCACAGCCGAAATCTACGGGAGCGGAGGCCAGAGGTCAGAGGCCAGAGGCCAGAGACACACGCGTTCCTGGTTCCTCCTCTGGCCTCTGGCCTCTGGCTTCTGGCCTAGTTCCGGGTGCCGCGCTTTCGATCAAACAGCACACTCCGATGGCACGACGGACAAATCAGCCATTCCCTTCGCCTTGCGTACCCGAGCCCGAACGACCCGCCACCCAGGTCCCGCGGCGTGAGCGTCAGGCCGCACCGCGGACACGCTGGCTTCTCGCCGCGGCGGGCCGCCTCGCGGATAGAACGCTCCTCATCGGCCGTGTACTGGCTTGCGTCGGTCACGCCTTCCCGCTCTCCAGCAGCGCGCGGACATCGTCGGGGATCGGAATCGCCTGTCGCGCCTCGTAATCGTAGTAGACCTGCACGGTGCTGCCCTCGGCAACCACGCGCCCGTCCCTGCTGTCGGTGATCCGGAATTGCCAGATCCACGACTTCGTCCGGATCTCTTTCGTGGAGATGTCGATCTCGAGGGGATCGCCGATCATCGCCGGCGAGAGAAACCGGACGGTCGCCTCCGCGACGACAAACGGGGGATCCGGAGGCCGCTTCCACACATCGCGCCACAGCAGGTGCTTCGCCGCCTCGAAATACGACAGGTAGAAGGCGTTGTTGACATGCCCCTTCGTGTCGTAGTCGGAGTAGCGGGTGGCGAGCGGGAATCGCATTCAGGAAATCCTCACGACGACTTTGCCGAAGTGGGCGCCACTGGCCTGCCTGGCCATCGCCTCCGCGCCATTCTCCAGCGAGTGAACCGAGTCGATCACGGGCACCAATCGCCCGGCGACGAATTCTGACACCACGGCATCGTACTCGGCGTCGCTCCCCATCGTCGAGCCCATGAGGGTCCACTGGTTCCAGAACAGGCGCCGCACGTCCGTCTCGACGAGATGACCCGACGTCCCGCCACTGGTCACCAGACGCCCCCTTTTCCCCAACGCACCTAACGACTGACTCCAGGTGGCCGTGCCCACGGTGTCGACCACGACGTCGACGCCCCGCTTGCCCGTTCGCGCGCGTATCTCGCGCCCGATGTCCACATCCTTCCCATGAAGCAACAGCACGTCGGCGCCGAGGGCCCGCGCCCGCTCCAGCTTCTCCGGGGTCCCGGAAGTGACCCAGGTGCGAGCACCGCGCGCCCTGCAAATGGCCAGCGACATCTGCGCGACGCCGCCGCCGATTCCCCAGATCAGGACCTCGTCACCCGGCCCGACGCGCGCGCGCGTGACGCACATCCGCCACGCCGTGAGCGCCGCCATCGAAAACGCCGCGGCCGATTCGGGAGACGTGTCGGACGGGACGGCGCGTACGTTGGCCTCGGGGAGCACCAGGAGTTCCGTCAACGTTCCGGGCCAGTGCTCCCCCAGGACGCCGAATCGCAGGCAGAGGGGATTGTCGCCGGACAGGCAGTATTCGCATGCGCGGCAACTGATGCCGGGGTTGATCATGACCGTGTCGCCGACGCGAACGCTCGCGACAGCGGCACCGACCGCGTCCACGACGCCCATGCCGTCGGCGCCGAGGATCCAGGGAGGGACCAGTTGAACCCCGGGCACTCCCCGAAGCGTCCACAGGTCGATGTGGTTGAGGGCGGCCGCGCGCAGGCGCACGCGAACCTCGTTCTCCACGGTCAGCGAAGGTTCCGCGAGATCGTCGCGAAAACGCAGCTGCTCCAGTCCACCATGCGCGTCGATCGTGAGCGCTCGCACCGCATTCTCCCACGTTATAATTCACCGGCGCCAGCCGGCGCCTCGCTGCGCGCTCGCCTGTTCCCGAAACGTTCCCCGGCATGATCCCGATCAAGGTTCCACCGCTCGGTGAGTCGATCGTCGAGGCCACAGTTTCCCGCTGGCTGAAGCGGGAAGGTGAAGCGGTGGCCGCCGGGGAAACCGTCGTCGAGTTGGAGACCGATAAGGTAACGGTCGAGGTTCCGGCGACAACCAGCGGCGTACTCGTCAGGCGCGCGCACCAGGAAGGCGACGTAGTGGCACTCGGTGCCTTGCTGGGAGAGCTCGACGAGTCGGCCGCCGCCAGGCCGACCACCCCGCCGGTGCCGGCGGTGGAACGACCCGCGCCCCCACCCATTGCTCAGCCTCCGACTGCAGCAGCACCCGTATCGCCCGCCGCGGTTCCGGCGAGCGCCCACGTGGCGGAGGCGAGCGTCCGCGCGTCACCGGGTGCACGCCGGCTGGCGACCGATGAGGGCGTTGACCTCACGACCGTACCCGGCACGGGACGCGGAGGAGTGGTCAGCAAGCCCGATGTCGTCGAGTATCTGGATCGCTCGCCGACAACGCCGTCGCCGGTGCCACCGCCTGTGACTCGGGCCGCCGCCGTTTCGCCGGCCCCAGCGCCGGCCCCGGCAACGCCTCGTCCAGCACCTGCGCCGGCCGCTCCGCCGCCGCCGCCGCCCGCGCCGCCCGCGCCGCCCGCACCAGCTGCGGCGCCCCCAGCACCTGCTCCCGTTGCACCGGCGGCGGGCACGCGCGAGACGCGTGAGAAGATGTCCACCCGGCGGAAACGCATCGCCGAGCATCTGCTCGAGTCACAACACGCCACCGCCCACCTCACCACGTTCAACGAAATCGACATGTCGGTGGTGGAATCGTTGCGATCGCGAGTGAAGGAGCGCATCGAAAAGGAACAGGGCGTGCGCCTGTCGTTCATGCCCTTCTTCGTGCGCGTGGCGTGCCTGGCATTGAAGCAGTTCCCGATGGTCAACGCGCGCATCGACGGCGACCACATCGTCTACCACCACTTCGTCAATCTGGGGATTGCGGTTGCCTCCGATGCCGGCCTGGTGGTGCCCAACGTGAAGGACGCGGATCGGAAGGGAATAATCCAGATCGCGCGCGACATCGTGGACCTCGCCAAGAAGGCGCGCGATGGCCGGCTCGTGATGGATGACCTCACAGGCGGAACTTTCACCATCACCAACGGCGGCGTCTTCGGGTCGCTGCTGTCCACACCGATCATAAACTTTCCGCAGGTCGGAATCCTCGGACTGCACAAGATCCAGGATCGACCGGTGGCGGTGGATGGCCGTGTTGAAATCCGCCCGATGATGTATGTGGCGCTGTCCTACGACCACCGGATCATCGACGGACAGCATGCGGTCCTCTTTCTCGTTAGGGTCAAGGAGCTGATGGAGGATCCGGCGCTCATGGTGATCGACTGAGCGCCGGTCACGGCGACGTCACGGGCCGGTTCCAGTCGGGACCGGCCCGTTTTCGCTGGCCTTCACGAGTCCTTAACATCTCCCGGCGCGAAACATCCAACGCACGAGAGGCCGCGGTAAACCTTTTCGGGCGATCCGGCATCAAATGGTTCGACGGCGCAGGGATGAGCGCCTCACGAGTACGCTGACACTTTCCCGAGGCCGGTCCGTAGTGACCGCCGACGGAGCCGACGATGAACACGACGATTGACCTGACAACCCCCGCACAGCGCGCCGAGACCACCAGACAGGACGTGGTCGCCGCGCTCCATGGGTCCTGGCGTGGACGGCTGACGGATACTCGAGGCGAGGCTGGGTCTTTCAACCTCGAGCACGAGGGCGTGGACCACCGTGTGGCCGGACAGGTATCCCTCTTCACCACGCCCACGGGGATCGCGGCCGGCATGCGGCTGCTGGAGGCCGGCGAGCGCGCCTTCGTGGCGCTCATCGGTCCGTATTTCGATCCGATCGAGGGCGCGATGCTCGTGACCGTGCTTGAGGGCACCTGCGAACCGGGTCGGCTTTCCGGCGCCTTCCACACGCGTCGACACAGCTGGCGCGACACGCTGCGCAGCGGACAATTCACCGCGACTCGCGTCGAGCAGATCTCTCGAGCCGCGTAAGGTTGGGGCACCGCGTTCCTACGCGGTGGGGGAGCGGGTGTGGTCGCCTTCGGCGGTCACACCCGCTATTTTTCGCCTCCCCGGCCTCACTCCCGCCCCCACGTGACCGCTTGATGCCGCCTGAGCAGCTAGTCTCAGATGTCGTGATCATCGGAGGCGGTCCCGGTGGCTACGTCGCCGCAATACGGGCCGCCCAGCTTGGACTGCGCACCATCTGCGTCGAATCATCACCGACGCTCGGCGGCACATGCGTCAATGTGGGATGCATTCCGTCGAAGGCGCTGCTGCAGTCGTCCGAGCAGTTCGAGTTCGCCCGGCTCCACGCCCACGAGCACGGCATCGGCTTCGACGGGTTGCGACTCGACCTGCACCAGATGCTCAGGCGGAAGGACGAAGTCGTCGCGCAGAACACGCGCGGCGTCGAATTCCTGTTCCGCAAGCACAAGGTCAACTGGCTCAAGGGCCATGGGACGCTCCTGCCGGGAAACCTCGTGGAGGTCGCGCTGACGGATGAGGCGAAGGTTCAGGTCAAGGCACGGCACGTCATCATTGCCACCGGGTCGGCTCCCGTCGAACTGCCATTCCTCCGGTTCGATGAGCGGAGAATACTGTCGAACATCGGCGCCCTGGTCCTCTCCGAAATTCCATCACACCTGGTTGTGATCGGTGCCGGTGTGGTCGGGCTGGAGCTCGGCTCGGTCTGGAGACGGCTTGGCGCGAAAGTCTCCGTCGTGGAACTGATGCCGGGAATCCTTCCCGGTAACGACGACGATATCGTGAAGGAAGCGGACCGCGTGTTCAGGCGCCAGGGACTCGAGTTTCACACTGGAACGCGGGTGGCGGGCGCCGAAATCGACAGCGACCGCATTACGATTTCACTCGAGCGCGAGAGACAGTCCCGGACTCTGGAGGCAAGTCACGTCCTGGTGGCCGTGGGCCGCAAGCCGCTGCTCTCCGGAATTGATGCCCGGTCGCTGGGACTGGAGCTTGGTGCGCGCGGAGAGATCAAGGTCGACGACCGCATGCGCACCAGACTGCCAGGTGTCTATGCCATTGGTGACGTCACCGGCGGCAAGCTGCTCGCTCACAAGGCGGAGGAAGAGGGCGTTGTCGCCGCCGAGGTGATCGCCGGTCACAAGTCCCGCATGCACTATCACTCGATTCCGTCGATCGTGTACACGTGGCCCGAGATTGCGACCATCGGATTGACCGAGCGCGAGGTGCGTGAGTCCGGCCGTGAGTACAAGACCGGGAAGTTCCCCTTCACGGCCAACGCTCGGGCGCGCACCATCGGCGAGGCATCCGGCTTCGTGAAATTCGTGGCCGACGCGCGGACCGACGAGTTGCTCGGCTGCCACATGATCGGGCCGAACGTATCGGAGCTGATCACCGAGGTCGTTCTGGCATTCGAGTATCGCGGCGCGTCCGAGGACCTCGGGATCACGGTTCACGCGCACCCGACCCTGTCGGAGGCGACCAGGGAGGCGGCGCTCGGCGTCCTGGGACGGGCGATACACATCTAGGTCTACCGATGCGAAAGTCTCGTTCACCAGGATTCGTCGAAGTCTGGAACTCGGATGAGACGGATGCGGCGGATCGGCCATCCTCGGACTTGCCGCCACTCGCTGCGCTGATGGCGTCGGCACTGTGAAGATGATATGGCTCCCGGCACGCCGAGCGATGTTGAGGGCTGGCACGGAGACCCGGGGGGTTGATTGAGGAGGAACTCACCCCTTCCGCGATCGGTGCCTTCTTTGACGTCTCTAACACGCTCGGGTACGGTTTTCTCGAGCACGTCTACGCGTTGGCGCTGGAACGTGAATGGCTCGATCGGGGACATCGCGTTGGCCGGGAGATGTCGGTCAACATCGTCTCCAAAGGGCTCCCCCTCACGTCACAACGGCTCGACTTTGTCGTTGACGAAAAGTTGATTTTTGATCCGTTCGATTCGGCGGATCCGATTTCCCCAACTCGACGAACCCGCGGTTCGCATTCACTGGCCGCGACACGTGCAAGCGGTGGACCGTGTTCGTCATGAACACCAATTCTGCATCATACCGCTAGGAGGCAGGAGACAGGAGACAGGAATCAGGGTATCGACTACAGCGTACCGTCACACCTTACCCGCTCCTGTTCCACGTTGAAGTTTCCTTGACCGCTGTTTCCTGTTTCCTGTCTGCTGTCTCTTCTCCCAATCCCATGTCCGGTTTTGGAAAGTTCTTTCTGCCGGGTCCCACCGAAGTAAAGCCCGAGATCCTGGCCACGATGACGCGGCCGATGATCAGCCACCGTGGATCCGAGATCGAAACCATGGGGGCTCGAATCGACGAGCGCCTGCAGAAAGTTTTCCGGACGACACAGCCCGTGTTTACGGTGACTTCGTCGGCCACCGGCCTGATGGAAGGTGGCGTTCGGAATGCGGTGCGATCACGCCTCCTCTGCCTCGTGAACGGCGCGTTCAGCAAGCGCTTCCACAAGGCGGCCGTCAATTCCGGGATCGCCTGCGACAAGCTCGAGATCGAAATGGGTCGCGCCCATTCGCCTGACATGCTCGCCGACGCCCTCAAGCGTGACCATTACGACGTCGTTTCGGTGGTGCATTCAGAGACGTCGACCGGCGTGCTGAATCCCATCCGCGAACTGGCCCAGGTGGCGCACGCGTCGGGCGACGTGGTCATGGTGATCGACACCGTCTCGAGCATGGCCGCGGCGCCCATCGAGTGCGGGGCTTGGGACCTGGACTACGTCCTCACCGGCTCGCAGAAGGCGCTGGCGCTGCCTCCCGGTCTGGCGTTCTGTACCGCGAACGAGCGCATCATGGAGCGCGCGCAGGCCAGCAAGATTCGCGGACTGTACTTCGACCTGCTGGAAATCCATTCGTCGTGGAAGAAGCACCAGTGCCCCAATACGCCGGCCGTGTCCCTGCTCTTCGCCCTCGACGCACAGCTCGAACGGATCATGGCGGAGGGAATGGAAGCGCGGTGGGCGCGGCACGCCGCGATGGCAAAGCGCACCTGGGATTGGGTTGACGAACAGCGCGGCGCGGGGCGTGACATTCGCGTTCTCGCGCCAGAGGGTTATCGCGCTCCAGGAGTGACGTGTATCTCGGTGCCTGCCGGCCGCACCGGGCCGCAGATCGTTTCCGCCATGAAGGCCAAGGGGTTCGTGATCACCCCTGGCTACGGCGATTTGAAGGACTCCATGATCCGCATCGGGCACATGGGAGAGCACACCGTCGGTGAACTCGATGTGCTGCTGGACACCCTCAATGAAGTGCTCGCGACATGAGCCCCGCACGCTTCAAGGTACTGGTGGCCGACGCCATTTCGCTGGACGGCCTGGCGCCACTGCGCGATGATCCGCGCTTCGAACTCGTGAACAAGCCGGGGTTGAAAGGCGACGATCTGACCAACGCCATCGCCGAGGTCGATGCGGTCCTGGTGCGGAGTGCCACGCGCATCACCCGTGAGTCGCTCGCCCGGGCCGATCGGTTGAAAGCGATCGGCCGCGCCGGAGTCGGTGTCGACACGATTGACGTCGAGGCGGCCACCGAGCGCGGCATCCCCGTGCTGACCGCGCCTGAGGGAAACACGATCTCGGCGGCCGAACTCACCATGGCGCTGTTGCTGGCGCTGGCGCGGAAGGTCCCCGGCGCGGATCGGTCGATGAAGGCCGGCGAGTGGGACAAGAAGAGCTTCACCGGCACCGAGCTGCACGGGAAGACGCTCGGGCTCATCGGCGCCGGACGCATTGGCGGCGAGGTGGCACGCCGGGCGCGCGGATTCGGGATGCGCGTGCTCGTCTACGATCCGTTCCTCAACGCCGAACGCGCCCGAAGCCTCGACGTGGAAACCGCGACGCTGGACGAGGTGATCGACCGCGCCGACGTGATCTCGGTCCACGTGCCGCTGACCGACGCCACGCGGAACCTCATTGGCGAAGCCCAGATCGCGCGCTTGAAGCGGGGCGTCCTGCTGCTGAACGTGGCGCGGGGTGGCGTTGTGGACGAGACGGCGTTGCTGGGGGCGCTCAAGTCAGGCCACGTCGCCGGCGCGGCACTCGATGTCTTCGAGATCGAGCCCCTGCCGGCGGACCATCCGTTCCGTTCGATGCCTAACGTGGTGCTGACGCCGCATCTTGGCGCGTCCACGTCCGAGGCTCAGCACAGCGTGGCGATCGAAATCGCGGGAGCGGTGCGCGCGGCGCTGGCGGACGGAGACCTGTCCCGCGCCGTGAACGCTCCCAGCCTGGGCGGCGTCGATGTGCAGCGCGTGCGGCCCATTCTCGACCTCGCCCAGCGCCTGGGGACCCTCGGCGCGGCGGTGGCGGGAGGTCCGTTGCGCAGTATCGAGGTGAGGTACTCCGGATCGCATCCCAGCGGGTTGCGCGTGATCACGGCGGCAGGGGTGGCCGGCGCCCTCACGCAGGTGTCGGGCGGCGCCGTCAACGTGGTGAACGCCACCCGACTGGCTCAGTCGCGCGGCATCCGCGTCAACCAGATGCAGCAGGAGAGCCCCATTCCCTACACCGAGGTGGTGGAGGTCAGGGTGGCCAGCGACGTGGGGACGGCGCGCGTCTCGGGCGCGCTCCTTGGCGACACCCATGAGCGCATCGTGCGCGTCGACGATTACACCGTCAGCGTCACGCCGCGCGGCACGCTGCTCGTCCTTCGGAATGCCGACTCACCGCAGGTGATCGGCCTGGTCGGAACCGCGCTGGCCCGCGCCGGACATTTCGTCGACGAGTATCAGCAGGCGCGCCGTGATTCCGGTGGCGACGCACTTTCGGTCATCCGGATCGACCGGCCGGCCAGCGACGAAGTCCTCACGGAGCTTCGTGTGCTTCCAGACGTGAGGCAGGTGCAGCAAGTGATTCTGTAGGGACAAGCGACAAGCGGCCAGCGACCAGCGGGGTTACGCCCGGCCCGATGGCTGATCGCTGATCGCTGATCGCTGATCGCTGATCGCTGATCGCTGATCGCTACTTATGGTCTTCCAGGTGCGACGTGCCTCCGTACGATGCACCACCGGGCGCGCTGGTCCGGCGTGAGCACTTCCTGGATGGCATCCATCAGACGCTGTTCGGCCTGACGAACAGCCTCCATCTCATCCTTCACGCTGGCAAGGATCGCGCGAATCTCTTCCGCGCTCGCCCCCGCCTGGTGCGCCTCGCGCGCCTCCTGATGCGCCGCCTTGATGGCGGCCATCTCGTCGGCGATCGATTCCTGGAAGGCCTCCTTCAGCGCCCGGATCTTCGCGATCTGCTCTTCCGTCAGGCGGGGCGGACCGTTCCGGTCGCACACCTTCGGCTTGTGTGTTTCAATCCATGCGCGCTGTTCGGACGTGTAGATGGCCCAGATCGCGTCCTGAAGAGCCGCGAATTCATCCGCCAGTCCCTGCAGGATTTCATGGGCGTCAGCCAGGAGCGCCTGGATCTCCTCACGCGATCCGCCTGAGCGTCGCAGCTGGCGGACCTGCTGTTCGATGCCGCGAAGCGCGGCGAATTCGTCAGCGTTCTCCTGCATGAACGCATCGTGCAGCGCAGCGATCGCGGCCTTTTGCTCCGCCGTCAACTGCAACTCCTCAGGCAAGCGCGCTCCCCCGATTCCACCACCATCCACCACCGCGGCGCTGCTCACCGCGTAGTCCGGTACCAGATCGATCACGTCGCCGTCCAGGAGTGCCAGATCACTGGGCGCGACCGTTTCCGTCGAACACGCGGCCAGGCCGACCAGCCCGATCGCGGCGACTGCAAGGAATGTCCTCCGCATCATCGTCATCACCATTGCGAGTGTGGGCTCCCTCGTGGCGGTCGCGCGCCGCCAGCACGGGAAAGTGACATCGGAATTGTGTGGCGGCGAGTCGTGCGCCCCGGCCGTCCGCACGGAAGAGACGGGGAAGAAACCCGCGCCGTTAAGGAGACACGATCAGGATGGGACACCCCGACACTCTACCCTGTATGCGAAGTGATGTAGGTGTGCAACAACTCAGGGTCGAGGCTCGAGGGTCGAGGCTCGAGAGAACCGAACAGCAGGGGCGCGAAAGTGTCAGCTCCCTGTCCCCCTGGACTGAGCACTTTCCCTCGAGCCTGGAGCCTCGACCCAGCAAATGGAAGCGCCGCCCTTTCGGACGGCGCCAGGTGTTAGGCAGTGTGAGTGGGCTAGTGCCGTTCCAACTTGTTTCGCCAAAGGCTCAGAGACACGAGCCGGCTTGGGACCAACTTGGCGGGAATAGTTGGAACGGCGCTAGCCAGTCACCAGCCGCATGGCCAGCAGGCCGAGTGAGAACGCACCGATTGCCAGGGCGACGATCGTCGCGGGCGAGAGGTGAACGTCCTTCTTCCACCACGGCGCGATGGCCGTCATAAAACTGGTCTCGGGGAGCGACGCCATGATCCGGGCAGCCACGTAGGGCGGAGTCACCACGCGCCGACGGCGCTCGGTTTCCTCGTCCATGCGGCGCCAGAACTCGAGCGACCGCGCCTGATCGCCACGAAGTCCCGTTGGCTCCGGCGTTTCCCCGTCGAGCCAGCGATGGATGTGATCCAACGTTGCGACCGGAGGAAGTGGAACTTCCCGGTCCGCCAATGGGGCACTGCCCTCCCCAGGCTGTTTGCCGCCCTCTCGGGCCGCCTCACCGCGCCGATTCGGCTCGTACATATCATCCAGCTTCACGCGTATTTCTCCTCTAATAGTGCCTGGAGCGCCTCTCGTGCGCGGTGAACACGCATTTTGAGGGCCCCCACCGTTGTGCTCAGCAGGTCTGCCATCTCCTCGTACGACCGACCCTCGACGTGCTTCATGATGAACGCTTCCCGTAACGACACCGGGAGGGTCAGCAACGCACTGTCGAGATCCGATCGCAACTCGGTCAGGTCCAGCTCTTCCTCGGGATTGGCGTACCCGGTTGGCTGATCATCCTCGTCGTAACTGAGATGCGTACGACGAATGTTCTTCAACCAGTCCTTGCACCCGTTGGCCACGATGCGGAACACCCAGGCATCGAACCGTCCTCGCACCTCGGCCAGGTGGCTGTAGGCCTTGATGAAGGACATCTGCAGGATGTCTTCCGCGACGTCGGGGCTTCCGGTCATCCCGAGCGCGTGCCGGAACAGCGGATCTGCGTAACGGTGGATGAGGAGGGAAAAGGCATCTCGGTCGCCCGTTAGCACTCGGGCGATGATTTCCTGATCCGCATCAACCTGGTCTACCTGATCGGCGGGCACCGTCGATTTCACGGCCGGAGCATAACTCCTTCGCCCACCTCTGGATAGTCCTGCTACACCGGGCTGCTGAACGGCATACGTTGTCACGCCGATAAGACGATTCGTGGCCCGCGGCGTAACAGGATCGCCCTTTTGCGGGCGGGGTCAGTGACCCACGACACCGAAGGCTCCCCAGCCGTCCCGGCGAATCAGCTCCCCGTGCTCGTCCAGTCTCGGCGGACGCCTGCGGACGGTGCCCGGCACTGACGGGGCGACGCCCGTGACCAGACTCGCTGGCACATCGGTCAGCGCCTCTCTCACCGTCCTGACGACTCCGCAAGGCACCCCAACCTTTCCCAGCGCGCCTAACCAGTGAATGGTGTCGGCTGTCGCCAGCCGGTCGGCGATCGCGCGGACGACACGCTCACGCTGCGCCAGCCGGCCGGCGTTCGTGTCGAGCGATGCATCACCAGCCAGTCCCTCGAGGCCGAGCGCCCCGCACGCCTGCTTCCATTGGGCGTCGTTTCCAACGGCGATCACGAGCCGGCCGTCCCTCGCCGCAAACAACTGGTAGGGTACGAGGTTGGGATGCGCATTCCCCCAACGGCGAGCGTCGTTCCCACTGACAAGCGCATTCTGCGCGACGTTGATCAGTGCCGCGGTGGCCGAATGCCGCAGCGAGATGTGCAGTTGGCGCGTGGGGGCCGGCAGCGCCTGCCGCGAGCGATCTCGATTGAGCAATGCGCCGAGGATTGCGATGGCCGCGTCCTTCCCGGCGAGGACATCCGCCAGTGCGACGCCCGTCTTCATCGGTTCGCCGGCCGGGTCCCCGGTTATGGACATCCAGCCGCATTCCGCCTGGGCGACAAAGTCATATCCGGGCCGATCGCTGCCGGGGCCGAATCCGGAAATCGTGCACCAGATGAGTCTCGGATTGCGGTGGAGCCAGTCGTCGGCCCGAATGCCGCGGGATGCCAGCGCCCCCTCGCGGAAGTTCTCCAGAACGACATCCGCGTCCCCGATGAGGCGGGCCAGAACGTCCCGATCGCCAGGCAGGTCCAGATCGATCACCATTGAGAGCTTGTTCCGGTTGCAGCACAGGTAGTAAGCGCTCTCTCCCTGTGCGTCGAAGGGAGGCCCCCACCCCCTCGATTCGTCACCTCGGCCCGGTCTTTCGATCTTGATGACGTCGGCACCAAGATCGCCGAGAATCATGGTACAAAGCGGTCCAGCAAGAACACGCGACAAGTCGACGATTCTCACGTTTTTGAGCTCTATTGGCACGAATATGCTCCTTTGGTGGCTCGATACTGATATGACATTCCGCTAGTTTGTCTTCGTTGCCGATGGATCCGAGATACTGCTCGAACATCCTTGCGTATGTCTCAAGTCAGCATATACTTAGCGCCGCGTAAAACCCACGAAAGCCTCGCGACCGGTCCAACCCGGCCTGATCAGGCCCTGAGACTGACCGGCTGAATCCCCCGCGCTTGGCCGACCCCCGCTCGCCCCAATGACCGAATCGGCAAGCCCGAACGACAACGCGCCAGCGTCTGAAGAGCCGGCGCTCACGCCACCCGTACCGCCAAAGCGCAGTCCCGGACATCGCGGTCAGGATGTCCGCGACACCGTCGCGGAACTGGCTGCTCGCGCCCATGAGATCAGTCTCGAGGCCGGCAGCAAGATGTCCGGCGCCCTTCGGGACGTCATTGGGGCGGCGGCCGGTCTCACAGCCTTCGCGGTAGAAAGCGCCCGCGACCTTGTTCAGTACATGGTCAGACGCGGACAGATGACTCAGGAAGAAGCCGATAAGCTCATCCGCGAGGCCGAGGAAGCGAGCTCCAAGCGGGGAAAGGCGACCAAGCCGGACGCCACGCGCAAGTCAGGAAACGAGCAGAAAGCCAAGGCTCCAGCGAAGACCAAGGCGCCCGTGGCGGCGAAGAAGGTGATCGCGAAGAAACCCGCCCTCCCCAGGAAGCCCGCGGCAAAGAAGTAGTCGCAGCGGCTCACGCGCGCGTGTCCGGAGTGCCCCCGCCCGCGTATCGTATGCCCATGGATGCACTCGTTGCCCGCGCCCCGGCCCGCCTCGATTTCGGAGGTGGCTGGACCGAT
>Ga0209640_10000005_pt1 | contig 104065 bp, 83 predicted proteins | sample RifCSP10_1_FD_184018 | JGI IMG/M metagenome (GOLD analysis project Ga0209640, IMG submission 184018) | Soil microbial communities from Rifle, Colorado - Rifle CSP2_sed 10_1 (SPAdes) (version 2) | ecosystem: Environmental > Terrestrial > Deep subsurface > Rock core/Sediment | place: Rifle...
TAACCACGAACCACCAACCGGTATAGCCCTACACCGGCAACACGGTGAAATTGACGCTCTGCGTCATCTCGGTGCCCGACGATTTGTCCGTGACTTTGACCTCAAGGCGGTAGTCCCCTGACTGAAAACTGGTCAAGGGAATACCGATAAGCTCGAAGAGTTGGTGACCAGCAGACAGGCTGAATTGCGGTGGCAGCGTCTCCGCATTCTGGGGCCGCGGCTGGGTCTTGATGAAGTACTTCTCACCCTCGGAAGATCGCTGATAAAAGCTGAAATCAACCACCAAATCGGGTTTGCTGCTGGCCGCCTCTTTCGCGCCGTAGATAAAGAAGAACACGTTCAGCACACCGCCCTTCGAGAACTTCCCGTCGAATGAAGGGGTGATTCGCCCTACTCCAAACACATACGGATTTGACTCCTGCTGATCTGCAGGTATCGGAGCGTCTAGCGGCTCAATCGATTGGGCCAGGACGATGGAACTTGTGCGCAGCCCTGAGACGTTGTAGTCCGGCACGGTGATCTCGTGCCGCAGTAGCCCAGTCACTGCGGGCACCGCGCTTGGAGGGGCCGCATTCCGGTCGTTCCGATTCCGGTCGTTTCGTTGATTGGCCGGAGCCGGTGACTTTTCCTTGACGGCAACAAAGACTACGTATTGACCTGGCTTGAGTTGGATTGCGCGCGAAAGCTTGCCGTCATCGGGAACATCGAGGAAGTGAAGATTCTCCCAAGAGTAGGTCAACCTGGCAGGGGCTGCGGGAGGCTTGTTGCCTTGAGGCGGCGTGGCCAGCATCGCGATCGCAGTCCCGAACGCCGCCGCCTCTTCACTGTTTACAACTCGGATAAAGAGGGCCGCGCCTGTCGCAACCTTCGATTTGTCGAGCGATATCGTGAACGGAATGTAGGTCTCACCCCCCGGCCCCTTCACGAAGTAGTTGGACTCCCACTTAACTGGAATGCCGCCTTCGGTCCGGTCGGGCGCACCAATAATGAGCGGTTTCGGTGTCACCGGCGCGGCCGGCTGCGGGGCGCCTGGGGCCGGCATCGTAATCCCCATGTCCGCCATCAGCATCGTGTCAACCAGCGTCACCAGCGTCTGAGCGTCCTGCTGCTCCTGCGGAGGACGCTGCGATTTCTGTTGGTTCTTGTCGTTATTGCGCTGTGCGACTACCAACCCGGTAGCGCTCGTGAGGACCAGCGTGACCGCAAGAATGAAGACCCGACGAGCGTGCATGAATGCCTCTTTTCCCTTCTTCGACCCCGTAGGAGCGCTAACTCTCAATATCCAAGAATCCGGATCGACTGATCATAGGCACGCGCCTGGGGCAAGTCAAACGATCTCCCCTGGCACGACATGGCTCCGGCGCACCCGCATGCTAAGATCCCGACTCCTTCCACGGTCGCTCCAGAGCGCCATGGGCCCGAGCCCAAATGGGAGGGTCGGGCTCCCATGGAACTGGACGGAATCCTCGTCATCCTGCTGGCCGGCGGCGCAGGGGAGCGGCTATATCCTCTGACCAAGGAACGCGCCAAGCCGGCGGTCTACTTCGGCGGCCCCTACCGCATCATCGACTTCACCCTCAGCAACTGCATCAACTCCGGTTTGCGGCGGATCTTCATCGTCACGCAGTACAAATCCCTTTCGCTCAACCGCCACATCCGGATGGGATGGAACGTCGTGTCTGAAGAACTTGGAGAATTCGTCGAGATCCTCCCTCCGCAGAAGCGGGTTGGGGAGCACTGGTACCTCGGCACTGCGGATGCCGTCTACCAGAATCTCTATTCAGTGGCTCGTGAAGCCCCAACCCACGTCATCGTGCTTGCCGGCGATCACGTCTACAAGATGGACTACGCCAAGATGCTGCGCTTCCATCTCGAGCGCAACGCCGACGCGACGCTGGCCACGATCGAGGTGCCGATTGCCGATCGCCGCCGATTCGGCATCGTCAGCATCGACCGCGACGACCGCGTGATTGGATTCGACGAGAAGCCGGACACCCCGGCGCCCATCCCCGGCTCGTCTGAAGCGGCGCTGGCGTCGATGGGCGTCTACATCTTCAAAGCCGGCGTGCTGATGCGCGTGCTCGAAGAAGATGCCGCCCGGTCCGACAGCGACCACGACTTCGGGAAGAACATCATTCCAACGCTGTTTCAACAGGCTCCCGTGTACTCCTACCGCTTCGACGACGAAAACAAGAAGGGCTCGAAGTACTGGCGCGACATCGGAACACTCGACGCTTACTTCGAAGCCAACATGGACCTCTGCCAGGTCAAACCGGAATTCAACCTCTACGATCCTGAGTGGCCGTTGCGCACCCATCAGCCGCAGGCGCCGCCAGCCAAGTTCGTATTCGCCGAGGAAGGCCGCCGCTCGGGCCTGGCGCTCGACTCGATCATCTCGGCCGGGTGCATCATCTCGGGCAGCCGCGTGACGGGCAGCGTGCTCTGCCCCAACGTCCGCGTGCACAGCTTCTGCGAAATCCAGCAGACAATCCTGATGCCAGGCGTCCGCGTGGGACGACACGCGCGAATCCGGCGCGCCATCATCGACCGCGACGTCGTCGTTCCGCGGGGAGCCACCATCGGGTTCGACCTCGAGGAAGATCGGCGTCGTCACACCGTCACTGACGGCGGAGTGGTTGTCGTTACCGCCGAGGACGAACCGCTGACTGGGCCAATCAGCGAAGCCGCCCTTCAGGCGGAAGCGGCGGCCGATCGGGCGGTTCACGAGTAAGGCGACTGCCATGCTCATCACTCGCGTCCACGCCAGGGAAATTCTGGACTCACGGGGCAACCCAACCGTTGAGGCCGACGTGTGGGCAGGCAGCGTCATGGGCCGGGCAGCCGTTCCCTCGGGAGCGTCAACGGGCCAGCGGGAGGCGCTGGAACTTCGGGACGGGGACCGCGCGCGGTATTCGGGTAAAGGCGTTCGCAAAGCCGTCGCGCACGTCAACGGAGAGATCGCCGCGATGCTGCTCGGTCGCCCACTCGATCAGCGGGCGCTCGACGCCGCCCTGGTCGAGTTGGACGGCACGCCCACCAAGAGCCGTTTGGGCGCCAATGCGTTGCTCAGCGTTTCCATGGCGGCCGCCCGGGCGGCCGCCGCCGCGGCGGGCCAGCCGCTCTACCAGCACCTCGCCGGCCTGAACGGCGCCCGGCCCGCCGGGCACTTCGTCCTGCCGGCGCCCATGATGAACATTCTCAACGGTGGTGCGCACGCTGACAGCAGCGTTGATCTACAGGAATTCATGGTCATGCCAATCGGGCTGCCGAGCTTTGCCGAGGCGCTCAGGGCGGGAACTGAGATCTTCCATGCACTCCGGTCAATCCTGAAACAGGCCGGGCACTCGACCGGCGTGGGCGATGAAGGCGGCCTTGCCCCCAACCTCGAGTCCAACCGCGAGGCACTCGACGTGGTGCTCACCGCAGTCGGCAAGACTGGCCTCACGGCGGGACGCGATGTCTTCCTTGCACTCGACGTGGCCGCGAGTGAGCTCTGGGACGACGGCAAGTACGTCTTCAAGAAGTCGGGCGAGTCGTCTCGAACGTCGGAGCAGATGGTGCAGCTATACGCCGACTGGGTCCGGCAGTACCCCATCATCTCCATCGAAGACGGGCTGGCGGAAGGCGATTGGCAGGGCTGGCAGATGCTGACGCGCACCCTCGGAGAGTCCGTGCAGCTGGTCGGCGACGACGTGTTCGTGACCAACCCGGAGATCCTGCGCAGGGGCATCGCAGACGGCGTCGGCAACGCCCTGCTTGTCAAGCTCAACCAGATCGGAACCGTGTCAGAAACGCTCGAGGCCATTCACATCGCGCGCGATGCCGGCTACGCCACGATCATTTCACACCGATCCGGCGAGACCGAGGACAGCACGATCGCCGATCTCGCCGTCGCGACCTCAGCAGGCCAGATCAAAACAGGCTCGGCAAGCCGGAGTGACCGAACGGCGAAGTACAACCAGCTCCTCAGGATCGAAGAAGAACTGGGCGACGGGGCCCGCTACGCCGGGCGCTCGGCAATTCGACAGCTGGGAAGGCTTCAGGACTAAGGGATCCTTGATGTTTCGTCTGGTCTTGCTGCGCCACGGTGAGAGCACGTGGAATCACGAGAACCGGTTCACCGGGTGGACTGACGTGGACCTCACCGAGCGGGGCCAGGCGGAAGCGCGCGACGCTGGCCTCCTCATGAGCACCGAGAAATACGAGTTCGATGTGGCGTACACCTCGGTGCTCAAACGAGCCATCCGCACACTCTGGATCGCGCTCGATCAGATGGACATGATGTGGATTCCGGTGCACCGATCGTGGCGGCTGAACGAACGCCACTACGGCGCGCTCCAGGGGCTCAACAAGGCCGAAACTGCCGCGCAGCACGGCGAGGCACAGGTCAAGACCTGGCGGCGCAGCTACGGCGTCGCTCCGCCGCCGCTCACCCTGGAGGACCCGCGCCACCCGGCGCGCGACCGGCGCTACGCCGAGATCCAGCCGAGCGCGTTACCGTTGACGGAGTCCCTCAAAGACACAGTCGCGCGGTTCTTGCCGTACTGGCACTCGACGATCGCACCGGACATCACGGCCGGCCGACGGGTCCTCATCGTCGCCCACGGTAATAGCCTGCGCGCGTTGATCAAGCACCTCGACGCTGTGCCTGAGGACGAGATCGTCGAGTTGAACATCCCCACCGGGATACCGCTCGTGTACCTCCTGAACAGCGACCTGAAACCCCTTCAGAAGTACTACCTGGGAGATCAGGAGGCCGCCGCGCGGAAGGCCGCCGCAGTCGCCGATCAGGCCAAGAGCCGTACGTAGAGAAGGCTCAACCGTTGTCAACGGCCTCCTTGGGCACGCTGTCAGAACCGATGCGAAGCGACCGGAGGAACCGCCGGTCGCTGGTCGTCAAGTCGAACCCCCGCCGCGCAGGCAATAGACGGGCTGGGGCGGTGATCCGGGATACTTCGGTGTTGTCTGTCTTGCTGACAAAGCCCACCACCGCTTCGAGGGTGACCCGCATGTCGAAACCGGCCTCCCGTGCCTTGGCACGGCACGCTTCAACTTGCGCGCTCTCGGACACGGCAGCAGCTATCGCGTCGGCCAGCTCTCTTGCGAACCGATTCGCGACCTCATCCATTCCTGCTCCTCCTCACGAGCCGCCGGGCCGGGATCCGGAGGCGTACCCCAATCCGAACCTGCGCTGACCGGGGAGGTCGGCAGGGATTGGGTGCCAAAGATGTGCATTTGCAGGGGGTTAGCCTCAAGGAAGGCTGCGGGCATTATGCCCGGTAATCGGCTGATACGCAAGGGCTTGAAGTAGAATTCGGCCACCCTCGTGCCGCCCGCTCCCGACTCCAGCGCCTTCAGCACGCCGCTCGGCACCGCCGGAACCGACCGAGAAGCCGACATCGGCTTCCCTGGAGTGTTTCCGTTTACGCGGGGGAGCAAACCCGACATGTACAGGGGCCGTCCCTGGACGATGCGTCAGTACGCCGGGTTTGGGACCGCAGCTCAGTCGAATCAGCGAAACAGGTACCTGCTGTCGCAGGGGGTGATGGGACTCAGCGTGGCGTTCGATCTGCCAACGCAGATTGGCTACGACTCCGACCACGACCTGGCGGCCGGCGAAGTGGGTCGCGTTGGCGTCGCGGTCGACTCGATCGAGGACATGGACACGCTGCTCTCCGACATCCCACTCGATCGTGTCTCGACGTCGATGACCATCAACTCGACCGCGATCGTGCTGCTGGCCATGTACATCGTGACAGCAGGGCGTCGCGGGATCGCGCCAGAGGCTCTGTCGGGAACCGTCCAGAACGACATCTTGAAGGAATATGTGGCGCGCGGCACCTTCATCTATCCGCCTCGGCCTTCGCTTCGCATCGTGACTGACATCATGGCTTTCTGTGCGCGGCGCGTGCCGCGGTGGAACACGATCTCGATCAGCGGCTATCACATCCGAGAAGCCGGCGCCACCGCAGTGCAAGAAGTCGCCTTCACGTTGGCCAACGGCATCGCCTACGTGCGCGCGGCGATCGAGGCCGGGCTCGACGTGGACGATTTCGGCCAGCGGCTGTCGTTCTTCTTCAACGTTCATAGCCGTGTGCTCGAGGAAGTCGCCAAATTTCGCGCCGCCAGACGCCTCTGGGCGCGGATCATGCGGGATCGCTTCGGCGCCACCAATCCTCGGGCCCAACAGCTTCGTTTTCACGCACAAACGGCCGGCAGCACTCTCACCGCTCAACAACCGGACAACAACATCGCGCGAGTGGCGCTGCAGGCGCTCGCAGCCGTGCTCGGCGGAACACAGTCGCTCCACTGCAACAGCCGCGACGAAGCGCTCGGGCTGCCAACCGAGGAAAGCGCGACGATCGCCCTGCGCACCCAGCAGGTCATCCTGCACGAGAGCGGCGTGGCAGCCACTGTGGACCCGCTCGGCGGCGCGTATGCCATCGAAGAAATGACCAACGACATCGAGCGCCAGGCCGTGGCCATGCTCGAGCACATCGAGGCGCTGGGAGGAACCCTGACCGCCATCGAGAACGGGTTCATTCAGCAGGAGATTCAGGACTCGGCGTACCGGACCCAACTCGCCGTCGATAGCGGCGCGGAGGTGGTCGTCGGAGTCAATCGCTACGGCGGTGGCAGCATCGGCACGCTCGGCGTATTTCGACTCGACCCGGAAATCGAGCGCCAGCAAGTCGACCGTGTCCGCGCCCTCCGCGCCAGCCGAAGCCGCGACGAGTGGCGGACCGCGCTCGACGCTGTCGAGCGCGCCGCGCGGGGCGGCGACAACCTGGTCCCGGTCGTCATCGAGGCCGTCGAGCACCGCGCGACCCTCGGCGAAATCGCTGACGCCTTGCGGCGCGTTTTCGGCGTGTATCAGGACGCATGACGCCGCTCGTCGACGTCCAACACCTGACGGTGACGTTCGAGACCCCCGAGTCCACGGTCACGGCCGTCGACGACCTGAGCCTGTCCGTCGGTCCGGGTGAAACCGTGGGCCTCGTTGGTGAGTCGGGCAGCGGAAAATCGGTGACGGCACTGTCGATTCTCCGGCTGCTGCAGCCGCCGGGACGAATCACTCATGGCCGCATCCTATTCGAAGGGCGGGACCTGCTGACCCTCTCGGAGGGCGAGATGCGCGCCATTCGCGGCGCCCGCATCTCCCTGATCTTTCAGGAGCCGATGAGCGCGCTCAATCCGGTGATGCGCGTCGGCGACCAGATCGCCGAGGCGTTGACGGCTCACGCCGTGGCCAGCCTCACCGAGGCGCGCCAGGAGGCGATCGCCCTACTCGAGTCGGTGCGTATCCCCGACGCCGCCCGTCGCGCACGCGACTACCCGCATCAGCTGTCGGGCGGGATGCGCCAGCGGGTCATGATTGCGATCGCGCTGGCGTGCCACCCGTCACTCGTCATCGCCGACGAGCCGACCACGTCGCTGGATGTGACCATCCAGGCGCAGGTGCTCGAGCTGCTTCGAGAATTGAAGGCGCGTTACAACTTGGCCCTGCTACTCATCACGCACGATCTTGGCGTCATCGCTGAAATGGCCGACCGCGTCTCGGTCATGCACAACGGCCGGCTGGTCGAGCAAGGGCCGGTCCGCCAAATCCTCCGAGAGCCAGTTCACGACTACACCAGACGCTTGCTCGCGGCCGTGCCAGGATCGAGCCGACGCTGATGCCGCTCGTCGAAGTCCGCCGGCTGGTCAAACACTATTCCCAGGGCAAGGCCCTCTTCCGTCCGGCATCCGTCGTCCGAGCCGTTGACGATGTCAGCTTCTCGATTCAGGAAGGTGACATGTTCGGACTGGTGGGCGAATCGGGAAGCGGGAAGACCACGACCGGGCGCTGCATCCTCCGGCTCGTCGAACCAACTGCAGGCGAGGTGTTCTTCCGCGGCGAGAACGTCCTGGCGTTTTCGAAGAAGCGTCTGCGCGAGGCGCGCCGCGACATGCAGATCGTCTTCCAGGATCCGTATTCTTCGCTCAATCCACGCATGCGGATCGGCGACATCGTCGAGGAGCCGCTCGTCATTCACCGGCTCGGCACCTCAGCCGAGCGACGCGCCCGAGTCGCGGAACTTCTCGAGCTGGTCGGCCTCGAACCAGCGCACCTCCGCCGGTATCCGCGCGAATTCAGCGGCGGCCAGCGGCAGCGAATCGGCATCGCCCGCGCGTTGGCCTTGAACCCGGCGTTCGTCGTCGCCGACGAGGCAGTGTCAGCGCTGGACGTGTCGATTCAGGCCCAGGTCGTGCACCTGCTGATGGATCTCCGCCGTCGACTGCGTCTGACGTTCCTCTTCATTGCGCACGACTTGCGACTGGTCGAACACGTCTGTAACCGGGTTGCGGTCATGTATCGTGGCAGGATCGTGGAAATGGGCGAAACTGGCGGGTTGTTCAGCGGGCCGGCGCACCCGTACACGCAGGCGTTACTGAGCGCGGTTCCCGTTCTCGATCCGGACGCCCCCCGCCACCGGATCGACTTCGACCCGACGACATCTCAGCCAGACGCCGTGCTTCGAGAAGTCGGGCCGGAACACTGGGCCGCAGTCCCCAGCTCCTGATCCCCGTTCCCTGATCCCCGGTCCCGTGGGTCTCAGGCTGCCTTCCGTACGTCCTTCTCGACCTGACCATCCCTGAGGTGAATCGTTCGATGGGCATGAGCCGCCACGTCGGCCTCGTGCGTGACGAGCACGATGGTGTTCCCAGATTCATGCAGCCGGGCGAACAGGGCCATGATCTCGGTGCCGGTCTTCGAATCGAGATTCCCGGTGGGTTCGTCCGCCAGCAGGATGGAGGGATTGTTCACCAGCGCCCGGGCGATCGCCACGCGCTGGCGCTGACCACCTGACAGTTCGTTGGGACGATGGCTGATTCGCGAGGTTAGTTCGACCTTGTCGAGCGCTGCCTTGGCACGCTCGATCCGCTCTCGTGATGGAACCCCGGCATAGACCAGCGGCAACTCCACGTTCTGAAGGGCGGAGGCCCTCGGGAGCAGATTGAAGGTCTGGAACACGAACCCGATCTCCTCGTTGCGGATCTGGGCCAGCTCGTTGTCGTTCATCTGGCCCACTTGCTTGCCATTGAGCAGGTAGCTTCCTTTTGTTGGGGTGTCCAGACAACCGATCAGATTCATCAGCGTGGACTTCCCCGAGCCGGAAGGCCCCATGATGGCGACGTACTCACCGCGCTCGAGTGACACCGAAACACCCCGAAGGGCGTGGATCTCCTCCGAGCCCATCACATAGGTCTTCCACAGGTCATGCGTATCGATGAGCGCCATGCTCTAGAGTCTACGACGCCTGCCGTGCCCCAGTTCCGTGAGGGCGACGCCGCCCTTCCCTTACGGGCCGGGTCGTCTCGCACTCAGTGTTCGTCCTCATACTGCTCCTTGAGCCTGGCGACGACGGCCGGATCGGCCAGGGTCGTCGTGTCGCCCAGTGCCTTGCCCTCCGCGATATCGCGAAGCAACCGGCGCATGATCTTGCCTGAACGCGTCTTGGGCAGGTCCGCCGAGAAGATCACGTCGTCAGGCCTGGCGATAGCGCCGATCTTTCTGACCACGTGCTCCTTGAGCTCCGCCACCAGGGCTTCGTTGCCTGACACGCCCTCTCTGAGCGTCACGAACGCGGCGACCGCCTGCCCCTTGATCTCGTGCGGTCTGCCAACCGCCGCAGCCTCGGCCACAGACGGGTGGTCGACGAGCGCGCTCTCAATTTCCATCGTGCCAATGCGGTGCCCCGCGACGTTGAGCACATCGTCCACGCGCCCCAAAAGCCAGAAGAAACCGTCGTGGTCCCGCTTGGCGCCATCCCCCGTGAAGTAGACGTCAGACGCCCATTTGCTCCAATACTGCTTCACGTAGCGGTCCGGGTCGCCGTAGATCCCGCGCAGCATCGACGGCCAGGGACGAGTCAAGGCGAGAAAGCCGCCTCCCACGCCTTGAATGCTCTCGCCCTGCTCTGTCTTGATTTCCGCCTTGATTCCCGGAAACGAGCGCGTGGCAGAACCTGGCTTGGTTGGCGTGAGTCCGGGGAGTGGGGTGATCATGATGGCGCCGGTCTCGGTCTGCCACCACGTGTCGACCACCGGGCACCGTTCGCCGCCAATGTAGCGGTGATACCAGACCCACGCTTCCGGGTTGATCGGCTCGCCGACCGACCCGAGCAACCTGAGACTCGACAGATCCCGCCCCGTCGGCCAATCCGTTCCCCACCGCATGAACGCGCGAATCGCGGTTGGCGCGGTGTAGAAGATCGTCACGCCGTGCCGTTCGACAATCTGCCAGAAACGGTCCTTCCGCGGCCAATCAGGCGCACCTTCGTACATGACAACGCTCGCACCGTTGGCGAGCGGGCCGTACACCACATAGCTGTGCCCGGTGACCCAGCCTATGTCCGCCGTGCACCAGAAGACGTCGTCCTCCTTCAGGTCGAATACCCACTTCGTGGTCGCGTAGGTGCCCACGAGGTAGCCGCCAGTTGTATGGACGATGCCCTTTGGCTTGCCGGTCGTACCGGAGGTGTACAGGATGTACAGCATGTCTTCGGCATCCATCCGCTCCGGCTCGCAGATGTGGTGCGCGTCGAGCATCAAGCGGTGGTACCAGTGATCGCGGCCTTCCTTGACATGGACCTCAACGGGCGATCCGTGCAAACGCTGCACGATCACGACGTTCTTGATCGACGGTGTTCCTTCGAGCGCCTCGTCCGCCATCAGCTTCAAGGGCACCACCTGCCCCCGGCGCCACCCGCCGTCCGCGGTGATGAGGAGGGTGGCTTCCGCATCATTGATGCGGTCCCGGAGCGATTCCGAGCTGAACCCACCGAAGACGACCGAGTGCACCGCTCCAACGCGGGCGCAGGCCAGCATGGCGATGGCCAGTTCCGGGATGAGCGGCAGGTAGATGGCGACACGATCGCCGCGCCGGACACCCAGAGACTTGAGGACGTTGGCGAATTGACTGACCTGTCTGTACAGATCGAAGTAGGTCAGCGTGCGCCGATCACCCGGCTCACCCTCCCAGATGATCGCGGCCTTGTTGCGCCGTGGTCCGCGCAGATGGCGATCCACGCAGTTCACACTCGCGTTCAACGTTCCGCCAACGAACCATTTCGCGTCCGGCGGGTTCCACTCGAGAACTCTTGTCCACGGCGAGAACCACTCGAGTTGCTCGGCAAAGCCGGCCCAGAACCCCTCGGGGTCCTGATCGGCTCGGGCGTACACCTCCTCATCGCGCACGTTGGCCTGGGCCCGGAATGCCTCGGACGGAGGGAAGGAGCGGTCTTCCTGCAGCAGATCGGCGATTTCAGTCGGGGGCGTGTTCTGCGACATAGCGCAACAGAATACAACGCGCGAAGCCGCGGCACAGCGCGGGGGCTGAAGCCCTCGGCAGGTCGCTGCAAGCACCCGAGCACCTGTGCACCCGAGAACCCGGGAACCTGTTGTGTCCCTTATGCTCCCGTCAGCGGTGGAGGTTGGATGGGCCCGCCGAGTGCGGGCGGGACGTCATTGCGGAAGAACGCTGCTCCGGCAAGGCCGCCGAGCGTCGAGAACACGGCGCCAACACAGAGGAGGAGGAAGAAGTTGACCGCGTACCCAAGCGGCGAAGACCCGCCGATCGACTCGAGCCACGCCCGCGCGTCGGGAGGCATGTCGCGCGCAATCCGCATCAACTCGCCCATGACCCGCTCCCGAACAGGCTCGAGGACGGCGTCGAGCACGACAGAGGTGGCCAGCCACACCACCGCGCCGACAACCCCCGCGAGCAAGCCCGCGACCGCGCCACGGCCAAGCGTGGTCGGGCGTGAATCATTCTGCTGATCGAGGTACGCGGCCAGCGCGCCCCCGCCGAAGATCCAGAGGCAACAGCAATTGCCCCAGCTCACGACCGGCAGGGCGGATAGGACGCCGATGAACAGCCCGCCAAGTAGGGACGCTTGGAACACGCGCACGTAGACTAACAGGTTCTTGGGTTCTCAGGTGCACCGGTGCGCAGGTTCTGGATCTGGTTCGAACCCCAGGGCACCGGAGCACCCGTGCACCTGAGAACCCGAGCACCTGTTCTAGTCGTAGTATTCCCGGCCCAGGTGCGTGATGAGGTCCTCTGCGCGAAGATACCTGAGCGTGTTCTTCAGCTTCATGAGCTGAATGAACAGGTCGTGCTCAGGGTAGACCTCGGGGGCATGCATCGGACTCTTGAAGTAGAACGACAGCCACTCCTGAATCCCCGACATGCCGGCGCGCTTCGCCAGGTCGAGGAAGAGCACACAATCAAGGACGATGGGCGCAGCCAGAATGCTGTCACGGCAGAGGAAATTGATCTTGAGCTGCATGGGATAACCGAGCCAGCCGATCAGATCGATGTTGTCCCAGCCTTCCTTGTTGTCGCCCCGAGGTGGGTAGTAGTTGATCCGCACGACATGACACAAATCGCCGTACAGCTCCGGGTACAGATGCGGCTGGAAGATGTACTCGAGCGCTGATTTCTTGCTCTCTTCCTTGGTCTTGAACGATTCGGGATCGTCGAGCACCTCGCCATCACGATTCCCAAGGATGTTCGTCGAATACCATCCCTTGACGCCGAGCAGCCGCGCTTTGAGGCCAGGGGCGATGATGGTCTTGATGAGCGTCTGGCCCGTCTTCATGTCGTTGCCCGCGACCGGGGCCTTCGTTCTGGCAGCGAGCTCGAGCATCGCTGGCACGTCAGCCGTGAGGTTCGGCGCCGCGTTCGCAAACGGCAGCCCCTCACGAAGCGCAGCGTACGCGTAGATCATGCTGGAAGGAATCGCGTCGTCGTTCTCGGCGAGGGCCTTCTCGAAGGAGGCGACCGTCGCGTGGGCAGCGGTTTCCTTCATGTAGATCTCCGTGCTGCCGCACCAGATCATGACCAGACGATCGCAGCCGTGCCTTGCTTTGAACGCGCGAATGTCCTCGATGAGCTGCTCGGCGAGCTCTCGCTTGTTCTTCCCCCTCTTGACGTTCGGACCGTCGAGGCGCTTGACGTATTTCTGGTCGAAGACGGCCGGCATCGGCTTGATCGCTTCGAGTTCGCTCCGCACCTGCTCCAGCTGAGCCGGCTCGAGCACCCCCGCGGTCCGGGCCGCCGCGTAGCAGTCCTCCTCGAAGATATCCCAGCCTCCGAACACGATGTCATCGAGACTCGCGAGCGGCACGAAATCCTTGATCTTGGGCGCACGACCCTCGGTGCGCTTGCCAAGGCGAATCGTGCCCATCTGGGTCAACGAGCCGATCGGGGGCGCCAGCTTCTTGCGGATGGCCATCACGCCGGCGATGGTCGTCGTGCTCACAGCGCCCAGGCCAACCAGCAACACGCCGAGCTTGCCGCGCGCAGGGGTTATCTCAACTGGTGAAGTCACAATCCGCCACTATATCATGTGGAAATGCGCATGTTTCTGCGCCGGTCGACCCTCGGGCGCGAACAGCTGGCCGTCACGATGACCAGCGTGGGTCAGGGCGAACGTGCGCTCCAGATCGGCGTGAACGACCCGATCATCGCAGCCGCACTGGCGGCCAAGCCGGGACTCACCGGCCAATCGACCGTGCTGGTAGCTGACGAGCGAGCCGCCGCCAGCGCTCGCCGGGCCGTCGCCGAGACAGGCGCCCTGGTCGACATCACCGTCACGCCGCTCGAAACCTTTCCACTCGAGGACGGCTCGTTTGACGTGGTCGTGATCCACAACCGGGACGGACTTCTGGCTGCGCTTGGCGCCCCCAGGCCCGCCCGCGTCCTGAAGGAGTGCCGGCGCGTGGTCCGCACGGGCGGACGGGTCGTTGTACTCGAAACAGGAGCGCCGTCGGGCCTCCGTGCACGTGTTCGGACTCTGATGGGTCGAGGCAGGCAGGCCGCAGCCACAGCAACCACGAGTGCCCTGGAAGCGGCTGGGTTTCGAGCCGTTCGGACGCTCGGGGACCGCGACAATTACCGCTTCATCGAAGGGATCAGGACTTAGTCCATGTCCACGTTCCTCATCGCTCTTGGGCTGAGCCTGCTTGGCGGGCTCGGCGGCCTCTTCGTGGCTTCGGGCGTCCTCTTCGTCAACGACGCCACTCGCGCACGCCTCGTCCCGTGGCTCGTGAGCTACGCGGTTGGTGCCATGCTGGGCGTGTCGACGCTGGCCATCTTGCCATCAGCGCTGGAGCAGCTTTCCGCCGAGCGGGTCTTCGGTACCTTGCTGGTCGGAATTCTGGTGTTCTTCGTCCTCGAGAAGCTCGTGCTGTGGCGCCATTGTCACACCCACGACTGTGAGGTCCATGACGGCGCAGTCCTGCCCGTGCTACTCGGTGACGCCTTTCACAACTTCGTTGACGGCGCAGTGGTGGCTGCGGCCGTCCTCACGTCGGTGCCGCTCGGCATCAGCACCGCCGTGGCGGTGGCGGCGCACGAGATTCCACAGGAGGTTGGTGACTTCGCCATCCTGCTCCACGCGGGCTACTCGCGCCGCACGGCGCTGCTCCTCAACGTGCTCTCGGCGGGCGCCAGCGGCCTTGGGGCGATCGCCGCCTTCGTCTCTTTCGATCTATTGCCGCGCCTGCTGCCGTATTTTCTGGCGTTAGCCGCCGCCAGTTTTCTGTACGTCGCCATGGCTGACCTCATCCCAGGCCTGCATCGTGGGCGAACCGACGCCAGTTCCCTTCGGCAGATCCTCCTGATCGGCGCGGGGATCGCGTCGATCCTCGCACTATAGATAGGTTCACAGGTGCACAGGTGCACAGGTGCACAGGTGCACAGGTGCACAGGTGCACGGGTGCACAGGTTCACAGGTTCGCGGGTGCACAGGTTCGCGGGTACACAGGTTCGCGGGTGGACGGGTGCACAGGTTCGTTGGTGCTCTGGTGCGTGGGCGCCAGCTCAACCGTGCCGCGCCACGCGCCAGATGACCAGGCCGAAGGTCACAGCGGCCAGGAGGACCATCGACGCAAACAGGAGCAGCGTGCTGTAGAGAATGGAGTCCGGCTCCATATTGACCTGGACGGTGATTGGCACGCCTGTGAGGCGGTCAGTCAGCGGCTGTTCCCATTCGAGGATGTTCCCGCGTTCAATTCGCTTGGATGGGGCGTTGTGGAAGGCCACGACGCTCGGAGCATGCAGCCGGAATGCAACGACCTCGTTGCCGTCCCATCCGACATCCCCTACCTTCTTCGCGGCCGACGAGCCAACCACCTGCTTGAACTCGAGCAGGTCATTCCGCCGACCGAACTGGTAGGTCGACCATGAGAACGGCGCCAGGCGGGAGAGCAGGCGAATGTCCTCCACCGCCAGCCGCACGTGCACGAATCGACGGCCGTCTCGACGCGACAGGCGGAGGGAGGTGACCTCGACGCCCGGTCCCTCGAAGAGTGCGCGCACCGACTCTCGGCCGATCTCCGCCTCCGGGTCAACCTCGAGTGCGACACCTCGCAGCGCCACAAGGGCCGCCACCGACGAATGCACGTCGATTCGCGCGGCTCCGTCGACATAGAGACGCAGCTCTTCTTCGTACTCGTACTCCGTGCCAAGCAGGCCACTTCCGCAGGCCGAGGCGGCAGTCAAGCAGACGACCACCGCCAAGGATCGCAGCGTGCGGAACGGCGCGGGGAGCATCAAAGGAATATTATCGTCGTGCCATGGCTCAACCGACGCTGTTTCTGATCGACGGAAGCTCCCAAATGTACCGCGCCTATCACGCGTTTCGCGGTCGGGGGCTCTCGAACCAGGAAGGGCGGTCCACGCACGCCGTCTACGTGTTCGTCACCATGCTGCGCAAACTCCTTGCCGATCACCACCCCGCGTATATCGCCGCGTCGTTCGACCTGGCCGGCCCCACGTTCCGCGACGAGATCGCGTCGGACTACAAGGCCAATCGCGCGCAAATGCCCGACGACCTCGCCGAGCAGATCAACTGGGTTCACGAAGCATGCGAGGCGATGGGTGTCCCCATCCTCACGATGCCCGGCTATGAGGCCGACGACGTGATCGGGACGCTGGCCGTGCGCGCCGCGGCATCTGGGTTTGCCGTTGCGATCGTCTCGATCGACAAGGATTTCTTTCAGCTCGTGCGTGACGGCGCGGTCAAGGTGTACGACCCTCGCGATGATGGCGCCTGGTTCGACGAACAGGCCGTGGCTGACAAGTTCGGCGTGAAGCCATCGCAGGTCGTCGATGTGCTTGCGCTGGTGGGTGATTCAAGCGACAACGTCGCGGGCGTTCCTGGCATCGGGAAGAAGGGCGCCGTGGATCTGGTCACAGAGTTCGGGAACCTCGACGAACTGCTCGCACGAACCACGGAACTCAAGCCCAGGCCGCGCGAGACGCTCGAGTCCCACCGCGCCGACGCGCTCAAGAGCCGCGATCTGGTCACCATCCGCACGGACGTTCCGCTGGCAATCGATCTGGAGTCACTCCGCTATCGTGGCGAATCGAGGGAGCGCTGCTATGAGCTGTTCTCCCGGCTGGCGTTCAAGACTCTCGTCAACGAGTACGCCCCGACAGCCGAGTCCGTCCAGAGAGACTACGCCCTCATCTCGACGGAGTCCGAGCTCGAACGTCTCATGGCCGATTTCCGGTCATCGGGATCCTTCGCGCTGCACGTGGTCACCGACCAGCCTTCCGCGATGCGGGCCGCCATCGTGGGCATCGCCGTGTCGGCGCAGGGCCATGCGGCACGGTACATCCCAGTCGGTCACGCGGACGGAGACACCAGTGGTGACCTGCTCGAAAGCGCGTCGGTCCCGGCACAGCTCGACCGCCGCCTGGTCCTGACACGTCTCGGACCGCTGCTCGAGGACGAAGCCGTCGGCAAACGAGGTCACGACCTGAAAGTGAACGCGCTGGTGCTGGCTCAGCACGGTATCGCGTTGCGCGGCCTTGCCTTCGATTCGATGCTGGCCAGCTACCTGCTGGACGCGAACCGGTCCAGTCAATCGCTCGAGGACGCAGCCCTCGAGCATCTCGGCTACCGGGCCCGCACGGTGGAGGACGTGCGTGGGCGCGGAACCCGGGCGCTGGGGTTCAAGGGAGTGTCACCGAGTGAGATCCTGACGTTTGCCGGCGAACGGGCCGACCTCGCGTGGCAACTGTCGAGCGTCCTTGCACCCCTTCTGGCCACCCACCAACTCGAGTCGGTGTACCGCGAACTCGAAATGCCGCTCATCCCGGTGCTCGTGGCCATGGAACAAGCAGGCGTCCTCGTCGACAGATCCCTGCTGGCGGATCAATCCAGACATCTCGAGCAGGAACTGGCGTCCTGCACCGCTCGAATCTACGAGCTAGCCGGTGAGGTGTTCAACATCAATTCACCGCCGCAGCTCGGACGAATCCTGTTCGAGAAGCTGGCGCTCCCGGTGGCGCGAAAGACGGGCAAGACGCGGTCGGCATCAACAGCCGCCGAAGTGCTCGAGGAACTGGCAGCCGTGCACGAACTCCCACGCCTGGTCCTCGATTGGCGTGGGCTCCAGAAGCTGAAAAGCACCTACCTCGACGCGCTTCCAGCGATGGTGAACCCCTCGACCGGGCGGGTGCACACCAGTTTCAACCAGGCGGTCGCCGCCACGGGGCGCCTCAGCAGCTCCGATCCGAACCTGCAGAACATCCCGATCCGGACCGAGCTCGGCCGGGAGATTCGCCGCGCGTTCGTGGCCGCGCCGGGCCACGTCCTGATGTCCGCGGACTACTCGCAGATCGAGCTGCGCGTGCTGGCGCACCTGGCTGGCGAGCATGCCCTCATCGACGCGTTTCGGGCCGGCGAGGACATCCACGATCGCACGGCAGCACAGCTGTTCGGAGCAGACAGCGGCCTCAGCCGCCACGAACTCCGGAGCCGCTCCAAGATGGTCAACTACGCGGTGCTGTACGGCAAGACGCCGTTCACGCTGGCCAAGGACATCAACGTGTCGCAGGAATCGGCGCAGGCATTCATCGACGCCTACTTCGCGGGGTTCCCGCACGTCCGCGCGTTCATCGACCGGACCCTCGACGAGGCGCGCCAGACTGGATACGTGCGCACGCTGTTCGGGCGGCGGCGCCTCGTGCCGAACCTGACGAGCCGGAACTTCCAGATGCGCTCCCAGGCCGAACGCGAGGCGGTGAACATGCCGATTCAAGGAACGGCCGCGGACATCCTCAAGAAGGCCATGATCGATCTTCACCACGAACTACCCCGGCGGGGTCTCAAGACACGGATGATTCTGACCGTGCACGATGAACTGCTGTTTGAATGCCCCATGGAAGAGTCCGAGACCGCCGCGGCCGTCGTACGGGACAAGATGGAGGGTGTCGCGTCGCTCGCCGTGCCGCTCACCGTGGACATCGGCGTGGCCGAGAACTGGCGGGACGCGAAGGCGTGAGCTGAACCGCCACCTACGTGAGCGTGGTGGCGCTGGATTCATCGGTTTCGCATTTGGCCGAGGGTGGACTTTGCGCTTCGCGCGTAACTACGCCGGGAGCCGGTGCGGAGATCCCTGCTAGAATCGCTTTCGATTCAGTACCGGCTCGTCGTGCGAAGGAGAACAGCCATGTTCAATCCAACTCTGGGGGCCCCAGTTATTCTGGCTATCGTCGCCATCGCCACTCTGTTTGAACCGCGTGGTCACATCTCAGCGGCGCAGCTCCCGTCAATCGGCGATCCAGAACAATTGAAGCAAACCCTGCTGGAGCGCATGAAAAGAGAGCCCCCGACGTATCGCGGGGATAACAGTATTCGACTGAAGTGGGAGTGGTACGACGGACTCTCGCGCAGTTACCTGTTCGAGAAGAATAACTTGGTTCAAGAAGCGTCAGCCGGCCAACCCAATATTCTCAGGCCGCAGTGGGTGTTTCGAAATGTTACAGTCACATTTCAGGACATTTTTCGCCTTGCGTCGCAAGACGATCACAGACTCATACCAGTCTTGTCGCACTACACGATGTTGGCCAACTCGCCAAGCTCGACCTTCGAGGGCTTGTCGTTGTACGGAAAAGACGGTGAACTCAAAGGAACGATTACGAGAAAATACATTGTCTCGACCTCGGATTATCCGACGACCTGGACAAATGCTGGCGCGCTGGCGCGGAGTCGGTTCGCATTTGTTGACGCGTTGGAATACAAGGATTCAAAGACTGGTAAACTTGAAATCGCGTCGGGAAACACCTCTGACGCCGTCAACGTTCATTGGCAGGATATCAAGAATCGGATAGCTGATGACATGTCCGAACAGAAAGCGACCGAGGATCGTCGCCTTCTGCGGGAGGCGTTTGCGAAAAGCTTGAGGGAGAGTATTCCCGAGCGCTGAGGTCTGCGGTCGGTCGGTTGCCTGGACGGGTTCGTCGTCACCAAGAAGGACAACCAAGGCTCGAAACCTGGAGGGCCCCCGAACCTAAACGATATGGAATGACCGGCAGCTAGTCCTAGAAGCGTGAACGTCAGAGTCTCAATTCATTTCCACTGCTCCTTCACGAGATCCCACTCGGTCCGCAGCGCGGTCAGCGCGTCCAGCGGGTCGCGAGCCACGAGGGCTCGGGACCGTTCCGGGATGAGCGCTTGCGTCATCAGCCGATCAAGATCAGCCCGCAGATCCTTTGTGGTGTCGGGCGAGAGCGTCGAGCGAACCCACGCCGCCACGGCAGAATCCCAGGCACCGTCGATGTCCCCTGAACCACGAGCGGCGACAACCAGCCAGTAGTTGGCTGCAGCGTTACCCGGGTCCAACCGGAGGACGTCCTGCATGCGCTCCGCGAGGCGTTCGAATAGAGGTGCCCGGCCGTCGGCGGCACGAGTCTGCGCCTCGCGATCGAGGGCGGTGGCCCACCAGTCCAACAGCAGCAGCCGGTCGCGCGCGCCGAGGAGTGCCGCACGATCGAGCGCTGTGTCGAACAGCGCAGCGGCCGCGCCGTACGCCTCGCCAAAATACAGCGCCTGCCCGAGGCCGATCACGAGATCCACCCGATCGCGTGGAGTGAGCGCCACCGAGTGAACCGACGCCAGAGCCTCGCGGGCAGCCACGAGATCCTCGGTGGTGGCCCGAAGTCGGTACTGCTCGAGATGCGCACGCGCGATGATGAGCGCCGCCCGGTCCGCCCAGGCCACCTCTCGCCGCACCACGGAGGCGGAATCGATCGCGCCCTCGTAGTCAGACGCGTTGTACAACACACGCGCCTTGGCGAGTGGGGCTGGCTCGTCCGCCCACAGTGTCGGTGACCACACCCCGAGGATTAGCACGGCCAGGATGGCGCGACACGGCTTCATATCCGAATCCTAGCGCATTCTCCTACAATCTGAAGTCGATGGGTGACCCGGTAATCGTCGGGCGAGAGGCACACTCGCTCTCGCGGACGCAGATCGACTCCGACGCGCTCAAGGTGCTGTACCGCCTCCATCAGAGCTCCCACCTCGCCTACCTCGTCGGGGGTAGTGTGCGCGACCTGCTCCTGGGGCGTCGGCCGAAGGACTTCGACATCGGCACCTCCGCCCATCCGTATCAGGTCAAGCGCCTCTTCAGGAATTGCTGGATCATCGGCCGTCGATTCCGGCTCGCCCACATTCGTTTCGGTACCAAGACGATCGAAGTCGCCACATTCCGTCGTCTGGTCTCGGCAGACGAGTTGGCCGCAGCGGCGGCACAGCACGCCGCTGACCCCGGCCCGTCAGCGGCAGCCCAGCCACCCGATCGGCTCGCCCACCGCGACAACACATTCGGCACGGCGGAAGAGGACGCCTTCAGACGGGACTTCACGATCAACGCGCTGTTCTACGACATCGGCACGCGCGCCATCATCGACTACACAGGCGGCCTCGAGGACTTGCGTGCAGGCGTGGTGCGATCGATCGGTGATCCGACGGAGCGGTTTCACGAGGATCCCGTCCGCATGCTGCGCGCCGTTGGGCTGGCCGCCCGGCTTGGCTTCCGGATCGATCCGCCGATCGACGCAGCCATCGTGACCAGCCGCGGCCAGATCGCCCGCAGCGCTCCGGCGCGGCTCGTTGAGGAGTTCTACAAGCTACTCAGGTCTGGTGCCGCCGAACCGGCGTTTCACATGCTGGCGGACCGGCGGCTGCTGGAGCCGATCGCGCACGAGCTCCAGAAGGGAGCGGGCCCGCGCCTGTGGGAATCCCTGACGTCGCTCGACGTCTACCGGAAGCGTTTTGCGGACAGCCCCGACACGCTCACCAATGCCATACTCCTCGGCTCACTGCTGGTGCCGCTCGGCTACCCTGGGCGCGCCGGTCGGGGCATGCCGGGCGGCGACGCCGACAAGGGCCGGTTGTCGATTGGCCTGTTGCCGCTGGCCCGGCGAGACGTCGAACGGTTCGAGCAGATGTTCAGCCTGCAGCGCCGGCTCCTCGACATGAGCCTCTCCCCCCGCGCCAAGATAAGCCTGGCACACCGCGGGCCGTTTCGCGAGGCGCTCACGTGGCTCGACATTCACGGCCGCGCTCCGGACGTGGTGGAACACTGGCGCGGCTTCATCGAGGCAGCCGGTGCCTACGAGGTCGACACCGTGAAGCAGCCACCCCGTCGGCGCCGCCGGCGCCGACGCCCGCGACTGCCGCGACCAGACTAGCCCGGGTTCACAGGTGCTCGGGTTCGGGTTCACAGGTGCTCAGGTGCTCACGTGCTGGGTTCTGGTTCTCGGGCTCTGTGCACCTGCGCACCCGTGCACCCGAGCACCTGTGAACCCGAACCCGTGCACCTGAGAACCTGTGAACCCGAATCCGGTTAGCCGTGCGTACGCTCGAACTCGCGCATGAACTGGACGAGGGCATCGACACCCTCCTCCGGAAACGCGTTGTAGATCGACGCCCGCATGCCGCCGACGAGTCGATGCCCTTTGAGACCGTCGAGGCCCGCCGCCGTCGCTTGCTTGCCGAACGCTTTCTCGAGTTCCTCGCTCGGCAGGCGGAAAGTGACATTCATCACAGAGCGGCTGTCCCTCTGCGCGGTACCGCGATAGAAGCCGGTACGGTCAACCTCGGCGTAGAGCTTGGCTGCCTTACGCTCGTTGATCCGGGCAATCGCCGACAACCCGCCCAGCGACTTCAACCACTGGGTGACCAAGCCAAGAATGTAGATTCCAAACGTGTTCGGTGTGTTGTACAGGGAGTCGTTCTCTGCCTGCACCTTGTAGCTGAGCATCATCGGTAGGCTGTCGTCCGAGCGTGCGAGCAGATCCTCACGAATGATGACAAGGGTCACACCCGATGGCCCAAGGTTCTTCTGCGCTCCGGCATAGATCAGGCCAAAGCGACCAACGTCAATCGGGCCGCTCAGGATATCGGACGAGGCGTCGGCCACAAGGGGAACGGCCGCCACGGCTGGCAACGCCTTCCACTCGGTGCCCTCGATCGTGTTGTTGGTCGTGATGTGCACGTACGCAGCGTCTGGTGTGAGCGTGAGTTCCGCCTGCGACGGAATCCGCGCGTAGTCGTCTGCCTTCGTCGACCCGGTGACGTTCACCGTCCCGACACGCCTGGCCTCCTTCACCGCCTTGACCGCCCAAGAGCCAGTATCGATGTAGTCCGCTGTCGCCCCTCCGTGCAGCAGATTCATCGGCACCATCGAGAACTGCAGGCTCGCACCGCCCTGCAGAAACAGGATCTTGTAGTTCGATGGCACGCCAGTGAGGTCCCGAATACCGGTGCTGGCGCTGTGCAGCAGATCCTCGAAGGTCGTCGACCTGTGACTGATCTCCATCACGGACATGCCGATTCCGGGAAGCGCCACAAGATCACGCTGCGCCTGCTCCAGAACCGGGAGCGGCAGCATCGCGGGGCCGGCGGAAAAATTGAAGATCCGCGTAGTCACCACGTACCACTACCACCTTTGAGCCGCACGCGACAAGCGGCCAGCTAGTCCCCTGGCCGGGTTCTCAGGTTGCTCTGGCACCTCGAGAACCCGGTTTAGCCGATGACGTGCGACAGCAGCCCGTCCCTCAGCTTCGGCTCGAACCACGTGGACTTTGGCGGCATGATGCCACCGGCGTCGGAGATCGCCATCAGGTCCTGTACATCGACTGGATACAACGAAAACGCGACGGCAGCGGTGCGCGATCGGACACGAGCCTCCAATTCGGCTGTGCCCCGTGCGCCCCCGACGAAATCAATTCGGGTGTCCGTGCGCACGTCCCCAATTCGCAGCAGCGGACCGAGTACCGCGTTCTGCAGGCGGGTCACATCGAGCCGGTCTGCCAGGGACCCGGAACCCGGCGCCTCGCCGAGCACGACGGTGTACCAGGCGTGCCCCAGAAACACCGCGACCTCCCCGCGACGGACGGGCGTCGCCGGTCCTTCTCTGACTGTGAATCGACTTCGAAGCGCGCTGAGAAACGCGTCGGGTGTCAGGCCGGCCAGGTCCTCGACCACACGGTTGTAGGATTGGATCCGCACCTGGGAATCCGGGAAGGCCACCGCGAGAAACCAGTCCCACTGTCCGGCGGTCCCGCCCGGTCCGGCCAGCCGCTGCCTGGCACGCGCCGCGCTCGCCGCCCGATGATGTCCGTCGGCAATGTAGAGCGCGGGAACAGCGGCAAAGGCTTCGGTCAATTGGCGCCCGCGCTCTTCGTCAACCCGCCAGAGCGTATGCTGCACTCCATCGTCCGCACGGAAATCGTACATGGGCCTCGTCGTGGTGACGCCCTGGGCCACCGTATCGATCACGGCGTCGGCCCGATATACCAGAAACACTGGTCCGGTTTGCGCTCGTAACTCGAGCAGATGGCGCGTGCGGTCGTCTTCCTTGTCACGCCGCGTTCGCTCGTGTTTCCGGATGACGTTACGTTCGTAGTCATCCACCGAGTAGCACGCCGCCACGCCAATCTGCTCATGCGCCGCGTGACGTAGCCGATAGACGTACAGGCTCGGCGCGTCCTCCATGATGAGCGGCGCTTCGTCTCGGAGTCGCCGAAAATTCGCCGCGGCCGTCTCGTACACCTCGTCGGCATGCGAACTGGTACCCCGGGCCAGATCGATCTCCGCACGCGACACGTGGAGAAAGCTCAGGGGATTGCCGGCCGCGAGCGTTCGGGCTTCTTCCGTGCTGACGACATCGTAGGGAACTGCCGCAACACGCGCGGCCACCGGCGGCGCTGGGCGAAGCGCACAGAAAGGAACCAGTGCGGCCATTGAGAACTGGTGATCGCGGGCGCTACTCTGCCGAGGAGGCCGCACCTACCGCCTGGCCTGTCAGCATCGTCAGCGCACGGTCGCGCACGACACGGAAGGCGTTGACGTCCGCACCTGTGACGGGCTCACCTGGTGGCATGTTCCGGTGCTCGCGCAGCGGATTGACGAACTCACCGTCTCTCTGAAGGCCGTAGTGAAGGTGCGGACCCGTGGCGAGCCCGGTCGATCCGACGCGGCCGATCGTCTGACCTTGTTCAACCACGGCCCCGGCGTGAATCCCCGGTCCAAACGCGGACAGGTGCAGATACTGGGAGGTGTATCCCGACGTATGTTTTACGCGCACCAGCCGGCCACTCGTAGCGTCCGTGGTCGCCGACAGCACACGCCCGGCCGCAACCGACACAACCTCGGCCCCCTGGGGTGCGCCGTAGTCCACACCTCGATGCGCACGCACTGAGTGGAGGACCGGGTGCATCCGCCGCGCGGAGAAACCAGACGTAACGCGAGGTTCGAACTTGAGCGGAGACCGAAGAAAGAACCGGCGCAGCGAGCGTCCCTGCTCGTCGTAGTAACCCGGCGTGCCGCCCGCGGGCGTGAACCGAATCGCTCGAAGCCGTCGTCCATCATTCTGAAACTCGGCGGCGGTGATCACGCCGTACGACGACGGGCGGCCTTCGCGTCTGAGTCGCTCGAACGCCACCGTGTACCCGTCGCCGAGCTGCAATTCGCTGTTGAAGTCGATTTCGCCCGAGAAGACCTGCGCCATGGCGATGGCGAGGTCGGCCTTTTCACCCACAGCCTCAATCGACTGAAAGAGCGATGGCGTCACCTCGTCTATGGCGCCATTGACCATGTCGTGCTCCAGCGTTCTCGGGATGGGCACGACCTCGGCGCGAAGCGCCCTAGGCTCGCCGAGCGTCGGTTCCACGCGGAGGAACGAGCCGGCGTCGATCTCGTACTCGAATAGCCGCAACGCGCCGTCAAGCGACCGCTCGAGGGAAAACGGCTGGAGGGATCGGAGCCGGCGCGGCTCGAAGACGTTCCTGGCGGCGTCGATGACTCGGTGCACGACGCCTGAATCGAGTCCCTGGCCGAGGAGCATTGCTTCGAGCGTGCTGCCAGGGGGCACGTGGCCTCGGGCCACGACCGTGTCGGGGGCAAGATAGACGTCTACCTGTGAGGGCTTGGGGGGCTGTGCCGCGCCTCCGCATCCCGCAAGCAGCGCCGACAAGGCAATTACAGATGTGACTCGACCCATTCATCACCAGGGGCTAGCGCCAGCCGCCCGAGCAAGCGTTGATGCTATCAGCTGACGGGCCGCCACGGAAGAGTCGGGCTCGGGACCGCGGGCTATGATACGGGCCACAGGGTGCGAGGGTGCGAAGGTGCGAAGGTGCGAGGGTGCGGGGGTGCGGGAGGGGTTATGCGAAGGACTGGGCTGATAACCGTTGTGCTGGTGGCCCTTTCGACCGTGGGCGGTCTTGGTCAGGACGCGAAGGCGTCGGTCGACGCCGCCGTGGCGGCGCTTGGTGCGGCTAACCTCAGGACCATCGAGTATTCCGGCTGGGGGTCCGATTACATCTTCGGCCAGGCCTACGACGGGCACTCAGCCTGGCCTCGCTTCAACCTGCTCAGCTACAGGATTGCTATCGACTTCAGCACGCCAGCCATGCACGACGACCGAAGGCGCGCCCAGGCGGAAGACCCACCTCTGGGAGGCGGCTTCCAGCCGCTCGTTGGCGAGCAACGCCAGATCTGGGCTCTGAGTGGTTCCGACGCGTGGGACGTTGTGGGACAGACCACCGCACCGGCCGGTCTGGAACGCGACCTCCGAACCGCCGTCGAAGGACGCACCGCGCAGGTCTGGATGACTCCCCACGGCTTCGTCAAGGCCGCCGCCGCGGCCAATCCGACCGCACGAATAGAGAATATCCGCGGGGCCAAGAAGACCACGCTCTCGTTTGTGACGCCAACACGCGCACGGCTCGAAGTGGTGCTGACCGAAGACCACCTCGTCGAGCGGATCGAAACCCGCCTGCACCATCCGATGCTTGGCGACGTGACCTTCGAGGCCATCTTCTCCGACTACAAGGACTTCGGAGGCGTGAAGTTCCCGACGCACATTCTCCAGCGAGAAGCTGGCTATCCTGTGCTCGACGTAACCATTACCGACGTCAGGCCGCACGCGCCGGTCTCCACCGAGGTGCCCGATACCATCAGGCGGACACGACCGGCGGCGCCCGTTGGCCTCGTTCCGGAGAAGCTGTCAGACGGCATCTGGATTCTTCCTGGCGCCGCCAAGAGCGTCGCCGTCGAGTTCCGCGACCACCTCATTGTCGTGGACGCGCCCGAGGGTGAGGCGCGATCGATCGCGGTCATCGACGCCATCAAGAAGCTGGTCCCGGGGAAGCCAATTCGCTACGTCATCAACACCCATTCACATTTCGACCATGCGAGCGGCCTTCGCACCTACGCCGCCGAAGGCGTCACGATCGTCACGCATGGTTCGAACATCCCCTACTACCAACAAGTCTGGGCCTACCCCCGCACGATCAGCCCCGATCGGCTTGCCTCGTCGGGACGGACGGCGTCGTTTGAAGGGCTCGTCGGTTCCCGCACCTTCACCGACGGCTCGCGCAGGCTCGTTGTGTACCACTACGCTGGCAACATGCACAACGCAGGAATGCTGATGGTGCATCTGCCGAAAGAGCGGATCCTCATCCAGGCTGACTCGTTCAATCCGCCAAACAATCCGAACGATCCCCCGGCTGGCCTGGCAAACCTGGTGCACTTCTACGACGCCGTCCAGCAGCTGCGCCTCGAGGTCGATCAGATCGTGCCGATTCATGGACGCCTGGTGACGCTCGAGGACGCCCGCAGGGCGGCGACCACCTATGGGCGGGGTCGTGATTGATTTCGTGATCCCCCTCCTCACTGCGACCGCAACCGCGGTGGTGGTCGTCGTGGTCATGCGCAATATCGCCGCGCGGCAACTGGCGGAGCTCCGTGCTGCGTCGGCGGCGGAACTGGCCGCGGCCGGCAGGGACTTGGTGTGGGTGCGTGAAGATGCCGAACGTCAGAAGCAGGCGCTCGGCTCGGCACACACCCTGCTCGACAAGACGGAACAGCGGCTGCGGGACACGTTTCACTCCCTGGCGGCCGAGGCCCTGAAAGACAATCGTGCCTCGTTCTTCGACCTGGCGAAGACGTCCCTCGAAGGGTTCCACCGGCCAATCGTGGAATCGCTGAAACGCGTCGACGAGCGCCTCAAAGAAGCCGAGCGCGAGCGCGTCGAAGCCTATTCCCGGTTGTCGGAACAGGTGATCGCCCTTGGCTCAACGGCCACTATGCTCTCGCGCGCCCTTCGTACACCGGCCGTTCGGGGCCGCTGGGGCGAAATGCAGCTGCGGCGAGTCGTCGAGATATCTGGCATGCTGCAGCGCTGCGACTTCGACGAGCAGCTCGGCATAGAGTCAGACGCCGGACGCCAGCGACCTGACCTCGTCGTCTACCTTCCGGGGGGCAAGCAGATCGTCGTGGACGCGAAAACGCCGCTCGAGGCGTTCTTGGCGGCGCAGGAGTGCGGCGACGACGACCACCGCACCGCCCACCTCCAGGGACATGCCAGGCAGGTCCGCGAACACATGGACCGCCTGGGTAGCAAGGCCTATTGGGACCAGTTGCCGAACTCGCCAGAAATGGTCGTCATGTTTCTGCCAGGGGAAACGCTCTTCAGTGCAGCGCTGCAGCAGGACTTGACCTTGATCGAGCATGGGTTGGAGCAACGAGTGCTGCTGGCGAGCCCCATCACGCTCATCGCACTGCTGACGACCATCGCACATTCGTGGCGCCACGAGGCCCTCACGGAAAACTACCGCGAAGTGGCCCGGCTCGGGAAAGAATTCTACGAGCGGCTCGCCACCTTTGCCGAGCGGTTCGACGATGTCCGGAAACGCCTGGACGGGGCGGTGCAAGCCTACAACGAGGCTGCGGGCTCCTTCGAGTCGCGCGTACTCGTCAGCGCCAGGCGACTGCGGGATCTCGACGTGACGACTGCCGACGAGCTTCCCCCGGCCGACCCCATCGAACGGGTGCCGCGCGTGCTGAAGCAGATCGGCCTGATGGGCCTGCCCGAAGGTGCCACGACGGACGAGGAGCCCTCGTAGCTGGTAGCTGGTAGCTGGTAGCTAGTAGAATCGGTGGGCTTCGCATGTCCGAACCGCCGTCGATCATCGATTCTGCCCGTCCTCAGGACTTCATCCGCGACATCATCGCCAACGATCTGAAAGAGGGCCGGCACGAGGGCCCGCTCACAACGCGGTTTCCCCCTGAGCCAAACGGATATCTGCACATCGGCCACGCCAAATCGATTTGTCTCAACTTCGGGGTTGCCGAACAATTCGGCGGCCGCTGCAACCTGCGCTTCGACGACACCAATCCCGCCAAGGAGGATGTCGAGTACGTTGATTCCATCCAGGAAGACGTCCGGTGGCTCGGCTTCGATTGGGGCGACCGGAAGTTCTACGCGTCCGACTACTTCGATCAGATGTACGTGTATGCCGAACAACTCATCCAGGACGGCAAGGCCTACATCGACAGCCTGACGGCTGACGAAATTCGAGAGCACCGGGGAACGCTGACGGCTCCCGGGCGGAATAGTCCGTATCGCGAGCGGCCGCTCCAGGAGAATCTCGACCTTTTCAGGCGCATGCGGGCCGGAGAATTCCCCGATGGCGCGCATGTGCTGCGCGCGAAGATCGACATGGCGTCGCCCAATATCAACTTGCGCGATCCGACGCTCTACCGCATCCGGCACGCCGCCCACCACCGGACGCAGAACGCCTGGTGCATCTATCCCACCTACGACTACGCCCATCCCATTTCGGATGCGCTCGAAGGCATCACGCACTCCCTGTGCACCCTGGAATTCGAAGATCACCGGCCGCTGTACGACTGGGTCGTGGACAACGTCCGCCACGACGCGCACTTTCGTTCCAGGCCGCAGCAGATCGAGTTTGCGCGCCTGAATCTCAACTACACGGTGATGAGCAAACGCAAGCTGCTGGCACTGGTGGAACAGGCGCACGTTCGCGGGTGGGACGACCCCCGCATGCCCACGATCGCCGGGATCAGACGACGGGGGTACACCCCCGAAGCCGTGCGCGATTTCTGCACGAGGATCGGCGTCGCGAAGAAGGAAAACGTCGTGGATGTGGCATTCCTCGAGCACACCGTGCGTGAAGACCTCAACAGGCTGGCACGCCGCGTGCTGGCGATCCTCCGACCTTTGCGCGTGGAAATCGAGAACTACCCAGAGGACAAGGTCGAGCACATCGAGGCCGTCAACAATCCAGAAGATCCCTCCGCGGGCTCCCGGTCGGTGGCCTTCTCACGCGTGCTCTACATCGAGCGAGACGACTTCATGGAGGACCCGCCAAAGAAGTTCTTTCGCCTCTCGCCGGGTCAGGAAGTCCGCCTTCGGTATGCCTACATTCTCAAGTGCGAGCGGGTCATCAAAGACGACGCTGGCGTCCCAATCGAGTTGCGAGGCACCATCGACTCCGGCTCGCTCGATGGCCCCACCGCGACGCGCCGCGTGAAAGGCACCATCCACTGGGTTTCAGCCGCGCACGCATGCGACGCCGAGGTGCGGCTCTACGATCGACTCTTCCGGTCGGAAGACCCCGAGGAAGGCGGTCGTGATCCCCTGACCGACCTCAACCCTGACTCGCTCACCGTGCTGACCGGATGCAAGGTGGAGTCGATGCTCGCGGATGCCCGGGCCGGGTCGAGGTTTCAATTCGAGCGACAAGGCTACTTCTGCGTGGATCCTGACTCGACACCGGGAGCGCCCGTCTTCAATCGAACGGTGACGCTCAAGGACGCGTGGGCCAGGTTGAGCGGCAAGGTGGAGAAATAGGACTACTCGTTTCTTCCACTGTTCCCGGCCCACTCCCGGAGCTGGCAACCAACCGCGCTGGCCTCGGGTTCGATTCCCATCCGGTCGCTCGGCCACGGCAGTCGCCAGGTCCAGTTCTCGTGGCTCACCGTCGCCGGCTGATTGATCCGCGCGCGCCAGCCAAACGCGTCCTGGATCGGCAAGACTAGCAGATGGGCACGGGAGGCGAAGAGGGCTTCGAGCAACGCGACGCGCAGCGCTGGCGAGGGTGTCACAGCTTCAGTCGCCTGCACGCGGTCAGCTTCGGACAATCGCTCGCGGATCGACGGTATTGCCAACACAGCGCGCCGGTCGTCGACAGCCGCGTGTTCCCACCACACCACGAGCGGCTCGGTGTCGTGGGTCCCTGATGTCGCGACCGCCGCGGCCGGATAATCCGCCGGGTCCTTGAAAGGCTGTCCCGGCGTGTCCCAGTCCCGCTCCCAGCGGAAGACCTTGTAGCCTGGCACCGCCAGGCGCGCTAGCGAATCCCGGACGAACTCGGGCACCGTCCCCAGGTCTTCCGCCACGAGCTCCATGTCGGCCGACCTGAAGGCATCCAGCACGCGCTCCCCGAGCTCCAGTTGCGACGCTTCGTCGGCTGGGGTGAACTCGCCCTCGCCGCCTCCGCGCGGCCGGACGAAGGTTCGGTAGAAGCCAACCACGTGGTCGACACGACAGCCGTCAAACAACTCCGCCATGCGTTTCGCGCGCTTCCGTAGCCAATCGAAATCGCGACGAGCAACGACGTCCCACCGATAGGCAGGCAGGCCCCAGTCCTGTCCGGACAGACTGAACGCGTCGGGAGGCACGCCGACCGAGCCGTCGAGGCAGAATTCGTCCTGTCGAGCCCACACGTCGGCGCTGTCACCGCTCACCACGAAGGGCAGATCGCCGAATAGCGTCACCCTGCCAGAGCGCGCGCGGACCTCGCCCCACTGACTGCCGGCCACCCACTGGAGATATTGGCGGAACAGGATCTCCTCGGCGAGCGCGAGCCGCTCGAGCTCACGGGCCTCGGGCCGGCGCGCGCGGATGGGTTCGGGCCACTCCATCCACTGTCGCTCGTCATAGCGCGCGTGCAACGCACGGAAGAGCCCGTAGTCGTCGAGCCACCAGGCCCCCTCGGCCCTGAACGCCTCGAACGCGGCAGCCCGCGCAGAGCTCCCAGCCCATTCGGTCGCAAGAAAATGACGGAAGGCGTGCCGCAACGCCGCGTACTTCAGCTCGCGGACGGCACGATAGTCGATGGTCGATGCGGCCCGGACCCGATCGAGCTGGGCTCGCTGCTCGGGGTCAAGCTGCCGCTCGCCGCCGATGGCAGCGAAGTCCTCCATATCTTGGAGCGTGATGAACTGGGGATCGATCGCCATCGCGCTGAGCGCCCCATAGGGTGACGTTTCCTGCGGCGGCATTTCGGTAATCGGCAACAGCTGCAGGATGCGCTGGCCCGCACCCTCGAGCCATCTGGTCAGATGCTCGAGGTCGCCGATTTCTCCGATCCCCCAACTGCGGGTGGATGGGATGGAGAACAGTGGCACCAGCAATCCCGAACGGCGGCGAGTCAGATGGGTGCTCATGACATCAACGCTGCCGTTCGGCAGTCCCCGAGACACACCGCAGAGTACGCTCGAATGCGTCGGCAAAGATCCCTTCTGGCGGGAGCAGACTGACGACGATGAACGCCTCGTGGGGGAAGTCGAAGAAGTATCCCGGATGCACAAGAACGCGCTCGCGCTCGAGTAATTCCAGGGCGAGGGCGTCCTCCCCCCTCGTCGCCGGCACCCGTACAACAAGCGACCAGCCCCCGTCGACGTCGAGCACGGAGCAGGACGGGTAACGTCGGGCCACCTCGCGAGCTCGCGCGACATTACCCGCGAGACGGCTGCGGATCTGGCGCCTGATGGTTTCGCCACCGCCGAGCAATGCCGGCGCCGCGACCTGAACGGGCGTGCCCACCGACAGAAACGTGTCGGCGATGATCTCGAGCGCCGTGAGCGCCTGCTGACACTCCTGCGGTGGACCATCGACGACCATCCACCCGAGCTTCACCTGCGGCAGACCAAGGGACTTGGACGCACCGCCGAGCGTGAACGACAGTACGTTCCTGTTCATCGCAATTTCTGTGTCCGGCGTCTGGACCGTGAGCGGATAGTCCGCGAAGACCTCGTCGGCCACAATCGCCCATCCGCGATCCCGGCACACGGAGGCAATGCGATCGAGCTCCTTCCTGGACACGAACGATCCGGTCGGATTGTTCGGTGATACGACGAGCACCGCGCGGGTATCGTCCGGCGCCCTCGCGACTGTGTCGGCATCGATCTCCCAGCGGCCGTGGTAGCGCAGCTCGTAGGGAACGGCCCGGACGGCCTCGAGGCGTGCGAGATGCTCGAAGAGCGGGTAGCTCGGCCGCGGCACGAGAACCGCGTCGCCGGGATTACACAACAGCTTGAACAACCAGCTGTATGCCTCGCTGGTGCTTGCCGACAGCACGATCCGCTCCGGATCGACCTCGGCACCACGCCGGCGGTAGTCAGCGGCAACGGCCTCACGCGCACTCCGCAGCCCGAGCGGCGCCGGCGTGTACTGGCGCGCCTCCTTCGCGGACAGGGGCGCCAGCAACTCGGCAGGGTACATGAACCCGGCCTGAGTGGGATTGGACTCGGTGAGATCAACGACCTCTTGCCCGGCGGCTCGCAGTGCGGCCACCGCCCGACTCAGGGGGTTGATCTCCGCATGAGGCGGGACTCGACTCGAGAACGTCGAAGCGCGCCGTGCCTCAGAGTTCAATCGTCTCCCCGTGCTCGGGTGTCTGGACCGGCCAAGCCAGTCGGTCGCGGATGAGCTCCTTGAGGGCATCCATCGGGGCGGGCTCCCCGTGCACCAGGCACAGCCGTTTCGGCGCCGACGCCAACGTGCCGAGCCACCTGAGAATCTCGCCCCGATCGGCATGGGCCGACATCGAGTCGAGCTTGGCAATCCGCGCCCTGACCGCCACGTCGTGTCCGTGCATCCTCACCGATGCCGCCCCGTCCACGAGTTTTCGACCCCTGGTGCCCACCGCCTGGTATCCGACGAAGAGGACCGTATTCTTCTCTTTGGGCAGCACCGCCTCCAGATGGTGAAGGACGCGCCCGCCGGTTGCCATGCCGCTCGAGGAGATCACGATGGCCGCAGTTCGGCTGGCCGTGAGCTCCTTCGACTGCTGCGTTGACGCAATCGTGTGGAACCGAGTCGTCGCGAAGGCCGAAACCCGCTTGAAGCTCGGCCGCAGCTCGGGGTCGAGCTCCGATACACGCGCGGAGTAGTACTTGAGTGCCTCAGCCGCCATGGGGCTGTCGATGAAGACGGGTAGCACTGGGATTCGACGCTCTTCCTCGAGCCGGCGCACCCAGTACAGCACTTCCTCCACCCGCCCGATGGCAAACGACGGAATCACGAGCTTGCCGCCGCGTGCGACAGTGTCCCGGATGATTTCGGCTAGCGCCTCTCCCTCGTCGTCTGGCCGATGATCGGTGTCCCCGTAGGTGGACTCCACCAGTACAAAGTCGGCACGACAGGCGACCGACGGATCCCGGAGGACCGGCCGACCGTACCGACCGAGATCGCCACCGAACAGAAGGGTCGGCCCGCCGGACACGAGGACTCGTATGAAGGCCGACCCCAGGAGGTGACCGGCGGGATGAAACTCGACGGAGATCCCCGGTGCGACCTCGATCTCCCTGTGATAACCAAGCGGCTGCAAATGTGTCAGAGCCCTCAGCGCGTCACTCTCTGCAAACAGCGGCAACGCCGGGTGGTGCTTCGAGTAGCCGTGCCGATTCGCCTGCCGCGCATCCTCTTCCTGGATTCGGCCCGCATCCGGCAGGACGAGTTGGCACAGATCCTTGGTCCCAGGCGTACAAAACACCCGCCCCCGGTATCCCTGAGCCGTCAACTTCGGCAGGTAGCCCACGTGATCCAGGTGGGCGTGCGTGAGCACCACCGCGTCGAGGCTGCCGGCAGGGATAGGGAAGTCAGCCCAGTTCCGCAGCCGGAGCTCCTTGAGACCCTGGAACAACCCGCAATCGAAGAGCACCCGCTTCCCCCGATGCTCCAGCAGGTACTTGGACCCGGTGACGGTGCGGGCGGCACCGAGAAATGTCAGCGTCGTCATGTCGAGAAATGACGATATCAGGCTTTGGCAGACAGGCCCAACGGACCTGGTGCTACTCTGTCCAGCATGGCTGGGGTTCGTCTTGTCGCTGTTTTGCTGAGCGCGGTGCTTTTTCTCGAGACACTCGCTGCTCAAACGAGCCCGCGCCTGTTGAGCCTCGACGATATCTACCATCCCACCCTGCGAATCAACTTCAGCGGCGCGACCGAGACGGTCTCCGCCTGGATCGACGCTCAGGCGTATCTCACCACGCGCCGCACCGCCAATGGCAGCGAGTGGCTCAGCGTGGACGCCCTGTCCGGTCGGTCGTCCCCGCTGTTTGACGCCAGCCGCATGGAGGCGGCGCTGGCCTCGCTCCCCGGCGTCGGGCGCGACGAAGCGGCGCGGCGGGCTCGCTCAGCCGATCTGATCCTCAATCCCGCTCGCACAGGCGCACTGGTGACCATCGCCAACGACCTGTACCACTACACCTTCGATTCCTCGGTCGCGTCGAGGCTCACCGAAAAAGACGGCGAGGAGGAGCTCGCCACCTTCAGCCCGAACGGTCGGATGGTGGCGTTCGTACGCGCCAACAACCTGTTCGTCGTGGACGTGGCCTCGCCAGAGGAACGCGCCATCACCACCGACGGCAGCGTCGAACTGCTCAACGGCAAGCTCGACTGGCTGTATCAGGAGGAGATCTACGGGCGCGGACGGTTTCGCGGCCACTGGTGGAGTCCGGATTCAACACACCTCGCGTTCCTGCAGCTCGATGAGCGCCCGGTCCCGGAGTACACCGTTGTGGACCATATTCCCTATCGGCCAACTCTCGAGATCACCGACTACCCGAAGGCGGGGGACCCCAACCCAGACGTCAGGCTCGGCATCGCGCGTGTCGCCAGTGGAGATCCTGTCTGGGTCGACCTCGCCGCCTACTCGGAGAGTGAACCGCTCATCGTCAACGTGGACTGGACCCCGGATTCACGACACGTGGTCCATCAGGTGCAGAACCGCGAGCAGACCTGGCTGGATCTGAACGTGGCCGACCCGGCGACTGGCCGCACGCGCCGGCTGCTTCGCGAGACCACGCCGGCATGGGTCAACGAAACCGGCAACCCGGTCTGGCTGCGCGACGGCTCATTCCTGTGGTTCAGTGAACGCAGCGGTTTCAAGCACCTCTATCGGTACACCGCTGCAGCAGACCTTACCACCCAGGTAACGACTGGCCGATGGGATGTTCGCACGCTCTACGGGGTCGACGAAGCGACCGGAACCGTGTACTTCGCCTCTGGCGAGCGACAGCACGTCGGCACCGATATCTACAGGATTCGGCTTGACGGCACCGGCCTGACGCGTCTGTCCCGCGGCACGGGAACCCACCGCGCGATGTTCAACCCCGACTTCACACGGTACGTCGACACGTGGAGCACGGCCACAACGCCTTCTCAGATGCGCCTGCACGGAGCCGACGGTTCCGAGCTTCGTGTCATCAACGACAACCCGGTCACCACGCTGCGCGAATTCCGCCTGGCGACGCCCGAGTTCGTGGAGGTCACCGCGCGCGACGGCTTCGTGATGGACGCCATGCTCATCAGGCCGCCCGACTTCGACCCGGCGCGGCGATATCCTGTTTACCAGCTCACGTATGCGGGTCCAGGCAACGCACAGGTTCGCGACCAATGGGGTGGCGGCCAGTACCTGTTCCACCAGCTGCTCGCTCAACACGGCGTCATTGTCTGGATCCTCGACAATCGAAGCGCGAGCGGAAAGGGCGCGGAATCACAGTGGCCGGTGTATGGGCGCCTGGGCGAGCTCGAGTTGCAGGATCTGGAAGACGGAGTCTCCTGGTTGAAGCGCCAACGATGGGTCGATGCGTCGCGGATCGTCCTGAGCGGCTGGAGTTATGGGGGCTTCATGACCGCGTACGCGATGACGCACAGCACGAGCTGGTCGGCTGGCGTCATCGGGGCGCCGGTGACCGACTGGCGCGACTACGACACGATCTACACCGAGCGGCTCATGAAGATGCCGCAACACAACGAGGACGGCTACGAGCGGTCGGCGCCGCGATTTGCCGCCGACAGGCTCCACGGCCGGATACTCCTGGTCCATGGAACGCTGGACGACAACGTCCACATGCAGAACTCCATGCAGTTTGCCTACGAGCTGCAGAAGGCGGGCAAGTCGTTCGAGCTGATGGTGTATCCGAAGTCGCGTCATTCGCTCGACGATGCACGGCTGAACCTGCACATGCGTCGGCTGATGTTCGACTTCGTGATGCGCGCCGTCGGGCTGGAAGGGCTCACGCGCGACTCGGCGCGTTAGCGATGCCCGCTGACGTGCCTCGTGACGACGACGGCGCGATTGCCGTGGAACTCCGGCCTCCCCGCGCTGAACTGGCGTCGCGCGAGGGCATGGACGCGTGGATCGACACCTACCACGAAATTCGACGGCTCACGAGAGAGGGCACGCAGATCTTCCTCACTGACAGCGCGGTTGGCACACAGGAAGAGAACAACCTGCGCCATGTCATCGCGAATCTCGGGCTCGACCTCCCGCGCAAACTGGTGGTGCCGTTTCTGACGTGCAAGCACTCCCTGGACTTTTGCCTCTCCTACGCGGAGCAGGCCTGGCAACACGGGTTCACCTCGCTCGTCGTGCTCGGCGGCGACACCTCCGTGGGGAGACCTCGGTGCGTCGAGCACGCGTGGGACCTCCGACGGGAGATCCGCGCACGGGAGCCGGGATTGTCCCTCGGTGGGTGGGCAAACCCGTACGCATCGGCCACGCGCCAGGTGGACTTCCTCCTCGACCCACGTTTCTGTGCTGATTTCTACTTGACGCAGGTCGTGAGCCATCTCAATCTGGACCCGGTCAAGCGGTTTCTCGACGAGGCGGCCCACCGGCGGGTGGCCCTTCCTGGCATCTTCAACGTTTTCTACTATCGCAGCGCAAACGCGAAGACACTGGCGGCCCTGAGTCAGTTCATGCCCGTGCCCACAGAAGCACTCTCTCGAGAATTCGCCGCTGGCGCGGCGGCCACCGAGGTGTGTGCGCGCACGCTGCGCGCGATGAAAGCCCTCGGCGTTCGGCACTTCTGCATCTGCAACCTGCCCATCCACAACGCCGCGGCCACGTTGTTGACGATCCGCGAGGCGGCCCGCGGACCGAGCTGATCCAGCGGCGTGAACGGTCGCCGGCTACTTCAGATGCCGTCCTCCGTCGACACGGATGGTCTCGCCCGTAATGAAGTCGCTGTCGACGAGGGCCATGACGAGCTTGGCGACCTCGATCTCACCACCCCAACGTCCGAGTGGCGTCGCCCGCTCCACGGCGGCAAACTCCTCGTCGGACAGGACCTCGGGCGCGACAATCGGGCCCGGCGCGATGGTGTTCACGAGGATCTGATCGTTGGCCAGCTCGAGCGCGAGCGCCTCGGTCAATGCCGTCACGCCAGCCTTGGCAACGTAATAGGGGAGGTATCCGAGATACCCTGGGCGACCGCCGGGCGTCGTCCAGTCTCCAAGGTTGATGATTCGGCCACCGCGAAGGCGCCTCATGTGCGGCGCCGCCGCGCGAGCACACAGCCAGGCGGCACGAAGGTCCACGTCAAACTGGTTGTTCCAGTCTTCGACTGTCAGTTCGTCGAACGGCATCGCCCGGTACAGCGACGCCATGTTGACCAGGATATCGAGCCGGCCCAGGCCGTCCACGACTCCGTCGACAACGCGGCGGCAGGCGTTCGGATCGCGAACATCGGCCTGCTGAACCAGCGCGCGACGCCCAAGCGCGCGAACCGCGCTGGCCGTCTCCTCGGCTTCTGCGCTCGACTGCCGATAGACGATGGCGACGTCCGCTCCTCCCCGGGCAAGTTCGGTCGCCACCACGGCACCGATCCGTCGAGTGCCGGTGAGAAGGGCCACCCTGCCGTCGAGTTCCATGGCTTCATACTATCCCTGGGCCGCCTCTGCTACGATGGCGCGCCATGAACCGCCAATCGGTCGTGCTCTGGTCGGTCATGCTCGCATCCGTCTGGGCTGCCGTGCAGACGACGCTCGATCGCCGCGCGATTGAGGAGGCGACCTCTATCGGCCGGTCACCGAGCGAGGCTGAGCGCCGCCGTTTCCACGCGATGTACAGACTTACGGTGGCGCGTCCTCCCATTGATTGGATCGACGTCATCACCGCTTTCCATCGCGTGGAAATCGCCGTCGAGAAGAGCGCGCGCAGTGGCGGTCGCCCGTTCGGGCAGCGGGAAGCGCGACAAGCTCTGAGCGAGGGGTCGGATGGGATCGACCTGCTCGTTGAGATGACGTTCCACCCCTTGAACACGTTTGTCGGGGTGCCCTCCTACGAGGTGTTGCTCATCGACGCTGTGGGCGCGCGCTTGCAACCGATGCGCGTGGACCGGTTCCCGAGACTCGGGCCGCGCATCGAAACCTTCGGACCGATACTTCCGACCGCGCTGGACGTCTCGTTCGCCGGCGGTCAGCCGGTGCTCGGCGGGACGCTCGTTGTCGCCTTGGGTGGCACGACGCTCAGCCCGATGGGACGCTACGAAGTCGTGGTGTTGGACGGGGCAACCGAACTCGCTCGGTCGGTGCTCGATCTGGCGAAGATGCGGTAAGGGCGGATCCATCAGGATCCGCCCCTTCCCGCCAGGGCCTAGGAGAGAATCTTCAGAACGACGCGGCGGTTCTGTGCACGACCATCGCGGGTGTTGTTCGGGGAAACGGGCTTCTCTTCGCCGTACGACACCACGTTGATCTTGTGAAGCGGAACCTGGTGCTGCTGATACAGGTACATCTTCACCGCCTCGGCACGATCGAGGCCCAGCTGTTTGTTCACCTCGGCTGGTCCGACATTGTCGGTGTGCCCCTCGATTTCAATGAAGACGTTCTTGGGGTCCGCCTTCAGGCTGCCAACCACTTGATCCAGACGAGCCCGGGCGGGATCGGGCAGCTCAGCCTTGCCGAACGCGAAGTTGCCCTGGTCTTCGCTGAGCGTCACCTCGAAGATGAGCCGGCGAGTCGCGGCATCCACCTCGTTGATCCTGCCGTTCAGGCGCGTGTCAACGGTGCTCACACGCGTGTCGACCTGCTTGGCTGCACCCGCCGCCGCTTCAGCCGCCGCCCGCGCTGCCGCCGCAGACTGACCAGCTGCTTCGGCCTTGCCGTCAACGACGCCAATCCGCTCTTCGTTCTTGCGCGTTCGCTCCTGCGTTTCCTCGACGGTACCCGCCAGGGTGTCGACCTTCGAGTTGACGTTACCGACTTCAGTCCGGACGAACTTCTTCGTGGCGCACGCTGGCACGACGGCCACTGTCAGCGCGAGCACGGATACTGCAAACAAACTCTTTCGCATGATTCCTCTCTCCCTAATCCCCTCTGTAACCGAACCTAACTTCCGCTGCGCGCGGCGCCGGAGACGTACCCGCCACGCGCGTGAATAACAAGGCCCTTCTTCCGTGTCCGAATCTCGAGCGGATGCCAACCAGGGCGATCCCCAGGCTCGAAGCTGATGAGGTACTGGTGACGCAACTCGGCAAACACATCTTGCACGGCCATCGATGTGTGCGCCGGTGTACTGGCGATTCGCATCTGGCCTCCAGTCCATCGGGACAAATCAGCCAGCGTCACCGTCGTGGCTGCCCGACCGTCGCTGATCGCCTCATATTCGGTTCCCGGGTGATCCGCCGGATTCACCACCGTGAGCAGATAGACCGGCACGGCGATGGAACTGGCAATGCCCGAGACTTCCGCGGGGGTCAGCTGACTTCCCGTATCGACGCCGTCCGAGATAACCAGCAAGGCACGATGCCGGTTCGCGCGTTCGCCGACGGTCGTAGCCGCGCGCCCGATTGCATCGTACAGCGAGGTCTTGCCCCAGGGTTTCCCCTCCAGGCTCACGCTGTGAATGCGCTCGACGTCCTTCGTGAAACCCACGACTTCCTGCAACATGGAATCGAACGTGAACAGTGCCGCCTCGTCAGTCTGGGTTCGGAGGCTCATCGTCGCGACCGCTACGGCTTCGCGTGCACGCTCGATGTTGCCGCCCACCGCCATACTCCCACTGATGTCGAGCAGTATGGCCAAGCTAATCGGGGAGTCGCCGGAGTAGAAGTCGCGAATCTCGCTGACCTCGCCGGTGTCGATCACGCTGAAGTCCGATTTGGCCAGATTGCGGACAATGCGGCCCCGTCGATCTCGAACAGACGCTGTCACCGTCACGACATCGACGCCAGATCTGAAGGTCGCCTGGGGCGACGCGACCGGCGCGGAGTCCTGCTGGGCAAAGAGCACTCCTGCCCATGCCGTGACAACCACCACGGAAATTACCGAGCTCCGCATACGCACGGGCTGTTTCAACGACCTTGCCAAACGGAGCAATCGTGATGAATGAATGACTTAAGGGGAATCCCGGATCGGTCGGCCCATCGACCAGACCGATTCTGGTGTAAATATTACTCCTATAGGGGTTTCCTGCCCAGCCCTTACCTTCATTTCACGGCGGCCTTCGCAAGGGCGGACTTCACGCACCCGCTGAGGCGCAAGTTGTACAGGCGCGTCCGCCGGCACTATGGCATATTTGCGCGCCCCGAAATCCAAAACTCCGACAGATGCCCTGGTTTATATCGCTAAGCCGCTTGTTAGTAATCTGTTAGCCGTGGTTCACCCGTTCAACAGCAGCCAGGGTAACGCTCCCGTTCCCGGTGTCCTCGTCACGAAGAGAGGAAATCCGCCAACAGACCCTTTAAGATGGGCCATGCCCACCAGGAATTCTCGAGCCGTGCCCGTGGCCGGGCGCGTGAATCGCTTCTCGTATGCCATTCGCAACATCATCAAGGAAGCGAAGGCTGTTGAGGCTCGGGGAATGCGCGTCCGCTACATGAACATCGGCGATCCTGTGGCGTTCGGATTCAAGACCCCTCCCCACTTGATTGAGGCGGCCACTCGTGCAATGCGCGATGGCCATAACGGGTATCTCGCGTCGGCCGGAATGCCAGAGGCCCGGGCGGCCGTTGCCGCTGACTACCAGGCCCGCGGCGTGCCGGTCTCGGACGACCGCGTCCTGATCACGACGGGCACCTCCGAGGGTATCGACCTGGTCCTCAACGCGCTCGTCGACGAGGGTGACGAAGTTCTCGTCCCGTCGCCGACGTATCCGCTCTACACGGCGGTGATCGCCAAGATTGGGGCGCAGGCGCGGTACTACAGGACCGATCCCCATCGGGACTGGCTCCCGGACCTCGACCATCTCCGAAGCCTCGTGACGGCGCGCACGCGCGTGCTGGTCGTAATCGATCCGAACAACCCGACAGGCGCCGTCTACCCGCCCGCCATCCGACGCGGGCTCCTCGACCTGGCCGAACAGTACGAGCTCACGATCCTTGCCGACGAGGTCTACGGCGATCTGGGCTACGAGGGTTCCATCCCCCTGCTCGGCACGCTGGACCTTGACGCGCCGGTAATTTCCCTGTCGAGCCTCTCGAAGGCCTACTTGGCACCCGGCTGGCGTACCGGCTGGATGGTCGTCGGTTCGACGCCGCGGCTTGACGATGCGTTGGCTGCGATCAAGAAGCTCGCAGACGGCCGCCTCTGCAGTCCAGGGCCTATGCAATACGCCGTCGTGGCCGCGCTGACCGGCGACCGGTCGCACCAGGTGACGTTCCGTGCGGCACTGGCGGAGCGTGCAGGGCTGACGACCAGCCTGTTGAACGCGATTCCCGGTGTCCGATGCGTCGCGCCGCGGGCCGCCTTTTACGCGTTACCTTCGGTGACCTTGCCGCCCGGGCGGACTGACGAGGACTACGTGCTCAGCCTGCTTCGCGAAACCGGAATCCTTTGCGTCAACGGCTCGGGATTTGGGGTTCCGGCAGACCAGGGGTTCTTCCGAATCGTCTACCTGGCCGAGCCTCAGGCGCTCACGAGTATCTACGCCGACCTCGGCTCGTTCACACGCGACTACCTGGCGCGCGCCTAGCTCCTGGGCGGCGCGAGCAGGCTGGAGGATTCGCCGATCTAAGATCGGCAGTCACACCATGCAGGTCCCTCCACTCCCGCGGCAGACACGCGGGCCGTTCTTCGAGGCCTACACGAAGGGCCTCACTTCCACGGACCTCGAGCGTCTCTTTACGCGCGACACGCCGGAGGCGTACCGCCTGTTTTCCCGCCAGATCGACTTCGAGGAACTCAAGCATCAGCGGTGGCATCTGCGGGCGATCACGCATGTCCGGCTGATGTTTCTGGCGTTCACGCTCAAGCTGTCACCGGCACGCCGGATGATTTATGGGCTCGCGCTGGTAGCAAGCTTCATCGGCATCATCGAGTTGTTCAAAGAGGTGCACCTTCTCCCGGTTCCGCACCTCGCATTTGCTCCGGGGACGCTCTGGCTGCTCGCGGGGTTCCTGCTCGTAAACCTGCTGGTGCTCCTGGAGGTTGCCGATCGGCTCTCGCTCAAGAACGATCTGGAGATCGCTCGCGAGATTCAGCAATCAATGCTGCCGCGGGCGGCGTACCTGGCACCGGGGATCGAAGCATTCGGGATGACCCGTCCCGCCAACACCGTGGGCGGCGATTTCTACGACATCAAACCGCTCCCGGACGGCCGCATCCTGCTGGCGCTTGGAGACGTTGCAGGCAAGGGCAGTCCGGCCGCGCTGCTCATGGCGTTGCTGCTGGCGATGATGCGCACCCTGGTGGATGAAGGCCTCGAGGGTGCCGAACTCACCGCGCGTCTGAATACCCAGATCTCGAGGCACGCACCACGGTCGCGATTCGTCACGTTGTTCGTGGCTGTGTTGAGCCCGCCTACCGGGGAGCTCGTGTACGTCAACGCCGGGCAAAACCCTCCGTTGGTGCGCCGGAGCAATGGCTCGTACGAGCGTCTGCGGGCGGGTGGGATGGCGTTGGGAATGTCCGAGAACGCCAGCTACTCGGCCGGAACAATCGAGCTGCAGCCAGATGATCTCCTGGTAATGTACAGCGACGGCATCACCGAAGCGGAAGACGGGAGCGATCAGCCGTTTGACGAGGTCGGCGTTCAGTCCGTCGTGGACGGGCATGAGTGGGCGTCGGCCAAGGAACTCGGCTGGGCCCTTTTCGCGGCAGTCGAAGGCCATCGCCAGGAGCGCCGGCTGCTGGACGACCTGACCGTTCTCGTGGCGCGGCGCCTCCCGCCCCTGCCGTCGACCGCTCCCGCGTAACGACAGGGCGACGCTGGCGGTCCTGCACCAATTGACGTCTAATGGGGCTGGATCCAGACAGATGCGCCTGTTTCTGTTGATGGCGTGTGCCTGCACGTGGGCGGTTCCCGTGTCTGCCCAGCCGCAGCAGGTCGACCCGGTCACACCTCTCCTGCGTCATTTCGAGGAGGCACTGAACGGCGCCGGCCGGCCCTCGCTGGCCGCGTTGTTTGCGCCCGAAGTTCCTCCTGAAGACGTGGAGAATTACACGGCCGATCTGCTGCTGCCTGGTGCGGTGAAGACAACCGTCCGCGAGCGCGACCGATCTCAGCTGGAGGGCGCCCCCCCTGGAGACGGCTACAGCCTGATCGTTGAGTTGTTCATCGAGACCCAGGGTCGAGCCCGCCTTCTCACGGCGCTCATGGACATGCGCCGGCCGCCGGGTGGTGATCTTGACTCGTGGCGATTCGTCGGTGCGGAGAGCGTGACGTTCGTGGATGGGCTCTACAAGCTTCGACTGGTCACCGCGCGCCCGATGTCTGCCCGCAGTCTCGAGGTCGTGTCCGAGGACTTGTTGCTCCTCCTGCACGAGGGCACGGCCTTCTTGGTCGAGTGCGACGAGGGCGTGACCGGCTTGGTGCTGCTCGGCCGCGGTGAGATGACCTTCTCACCAACCGCGGCGGCCGAGCGCGGTCAGCTTCGTCTCTTCGCGGGCAACGACACGCTGACCTCTCCGTTCGACCGTGCCTTCGTGCGCCTCAACCCCTCCGACTACGAGCGCCTGGTTTCGACGGCCAACCTCACCTCCGCCGCGCCCGATGCGCGCCTCGTCAGACGTGCGGAAGAGTTGTTCTCGCGGAGCGCTTCGAAGTCGTTCAACGTGGACGTCCGGGATCTGAGCGCCGATGCCTGGTACCTGCTTCCGCCGTCCCGAGATTTTCTCGCCGAGATCGATACCGGGCGCTTCGACGAGCTCACCTACACCCTCACCGCCGATCAGGCGGAAGACATCACTCTGTTCCGGCGCAGGGACCGACGGACGCTGGCGATCTACCCATCGGTTGCGAAGCTTGCCGCCCGGGGCCGTTACTACAGCGACGATGCCGTGCGGGACTACGACGTCCTCGACTACAACATCGAGGCGGCCATCGACCCGAATCGACGGACCATCCGTGGGCGTGCTCGACTTTCCATGCGCGTGCGCTCGACCTCTCTGGCGACCGTGAAGTTGCGGCTGGCGGAAACACTCGTCGTGACTGGAATCACCAGTGTGGAGTACGGCCCGCTGCTCCACTTGCGGATCCGCGGCCAGAACATGCTCTTCGTCAACCTGCCACGGCTCTTGCTGCAAGACTCCGATCTGACGCTCGTGGTGGCCTACACGGGCACTCTGACCCCCCAGGACCTCGACTCAGACATCCTGGCCGTTGCGCCGGACGCGCAAGACCAAGTCGGGGCGCCGGACGTCGAACCGTCGCTTCTCCTCAGTAACCGCTCGTTGTGGTACCCACAGAATCCCGTTCCCGACTACGCCACCGCATCGCTGCGCATTGCAGTCCCGAATGGCTACACCTGTGTGGGCAGCGGACACCGGGACGCCTCCGACGACGTCGTGCCACTCCGCGACGTCCTTGCAGGACGGGACAGCGACGTGTTCGCGTTTCGCGCTGACCGGCCGCTGCGATACCTTGCGCTCATCATCAGCCGCTTGACGCATATCTCGGAGAGTCGCGTCGACATCGATAACCAGGCCGACCCGGCTGCCGGCGTGGAGGCCATCGCACTCACCGTCGAGGCCCACAGCAGTCTGCGATCGCGCGGCCGGTCCGCTGCCAAGGAAGCCGAGGACATTCTGCGGTTCTATTCCTCCCTGCTGGGCGACGCACCGTACACGGCCGTCACTGTCGCGCTGCTCGAAAGCGACCTCCCAGGCGGGCACAGTCCCGGGTATTTCGCGGTGATCAACACCCCGGTCTCCCTCGCGACTGCGACCTGGCGCGGCGACCCGGCGGCCTTCGACAACTTCCCGGAGTTCTTCCTCGCCCATGAACTCGCGCACCAGTGGTGGGGCCAGGCCATTGGCTGGAAGAACTATCACGAGCAATGGATTAGCGAGGGCTTCGCTCAGTACTTTGCGACGTTGTACGCCGAGAAGTCTCGGGGTGAGCGCGTGTTCACCGAAATGCTGCGCCAGTTCCACCGCTGGTCTCTCTCGGAGTCCGATCAGGGGCCCGTGCACCTTGGATCCCGGTTGGGCCACGTCAAGAGCGACCCACGAGTGTTCAGGGCCCTGGTCTACAACAAAGGCGCGGCGGTGCTACACATGTTGAGGCGCCTGCTGGGCGATGACGTCTTCTTTCGCGGCCTGCGCCGCTTCTACATGGATCGCCGGTACCAGAAGGCCGGCACTGAAGACTTCGAGCGCGCGCTCGAGGCCGAGTCCGGCCGTGTGCTGGACCGATTCTTCGAGCGCTGGATCTACGGCACCGAGATTCCTCGAGTGCGTTACAGCGCCGACGTGGGGGAGCGCGAGGTCCTGGTCAGGTTCGAGCAGACCGGGAACCTGGTGTTCGACCTGCCGGTCACCGTCACCTTGACCTACGCGAATGGACGGACCACCGACGTGATGGTCCCGGTGACTGACGTGGTGGTCGAGCGGTCTATCCCGGCCGATGGTGTCGTGCGGCGGGTCCAGATCAACCGGGACTGGGCGGCCATCGCCGAGTTCGATGAACGGTAGGGGCGTGGCGGACGGATTGTCCTCGGGATATGATCGCCGGTTATGGAAACGGTCTCGCTGACGATTGACGGGCACCCGGTCACGGTCGAGAAGGGAACGACCGTCCTGCGGGCCGCGATCGAATCTGGCATCCCGGTCCCCTACTACTGCTTTCATCCCGGGCTCACGGTCGATGGCTCGTGCCGTGTGTGCATCGTCAAGGTCGAGAAGATGCCGAAGCTACAGACGTCGTGCTCCACGGTCTGCACCGAAGGAATGGTGGTCACGACTCGGGATCCTGAAACGATCGCGGCGCGCGCAGGCGTGCTTGAATTTCTGCTGGTCAACCACCCGCTCGACTGCCCGGTCTGCGACAAGGGCGGCGAATGCCCCCTGCAAGATTTCGCGTACACCTTTGGTCCGGCCGAGAGTCGGATGGATTTTCCGCGCCGGGTCTTCGATGGTGACGGCGTAAAAGCGGACGTCGATTTCGGCCCAACGCTGATGCTGAATCGCAACCGGTGCATCCTCTGCACGCGGTGTGTCCGCTTCATGCGGGAGATCGACGGTGATGCGCAGATCGGCGTCGTCGACCGCGGCAACGGCAGTGAGATTGCCACCTTCCAGGAGGAAGGCGTGCACTCGTTGCTCTCGGGAAACCTGATGGACGTGTGTCCGGTTGGTGCAATCACGACCAAGGAATACCGCTTCAAAAGCCGGCCGTGGGATAACCCTGGGGTGGTCGACACCATCTGCACCCGTTGTTCGAAGGGCTGCAATACAAGCGCGTGGCTGAAGGCCAAGCCTGAGTGGGCGAAAGGTTCACACCTGATCCGCATGACGCCGCGCCGCAATGCGGACATCAACGACTACTGGATGTGTGATCTTGGCCGGTTCGACTATCACTGGGTCGAGGGGAGTTCTCGGCTGCGACGCCCGATGCTCAGTGTGGGTGCGACGCTCGAGCCGGTTGCCTGGCACGACGTTGAATCCAGGCTCCGGGACACCCTGCAGGCTGTTGCGTCTACCGACTCTACGTTGGTCCACTTCCTCGTCTCCGCGCACGCGGCAACCGAAGAACTGTTCGTACTCCGAGAGATTGTCGACAGAGTATTCGGCGAACGTGGGGTGAGCGCAGTCACCGTCACATGGGCCAGCAGCGAAAAGAAGCAATCAGCCGGGGCGACATTCACCGTTCCGGTAACCGACGCCCCCAATATCAATGGCGCGCGGGACGTGGGCTTTGCGGTCGGTCAGGGCAACGGGCACCAGGCGGACCTCTCCGCCCTGCGCACCGCGGTCGAGTCGGGTCGCGTCAGGGCGTTGTACGTGCTGGATCCCGGCCCGGACGGCTCGATCGGTGAAACGTCCTGGATTGTAAAAGCCCGGCGGCGGGGCACGCTGCCGCTGCTCATCGTGCAGGGTGTCGTCATGTCGGAGCTCGTGGCGGCCGCGGACATCGTTCTGCCAGGCGCCGCCTGGGCGGAGAAGGACGCCATCTACACAAACGACCAGGGGCGGGTGCAGGGCGCTTCACGAGCCATCGCGCCCCCTGGAGAGGCCCTCGAAGACTGGCAGATCCTGGTAACGCTCGGCCGGCTGCTCGGCCTGTCGCTGCCGTACCGGACATCTGCCGAGGTCCGGCGCGCGATTGCCACGGCGTTGCCAGCCGCGTACGCCGGCGCCGACCAGGTGGCCTTCACTCGACCGGTCCCGGCGCGCAATTGGCTGCAGGCGTCGAATCCTTCAGAACGGTGGAAGTGGGATTTCCTCTACCAGGATCTGCCACCCGTCAAGGGACACAACGTGCAGATGGAAGGCACCTCGTCGGGACCGTCGTACATACCCCTCAAGCCGGTAGACTAGAGCGATGAGGAGGCTGGCTGCCATTCTTGCGCTGGTACTCGTCTCCTCGCATCCAGCCGTCGCACAACTTCGGGGTGTGCAGGCAAACCTAACCCCACTTGTCGAATCCAGCGCCGCGGCAGGCTCGACGGTACGCGCGGCCCTCCAGGTTCGGATCCCCGAGCGATTTCACGTTCAGTCGAACGCCCCGCGAGACCCGAGCCTGATTCCGACAGCGCTCACGATCGATGCTCCCGCCGGCATCCGCGTGGTTGAAATCGTCTATCCGGAGGCAACCGACTTCGACCAGATCGGCCAAGCAGAGCCGCTTGCGGTGTTCGGGCACGAGTTCGTTATTGGCGTTGTGTTCGAGGTGTCATCGGAGGTTTCGTTCGGTCTGGTGGAGGTTCCGGCCCGCCTTCGATATCAGGCGTGCGATGACAGGGTCTGCTATGCACCGGTCACGGCCGACCTGCGATGGACGTTCAGGGTCGCGGCAACCGGCACACCACGTCCGACCCACCACGCCGACATCTTCGATCGCATCGCGTTCGGCACCGGAGAAGGACCGGCCGCACCACCGACATCGACGCCGATCAGCCCCGTGCCAGGAGCCGACGACGGTATCGCGCTTCTGGATCAGTTTTCGGTAGTCGCCACGACTGGTGGGTACCTGAGGACCGCGGATTTTCTGGAGTTCGTGCGGAACGCCGAAACCGGGGTCAAGGAACAAGGGCTCTTCGAGGGCCGTGGACCGCTTGCGATTCTGCTGATCGTGCTACTGGGAGGGCTGGCCCTAAATCTCACGCCGTGCGTCCTGCCCATGATCCCCATTAATCTGGCGATTATCGGCGCCGGGGCCACATCCGAGTCACGCGCCAGGGGTTTCCTCCTTGGTGGTGTGTACGGCGCGGCGATGGCGCTCGTTTACGGGCTCCTGGGCTTGATCGTGATTCTCACCGCTGGCACGTTTGGCACCATCAACGCGTCCCCGTGGTTCAATCTCTCGATTGCCGTGACCTTCGTTGCGCTCGCGGCTGCCATGTTCGACGCGTTCACGATTGATTTCTCGCGTTTCTCAGGTTCGATCGGAGCGGGAGGCGCCCGACGCGGCACACTTGCGGTCGCCTTCGGCATGGGCGCCGTCGCTGCACTACTGGCTGGGGCGTGCGTCGCGCCGGTGGTGATTCAGGTCGTCCTGTTCTCGAGCGACCTCTACGCACGGGGGACGGTGGCGGCGCTCGCACTTCCGTTTCTTCTTGGCATTGGGATGGCCCTCCCGTGGCCGCTGGCCGGAGCCGGCTTCACGACGCTGCCAAAACCAGGTGCCTGGATGGTTCGCGTGAAACAGGCGTTCGGCGTCATCATTCTGGCTACCGCCGCCTATTACGGCTATCTCGCGTACGGGCTGTTTGCCGATCGCTTCGTCGACGCAGACGAGGTGGCGGCGAGTGTCCAGGAGAAACTGCAGGCCGGGTGGTACGCCTCGCTTGCCGACGGTCTGGCGGTGGCGCAGCGAGAGCAGAAGCCGGTGCTGGTCGACATGTGGGCCACCTGGTGCAAGAACTGCCTGGTCATGGACCAGACCACCCTGGCGGACGAGGCCGTCAAAGTCGCCCTCGACGGCTACGTGAAGATCAAGTTCCAGGCCGAGCAGCCCGATGAGCAGCCTGCGCGCGAAGTCATGGACCGATTCGACGCCGTCGGCTTGCCGACCTACGTGATCCTTCACCCGATCGGATCCGCGATCCGCGGCTCGGCTATTCCGTGATCTTGACTGCGACAGCGGTCATGTCGTCGCCTTGGGCCGCACTGCCCCTGAAGGACGTGGCGGCGTCGAAGATCGCATCCACGATGCCTCGCGCCGACTGAAGCCGGGCGGTGCGCACGACGTCGATCAGGCGTGGGGACCCGAACTCAGCACCTTCGGCATTCTGCGCCTCGGAGATGCCGTCTGTGCAGAAGACGAACACATCGCCCGTGTGAAGGTCGAGCGTCACTTCGTCGTAGGTAACGCCTGGAAAGGATCCAAGTGGCACGCCCGGCAGGTCAATCTGTTCGCAGGCAGTACTCGAACAGCGAATCGGAAAGGGAAGGCCGGAATTGGAGAGCGTCAGCGATCGCCGCGAAAAGTCGAACAACGCGTAGCAGAGCGTGCAGTAGTACTCCTCGATCTGGCGCTCGTGCAGCGTGGTGTTCATGGCCCGCAGCACCTCGGCTACGCTGAACCGATCCGGCATGAAGCGTCGCCGCATCGTTCGAGAGCGCACGAGTTCGGCGGCGTAGGCCCCGTAGAGCGCCGCGGGCGCGCCCTTCCCGGAGATGTCGCCAACGGCCACGACCAGCGTGCCCGTCTCGGGCACGAGAAAGTCGTGGAGGTCACCACCCAACTCGTGCGCTGATTCGAATCGTGCCGCCACGTCAGCCCCCGACACGGTCTTCGGAGGTTCGGTCGGGAGCAAGGCAAGCTGGACCCGGCGGGCAAATCTCAGCTCCTTTTCAATGCGTTCTTCGTTGCGCCGAACCTCCTCGTACAACCGCGCGTTGTCCACGGCCACGGCGGCCTGACTCGCCAGCAGGGTCAGAAGCTCCTGGTGCTCCTTGCTGAACGCGTCAAGTTCGGGGCTCTCGAGGTCGAACACGCCGATGCAGCGATCCTTGATGAGCATCGGAATGACCAGCTCTGACCGCACGTCGGCAACGAGATTGATGTAGCGCGGGTCCTGAGACACGTCGGCGACCAGCACCGGCTCCTTGTGCATGGCAGCCCACCCGACAAGTCCTTCGCCGAGCTTCACATGCTTTGACTCAGCACCCTTCCCGTAGCGAACCGCCAGTTTCATCTCCAGTCTCTCGGTCGCTTCGTCGAGCAGCAGGATCCCAAACGTGCGATAGTCGACCAGCTTCTTCGTCAGGCTGGCGATGCGCGTGAGGAGGGCCTCCAGGTCCAGGATCGACGACATCTCGCGGCCGATCTCGGCAAGAGTCTCCAGCGTGTCCACGTAGTGGCGTTCGGACTTGAAGAGCCTCGCATTCTCGATGGCCACCGCCACGTGCGCACCAAACTGCCGGAGAAGCGCCTCATCCTTTGCAGTGAACGCGCCCTCCGCCTCGTTGAGTAGATTCAATGCGCCGATCACCTTGCCCTTTCGGCGCAGCGGCACGGCCAGCTGAGACAGCATGTTGCGCAGCGGGCCCCTGTAGCGAGGTTCCTGGCGGATATCGTTGACCAGGATGGGACGACCCTCCTGAACGGCCGCCCCGACGACCCCCTGGCCGACACGCAGCCGTATCTGGGAGGCCTCCTCGGGATAGCCAACGGCGTAGGCAATCCGCAGCTCCTGCCACCGCTCATCCAACAGGTACACCGAGAACGCGCTGAAGTTGGTAAGTCGCGCGATCAACTGCGGGATCTTCTCGAGCAACTCCTCCAGATCGAGCACTGACGTCACTTCGCGTCCAAGCTCGAACAACGTCGATAGCAGCTCGGAGTCGGTTGGGACACGTCCCGTGCCGGGAGCACGCACGTCTGGCGGAGATGGCGGGTAGTCGGTCATCGAAGGCAGAGCGGCCCGGAATCCGAGCGGAACGAATTATACTGTCCCCGTTGATGGATCCCCTGACCCTGCCGCTCGACTACAGCGTCATCGAGCGCATTCTGCCGCATCGGTACCCGTTCCTGCTGGTCGACCGCATCACCGAACTGGACCCGGACAGACGGATCGTGGGCCTGAAGAACGTCTCGCTCAACGAACGCTGTCTCGCGCACCAACCCGGCGAGTCTCCCTCGCTGCCACCCACGATCTTGACCGAGTGCATCGCGCAGGTTGGGGCGATCCTCATCCTGTCAAAGCCAGAGAATCGCGGTCGCATCCCGCTGTTCAGGGGCATTGAGCGCGTGCGTTTCCGGCGGCCGGTCTACGCGGGTGAGGTGGTTGAAATCGAGGTCCGGGTCAAGAGCCTCAGAAGCCGTGTGGGCCAGCTTTACGGCTTCGCCCGCGTCAACGGCCACGTGGTGGTCAGCGGGACGATGACCTTTGCGCTCGGGCCGGCAACAACATCGGCCGAGGCCGAGGCCTCGACCGGGTAGGCGGACGCTGACAGGCGTCCCTCAACTTGCACGTCGTTTCGCCCCTGTTGCTTGGCTCGGTAGAGCGCGGCGTCCGCCCTTGCGATGGCCGCGACTGGATCGTGCTCTCCTGGTCTCACAGTTGAGATTCCGAAACTGCTCGTGATCCCGATTGTCTCGTCGTTCCAGACAACCGGTTGCGATTCGATCTCGCGTCGCAGATTCTCCACCACCTCGCGGGCCCCTTCGAGCGGCGTATCTGGAAGGACGACGACGAATTCGTCGCCTCCGTAGCGACACTTGATATCGCTTCCACGGAGCGTGGACCTCATCTTGGCTCCGACCGACGCGAGCACTGCGTCGCCGCACAGGTGCCCGTGGCGATCGTTGATCTCCTTGAACTTGTCGAGGTCGAAAATAACGAGCGACAGCGGCAGCTTGGAGCGACTGGAGCGCCTCATCTCGGCATCGAGAACCTCGAGCGTGTGTGCCCGGTTGAAACAGCCGGTAAGCGCATCGCGGACGCTGTTCTCGCGCACTTCGCGGAACAGCTGACCATTCTTGAGCGACACCGCCAGAAACGCAGCCGCCGCGCTGAGCACACTGCGCTGGTGATCGCTGAGCGGTGGTTCCGCTATTACACCGAGAACACCCTCGGGCGCACCGCCAATGATCATCGGAAAACAGATCTCACTTGGCGTGGCGCCGAGCGCAAGCTCAGCTTCCCCGAGCGCCCGTCGCGCAGCCCGTTCACGATCGGCTGCACTCGAATCGCCGACGACGGCGAGCGTTTCCCACTGCCCATTCGGAGTCCGGGTCATCACCCAGGCGCCGCGGCCTGGCATCAGCAACGGAATGTGTGCGACCGAAACCTCACGGATGGAATCGCTCGACTCGTTGTCCATCAACCGTGCCAGAGCGTGGCCAAACGCGACGAGCCTCGTCATTTCGGATGCCCGCTCGGTGGCCTCTTTGGCTGTCAGGGCCACGACTTCCGCCTCGTGCCGCACCTCCTGACGTTTCCGAAGCTGATGAAAGCTGAAAACAGTTGCGAGCAGGCAAAGGGCTGGCACCAAGTGAAGGTGGAGCGACTGCTCGATGTCGCGTACGGCGTCGAGCACTCGCGCCACGGGCTCAGAAAAGCCAACGAACACCGCGAGAACCATCCCGACAATCAGGCCGACGTCATTGCGCCCCACCATTCGCACGTTGTCCTCGCGGATTCCGGAGCGACTCGTTCCGCTCCAACGCCTGACCGAAGGCCCCCTCCATTGGGAACGCTCCTAGTTCCCGGCTTATCGGCGTGAGTCCGCGCCGGCTGCATTCATCAAATCGGGCACCAGATCAGCTACCATGCCCCTATGTCGAAGCGTGAATTTCTGACAACAACTGGTCTCCTGCTGGGGGCGTTCCTGGCTTGCGCGATCGCGGTCGAAGCCGAGCAGCATGTGCACCAGGCCGCCCAGGCCACCCCGCGGAGGACGGCCCCACTCCCGGCACATCGTGGGCCGCTGCCAGCCCTTCCCACTGTCGCCTTCGCCCCTTCCCGCCCGATGGCCGTTGTCCGCCAGGCGTACGAGTTTGCCGCCCGCCATCCGGAAGTGCTGCAGTACGTCCCGTGCTATTGCGGGTGTGAACGCGTCGGCCACAACGGGAACCATGACTGCTTCGTGAAGTCCCGGACAAGCAGCGGAACCGTGACGGCGTGGGATGCGCACGGCATCGGGTGCCAGATCTGCCTGGACGTGGCCATCGACGCGATGACGCTCTTTGGCGCCGGTACGCCGGTCCGCCAGATCCGCGCGGCGATAGAGCGGAAATACGCTCCCCACTTTCCGTCGTCGACGCCGACAGCCAGGCCCTGATGGCGGGCCGCGCCAGGGTTAACCCGCGTGCTGAGGCCTTCGCGCGCCTCTTCGAGGCGGTGCACGAAGGCGTCTACATCGGCACCCTCACGGTTGATCCCGGGAGCAGCGGCAACACAACGCTCGCCGCCAATCCCCACCTCAAGTTGATCCTGGGATATCCGCACGAGACCCCTGAACCGGCTGTCGTCCCTTTCGCGCCCGAGCGATTCGTTGACCCCGCGGCACGTACGGCTTTCCTCGATCGGCTGTCGAAGGATGGGACGGCGACGGACTACCTCCTGCGTTTGCGGCGCCAGGACGGCGAGCCGCTGTGGGTGGAAGTGACCGCCCGGGCCGATCGAGTCGGTCACGGCGCATCGCTCCGGGTCGAGGCACTGCTTCGCGACGTCAGCAAGAGGCGGCGGTTGGATGACCAGTCGCGTGAACTGTACCAACAGCTCCTGCAGGCCGAGAAGATGGCCGCACTCGGTCAGACGATCTCGGGAGTGGCACATGAGCTGAACAATCCGCTCGCAACGATTCTCTCCTGGGCCGAGCGGCTTGCCGACAAGGCGGGCGACGACGCGTCGCGGAGAGGCCTCGACGTGATCCTGGGTGAATCCGAACGGGCAGCTCGCATCGTTCGCAACCTGCTCACGTTCGCCCGAAAGCGCCAGTCGACCCGTTCACTCATCGATGTCAATCAGGTCATCCGCGACACGCTCGCTCTACGGGCCCATGTGCACCGCGTCAGCAACATCGACGTGGTGACGGCGCTGGCCGCCAGTCTGCCGACAGTGTTTGCCGACGCCCACCAGATTCAGCAGGTCCTGCTGAACGTGGTCATCAACGCCGAACAGGCCATGCTCGCCTCGCACGGTCGCGGCACGCTTGCGCTCCGAACGTGGCACGCCCCCGAGGCCGACACAGTCCTTCTGCAGATCAACGACGACGGGCCGGGAATTCCGCCTGAGGTCGAAAGCAAGATCTTCGATCCCTTCTTCACGACGAAGGAAACCGGCAAAGGGACGGGCCTCGGATTGACCGTTGCCTACGCGATTGTCGAGGAACATGGTGGTCGCATCCGCTCGGCGTCTCAACCAGGGGGGGGGGCTTCGTTCACCGTCGAACTGCCGGTGAGCGGCGTGGATGTCGCGCCGCGCGCACGCCGGCCGGTCACACCCCTCGGTCGGGTGGCGCACGGCGGCTCGGTGCTGCTGGTCGAGGACGAACGCGCCCTGGCGAAGGTGGTCAGTGAGGCGTTGATTGATGCTGGATTGAAGGTCGATCACGCGGGCGATGGGGAAGAGGCCCTCGCCCGCGTGCGCCAGCATACCTACGATGTCGTGATCTGCGACCTACGAATGCCGCGGGTTGACGGGATGACTCTTTACCGCGCGATCGCCGCGGCCAGCCCGGCGCTCGCTCGACGGGTGATCTTCGTAACCGGCGACGTCGCTGACCCTGAGGCAGAGCGCTTCCTCGAAGAGAGCGGCTGTCGATGGTTGGCTAAGCCATTCCGGCTCGGAGACTTGCTGCGAAGCGTGCGCGAGGCGCTCGCGTAGTTGACGAGCACACCTGTCTGTCCCACACCGGCGGCCAGTTGCGGTCTGTCGAGCGTGGCGTTGAGGGCCCTCGGCTTTTGCTGGAACGCCAGGATCGCGCTCCGCATGACCTTCCCCACTTCAACGTCTGGTGCCATGGAGCCAAGGGCATCGCGAAGTCGACGAATGGCCCTGGCATGTAGTTGCGACACACGCGATTCGTTCACGCCGATCTCGGCGCCAATCTGCTTCATGGTGGCCTCGCCGTAGTAGTAGAGCCCGATCACCTTCTGCTCTCGCGGGGGAAGCGAGGCGATGGCCGCGATCACGCGGTCCCTCGTCTCCTGGCGCTCGTAGGCCGCATCCGGGCGTTCCAGTTCGGCGGGAATCAGGGCCGTTGGCAAGGTCGACTCGTCAAGGTGCTCGTTCTTGGCGAGCGGAGACGTCGACTCGATGGCATTGATCCGGACGATTGTGCGACCCAACCTCTTCTCGTCGGAGCCGACCTTGGCGGCCAGGTCTGCAAGCGAGGGTTCGTGGCCCAGCTCACGGCGGAGTTCCTCGCGCGCAGCCTCGAGCTCGCGGCGCTGCCGGCGAACGCCGCGCGGCCAGGCGTCCTTACGCAGGGCGTCAATCATCGCCCCTCGGACTCGCCGTTCGGCGAAGGTCTCAAACTTGATTCCGCGCGCCTCGTCAAAACGATGGGCTGCGTCGATGAGCCCGATCACGCCGTCCTGGACCAGATCGGCAATGTCAATTGAGTGGGGCATCGTGGCAGCAACGCGACGGGCGAGCTGTTCGACGAATGGGATTCCGGCGATGACGCGCGGATTCTCGTTGATCTGGGGGCGCATGTTGTCTCCTCCGGCAGCTGGTAGAGGCAACGGCAGTACCAAACCGGAGCACCGGTGCGCACCCGGGTGTAGTCCCGTGATAAATGTGCCCCTAAGTCATTGTTTTTGAAGGTGCTTGCTGATTCACACCGTGGCAACGCCCTCTGGCTTCGATGAAGTGCGCGATGCCAGAAATCGCCAAGAGATTGACGAAACTTCGATCTGATCGCCAACGGATTGACGGCGAAATTACAATTCTGGGATTGTTGTGTGCCCGGATGAAGCAGACGGGAGAAGCGTGCGCCGAAATGGTCGCCGACGACCTAACCGACCGAGGACTCTGTTCTGAGACGAATCTCGCGCACGGTGGCCATCGCGGCCAGCGTGCTCATGACAATCTGAGCGGCGCGCGCCCGATCTGCGGCCTCGACGCCCTTGGCTTCGAGCAACTCCGAGTGAGCCAGAACGATTCCGAGCTGATTATTCAGGCAGTGAAAGAGGGCTTGGAGATTGAGGCTCGACCGTGGTTGGTCGGCCCCTCCCCCGCCTAACGGCGACCCACCGCTCACGCGTGCGGTCCAGATGCCGCCCTCAAACCCGACTCCCCGGAGCTTGCCACCGACGCGGCGTCGCGCCACAGCGTATCGGCGAAGATTCGGATGGAGCCGCCGGCTGTTCGCACGTACTCGACCTTGCCGGCCGAAATCCAGTTGTAAATCGTGCGCCGACTCACTCCGACGGCTTCGCACGCCTTCATGATCGAAAGGGTCTGACGATCCATATGCGTTCACGGGCCTCCAGCTAACGGCCGTTTCTCAATTGTCGTAGAGCCGATTGGCTCACTCTAACCACGTTGATCGCTCTATCGGCAGGCTCGGTCCGAGTCGTTAGATGCGGCTTGTGTCAAAATATTGGCACCTTGCAAGTTCCGGCCGTCGCGCCCCACGTGCTGTTCGTCGACGATGAGCCCGCACTACGGGACCTGATGGCGGAGCGCCTCACTGAGGCTGGCTTTGAGGTGGTCCAGGCCGACAGCGGTGAGCGGGCCCTCGCCCTGCTCGAACAGTTCGCTTTCGACGTCGTGATCACCGATCTTCGGCTTCCCGGTATCGATGGCTCGCGGGTCATCGAGGTTGCCCGCGACCGGTATCCGAGCATCGTCGCGATTGTGATCACGGGATTCGGCACCGTTAAGGATGCGGTCGACGCGATCAAGCGCGGGGCGTCAGACTTCATCGCCAAACCATTTCAGTTCGACGAACTGTTGCACGTGCTTCAAAACTCATTGGAGCAGCGGAGGCTCCTTTCTGAAAACGCGTACCTCCGGTCGCAGCTCGAAGAGCGGTATCAGTTCGGGGGTATCCACGGGCGCAGCCGGCCGATGCAGAAGCTGTTTCACCTCCTTGAGACCGTCGCGCGCTCGAGCAGTACGGTCCTCATCACTGGGGAAACGGGCACCGGCAAAGAAGTCGTGGCCCGAGCGATTCATCACAACAGCGCCCGTCGCGCGCACCGCTTCGTTGCGCTGAACTGCAGCGCCATTCCCGAAACGTTGCTCGAGGCGGAACTCTTCGGGCACGTCAGAGGTGCGTTCACCGGCGCCGTCGGCGCCCGCCAGGGACGTTTCGAGCAGGCGCACAAGGGAACTCTCTTCCTCGATGAAGTCGGGACCATGAGCATGGCCCTGCAGATGAAACTCCTGCGCGCACTGCAGGAGCGAGAGTTCGAGCGTGTGGGTGACAGCCAGACGATCAAAGTCGACGTCCGCGTCATCGCAGCCACCAATTCCGAACTGGCCAAGATGGTCGCTTCGGGCTCCTTTCGTGAAGATCTCTACTACCGCCTCCACGTGATCCCGGTTCACGTGCCGCCCCTGCGCGACCGGCGGGATGACATCCCCGTGCTGGTGCAACACTTCCTGGAGAAGTTCGCACCGTCGGTGCAGATACAGGTTTCCCAGGATGCGATGCGCGCGCTCATGGCCTATCACTGGCCTGGGAATGTGCGGCAACTCGAGAACGCGATCGAGCGGGCGGTCGCGCTCGGGTCGGGCCGGCAACAGATCGAGGTGAGCGAGCTTCCTGCCGAGGTTCAGGCGACACCTCCGCCCACAGCCACTTCGTTCCTGCATCTTCCCGAAGAGGGATTGGATCTGGCCGCCTACCTGGCCGCGGTCGAGCGCGACCTCATTTTGCGCTCGCTCGACCGCACGGCGGGAAATCGAAACCGGGCGGCTGAATTACTACGGATCAAGCGGACGACGCTCGTCGAGAAACTCAAGAGACTCGGACCGGCGTGAAAAGAGAGCACGGGGGTCAGCTATGCCACCACGATACGCGTACTGGACGATTCTAGCCGGAGGCTTGCCGACCTCGTTTCGCGCAGCGTCTCGCGAGGACCTGTTGCCAACGTTGCGCCGCCTGCAGGAGCGGCACCCAGATGCCACGATGAAATGGTTTGCCCGCGGGAAGCTCTGGCTTTCTCCTGAGGCAGCGCGTGGGGACGCTGAGGCAGCGCGTCCCCCTCGTGGCCGCGGGTGGCGCCCGGGTGGCGAACATCGGGATCCGCGTGAGAAATACGCAACCGCCAAACAAACGCGGAATCTGGCGCGGCGGCAGGAGCGGTTCAAGCGCAGACATGACACGCACAAACCCACCACCCCCGCCGCCAGCGCCGGCCCCGGTACGCCGCCGGCGCGAACCCGGCCGCCGCATTCGCATCAGTCGACTGACCGTCGCGGTCCCAGAGATCGGGCAAAGAGGGATCCCAACCGCTCGCACGACCTTCGTGGTCCAACAAAGAGAGGTCGTCCCCGTTGATTACACACGTCGTTTTGTTCAGGCCGCGCACAGACCTCGACGGCAGCGACCGCCGCGATCTGGCAGAGACGTTCCTAAAGACTCTCCAGCAAATTCGTTCGATCACCAGCGCGCGAATCGGCAACCGGGTGACGCACGGGCGGCCGTACGAACAGCTCATGCAGGAGAATTACACCCACGCGGCGATTCTCGAGTTCGACGACTTGGAGGGATTGAAGTCTTACTTGGAGCATCCGGCACACGAGAAGCTTGCGGCGCGGTTCTTCGCGTCTTGTCAGCAAGCCCTCATGTACGACTTCGACATGGACCAGGGTCAGCACGCACTCGAGGCGCTGGCGCAGGACGAGGCATCGGACCGATCGCGATAATCAGGCCGGCGTCTGCACCGCGGGTCGATCTTGCCGTCGCAGCATGGAGCGGGCCGTGCGGTAGGGGCCAACCGGCAGGTTGCAGTTTTGCTGGTAGAGAAACGCGTGAAACCGCTTGTAGTCGGTTGGCGGGAGGCCAAACACGCCGAGCAGCGCACGATAGCTCCCTCGCGTGTGTTCGAGACCACGGTGGATGAGTGCCGCCAGATCGTCGCGGGTCAGCTCATGCGCCTTGAAGGGCTGATGCACGACCGTCCAGAAGTTCTCACCGGCGAGAAGCCGTTCCCACAGCCGATCGGCCGTTTCGGGGCCGCGTTCGATGCGCGGCGGCATCGCCCCTTGGCTGAAGGTGACGTTCGGCGCACGGAACGTCGAGACCGCCTCGCGCGTCCCACGGATCTCAGTCGGGAGATCGTCGCCAATGATGGGACGATCCCAGTCTCGCACGACCATCCGTTCGGTCAAGTTCTTCAGCTCACGAACGTTGCCTGGCCACGTGTACGTCAGGAGTAGCCGCTCAGCATCGGCCGACAGGTCTGGGCAGCGCAGGCGATGCGTCTCGCTCGCCTGGCGAAGATAGTGTCGCAGCAGCAGAAGGACGTCCTCGGCACGTTCACGCAGAGCCGGTACCTGGATCTGAATGATGTTGAGTCGGTAGTACAAATCCTCTCTGAACACCCCGGCCTCGATGCGTTCACGCAGAATGCGATTGGTGGCCGTGATGAGTCGAACATCAGAACGTCCCATCGCGCCGTCCACGCCGATGGTCTGGATCTCGCCGGTCTCGGCAAAGCGCAGCAGCACTGCCTGCATTCTGAGGCTCATTTCGCCTAGTTCGTCGAGAAACAGCGTGCCGCGATCCGCCTGGCGGACCAGTCCGGGCTTGTCTCGATAGGCGCCCGTAAAACTGCCTCGCGCGTGGCCGAAGAGTTCCGATTCGAGGAGGGTTTCAGGAATTCCACTGCAGTTGACCGCCACAAAGGCCCGCGAGGCCCGCGCGCTGTGGTCGTGAATTAGCCGCGCCACCACCTCTTTACCGGAGCCAGTCTCACCCAATATCAGAACCTTGGCATCGGTTCGAGCGGCCGCTTCAACCTCACGCCGCAGTGTGTGAATCGCAGCGCTCTCACCGAGCAACAGCGGCACAGGTCTCTGCGGGGAACGGGGCAACGGTAGCGTTGACATTGACGTGGCGTCTCCCAATCTTCAGAAGTAGTAAGTCTGCCTTTTGAAGTCGACTAATGTCAACGGATTGCCGTTGTCAAAACGTCACATTGTTGCGCCAATTCCAGCATTCTTAGACAAATTGTCAGATTATGGACGGAACTTGCGTGCACTTGATGCGGAATTCCTCGCCCGTTAGCGAGAGTCACTTATGGACTTATTCTGATCAGGCCGCGACAATGCTGCCATCAGCAGTCGCGAGGCTCACGCGGTTCTTCCCAGTATTCTTGGCGTGATATAGGGCGCGATCGGAGCGCTCTATCAGATCGCGAGCCACCGCCGCAGGTGGAGCCACTGCTACGCCGATACTCGCCGTCACGCGCAGGCCCGACAGATCCGCTTCGGTTCGCTGATGTGCTTCGACCCGTTGCCGAATCCGCTCGGCCATGGCACTGGCACTCTCCAGTGAGCCTCCGGGCATCATCACTGCGAACTCCTCGCCCCCAAACCTGGTGCACACGTCGAAGATACGCACCGACCGGCGAAGGATCTCGGAGATGTCACGTATGACCGTATCTCCAGCGACGTGACCGAAGCGATCGTTGATCCCCTTGAACCCGTCGAGGTCGACCATCAGCAAAGCAATTGATGTGTGCTGGCGAATCGCTCGCTGGAGCTCTTCTTCGAGACGCGCCTGGAAATAGCGCCGGTTGAAAAGCCCGCTTACCGGGTCGATCACCGCCGCCTGCGCATAGGCCTGCGCATCATGCCAGACTCGTTCTCTGCCCAGTGCAAGCGCCGTCGGGGCCATGAGCACCGCTGCGGCAGCTATGTCGTCACGGGTGTAGGGACCCACAGGGATTTTGTCGGTCAGTGAAATCACGCCAAGGGCGTCCGGGCCGGCGACGATCGGGACGGCCACAAATGAATCGGTTTGATATCTGGATCGGCGTCGGTCGAGGCCGACTCCCTCCAGGCTCTGAACGAGGAGAGGCTCTTGACTGCGATGTACTCCGCCGATCACTCCAGTTCCTGACGTAATTCGCAGATGCTCGACCAGTGCGCGGGGGTACCCGCAGGTCGCGACGATTGACAATTCGCCCTCTGGAGTCGCGACGGCCAGTGAGGCAACACGGCTCGGAACGGCCTCCACCACGTGATGCAAGACGACCTCGCCAACCGCCGCCACGCCCGTTGTGTCAGCAAGCGCCCGCGTCAAGCGTCGGGTGATCTCGTCAAGCGAGGCCACGACTTCCCGATCGCCCTCCGCGAGGCTGTGTGCCAGGGCCTGCAGAGTTGCCGCGCACGGGGTGAAGTCCCGTTCCAGTATCAAGACGACTGGAAGGCCCCTTCGATCGCTTAGGCTGACCAGTGTCCAATCACGTCCCGCCATGCGCCACAGCTCGACGTGACGCCCCTGCGTTGCAGCGTGACGGTCGAGAGCGTCGAGGTTGTCCTTTGCAGTAAGCGGAATCGGGGGGGCGGAACTGGACTCGGCGGCCAGGACCCACGTGCCGTGTGGTTTCCCTGCCACCCCGACCTTCGCCTGGACAATGCTACCGACGAGCGTGACGAGATCCTGAAGGAACGCCTGTGGTGAACTCGTCGCACGGATTCGGCGAGGAATGTCGAGCAGCGCTCGGTGCTGTCCGGCTGACAAGAGTCGGTGACAGGCGTCGTGCGGGTCGGAGGGTCTCATCGGCTGAAATCCGATGCGGGGAAGACATTTGAGCCTTGTTCGGCTATCCCGCTTACAAGGACGCACGGCAAGTGGCCAGTAATGCCTTGTAACAACGGGTTTCGCGAGAAGCTCCAGCTCACGGCTGCATGGGGTGGCAACAACCGTGCCTTCCGGCGACACGACGAAGCCGTTGTCAGGCTAGCGGTATTCCTTGAATGGAATCTGGCAGTCGTGCTTTCGAAGAAAGTTCAAGAACCGCTTGTAATCGCGCGACTCCATATTGAACAAACGCGCAACGATTTTGTAGTTTCCTCTCGCCTCCTCAAGGCCACGACGCACAACCTCGCGCACGTTGGTTCGCGTGATCTCTCTATCCATGAACAGCGGATACACGGCCGTCCAGAACGATTCGTGCCGCTCCAGCATCCGTTTGTACAAATCGTCGGCCACCGTACGCCGTCGTTCACGCTTGGGCCGCAGTAATACTGCGTCGTGTGCTCGGATCTCCGAGGAGAGATGTTCGACTTCTATCGTTGGACCACTGCTCGTGACCACAAGTCGCTCGACGACGTTCTCGAGCTCACGAACGTTGCCCGGCCACGAGTACTCGGTGAGTGCCTTCATGGCTTCCGGCGAAAACCCGGTGATGGTGGAACGGCCAGCGGCGGTGAAGTGCGAAAGAAAGTGGTCTGCCAATACTGCGATGTCTTCGCGACGATCCCGGAGCGGCGGTACAACGATGTGAATGACGTTGAGCCTGTAGAACAGGTCCTCGCGGAAGGCCCCCTGCTTGATCAACTCTCGCAGGTCCCGGTTGGTTGCCGCGATGACCCGAACATTGACCACTCGGCCGCTGCCATCGGCACCGACCTTCTGGAGCTCACCGGTCTCAAGGAAGCGCAGCAGCAACCCCTGCATACGCAGGGTCATTTCGCCAACTTCGTCCAGGAAAATCGTGCCCAAGTGGGCCGTCTCCAGCTTTCCGGGCTTGTCTCGGTACGCGCCCGTGAAACTGCCTTTGACGTGTCCAAACAATTCAGACTCGAGCAACGTTTCAGGGAGACCGGCGCAGTTGACCGGCGCAAAGACATGGCTGGCACGGGGCCCGCGCGAGTGAATCGCCCGCGCGACGATTTCCTTGCCAACACCACTTTCGCCGGTGATCAGGACCTTGGCGTCGGACCGAGCAACCCGGTCGATCTCCTGTTCGAGCGCAGCGATCTCGGCGCTGCGGCCCGTAAGTTGGACCTGCGTTCGAGATCGCAACGCGGCGATCGGAGTGACTCGAGAGCTCGTCTCAGCGACACCGTCAATCATTGTTCATGAACCGCTCGATGAGCTGCCGGTGTTCGAGCATCATGCCGACGAAGGTCGCACCAATCCGGTATCCGGATCGCGCATCCGGGGCGGGAGACGCCCTGCGAACCACGATGTCCGCAGAGAATGGCGCTCCGGCAAGCGTGAAGCGCAGCTGGGCGCGGGAGCCAGCATCCAGCGGCCGCGGCGATTGAAGCAACACGCCAGCTGTGCTGATGTCGAGCACGCGCACACTTGCGTGGGAAGGCAGATTGAGAAAGTCATCAGCGACCTGGTGCCGAGGGTTCCGTCGACGTTCTTCCACTCAAGTCCTCCCAGATGCCCATCCCGGGACATGAACCCTCCCAGACGGGGACGCGGCTTTGTGCCAAGAAGGGGGGTTGCAAGCTAGTCGCCATGGCTAGGCAGATCTTTGTCTGCCAAACTAATGTCTTATACTTCAATAACTTATGGAGACTTGAAGGGTGGCAGCCTCTGAAAAAAAGAGGCTCAGAAATTCTGGGTGAATGTGGCTAAGTCGCTCACCACGGAAGACTTTTCGTCGCCCGTGGCACTGAAGGCTGCGCTGATCGCCTGGCTTACAGCCTGTCGGTCGCCTGGACGAGCGCTACGGGTTTGGACAGAAACTCGACCCCCACCAGGTACCGAACAGGCTCGTCTGGACCTGAGACGCGGCGCACGTGGCGCACACGCGCATCGACGGTCACATCCTGCCCTTCGAGCTTCAGGTGCAGTGGCTGAACCGATTCGGGCGGCATGAGCATCGTGGATGTCAGCAGCGCACCGTCTCTGCTGATGTTCACCACTCGCGCCGGCTCGGCTAGTTCTAGCGTCGCCCACAATGGGCCTACCACCTCGAGCCGAACCTGCGCACGGCGATCCCCGAGCGACATCAGCCGTTCACTTCGCGAGAAGAATCAGAGGGGCGCGAACGCCGGCCCGCTGCAATCGCATCCGCCCGCGCCTCCCGCAAGAGGCCAGCCGCCGCACCCTCGCCAGGCCCGCGGCTCGCCACACCAATCAAGGTCAGCTCCTGACCCGCTGCCCGACCTGCCGCGGTGCTCAAACGTTCCGCGATGCGCCTCGCCTGCCGCTCGTGAGCATCCTGCATCAGCAAACCGATCTCCCCTTCTGTCAGCATGCCTGCCACATCCGACGCTCGCGTTTGAGCACGGATAGCCGCAACCCATCGCTGCGTGCTCCCTGGTGAAGTTGCCTCGCGAGTCATCATGACCACCATCGCTACCGGCAATCCTTGTTCGAGCGCCTCTCGGGCCGAACGCTCGAGCACCTCTTGAAATCCGCGTGATGCCGCACGACGCTCGCGCCGGCCGTCTCCCGTGCGGAGCAATACGGGCGCCGACACCGCGAAGGTAGCCGCCGCCGCAGACGCTGCCTCGTGATCGCACGGCGTGAACGGCAGGCTCTCGTGGCGTGCCATTGAAATGGTCGTAGTGTAATGCCGTTCCGATCGTTTGACGAGTACTAGTTGAACTGCACCGGGTTCCGCTCGGGTCTCGACTCGGCTGTCGGGACGATTGACGCGAAGCAACGGGATCCCTTCGCCGGATTCAATTGTCAGGCTGGCCGATGCCGCGCCAACCGTAGTGCGAAGCGCCTCGAGCGCCCGCCCGGCACGAGTTTCAGGACTGACTTCGTCAGCCAGAAGTCGACTGACCGTACTGACCACTCGGTTGGTTATTGCCCCCATCGCCACTGCGAGCGCCAACTCGAGGAGCCCTGCGTAGGCCGAAAGCCGCTGGAGATCGTAGCCATCGATGGCGCCCGTGAACATCAAGAGCCATGCGCGGCCACCATCTCGCCTGAAGCGCCTGACGTACACATCGCTCTGCACCGGTAGGCCAAACCGGTCGAGATGCCCCTGCGGTAGTTGGGTCAGCTCGGTCGACTCTGGAAGCCCGGCGCTGGCAATCGAGGCCGGCCCTTCGTCTTGCTTGGCGCCCGGTAACCCGATATCCCGCATGAATGTGCCGTTCGACGTCTCGACGTACGCGCACACATCGATGTCGTGCCACACCGCGATTGCCTCGCCGAACAGCCGAATCAATTCTCGATCGGACTCGCAATCAGCCGCCTGACCCAACACCTGCGCCAGTGGGGCCACCCGGTCCAGGCCACTGGCCGCAAAGGTCGGTGGGCTCTGCAGGTGTGCGTCCACGGCCGTCGAGAGCCATGAACCGACCATCTCCAACTGGGCTCGGGCGGGGGTGGCGTCCTGCCGAGGCGGAAGGCTTCTGCCGACCAGGAGCGCACCCGGGGATCCCCGTTCGAGAAAGATCGGCGTACAGACGATCTGGAATCCACCACGCTCGCGGGATTGCGCCCGCCGAGACTTCAGGGCTGCTTCGATTGCGTCCCGCACCGTCGCGTCCCCGTCGAGCAGGCTCGACAGCCCAGGCTGATCACTCGGTTGAGCGGGCAGCAGAATCGACAGGCGATCATCGACAAGCAGCAGGTCGATCTTCAGCCAGCGACGCAGCTCCAGCAACCAGTCCCACGACCGACCACGCACGGTAAGTTCGAAAAGCGAGGGGTCCTGGGCTATGACTGGACGATCGATGCTCGTCATTTCGGTGGTGTGTTCGCAACTGACTCGCGGAGCCGTCGTAGGGCTGCTGCAAGGGGGTCGCCAGCCTGCCGGGAAGTAAATCACCGCCCTTCAGCGGTGAATCGGTGGGTCCGCCCGGGCAGCCCCGAGAAAGACACCGCTCAAGAAGACATAAGGGCCAGACCCGGGCTCTACCCTGGCGTGGGTAGTCGGGCCCGCAACTTATCCTCCACAAGTGTCACCAGTGTCGAGGGAGGGACCGGCTTGACAACATACTCGGCGCCCGCGCGGCGGGCCTCAGCCGCCAGAACCTCGTCAGGAAACCCCGTGACGATGATCGCCGGAATGGGCTGAGGGCTGAGGAGCAACAACTGCAACCCGTTGAACCCGTCCAGCCGCAGGTCGGCAATAATCAAGTCTGGGCGCTCCCTGACGACGGCGTGCCGCCCCTCCTGGTACGTTCCGGCAGCAATAACATCGTGACCGGCCAGACTGAGGAGCTCTCGGTACCCCCTCCGAGTCGCATCGTCATCTTCTACGATGAGTATCTTGGCCATAGACGCCTCTCAACTTCTTACGGGGTCTCCGGACTAATGGCTACCCAATGATAGGCCGATGAGGTCTGAAGAGACTGTTTGCCCGATTGCAGCTGGAAACCCTGGACCCTTCCGTGCAGTTTGTGATCTTTCGGTGTACGGGCTGTTCGGGTTGCCGATAGCGCTCCGGCCAAACGCACACACGCATGAGCACGCCTCGCCCAGACCTCGTCGAGGAAGTTGTCATCTCTCTGCCTGACATGTCGCTGGACGAGTTGTTCCACGGCGGGGAGGCCTCATGGCAAGGCACGCCGAAACCCCAGGACCCACAGCCGCACCCTGCCGCTGCACCGGCGTCGAACGGCCTGGCTCAGGAACAGGATCGCAGAACGGTCGCACGCCGCGAGCCCCATGAATTCAAGGTCGAGTTGCGACTGGCAGCCGCTGGGTTTCCCTTGCGCCTCGTGAATCTGTCTTCGACCGGTCTGCTGGCTGAAACCAATCAGCGACTGTGTCCGGGTCGAACCATCGACGTGTTTCTGAAGTATGGCGCTGTCCGTAAGGTCATTCGTGCCCGGGTCGTACGTTCTTCGATGCACTCAATCGCGCCCAACCCAGTGTTCCGGGCGGCCCTCCAGTTTGAAGAAAAGCTCACGCTGCAAGACGTCGAACGGTAAGCGCCCCGTTGTCACTATGGAAACAGTCGGCGCTCTAGCACCTCACAGATGGCGTGGTACGTGGCCAGATGAACCTCCTGGATGCGAGGCGTTTGGTTGAGCGGGACGCTCATCAGAACGTCACAGTGCTCCACCATGAGCCCGCCTCCAGATCCAGACAGCCCAATCGTTCTCAAGCCAAGTTCGCGAGCCCGCCGAAGACCCTGGACGACATTGGCTGAGTTGCCGCTCGTCGAGATACCCAGCGCCACGTCTCCCGGGCCGCCGTGCCCTTCGATTTGTCTCGCAAAGACGTCATCAAACCGGTAGTCGTTGCTCCACGCGGTTAGGAAGGCCTGATTGGTCGTCAACGCGAGCGCCGGCAGCGGACGGCGGTCGATCAAAAAGCGCCCGAGCAATTCTGCGCACAAATGCTGGGCGTCGGCGGACGATCCCCCGTTCCCGAAGGCCAGGAGTGTCTTGCCCTGTCGGAACGCCCCTTCAAGCACGTCCACGGCTCGCTCCACAGCCGTGCAATAGGATCCCTGACTCAGGGACAGCAGGTTCTCGCCGGTCTCGCGCAGCAACCGTGAAACGTCGGAGTCCATCGTCCTCTTTAGCCACGGACGAGCGCCGAGGACGTCAAGAAGAACTCCTCGATGATCGCGCGGAGCTGGGGCACACTCCTGGCGCTGTTGACGCGCACACGAAACTGCGAGCCTGCCTCTAGCCCCTTCGAGTACCAGGCGCAGAGCGCGCGGAGCTTGTTGACAACCCATCGTTCCCGGCCCGACGCCTCGAGCACTGGCTGCGCGACACCAGGCGCGACATGCCGAAATCCGCGGGCCTCGTCAGCACACTCGGCCCGTAAGAGGGCCACGTAGTCCAGCAGGAATCGGCCTCGGTCACCCAGTGTGATCACTCGTGGCGCCCGTCCGGCCGCCATGTCGGCGGCCTGGGCAAGAATCCACGGATTGCGAAGCACGCCGCGCCCGACCAGTACGCCGGCCACGCCTGTGGCCAGCCGGTCGATGACTTGCTCCGGTTCCGTACAATCGCCGCTGCCGAACACCGGAATAGACAGCTCGCGAGCAACCCGGCCCACGAGCGTCCAGTCGGCATGACCGCTGTAGGACTGCTCTGCGGTGCGCCCGTGAATGGTCACCGCTGCCGCCCCATTGTCCTGAACCATCCTCGCGAGCAGCGGCGCATTGCGATCTGCATCGGACCAGCCGGCGCGCATCTTCACTGTGACGGGAATGCGGACGGCCTCAACCATTGCTGCAACGACGCGGGCAGCGTGCGCGGGCTCTCGCATCAAGCGACAGCCGGCGTTGTGTTTGGCGATCTTCGGCACCGGGCAGCCCATGTTGACGTCCACCACATCGGCGCCCATGCTCTCGACGATCCGCGCCGCCTCGGCCATCTTGGCGGGATCGCCGCCGAACACTTGAATCGACACGGGGCGCTCTTCTTCGGTGTACTCGGCGTATTCGAGAGTCCGATCGATGCCCCGTACAAGCCCTTCCGACGACACCATCTCGGTGACCACCAGCCCGCACCCGCCGTGGCGCTTCACCAGCCGGCGGAATGCGGTGTCGGTCATCCCCGCCATCGGGGCCACCGCGAAGGGAGACGGCAGTTCGACGGCACCGATCTTCATGGCTAATTAATACGCCCGAACGTCCGCGGCGTCGACTTCCACGCTCACCGCCTGTCCGATGAGATCGACGGACAGCACCAACCGCGCTTTGTCGTTCTTCCGGATGAGGCGTCCGACGACACCCTTCAGTGGACCGTGAACCACCTCGACCATCATCCCTTCACGGATCATGGGACATGGATCGTAGGCGAAATCGCTTTCCACCAGGCGCCGGATGCTGTCGATTTCTTGCTCCGGGATGGCGGCCGGCTCACCCTCGAGGGAAACGATGTTGACGACACCAACGCACTTGAGCACCGCCAATCGTTCGCGGGGGTCGAACCGGGCAAAGCAATAGCCGGGGAATAGTGGCCAGTCGATCCTTTTCTTGCGATCCTTCCAGCGGCTCCACCGTGTCACCGTCGGCAGGAATGCGTCGATCTGTTTCTGCTCCAGCTGCCCGCGCACCACCTGCTCATGACGAGAGCGTGTCCACAGCGCGTACCAACTCACCTCTGAATCGGACGCAGGAAGGATCTGCGGGGAGGACGCCACGGGAGACCTTAGTTGACCGATGCGGTCTGCGCTTGACCTGGTGCTTGTTGTCGGCGGGCCAGGGCCGTATCGTAGGCCTTCTTCAGTTCGTCGTTGCGCCACGTGATCGTGGCCTGGGCGCGCAGCCGATCCAGGTACTTCTCTCGCTCCCCCCGCAGTCTCTGCTCGCCAAGCCTGTTCCCGATGTCGCCGCGCGATTCGTCGAACGGGCGGACTTGAGCGTCTGTGCGAGATTCGAGCTTCAGAATCTGATATCCGCGGGGAGTTCGCAACGGTTCGGTCACCTCGCCCGGCTTCATGCCGGCGAGTAGATCGCGCAGGTTCGGAGCCAGCTCCGCCGAGTTCAGCGGTCCGATAAGGCCCCCGTTGGCCCGAGACGCCGCCGCCGAGTGCTCGCCGGCAAGCCGCGGAAATGGTTCTCCCGCGAGCAGTCTATTCCGAATCTCCTGCGCTCGTGCGCGCACCTGGTCGTCCTCGGCGACGTTCACGCCTTTGTCCGTATTCGTGACCTCGAACAAAATCTCGCGAAGCGTGACCTCGGACGGCGACGTGAATTCCTCGCGGTGCGACTCGTAGTACGCTCTCGCCTCTTCGTCGGTAATACTGATCTTTTCCAGGATCTCCGCGCGCTGCACTTGCTGGACGAGCATTTGTCGCTCGAGATTGCGCCGCAGATCGGCAAGTGTTAGCCCCTCCTGCTTGAGCGCCTCTTGAAACTTCGCCTCGTCCTGCAGATTATTCGACGTCCTAATGTTCTCGAGGATCTGTTCAAACTGCTGGTCGCCCAGCGCGTAGCCAGATTCGCGTCCACGCTGAACCAGGAGCAGTTCGTCGACCGCGGCCAGGATCAGGTCTGGTGTGATCTCGGCGACGGCTTTTTGCAATTCCGCGCTCGTCAGTGTGGCTGTCGCGAACTCTGGCCGAGTTCGTAGCTCCGCGACCTGACGGGCTTCGAACTCGGTCTTGGCGATGATCTCGCCGTTCACCTTGACGAGCACCTGCTCCAGGATTTCCGCACCCAGACGTGGCGCGACGGGCCACACGAGGAGAACGACCACCAAGATTCGCTTCAACATGGCAATTCCTTGATCATCAACATCTTACACGACGCTATCAGGGTCGAGAAATCACCCGCCCTCGAGTGCGTCGAGCAGCGACGAAACGCGCTCAAACAAGCCGCCGGCGACCCGGGGATTGAGTTCCCGCTCCCCGCCCACCTCGTCCTTTGTGAAGCCGGGCTTGACCTCCCCTGCCGTGGCCCGGGTTGTCCACCAGCTGCCGGACGGGTCACCCGGTCGTGCGCCGGGAGCCGCGCGGCGAGCGGATGGCCCAGGGTCGCCTCCACGGGCTTGTTCGGCCCGGAGCGGCGCCTGAAGGTCGAGCTTGAGTGAGACCGGTGGGACAAAGGTCGCGCCGGGCCATCCAGCGACAGTCCTCATTACCCGCGGCCCATCGACCCTCGCGTTCGCCCTGAACCTAAAGACGACGAGCTGTCGCTCCCGGTCGATGCTGTCGATATCCAGCCGATCCGCCTTCAGCCGGATCCTCCCGTACTCAACCAAGTTGGCCACAGATTCCGGCGGCGGCCCGTATCGATCCCGGAGTTCGTCCACGATCGACTCTAGTTCGCCGTCGGTTCGTGCAGACGCCACCTTGCGGTACACAATGAGGCGCTGGTTCACGTCCTGGACATAGGTCTCTTCAATCTTCAGATCAATTCGAAGGTTGACGGTCGCCCGCGTCTCATCCTCAATCTCTTCTCCACGAAGTTCCTTGATCGTTTCCTCGAGCAGCTTCATGTACATCTCGAAACCAACGGTCTCAATGTGACCGCTCTGCTCGCCTCCAAGAAGATTGCCTGCGCCCCGGATCTCCAAATCGAGTGCCGCCACACGAAAGCCGCTGCCAAGATCACTGAACTCCCTGATCGCGGCGAGCCGCCTGCGCGCTACTGGCGAGAGCGCGTCTTGCGGCGGGATCAGCAGGTAAGCGTACGCCGCGCGATCCGACCGGCCGACGCGGCCCCGCAGCTGGTAGAGCTGCGACAGCCCATACCGATCGGCCCGGTTGATGATCATCGTGTTGGCGTTCGGGATATCCAGGCCGTTCTCCACGATCGTGGTCGCTAGCAGTACGTCGTAGCGCCGCTCGACAAACCCAAGCATGGCCCGTTCGAGTTCGTCTTCCTTCATCTGGCCGTGGGCAACAACGATGCGCGCCTCTGGCACGAGGCGCTGAAGCAGCCGGCCCACCGAGAAGATGGACTCCACGCGGTTATGAACGAAATACACCTGCCCCGCCCGCGCAAGCTCGTTGCGGACGGCTCGTTCGATGATCGCTGCGTCGAATCTCACGACATTGGTCTGGATCGACAGCCGATCTTTCGGCGGTGTCTCGATGATGGACATGTCGCGGATGCCGACAAGCGACATATTCAGGGTTCGTGGAATGGGGGTCGCGGTCATCGTCAGCACATCGACCTGCCTGCGGAGCTGCTTGATTCGTTCCTTGTGCCCCACTCCGAATCGTTGCTCCTCGTCAACAACGAGGAGCCCGAGGTCTTTGAAGCGCACGTCTTTCGACAGCAGGCGATGGGTGCCAACGATGATGTCGACGCGGCCGGCGGCGAGGCCCTCGAGCACGCTCGCCGTTTGCTGTTTGGTGCGGAAGCGGCTGACTAGCTCGACGGTCACGGGAAACCCGGCGAACCGGTCGCGAAGCGTCTTCACGTGCTGAAACGCCAGGACGGTCGTCGGGGCGAGAAACGCAACCTGCTTCCCGTCCATGACCGCCTTGAAGGCGGCGCGCATTGCCACCTCGGTCTTGCCGTAGCCCACGTCGCCACAGAGCAGTCGATCCATGGCCGTTGGCGTTTCCATGTCGCGTTTGATGTCGGCGATCGCCGCGGCCTGGTCCGGCGTGAGTTCGTGCGGGAAGGCGCCCTCGAACTCCTCCTGCCAATGGGTATCCGGCGAGAAGCGATGTCCCGCCACGGCCTTGCGCTGCGCGTATAGCTTCAGAAGCTCCTCGGCCATGTCGCGCATGGCCTTCTTCACGCGGGTCTTGGCCTTCTCCCAGGAGGTCCCGCCAAGCCGATCGAGCGCGGGCCGCGACCCACCCGTGTACTTCTCAACGAGATCGAGCCGTTCGACCGGGACGAACAGCTTGTCGTCCCCGTGATACCGCAGTTCGAGGAACTCCTGGACGTCAGCGCCGGAGCCCGGGCGACCTCCAGTTGCAAGCTGCCGCAGCCCGGCGAACTCGCCGATCCCGTGATCGACATGAACCACCAGATCGCCCGTCTTCAAGTCGCGGAGGTCCGACAGAAAGGTTCTCGCGAGACTCCGTCGTTGCTCCGGCGCCCGTCGTTCTTCCTCGAAGACGTCGGTCTCCGCATAGATCTGCAGCGCGGCTTCCGCCAGTCGGAAGCCGCTCGATAGTGTCCCCACGGCAATCACGACCCCGGCGGAGTGCGCGTCCTCCGACCGCTCCAGCGGCACGGCGATGATGTCGTAATCGCGCAGAATCTCCGCGGTGCGCTCGGCGCGCCCCGCGCTGTCGGCGACAAACAACACCGTGTCACCACGTTCCCTGGCGTGCGTGATGTCGGTGACCCATGCCCCGATTCGGCCGTGGAATTCCATGGCTGGCTGACACGCGACGTGACGCGCCCCTTCGTCATCTCTGAGCGCCAGTGCCTCCATTCGCAGCCCGGCAGTCGCGCATGCCTCGAGATCCTCCCAGGCGACGAAGGCCTGCGCCGGTGACGGCGTCCCGACATGCCCGCGGGCGGCCGCCTCCTTGTGACTGCTCTCCAGCTGGCCTCGAACCGCAACGACCCGCTGATGCACGTCCTCGTACTCCGACACGACCAACTGCACCCCCCCTGGCGATGCAGCGAGAAAGTCGCCGATCGTCAGGAGCGTCCGGCTGTCGTCGAAACGTTCCCGGGCGGGCAGAATCTGCACCTGATCGGTGGCAGTGGTTGACCGCTGGCTGGCCGAGTCGAACCGTCGCAGTGTTTCCACCATGTCGCCGGCGAATTCGATCCGGATTGGCTCGTCGTCACCCGCTGGAAATACGTCGACGATACCGCCACGAACCGTGAAGGCCCCGTGCTCATCAACGAGATCCTCGCGAGTGAATCCGCCTTCAACGAGGAGATCGGCGAGCCGTTGGGGCTCGATCTCGGTTCCGATGCGGAGTTCTACGGATGCCGCGAGCAGCCGCTCCGGCGGGCTGACTCTCGGGAGAAGCGCCGCAGCCGAGGCGATGATCACACGCGCCGAACCCGCAGCCGCTCCGTGCAGGGCGCGCGCCCGGGCCGCCGCCACGCGGAAGTGCGGCGTCATGCCCCGGTACGGATCGACTTGCGTCGACGGTAGGGATAGCACGGCACGATCGACCGCTGCACCCGGAGCCCCTTCGAGACCGCTGTAAAAGAACTTGGCGTCGGCCGTCATTTGCTCGACGTCGGTGTCGGTGGGTACGACCACCAGGGTGACACCTCCACGGCTCCGGGCGAGGCCGACCGCGGCAAGCGCCTTCGCCGCTGGGGAGAGACCCGCAGTGATTGGCGCCGCGCCCTGCAGCGCAGCGTGTGCGATCGCGCGGCTGAGTATCGAGCGAAGCGTCAGGGACGGCATGACAGTCCCCATGCGCTAGCTACGACGTGTGTGCCGGATCAGGCGGCTGGTAGAGAAACCCTCCGAAAACGTGAGCCGCGCCACGCGTCCGCCACGGGCTTCAACGACGTCTCGTCCAACGATCTCGCCCGGGCCCCAGTCGGCGCCTTTCACGAGGACATCGGGTTCGAGACGCCTGATGATTTCAAGCGGCGTGTCTTCGTCGAACACGACCACCCCGTCCACCACACCAAGCGCGAGCAGGACTTCTGCTCGCTCGGCAGCGGAATTGATTGGTCGCTCTGGCCCCTTGCTCGCTCGGACCGACCTGTCTGAGTTCACACCGACGATCAGGGTGTCACCGAGCTGGCGCGCGTCTCTGAGATAGCGCACGTGCCCGGGGTGCAGCAGATCGAACACGCCATTGGTAAAGACCACCGTGCGGCCTTGCGTGCGCAGTTGCCGCACGAGACGGACGGCATCCCGCTCCGACAGACATCGTGGGCTGATGGTTCTCACAGGGATCAGGGTCCCGCATCCGGCGGGCCCGGGGCAAGCCCCGTCTGTGCGAGCCCGCCTGGAACCCCGTCGTGACTCCTCGAGCCCGTCACGCGCGCGTGCGCGCGCGTGACGCCACTTGGAGCCGAATCAGCGATTTCATCAGCGCGATCCGTGCGCGCTCGAAGTCCATGTCGGATTGGGGCCGCGCGACCTGGTCCTCGGCGCGCTTTTTCGCGGCTTCCGCTCGGGCGACGTCGATCTCCTGCGCCCGCTCGGCAATCTGCGCCAGCACCGTAACGCGGTCTGGAAGCACTTCGACGAAGCCGAATGCCACGGCGAGAAAGTGCTTCTCCGGTCCCACCCGGTACCACAGCTCACCCACGTGCAGCGTTGCCAGGAGCGGCGTGTGTCCCGGGAGCACACCGAAGTACCCTTCTGACCCCGGCAACTGGACTTCGTCCACCTGCTCGCTGATGAGCGCGCGATCGGGGGTGACGACTTCGAGCGTGATCGTGGTCGGGAGCGCCATGACTGGGACCTAGGCGGCCTGCAACGCTGTTGCCTTCTCGACTGCCTCCTCGATGGTTCCCACCATGTAGAACGCCTGTTCTGGGAGGTCGTCGTGTTCACCATCGACGATCTCCTTGAAGCCCTTCACCGTCTCGGCGATCGGCACATACTTGCCCTTGAACCCGGTGAACTGCTCCGCGACGAAGAACGGCTGGGACAGGAACCGCTGAATCTTGCGTGCACGTGAAACGGTCAGCTTGTCGTCTTCTGACAGCTCATCGATACCCAGAATGGCGATGATGTCCTGGAGGTCTTTGTATCGCTGAAGAACCTGTTTGACCGATCTGGCCACTCCGTAGTGCTCTTCGCCGAGCACTCTCGGGTCGAGAATGCGCGAGGTCGATGCCAGCGGGTCGACGGCGGGGTAGATACCCAATTCGGCGATCTGGCGGGAGAGATTGGTCGTGGCGTCCAGATGCGCGAAGGTCGTCGCGGGTGCCGGATCGGTGTAGTCGTCGGCTGGAACGTAGATGGCCTGCACCGATGTGATGGACCCCTTCTTCGTCGACGTAATGCGCTCCTGCAATTCGCCCATTTCGGTCAGCAGGGTCGGCTGATACCCCACCGCCGACGGCATCCGCCCGAGCAGCGCCGACACTTCCGAGCCGGCCTGTGTGAAACGGAAGATGTTATCAATGAAGAGGAGCACGTCCTGCCCCTCCGCATCGCGAAAGTACTCCGCTACGGTGAGCGCAGACAGACCCACCCGCAGTCGTGCGCCGGGCGGCTCTGTCATCTGTCCGTAGACGAGCGCCGCGCGCGACTTCGACGAATCCTTGACGTCAATCACTCCCGATTCCTGGAAATCTAGCCAGAGGTCGTTTCCCTCGCGCGTGCGTTCACCCACACCGCCGAACACGGACACGCCGCCGTGCTTGGTCGCGATGTTGTTGATGAGCTCCATGATGATGACGGTCTTACCGACACCAGCTCCCCCGAAGAGCCCGATCTTGCCACCCTGCAAGTACGGCTCGAGCAAGTCGATAACCTTGATGCCCGTCTCGAACATGCGCAGTTCGGTCGACTGATCTTCGAGCGTGGGCGCGTGCCGGTGAATCGGCCAGCGCTCCTTCGACTGAACGGGCCGGTCGGGAAAATCCACGGGCTCGCCCAGGACGTTCAGCACGCGGCCCAGCGTTTCAGGACCGACCGGCATCGAGATCTGTGCGCCGGTGTCGATCACGGTCATGCCGCGGGTCATGCCGTCGGTTGGCTTCATGGCAATCGCGCGCACGCGGTTCTCACCCAGGTGCTGCTGGACCTCGGCAACAACGTCGATCTTCTCGACCCCGACGCCGCCCTCGGACACCACTCGAACCGCGTTGTAGATTTGGGGCAGGCCTTCGGGGAATTCGATGTCGATCACGGGCCCAATAACCTGCACGACCCGCCCCGTCCTCTGTGCTGTCTGTACCATACAACCTGTTCCGCCGGTTACGATGACCGGCCTATCCTCTCCTCTGTGGCCCACCTGGCGGGACCAAGATACCGCCGGGAATCCTACGTCGCCGACGCCCCGGACACCACCTCGATAATTTCGCGCGTGATGGCAGCCTGGCGCACCTTGTTCATGTACAGCGTCAGGCTCTCAATCATGTCCGCCGAGTTGCGCGTCGCCGCGTCCATCGCTGTCATCTGCGCAGCAAAAAACGCCGCGTTCGACTCGAGCAGCGCACGGTACACCTGCACTTGCACGTGTCGGGGAAGCAGGTCCTCGAAGATCGTCTCGGGCGCAGGCTCGTACAGGTACTCGGCGCTGGTCCCCCCGGCCGGCTCGCCATCCAGCCGCGGAATGGGAAGCAGCTGCTCGATAACGACTCGCTGCGTCATCACCGACTTGAACTCGTTGTAGACGAGGCTGACGTTCGACACCGCCCCTGACGTGAACTCGTCGATGACCGCGTCGGCCAACGCCGCGGCATCGGTGAACGAGAGCTTCTGAAAAATGCCGACGGCCTCATAGCGCACATCGAATCCACGCCGACGGAAGAACTCGCGGCCTTTCCGACCGACCAGTGCGAGCGATACCTCCCGGCCCTGGCCCTCGTTGACGATGAACTGCCCGGCCGCCTTGATGATGTTGGAGTTGAAGCTACCGCACAGCCCGCGGTCCGCAGTGACGACGATCAGCAACGGGCGGCCCTGTCGGCCATCAGGCACTCGGAGCAGCGGATGGACGTCCTGCTCAACCCGTGCCGCCAGCCCGTTCAACAGCCGCAGCATCCGCTGCGCGAATGGTCGCGCAGACACGACGCGCTCCTGTGCCTTTCGCAGGCGGGAGGCGGCGATCATCTTCATCGCCTTGGTGATCTGCTGCGTCGACTTGACCGCGCGAATCCGGCGCCGAAGATCAATTAGTGAGGGCATGACGGAAGGTTAGGCCGCGACGCCAGTCGGCTTGGCCCCCCCAAACTGCTGACCAAACTCGGTCAGTGCCGCGTCGACGGCTGCTTTCGTCTCGTCGTCCAGGATCTTCTTCTCGGAGATCCTCGAAAAGACAGCCGGATGCCGCGCTTCGATGAACCGATAGAGCTCTTCTTCGTAGCGCCCCACGTGCTCAATGGCAACCGGATCGATGAATCCTTTCGTTGCCGCGTAGATGATTGTGATCTGCCTTTCGACGGCGAGCGGCTGGTACTGCGGCTGTTTCAGGATCTCGACCAGACGCCGGCCGCGGTTGAGCTGCGCCTGAGTGGACTTATCGAGATCGCTGCCAAACTGCGCGAACGCCGCTAGCTCCCGGTACTGCGCGAGGTCAAGCCGCAACGACCCGGCGACCTGACGCATCGCGCGGATCTGCGCCGACCCGCCGACGCGAGAGACGGAGTTGCCGACGTTGATGGCCGGCCGCACGCCCTGATGAAACAGGTCGCTCTCGAGAAAGATCTGCCCATCGGTAATCGAGATGACGTTGGTCGGGATGTAGGCCGACAGGTCTCCCGCTTGTGTCTCGATGATCGGCAGGGCCGTCAGCGACCCGCCGCCGAGCGCAACATTCACCTTCGCCGCGCGTTCCAACAAGCGGGAGTGCAGGTAGAACACGTCGCCGGGGTAGGCCTCACGTCCCGGTGGTCGACGCAGGAGAAGCGAGATCTCGCGATAGGCCTGAGCGTGCTTCGATAGATCGTCGTACACCACGAGGGCATGGCGCCCGCTGTCCCGGAAGTACTCGCCGATCGCACAGGCCGAGTACGGACTGATATACAGCATCGGCGCAGGATCGGACGCCGAGGCGGCGACGACGATGGTGTAGCTCATCGCGTCGTGCTCGGCGAGCGTGCGCACCACCTGGGCGACCGTCGACTGCTTCTGCCCAATGGCGTTGTAGATGCACACAACGCCCGTGCCACGCTGATTGATGATGGTGTCAACGGCAACGGCCGTCTTTCCCGTTTGGCGGTCACCGATAATCAGCTCACGCTGCCCGCGCCCGATGGGTACCATCCCGTCGATGGCCTTCAACCCGGTCTGGATCGGTTCCCTCACCGGCTGCCGGTCGACAACGCCGGGGGCCAGGCGTTCGATGGGCAGGAACTGCTTGGTGAGAATCGGACCCTTGCCGTCGATCGGCTGGCCCAGCGCGTTCACCACGCGGCCGAGCATCTCATCTCCAACCGGGACGGAAATGATGCGGGCGGTCCGCTTGACGGGATCGCCTTCCTTGATCTGCGTGTAGTCGCCGAGGAGCACCGCGCCGACGCCGTCCTCCTCCAGGTTGAGTGCTATGCCGAAGACCCCGTGAGTGAATTCGAGCATCTCGCCCGCCATCGTGCGTTCGACACCATGCACGCGCGCGATGCCATCACCGAGCGAGATGACACTGCCAACCTCGGCCACGTCCACGTGTACCGCATGACTGCCGATCTGCTCTCGAATGATCTTGGAAACTTCTTCCGCTCTGATGTCCATATCAATCCTGGAAGGCCCTGCCGAATGACACCGGCCTCACGCTCAGTTCCGTTCCGCGAGTCTCTCCCGGAGCCTGGCGAGCTGGGTCGCCACACTGCCGTCATAAACGGTGCTGCCGACCCGTGCCACCACGCCACCAATAATGGCCTGGTCCACGTTGGTCGTCATCATGACCGTGCGTCCAGTCATCGTCGCCAGGCGCTGCTGCAACTGGGCCGAGCGTTCCGGCGACAGCGGCATGGCCGTCGTGATCTCTGCCTGAACGACCTTCTGGTGTTCTCTCAGCCGCTCGCGGTACACGACGAGCAGATCCGGAAGCAGCTCCAAGCGACCGTGCGAGGCCAGGAGCACGAGGAGCTTTCCGACTGGTGACACAGGGCGAAGGCGATCGACCAGCTGTTGGACGACGCCACGCTTCGCGCCAGCCGACACGGCCGGATTCGCGAACAGGCGCTGAAGGTCCGGATGTCCCGGCAACAGATCGACGAACTGAGTCAAATCCCGTTCAGCCGTTTCGGGGTTCGACTCAGCGATCGCGACTTCAAGCAGTGCTCGCGCGTAGCGTGCTGCGGAGGCCCGCGTGCTCATGGTGTTCTCGGTCGCCTGTCGAGCTTGTACCTTGGAGTCACAAGCGTCTATTTATACCACGGCCCGGCGACGGGCCGCAGCTAACCCAACCGCTCCGAACGAGGGCCCTGGCCTTATCGCTGGGCGGTGATGAACTCGTAGATGCGGTTCAATTCCGTCTCAGAGGTGAACTCAATTTCGATCTTCCCCCCTTGACGACGTCGGACGATGCGGACTTTCGTGCCCAAGGCGAAACGAAGCCGATCTTCGGCCGAACGTGTGTGTACGTCCTTGGCCCCCGCTGGGGTCGCGACCGCGGCCCGGCCGGCGCCGGGGAGAGTCAGCAGCCGCTTCACGAGCCCTTCAGCCTCACGAACTGAGAGTCCGCGGGAAATGATCTCCCGGACGCCCTGACGCTGTGTCGCAGCATCGGGCAGAGCCAGCAGTGCCCTCGCGTGCCCGGTGGAGATCACCCCAGCCGCCAGGTCCCCTCGCACTTCCTCTGGTAGCTTGAGCAGCCGCATGAAATTGGCGACCGAGCTCCGATCTTTACCAACCGCCGCAGCGATCTGGTCTTGTGTCATCGAGAACTCATCGGACAGGCGCTGATATGCCAGCGCTTCGTCGATCGGATTCAGATTCTCGCGCTGAAGATTCTCGATGAGCGCTAGCTCGAGCGTTTGTTTGTCCCCCTCGGGCACCTCCCGAATCACAACGGGCACGCGGTGCAAACCAGCGCGTTGCGCTGCACGCCATCTCCTCTCACCCGCGATGATTTGATACGAGTCACCGGTGCGACGGACCAGGATCGGCTGGATGATGCCGTTCGACTTGACGGAGTGCACGAGCTCATCGAGCCTCGTGTCATCCATCGTGTGGCGGGGCTGCCGTACGTTCGGGGAAAGGAGATCGATGTCAACTTCCACCGTCCCCGATCGAGATGGTTCTGGAACATCCGGAATCAGCGCGCTGAGGCCTTTCCCCAGAGCTGGGCGGCGATCGACCATTAGGTTTTCTCCTTATGCGGCGTGCCGCGCGAGCACCTCTTGCGCAAGCGCAACGTACGCGGCCGCCCCTCGCGACCTCGCGTCGTACAACACGCCCGGTATCCCATGACTCGGCGCCTCACCGAGGCGCACATTGCGCGGGATGATCGTGTTGAAGACTTTTTCTTTGAAGAACTCGCGCACGTCGCGCGCGACCGACTGTCCAAGATTGGTACGGTCGTCGTACATCGTCAAAAGCACACCCTCGATCTCAAGGGTGGGATTCAACGCGCTTCGCACGCGACGCATCGTCGCCACCAGATCGGCGAGTCCTTCGAGAGCGAAGTACTCGCAGTGAAGAGGGATTAGCACTGCGTCGGCCGCGACGAGCGCATTCAGCGTCATCAATCCGAGCGATGGTGGGCAATCGATGAAGATGTGGTCGAAGCGCGTACGCAGCGGATCGACGACCCGCTTGAGACGATGTTCGCGCTGGGGCACCGAGACCATCTCAATCTCGGCACCCGTGAGATTCCGGTCGGCTGGCAGGAGCCACAGGTTCTCAACCCGCGTGGACAGGACGAATGTTTCTGGCGCGCCCTCCGTAAGCAGTGCCTCGTAGACAGTCCCTGCCTCGGTCCGCTGGGCTTTGGATCCCATGCCACTCGTGAGATTGCCTTGTGGATCCACATCCACGAGCAGAACCTTTCTGCCAACGAGGGCAAGCGAGGTCGCCAGGTTGATGGCCGTCGTGGTCTTTCCCACGCCTCCCTTCTGGTTGGCAACAGCGACTATTCGGCCCGGCTGGGGTTTGGTATTTTCTGTCATATGACAGATTGTTCGTTGGGCAAACTCATTTGAATCTAGGTCGCTTTGAGGTCCTCGTCAAGATGTTTCACGTGAAACGTCGGCTCGCGGCCAGGCGGATGTTTTCGCAGCACGACCAACCGGCTGCCTCGAGCCTCGAGGAGCGTGTGAGTAGCCCGCCACCTCAGCGGTGGTGTCAGCGTGGGCGCGCCGACGTCGGCCGTCGTCCTGAACAGGAAGATCTCGCCCATTGGCTTGACGAACGCTTGAAGACCCATCAATACCTTGGGCTCGATTCGCACGGCGCGAGACGTCAGCAGGTCATGGGCCTCGTGGAGTTCTGGTTTTGCGAGCAGCGTTTCGAATCGTGTCGTAACGACGTCGCACCGGTCCAGGGTGAGGGCTCGGAGGACTTCGCGCAGAAAGACGGACTTTCGAGTCTTGGCCTCAACCATCAGCAGGTGGAGTTCGGGAATGCTAAGGGCCAGGGGAATAGCGGGGGAGCCACCCCCGGTTCCGATGTCGATCGCTCGGCGTGTGTCGGACCTGACGTATCGGGCCGCAACGAGCGGCTCAACCAGCAGCCGGTCCAGCGCTTCCGGGCCCTCAAGGTCAAGACCAGTGAGATTAATCTTGCTATTCCACCGGGACAGAAGCCGATAGTAGACCTCCAGTTGCTCGGCCAGGTCCTCCGCCACTGTCAGTCCGGCCTTGCGAACGCGACGGGCGAGACGGTCCTGGAAGCCCCGGCTATTCACGGATGTTGGACTGACAAGGGTTGCGTCATCTTGCCCAGGAAGACGCCCAGGACAGCCACAGCAGCCGGTGTCATGCCGGGTATGCGTGCGGCATGTTCCAGTGTTTCTGGCTGGGCCTGAATGAGTCTCTGCACGACCTCGCGAGAGAGGCCTGGCACGCCAGAGAAAGGAAACCCGGCCGGTATTTTCCGCGCTCCGCCGCGTCTGGCACGGGCGATTCGCAACGCTTCCTGATCGAGATACCCCGCGTACTTGATCACGGTCTCCACGCTCGCAAGATCAAGTTCCGCAAACTCACGTGAGACGTCCAGCTTGACACAATTCGCGTTAACTAGTTGATATAATGAGACTTCTGGTCTTCGCAATAGTTGCGCTGGCGTCACGCGCTGCCCCTGGGGTCCCCGGACCAGCCCTCGCGTGAGCGTGTCCGTGTTTCGCCGATACCGCGCCCGCCGAGCCTCAAACAAGTCCCAGCGGCCATCCGAGACCAACCCGAGCGAGCGTCCTTTCGGTGTCAGTCTCAGGTCCGCGTTATCGATTCTAAGCAGCAACCGATGCTCCGCTCGTGACGTGAACATCCGGTACGGTTCAAGGCACCCTCGGGTGACGAGATCGTCCACTAAAACGCCGATGTAGGCCTCCTCACGGCCCAGCACGAAGGGCGACGCTCCCAACACCTTTCGTGCGGCGTTGACGCCGGCCACGAGTCCTTGGGCCGCCGCTTCCTCATACCCGGACGTGCCGTTGATTTGCCCGGCGAAATACAGCCCCTCCAACCGATGGGTTTCCAGCGTCAGCTTGAGCTCGGTTGGCTGGACGAAGTCGTACTCGACGGCGTACCCTGGCCGGATCATTCGGGCATCTTCGAGGCCGACAAGCGCGTGAACCAGTGCCTCCTGAACGCCTCTCGGCAGCGACATCGAGAAGCCGTTCACGTAGATTTCATCCGAGTCGAGCCCTTCGGGTTCGAGGAAGACCTGATGCCGGTCCCGCTCCGGAAACCGCATGATCTTGTCCTCGAGCGACGGACAATAGCGGGGACCCACGCCCTGAATCTGGCCGTTGTAGAGCGGGCTCGCGCCGATGTTCTCTCGAACCAGGTCCCGGACCCGGCTATTCGTGTGGAGCAGCCAACAACTGGTTTGGTTTCTCAGCGGCTTGGCTGTCTGGAACGAAAACGGTGTGGGTCGCTCGTCGCCACGTTCCTCGATGAACCTGCCTGATTCGACCTGTGCCTTGAAATCGATGCTGGCTCTGTCGAGCCTGGGCGGCGTTCCCGTCTTCAGTCGGCCAACACGGAATCCAGCGGCACGGATCGAAGTCGCAAGGTCTTCCGAAGGTGGCTCGCCAAGCCGGCCGGCAGGCGTTTGCTCACGCCCTTGGTGTATCAAGCCGTTTAGAAATGTGCCCGTCGTGACGACGACAGCCGAACAGTCGAACCGATCGCCGCCCTTCATTCCCACACCACAGACTCGGCCGTTTGTAATCAGCAGCTCACCGGCCTGGCCGAAGATCCATTCAATATTGGTTTGTTGACCAAGTCTGTCTTTGACCCATTCCTTGTACTGGCGCTTGTCCGCCTGTGCCCTTGGGGACCAGACCGCTGGGCCGCGGCTCCTATTCAGCAACTTGAACTGGATTCCGGTCGCATCAATGGCCTGTCCCATCAAGCCACCCAGCGCGTCGATCTCCCGAACCAGATGTCCTTTCGCAGTTCCACCTATGGCCGGATTGCAGGGCATCTGACCAATCGTGGTGTCGGAAAGCGTGCACAGTCCCACCCGGCATCCCAGCTGCGCCGCCGCGTGGGCCGCCTCCAGACCCGCATGGCCGGCCCCCACCACGAGTACATCAAATCTCACGGGTTACTTCCCAATGCAGAACCGTGTGAAGATCTGGTCGAGCACCTCGTCCGGTGTGCTCGTTCCGACCACTTCGGCGAGGCTCGCCCGGGCTTGATGGAGATCGGCGAGCACGAACTCCTCCGGCGCCCGGTTGACCGTCGCCGCCTCGTAGGCTCGCAGCAGGGATGCACGCGCCTCCGTCAGCAGCGAGACGTGACGCAGGTTCGAGATCGCCGCGGTGTCGCGCAGCGGTTCTGGCCCGTTCAGCTCATCGACGATCGCCTGTCGCAACTCGCCGATTCCGCTTTTCATGTGCACGGAAACACGATGCGCCTGCTCGTCGCACCACCGCTGTTCTCGGTCGGACTTACTTGCAACCACCAGCCGCCGAACCGAGGCAGTCTGGTCGAGCAGTTGCCTATCCTCGTCGCCAATCGGCTCCCCGTGATCGATCAGAACTAGAACCAGGTCTGCTGCCGCGCGCGCGCGCGCCGCTCGTTCAACGCCTTCTTGCTCGACACGGTCCACCGCCTGTCTCACGCCCGCTGTATCGACGAGCGTGATCGGCAAGCCATGCAGGTCCATCCGTTCTGTCACCAGATCCCGGGTCGTCCCTGGAACCTCTGTCACAATCGCGCGCTCCTGGCCCACGAGCGCGTTGAAGAGACTGGATTTGCCGACGTTTGTGCGCCCGGTGATCACCACTGTCGCCCCTTCCCGAATCATTCGCCCGCGCGCCGACTGTGAGAGCACGTCGTTGAGTTGTCCGATCACAGCCATCACGCGCCCTCCCACGACGTCTGGCTCGATGAAGTGGTATCCCTCGTCCGGAAAATCCAGGGACGCCTCCAACCCTGCAACCAAATCGAGCAGTTCCTGGTCGATTGCTTTCACATGGTCGCTCAGTGTGCCCTGCAGCTGATCGAAGGCCACCTGCGCCTGGAGAGGCGTCACCGCGTTTATCAGGTCGGCCACGGCCTCGGCCTGCACCAAGTCGATCCGTCCATTCAAGAACGCCCTGAATGTGAACTCGCCGGGCCTGGCGAGCCGCCCGCCCGCCTCAACCAGGCTGCCGACAATCGCGCTCAACACGACGGGACTCCCATGTGCACTGATTTCCACGACGTGCTGGCCTGTGTAGGAGCGCGGCGAAGGAAACCACGTGACGACAACCTCATCCGTCACGCGGCCGTGCCCCAGTCGCTCGGAACGCACGCGCGCCAAGGTTGCGTGGCGGGGGGTGAGTTGGCGTCGCGCAAGGATTGCGCACGCGATGCCACAGGCTTCGGGTCCGCTGACGCGCACGACACCGATGCCGCCGCGGCCAGGAGCCGTGGCAATGCCCACGATGGTGTCGTCGGATGAAAACATGCGGGCCCGCCGCAGACGTTGGCTGCCGACTCTTCCGGGGGTACCGGGCTACTGCCTGACCGAGATGATGACGGTCTTCACGAACGCATCGCCGATGCTCTCGGAGCTCACGGTCGGGTCTTCAGCAATCGCCAGGTGCACGATTCGCCGTTCGTACGGATTGAGCGGCCCCATTTCCTGAGGCGCACCGGTCGTTTTGGCCTTCTCGGCGATTAGCAGCGCCATCTGCTTGAGTTCGGCGTCCTTGTCCCGACGAAATCCGTTACAGTCGATGACAACACGGTTGTCGTCTCCCAGTTGCCGGCGGAACGCTGTCGCGACCAGGTGCTGCAGCGCCTGTAAGCCTTCACCGCCGCGGCGGATCAACACGCCTCCATCGTCGCCGTGCAGGTTGATGCGCGTGGCATCGGGGGCCTCTTCGATCGTCGCCGTCAGCGCTACACCCATCGCACTCACCAGGCGCTCAACGAACTCCGAAATGTCTTTGATCAAGCTCTCGTTCACGATGTCCCGTTCCTGCTCGTCACCCGATTGTCAGTCCTTGCGCGCGCCGGCCGAGTGACCAGACCCGGCATTCTTCATGCGCCGTTCCGCTGGTGGCCGCACGGTAGCAGCAGCCGGCGGTCCGATCAACCAGTTTGTGAAGTACTGCTGCCCAATCGCCCACAGATTGCCGACAAACCAGTAAATGACCAGGCCGCTCGGCACCCAGAGAAACATGACGCCGAACATCAGCGGCATCAGCATCATGATCTTCTGTTGCGCTGGGTCCGACGCCGTGGGCGTGATCCACTGCTGCCAGAACATCGTGGCCGCCATCAAGACGGGGGTAACGTAGTACGGATCGTGCTCAGACAGGTCTCTGATCCACAAGCCAAACTCTGCGCCGCGGAGCTCGATCGACTGTGACAGCAGCGAGTAGAAGGCGAACAGAATCGGCATCATTAGCACCATCGGGATGCATCCACTCGCCGGGTTCACGCCCCTTTCCCGATACAAGTTCATGATCTCCGTGTTCATCTTCTGCCGAGCGGGATCGCTGACCTTGAGTCCGGAGTAGTGATCCTGAATCGCCTTCAACTGCGGCTGCAGCGCCTGCATCTTCCGCATCGACACCACGCTCTTGTGACGGAGCGGTGCCACCGCAAGGTTGATCAGGATCGTGAGGATGATGATCGCCCAGCCGTAGTTGCCAACGAATCCATAGACCCACTTCAGCGCAGTCAGCAGCGGGACCGACAGCACCCTAAACATCCCGAAGTTGATCGCCCTGGTGAGTTCGGGATCGACAGGCTGCAGTGCATCAAACTGCTTCGGACCAATGAAGAACCGGACGACCCGGAGCGGCTCGGCCACGCGAATCGACTGCGCCACCAACAGTCGCTGTGTGTCGTTCGCCCCTGGCAGCGTGACGAGCTCATACCTGACCCTCGCCTCGCCCGGGTCGATCGCCGCCACGACAAAGTAGTGATCGTCGACGCCGACGAAACGGAACTTCCCTTCATGGACCGGTTGCTCAGCCAACGAGGTCCCCGTGACTCGTTCAACGTCCCCGTCGCGGTGGTAGATCGCTTCTGGTGGCTGGGTGTAGTTGCCCGTCAGGAAGCTCCCTCCGCCAGCCACCGCACCGGCGTCTCCGAGACCTGGCCCCCACGCGATCGCCGGATTCAACGATTGCGCGCCGTCGTTAACGGTCGCCGCCACGCCGAGGACATACCCCCTGGATTCGAAGGTGAGCTCTTTGCGCGCGCGCAGGCCAGCGGCGTCTTGAAACTCGAAAACGAGTGTTGCCGGCTTCGCTGTGGCGTCGACGTGGCCGCCCACGTCCCCACTCACGCGGTAGAGCGCGTTGTTCAATCGCCGCGTCACCGCCGCGTCGTCGACCACCAGCGAAAGTGGGCGTGGCTGCTCCGCAGGAACACCTGTTGGCACCAGATCAAGCGGCTCGCCCTTGCCGTCCTTGTACTCCTTCAAGCGCCAGCGCAGTACCCGGGCACCTCGATTGCTCAGCACAGCCTGCACCTGTGCGGTGTCGACGACGATTTCGCGTTCGGCCCCCTCGGTCGTCAGGGCTTCAAACTCGATCGCTGCCGGCGGCTCCACATCGGGCTGGATGGTCCCCGAGCCGACCGGTGCATCCGAAGTTATGGGCGCTTCCTGGGGTTGGGACGCTGGTGTCGAGCCGGTCGACGACGACTGCTGGGCCGGTGGCGGGAATAGGGCCTGATAGCCGTAGAGCACCACGAACGACAGGAGTATCGCTACAAAGACCCTACGTTCCATGAATGAACCTAGGCGTCCGGCACCGCGTCCACACCATGCCCCCCAAGGGGATGACACCTGGCGAGACGTCGAAGCCCCAACCACGCGCCCCGGGTGGCGCCGTGACGCTGTACGGCTTCAGTCATGTAGTCCGCACACGACGGATAAAACCGACATGATCCTGTAAATAACGGTGAAATAAGGACTTTATAGCCCTTCAGGAGAGCTAATACGACCAGGGCTGGCGCCCGGGTGAAATCAGTTTCGCGACCGCCCGTGGTTGCGGCGTCCGATTGCTGACGTGTAGTCGGCTTCAAGGCTGAGAAAGGGAGCATCGAGCATTTCCCGGCGAGGCACGACAACAACATCAACTCCCGGCCGATCTGACAATGCCACGGCGTTCTTGTGACGTCTGAATAGCTCACGCACCAGGCGCTTGGCCCGGTTTCGACTGACTGCTGAACCCAGTTTACGGGTTACAGCGACTCCCAGCCTCGGATGGGAACCCGAGTTCGATACCACGAATACGGTCATGTACCGCGCATGAACCCGCGCTCCCTGGCTGTAGGCATGGACGAACTCACGGCGACGGCGCACGCGTTCAGTGGGCGCCAGGCCGTGGGTGGTCCCCATGCTTACCGCTCGTCGGCGACGGTGAGACGCTTTCGTCCTTTGGCTCGGCGGCGAGCCAATACGATCCGGCCGTTCTTGGTCGCCATCCGAACTCGGAACCCGTGGGTCTTCTTACGGCGCCGAGTGTTGGGCTGAAATGTACGCTTTCCCTTCATGTCTTTCTACGCCGGGCCTGGATCTATTCCGTTCACTCGAAACAGCAATACTAGTCGCCGCGTGTACGCCATGTCAAAGGATCTACGTGGTTCGTCCTGTGCTACAGTCTGGCGCTCCGGATCCGTCGGAACCAGATCGGAAAGCAGGTTCGGTTCTCCCCCCAAGATTTCCACAACTGTGGAAAACAGTGTGGAAAACGGCTCTTCTTCGAGCGAGACGCGGAGAATCAGGCCTGTTTCCGATAGTTATTCCCAGGCGAAGCCCAGAGACAGCCTATTCGTCGCATGTTTTTGGAGGTTTCCTTGAATTACTTACTGAAACAGGCATGTTTTTGAGGGCGAAGGTCAATTTTCTTGTTATTTCTTGAGCCGATCCAAATGGTTGGGAGCGTCTGGGACCAGGTTCTGAGTCGGATTGAAACGAAGGTAAACCGGCACAGTTTCTACACCTGGTTTCAACCTACGTCCCTGCTCGGCGACGCGGGTGTCTCCTTGACGGTTCGCGTCCCGAATGCTCTTTTCAAGGACTGGCTGACAAAACACTACGCCGGTGTGCTTGCCGAGGCCCTGACTGAAGTGGGTCGCCCGGGCACTGATGTCGGCTTCGTGATCGCGGGTACTCCGTCCGACGTCGTAACCCCTGTCCAGGAACCATCCGCCCCTCAAGATCAAGACAACACGACGTCTGTGACCTCTGGCCGTGGCGGATTGACTCCTCGCTACACCTTCGACACCTTCATCGTGGGTTCGTCGAATCAGTTTGCTCACGCGGCCTGTCGCGCCGTCGCCGAAGCGCCCTCACGCTCGTACAATCCTCTGTTCATTTATGGTGGTGTCGGCCTCGGCAAGACCCACCTGATGCACGCCATCGGGCAGTACGTCTTGCTTCACGACGCGTCCTTGACGCTGACCTACATTTCATCAGAACGCTTCATGAACGAGATGATCAATGCGGTCCGCTACGACCGTATTCTCGATTTTCGCGAGCGTTATCGAAGCGTTGATGTGCTGCTCGTCGACGATGTTCAGTTTGTGTCCGGGAAAGAGGGAACGCAAACCGAGTTCTTCCACACGTTCAACGCCCTGTACGATGCGCAAAAACAAATCGTCCTGAGCAGCGATCGTCCGCCGCACGAGATTCCGGCTCTTGAGGAGCGCCTCCGATCGCGTTTTGAATGGGGCCTCATCGCCGACATTCAACCGCCGGATCTCGAGACGAAGGTTGCAATCCTGAAACGTCGTGCTGAAGCGGAAGCGGTACCACTCCCGGATAACGTCGCGATCTACATCGCTGGTCGAATCAAGTCGAATATTCGTGAACTAGAGGGTTCACTGACTCGGCTGATTGCCTACGCGTCCCTCACTGGTCGGGAGATTTCTCTGGATCTCGCGCAGGACGTTCTCAGAAACGTGATCGAGCAAGACGATCGGTTGGTCACGATTGACCGGATACAGAAGTTCGCTGCGGAATACTACCAGCTCAAGATCGCCGATCTGAAGTCGCGAAATAACTCTAAATCGGTGGCCATGCCCCGACAAGTCGCGATGTACCTCTGCAAGAATCTGACGCATGCCTCTCTGCCTGAAATCGGTCGCAGCTTTGGCGGCAAGCACCACTCTACGGTGATTCACTCCATCAAAAAGGTTGAAGAGTTGAGGACGAAAGACGAGAACTTCAACACGTTGATTGCCAGCTTTCTTCAGTCCTTCAGGTGACTTGTCGTCTTTTCCACAGCGTCCACAGAGTGAACACTGTGGACGGCCATCTCTTTGGTCTGACGGCCTCAGGAAAGCGATGAGCGCGACGGCCCACGCCCGAAATTCGTCCACAAGATAACTCGTTGAAAATTCAGCCCTAACGGGCGGTAGCGTCGTTTTGCACGGCCCTTCTTATCTTGTATAATTCTTTATCTCTTCTATTTTTCTTTAGTGGAGAAACGGCCACTCTCCACGCAGGCTCCGTTAACGCGGCTGCACCGCTCAACTCGAGGTCATCACACGCCTATGGAACTCGTGGTCCGGAAGAATGATCTGCTGCGAGAACTGCAACTCTTCCAAGGCATCGTCGAGCGGAAGAATACCATTCCGATTCTGGCGAACGTGCTCATCGAAGCCGACGGGGATGAGGTTCGGATGCTCGCCACCGATCTCGAAGTGGCCCTCAGAAGCCGTTGTCAGGCAACCGTGGCGAAAGGCGGATCACTAACGCTACCTGCCAAGAAACTCTACGAGATCGTGAAGGCGCTTCCCGAGACCGACGTTCGCATCGAGGAAGATAAGAACGGTGTGAAGGTTGCTGCGGACCGGTTCGACTCGAGGATACAAACACTGCCTCGCGAGGATTTTCCGACGCTGCCAGAGATCAGCGGGAAGGCGCGCGCAACCTTGCCTCGGGCGGCGCTTCGCGAGATGGTGGCGAAAACGCAATACGCCATTACCGGGGAGGATACCCGCTATTTTCTCAATGGCGCCAAGTTCATCCTCAAGCCGGACGGCCTTATTCTCGTGGCAACCGACGGGCACCGGTTGGCCTTGGTTGAAGTGCGTCACCAGACAGGGGTGGCCGAGGAAGTCGGCGTCATCCTCCCCAAGAAGACGCTTCTCGAGTTGGGTAAACTGCTCGCCGAGGGCGACGGCGACATCGAGTTTGAGAGCGGCGAGAACCATCTCTTTTTCGAGGTTGGGGGGCGCGTCCTCATCTCGCGAATGATTGACGGGCAGTTTCCCTCGTATGAGCGCGTGATTCCCAAAGGGAACGACAAGGAAATTGAATTTGACAGGGAGCGGTTGACCAATGCGGTCAAGCGTGTTGCGCTGCTGTCGAACGAGAGATCACGGGCGGTCAAGTTCGAGGTGAAGAACGGAAAAGTAGAAGTCACATCAAGCAGTTCGGAGTTTGGCGAGGCCCACGAACAACTCCCAGTTGACTACACAGGTCCTTCGGTGACCATTTCCTTCAACGCCCAATACGTGCTTGATTTCTTGAACGTCGTCGGGACAGACGTGGTGTCCTTGTCACTGAAAGACGAGGTAAGCCAGGCCGTCATGAAGCCAGTCGGCGCTGAAGGATACGACTACACCTACGTGATCATGCCCATGAGGATCTGAGCGGGGATTGCTTGAACCCAACCGAACCAAAGGAACACGTGGAAGAACCGTACGAGCACCAAGCCAACGCGATTGGCGACGTTATCGTCTCTGAACCCGCGCCGTCCCAACCGTCCCCAGACAATCGGCCAGCCGAAGACTATAGCGCAGAGAACATCAAGGTTCTCGAGGGCCTCGAAGCTGTCCGAACGCGACCAGCCATGTACATCGGGTCCACGGGTGCACCAGGGCTGCACCACCTGGTCTACGAGATCGTGGATAACTCGATCGACGAGGCCCTGGCGGGGTACTGCAACCAAATCAACGTCACGATTCACATTGACGGGTCGATCACGGTCGTCGACAACGGCCGCGGTATTCCCGTGGATCGGCACACGAGCGGCAGATCGGCCGCCGAGGTCGTGCTGACGGTGCTCCACGCGGGGGGCAAGTTCGACAAAGAGAGTTACAAGGTGTCTGGTGGGCTTCACGGCGTCGGGGTATCCGTCGTCAACGCCCTCTCCGAGCGCTTGGACCTGGAAATTTGGCGAAGCGGGCAGGTCTACCAGCAGAGTTACGAGCGAGGGACCCCAACTGGCGATCTTGTGGTCACTGGAACCACACAGCGACGAGGCACCAAAGTCACGTTCAAGCCAGACACACAGATCTTCGAAACAACCGATTACAGCTTTGACACCCTGGCGCAGCGGCTCCGAGAGTTGGCGTTTCTCAATGGCGGGATTCAGATCACGATCGAAGACGAGCGTGACGGGAAGAGCCACAAGTTTCAGTACGAGGGTGGGATCGTCTCCTTCGTTGAGCACCTGAACAAGAACAAGGCCGTCGTCAACGAGAAGCCCATCTTCATGAAGGGCGAGAAGGACGGAGTCGACGCCGAAATCGCCCTCCAGTGGAACGATGGGTACTCGGAGCTGATCTTCACCTTCGCGAACAACATCAATACCCACGAGGGCGGCACCCACCTGTCGGGATTCCGGTCGGCGCTCACGCGGACGATCAACGCCTACGCAGCCAAGAGCAGCCTAGCCAAAGATCTGAAGGACGCGAGTATTAGCGGCGACGATATTCGAGAGGGGTTAACCGGAGTCATCAGCGTCAAGATCCCTCGGCCCCAATTCGAGGGCCAGACGAAGACGAAACTCGGGAACACCGAAGTCAAGGGCATCGTGGAGGCGATTGTCAACGACCGGTTGGGCCAGTTCCTGGAAGAAAACCCCGCAATCGCGAGGCGAGTCATCGGCAAGGCGATCGATGCTGCTCGGGCCCGGGAGGCGGCGAGGAAGGCTCGTGATCTTGTGCGCCGGAAAGGGGCCCTTGATGGCAGCAGCTTGCCCGGAAAACTCGCTGACTGCCAGGAGCGCGACCCAGCTGCCAGCGAACTTTACATCGTCGAAGGAGAATCGGCAGGAGGATCGGCGAAACAGGGCCGTGATCGGCGGTTTCAGGCGATCCTGCCGATCAAGGGCAAGATCCTCAATGTCGAGAAGGCCCGCTTTGACAAGATGCTGGGCAGCGACGAGATCAAAACCATGATCGCAGCGCTCGGGTGCGGCATCGGCAGCGAAGATTTCGACGCCGACAAGGTCCGGTACCACCGAGTGATCATCATGACGGATGCCGATGTCGACGGGTCACACATCCGTACGCTGCTGCTCACGTTCTTCTACCGCCAGATGCCGCAGCTCATCGACAGGGGCTATATCTACATCGCGCAGCCCCCCCTATTTCGCGCCAAGCGAGGCCGCACGGAGACCTACATCAAGAACGAACAGGAGCTTGAAGCGTTCCTAGTGCGCCGGGCCGTGGAATCACGCGCCGTGAAGCTTGCCGACGGGAAGGAAATACAAGGGGAAGTCCTGGAACGGCAGCTCCAGCGGAGCGCTTCCTATCGAAAACTGCTGCAACAGGTAGCCCGACGTGGGCATCCAGCCGCCATCGTGTCGGCGCTGCTCGAGAGCGACGCGCGGGACAAGTCGTTCTTCGAACATCGCGAGGGTCTGGATGTCATTGCTGCGCGGATGACCACACCGAACCGCACCGTGTTGGTGAGTCGCGACGATGAGCACAACGCGTTCTCGCTCAAGATCGACGACCGGTCGCAGGGGTACTCCCGCCTATACGAGATCGGGGTGGACTTCATCACCTCAGGCGAGTACCGCACCCTAGTCGCGGCGTACCGGGAGATCGCGGGCATCCGGTTTCCGGTTGTGGTCGTCTCGGGCGAGTCGGCCCAGGAGGAGGAAGCGCCAGAGGATCAGGAGGCTAGTGGCGACGGTGCACCGGAGGGGACACGGGAGGCCGAAACCGCAGGGACGACTCCAGGTCTGCCGGCCACGGCGCGGCGCGCGCGACGCGACCCGGAGGTGACGCTCCAGACCCTGGACGAGTTCGTTGAGTTCTTCATCACGGCTGGCAAGAAGGGAGTCGCCGTCAACCGCTACAAGGGCCTGGGCGAGATGAACCCCGACACGCTCTGGACAACGACCATGGATCCCGAAAACCGAACACTTCTCCAGGTGCGTGCCGAAGATCACGCCGAAGCGGATCAAATGTTCACGACGTTGATGGGTGACCAGGTTGAGCCGAGGCGTAAGTTCATCGAGGACAATGCCCTCGACGTGCGGAACCTCGACGTCTAACGGTACGTATCACGAGAATCGGGAGCGGCGGCTGAGACGGCCACGAGACCCCGCGGCGAGCGCCAACCGCTACGCCCAGGTCACCGCCACTGGAATGCCAGGCCCAGTTCATTCATTCGAACGCGCTGCTCAATTACATGACCACACCGACTAGTTCCCACCGCATTCCAGTCAACATCGAAGACGAGATGAAGCGCTCGTACATGGATTACGCGATGAGCGTGATCATCGGACGCGCGCTGCCTGACATCCGTGACGGCCTCAAGCCCGCGCACCGTCGTGTGTTGTACGGCATGAAGAACATGGGGCTGTCGGCGACGCGCGGCTATCGTAAGTGCGCGAAAATCGTCGGCGAGGTTATGGGGAATTTCCATCCCCACGGCGACGCCTCGATCTACGACACCCTGGTCCGCATGGCGCAGGACTTCAACATGCGCTACGTGTTGACGGATGGCCAGGGGAACTTCGGTTCAATCGACGGTGACCCGCCGGCGGCCATGCGGTACACAGAGGCCCGCCTCGACGCACTCGCTGACGAGATGATGGTTGATCTCGACAAGGACACGGTCGACTTCGTCCCGAATTACGACGAGACAACCGAGGAGCCGTCGGTGCTCCCTGCGCCCTTTCCGAACCTGCTGGTCAACGGCTCGACCGGCATCGCCGTCGGCATGGCCACCAACATCCCGCCGCACAACATGAGCGAGGTGATCGAGGCGGCTGTCTGGACGATCGAAAGCAGCTTCGCGGAGACGCCTCCCACGCTGGCAGAGAAGCAACGGAAGCTCCTCGAGTTGGTGAAGGGGCCGGACTTCCCCACCGGGGCCTACATCGTGGGCAGCCACGGAATCCGTCAGGCCCTGCTGACCGGCCGAGGCTCGGTGCTGATGCGCGCCCAGGCGGCGATCGAGGATTCGAAGAAGGGCGACCGCCAGTCGATCGTCGTGAACGCGATCCCGTACCAGGTCAACAAGAAGCGGTTGATCGAGCACATCGCCGACCTCGTGAGGGAGAAGACGCTCGAGGGGATCGCCGATTTGCGTGACGAGTCGGACCGGGACGGTATGCGCATCGTCATCGATCTCAAGCGCGGCGAGGTCGGTGACGTCGTCCTCAACAACCTGTACAAGCACACGCAGCTGCAGACCAGCTTCGGGATCATCATGCTGGCGATCGTCGGCGGCCAGCCAAAGGTGCTCTCGCTCGTTGAGCTGATCGACAACTTCGTCGAGTTCAGGCGTGAGGTCGTCCGGCGACGCATCGAGTTCGAGCGCAGGAAGGCTGAGGCGCGCCGGCACATCCTCGAGGGGTTGAAGATCGCTCTCGATCGCATCGATGCGGTGATCGCGCTGATCCGCGCGGCCAGGAATCCTGGCGAGGCCCGCGAGGGGCTCATGACGCAGTTCACCCTGAGCCAGATCCAGGCGCAGGCGATCCTCGACATGCAGCTGCAGCGTCTCACCGGGCTGGAACGCCAGAAGATCCTCGACGAGCTCGCCGAGCTGTTGAAACTGATCGAGCGACTGCTCGCGATCCTCTCGAGTGACCGGCTCTTGATGCAAATCATCGTCGATGAGCTGCACCGAATTCAGGAGAAATACGGCGACGCGCGACGCACCGAGATCCTGCCGGAAGAGGGCGAGTTCCGAATCGAGGATCTGATCGCCGAGGAAGACATGGCGATCACCGTGAGCAACACCGGCTACATCAAGCGTACGGCCATCACGAGCTACCGCAGCCAACGGCGCGGTGGCAAGGGACGCATCGGCATGCGCACGCGCGAGGAGGATTTCGTCAGCCACCTCTTTGTGGCCTCTACGCACGCCTACATCATGATCTTTTCCGACCGCGGTCGTGTGTACTGGCTCAAGGTCCACGAGATCCCCGACGTCGGCCCGGACGGTCGCGGGAAGGCGATCGCCAACCTCGTGTCCATGGAAGACGGCGAGCGGATCGCATCGATGATTGCCGTCAAGGAGTTCGAGGCCGAGAAGTTCGTGGTGATGGGGACACGCCACGGCGTGGTGAAGAAGACCGAGCTCGCCTCGTTCAGCAACCCGCGGGCAGGCGGCATCATCGCCATGGGGATCGAAGAGGGCGATGGGGTGATGGCGGTGCAGGTCTCCGACGGGACGTCAGAGGTCTTCATTGGCACGCGGAACGGGATGGCGATCCGGTTCCCCGAGGGCGACGTCCGGCCAATGGGACGGACGGCCTACGGCGTGCGAGGGATTTCCCTTCGGGATGACGACGAGGTCGTCAGCATGGGCGTTCTGGCGCCGGGCGGCACGATCCTCACGGTCACCGAGCAGGGTTACGGGAAGCGTACCGAGCTGGACGAGTACAGGGTTCAGTCACGAGGCGGCCTGGGCATCATCAACATCCAGACGAGCGACCGGAACGGCAAGGTGATCGGCGTGGCTCAGGTGAGCGATGACGATGAACTGATGGTCATCACCCAGCAGGGGAAGATCCTCCGAATGGCGTCGAACGCCATCCGCTCCATCGGTCGGGCGACGCAAGGCGTTCGCCTGATCGACGTCGAGGGCGATGATCGTGTGGTCTCTGTCGCGCGCCTAGCTGAAAAGGACGACGAGTAGCTACGCGGGCTGGAGCTTCGCAAACTTCGCCCTGAGCGTCTTCTGACCGACCGAGGCGAAGCGCACGATGAGCTTCGTGTCATCGTCCAGCGGCTCGACACTGAGAATCGTGCCAAGCCCGAAGGTTGGATGGACGACCCGAAGGCCAGGCTTCATACCAGACGATGAGGATTGGTCCTCGTCCTCGTAGGCGTAGACCGTTCGGCCCTCCCGGACGCGGCTGTTCCGCGAACGAGTTTCTCGAGCTGGGAAGAACGAAGATGGCGAGGACACGAGCGTCGAGGGGGCTTGTTCGAGGAGCGCTGGCGGGATCTCGTCCACGAACCGCGATGGCTCCGTCGGTTGATAGTCGCCGAACACACGGCGGCGAGCGGCTGAGGTCAAGACCAGCCTGTGCTGGGCGCGCGTAATGCCCACGTAGCAGAGGCGACGCTCTTCCTCGAGCTCGGTTTCGTTGTCGCTCGCCCGAGAGTGAGGAAAGAGGCCCTCTTCGAGGCCGCAAATCATCACGACCGGGAACTCCAGACCCTTGGCGCTGTGGAGGGTCAGCAGGAGGACCCTGGCGGTTTTGGCCCCGGCTTCTTCGTCCACGTCCGAGAGCAGCGAGAGTTCGTCGACGAAGCTGGCGAGCGACGGGTCCGGGTTGCGGGCCTCGTGCTCGCGGGCTGCGGAGACGAGTTCCATCAGGTTTTCGATCCGGCCTTCGGCTTCTTCGCTTCGCTCCTCACGCAGATCCCGGAGATATCCGCTCCGATCGAGCACACGTTCGAGGACGCTCGACACGGGCTCTTCGGCGGCCATGGCAGTCAGGTCGCGCATGAGATCGCGGAACGCGGTCAACGACGCGAGCGATCGGGGCGTGAGGAGACGCTGGTCGACGGCCAGGAGCAACCTCGCCCAGAGCGAGTCGTTCGAGGCGGCCGAGTCGAGGCCAGGCAGCAGGGCTGGCCGGTCGCGCTCTGGCGCCAGGGGCACCGCCGCCAGCGAGTCCATCACACCCTTCCCGATGCCACGTGCCGGGACGTTGATGACGCGTCGCAGACTCACATCGTCGTGCGGGTTCAGGATGAGCCGCAGGTAGGCCAGCGCGTCTTTGACTTCTTTTCGCTCGTAGAAGCGAACACCACCGATGATGCGGTACGCCAGACCCGTCCGCCGCAACGCGTCCTCCAGCGTGCGAGACTGCGCGTTCGTCCGGTACAGGATGGCCACGGTGTTCTCGGGGTCCTCGCGAAGGGCGACTCGTGAGGTCCGCGCTACGAAGTCGGCCTCGTCGAGGTCGTCGCCAGCGCGGTAGTAGAGGATCTTCGCGCCACCGACACGGTCGGTGTAAAGGCGTTTCTCTTTGCGATGTTGGTTGCGGGCGATGACCGACGAGGCGGCTTCGAGGATGACGTGGGTCGAACGATAGTTGCGCTCGAGACGGACAATCGCAGCTTCCGGAAAATCGTGCTCGAAGTCGAGGATGTTCCGCAGGTCAGCGCCGCGCCATTTGTAAATCGACTGGTCCGGGTCACCGACGACGCAGAGATTGTGGTGAGTGGCAAGCTGCCTGATGAGGAGATACTGGGGTCGGTTGGTGTCTTGGTACTCGTCGACCATCACATGCAGGAACTTGCGGCCGTAGCGTTCGCGAACCGAGGCGGACGTGTCGAACAACTCGACCGTTCTGAGCAGCAGATCGTCGAAATCGAGGGCGTTGGCCGCCCGCAGTCCGGTTTCGTACATCGCGGCGAGCTTCGCCTGCAGCTCCTCCTGCCGATTCCAGCCGGTGCCGGCGTCGCTTTCAGCCGGCTCCATCCGATTCTTGGCGTGACTGATACGGGAGAGGACGAGCCTGGGCTGAAGGATGCCCTCGGTGCCGGCCTCACGCAGAATGTGCTTCATCAGGGTCAGCTGGTCGCTGGCGTCATAGATCACGAAGTCCCGGGACAGGCCGATGTGTGGGGCCTCGCGTCGGAGCAGGCGGGCGCACAGGGCGTGAAAGGTCGAGATCCACAAGCCTCGGCAATCGATGTTGAGGAGGGCCTCCACGCGTGCCCGCATCTCCCCGGCGGCCTTGTTGGTGAAGGTGACGGCGAGGATTCGGTCGGGGGCGCAGAGGCCTTCGCTGACCAGGTAGGCGATCCGGTGCGCGATCACCCGGGTCTTGCCCGAGCCGGCGCCGGCCAGGATGAGCACTGGGCCGTGGGTTTTGAGAACAGCCTCCCGCTGTTCAGAGTTGAGGCTGGACAACAAGTCCATGGAGTGAGTTCTGCGGCGTACGTACCAGGCAACAGTCTCCCGTCGTCTGGCGCAGGAGTCAATGCCCGCGCTATTCGACGGTGACGCTCTTGGCGAGATTCCGAGGCTGATCGACGTCGCAGCCCCGACGGACGGCGATGTAGTACGCCAGGAGCTGCAGAGGGATCGTCATCACGATGGGACTCAGGAGCGCTGTTGTGCGCGGCATGGGGATCACGACATCGCAAGACGGATCGAGCACCGCCCCCAGGCGGTGGTCGCCCGCGCTGGTGAGGGCAATCACCGAACCACCGCGGGCCTTGGCTTCCTGCACGTTGCCGAGCATCTTTTCGAAGAGCGGGTCATCCGGCGCAATCGCGACGATCGGCATCTTCTCATCGATGAGGGCGATGGGGCCGTGCTTCATCTCGCCGGCAGGATACCCCTCCGCGTGGATGTAGGAGATCTCCTTCAGCTTGAGCGCGCCTTCGAGCGCAATCGGGTAGTGGATCCCGCGCCCAATGAAGAGGAAATCGGTTCGCGTGTGGAACTGCTCGGCGACGCGCTCCATGGGTGCGGAGGCCGTCAGCGTGCGCTCAAGGACCTGTGGCAGCTGCCACAACTCGTCGATGTGTGTACGGAGTTCGGCAGGCGTGAGTGTCCCGCGCGCTTGGGCCACGTACAGAGCCAGGATGTGCAGCGCCACGATCTGAGACGTGAAGGCCTTGGTGGACGCGACACCGATCTCAGGGCCGGCATGCGTGTAGACCGTACCGTCGGCCTCGCGGGTGGCCATGCTGCCAACGACGTTGCAGATGGCGACGCTCGAGGCGCCGTGTCGCTTTGCTTCTCGAAGCGCGGCCAACGTATCTGCCGTCTCACCCGACTGCGTGATGACGATGGCTAACTCGTTCTGCGCGACGATAGGATTGCGGTAGCGGTACTCGGACCCGTAGTCGACCTCGACCGGGAGTCGTGCGAGGGACTCGAGCAGATACTTGCCGACCAGCCCGGCGTGCCAGGACGTGCCGCAGGCGATGAGCGTAATCTTCTGCAGCGCCCGGAACGTGTCTTCTGAGAGATTGACTTCGTCGAGGCAGATTCGTCCACGATCCAGGGAGACTCGGCCGAGAATCGTGTCGCGCGCGGCTGCGGGCTGCTCAAAGATTTCCTTGAGCATGAAGTGCCGGTACCCGCCTTTCTCCGCGGCAATTGGATCCCAGAGGACGCGCGTGGACGTCTTGGAAACGGCCCGGCCGGAGTAGTCGGTGAACTCCACGCCAGCGCGGGTGATGACCGCCATTTCCTCGTCGCCCAGGAATACCACGTCGCGTGTGTGGTTCAAGATCGCGGGAACGTCGGAGGCGACGAAGAACTCATCCTGCCCGAGCCCAACGATGATCGGCGGCCCGTTGCGAACTGCGACGATCTTCTCCGGGTCGTCGGCTGAGACCAGCACGAGGGCAAACAGGCCCCGCAACTGCTTCAGTGCCCGCCGGACCGCATGCTCCAAACCGTCGGTGCCCATCTCTCGTTCCACGAGGTGCGCCACGATCTCGGTGTCCGTCTCGGTCTTGAACTCGTGTCCCTCGCCCAGGAGCTCGCGTTTCAGCTCCAGGTAGTTCTCGATGATGCCGTTGTGAACGACGACAATCCGGCCAGTGCAGTCGCGGTGGGGGTGTGCATTCTCCTCGGTCGGCCGGCCGTGCGTCGCCCACCGCGTGTGGCCCACGCCGTAGACGCCGTTGACCGGGTTGTCACGGAGGACGTTTTCAAGGTTGACGAGCTTGCCCGCCGATCGCCGGAGCGCGATTCCGTCTGGGCTGACCAGGGCCACGCCCGCAGAGTCGTACCCGCGGTATTCCATGCGCCGGAGGCCATCGAGCAGCACGGGGACCACGGGCTTGGAGCCAAGGTATCCGATGATTCCGCACATAACAGGTCGTTGCGCGTGCCGTCCCGCGCGTTCGAGGTCCTCTCTAACTGGACGAAGTGTTCTTCTTGCGCCGGACCCAATCACTGACGTTGGTCTGCCGGCTCCTGGCGATGGCAAGAGCCCCAGGCGGCACGTCCTCGGTGATCGAGGACCCCGCGGCGACGTAGGCTTCTTTACCGATTCGCACCGGCGCGATGAGCTGTGTATCGCTCCCGATGAAGGCGTGATCCTCGATGACTGTCTCGTGCTTGCGCTCGCCGTCGTAGTTGCACGTGATGGTTCCGGCGCCCACGTTCACATTGGCCCCGATGGTGGCGTTGCCGAGGTAGGACAGGTGGTTGGCCTTTGAGCCCGCACCGAGCGTGGTCTGCTTCAGTTCCACGAAATTGCCGACCTTCGAGCGCTCCCCAACGACCGACTGGGGGCGCAGGTGCGCAAAGGGCCCGACCGAAGCACCCGCTGCCACGCGGGATCCCGACACAAGCGAGTAGTTCTTGATGGTGACGTTGTCGCCAATTTCGGAATCGGAAATTCGTACGTACGCCTGGATCTCGCAGGCCGCGCCGATGCGGGTATGGCCGTCGATGATCGCGCCCGGGTGGATCACGGTGTCGGGGCCGATCTCGACGTCCGGATCGATGTAGGTAGCCGCTGGATCGACGATCGTCACCCCGGCGGCCATGAGTTCTTCGTTCTTCTTCTGTCTCACGAGCGCACTCATTTCCGCCAGTTCCGTTCGGCTGTTGACGCCCCGAACTTCTTGAGGATTATCGACATGATAGGTTTCAACCGGTAGCGTGCGCCGGTTGTAGATGGCGATGAGGTCGGTCAGGTAGTACTCGCCTTGCGCATTCTGAGAAGCGATCCCCCGAAGGGCCTCGAAAAGAGGTCCCAAGTCGAACGCGTAGATGCCGCTGTTGATTTCGTCGATCTGGCGTTCGGCCGGAGAGGCGTCCCGCTCTTCCACGATCCTGGCAATCTTCCCGCCAACGCGAATGATGCGCCCGTAGCCGTAAGGCCGTTCAACCGTCGCCGTCACGACGGTTGCTGCGGCCCCGGCGCCACAATGGGTGGTAAGAAGGCCACGCAGCGTCCTGCCGGTGAGGAGCGGCACGTCTCCGGACAGAAGGACCAGAGTGCCCGTGCGGCCCACCAGGAACGGGCTGGCTTGCAGCAGGGCGTGTGCGGTGCCGAGTTGAGGCTCCTGAACGGCAAACTGCACCGGGCGTCGTTCCCCGACGTGGTCCCTGATGAGCTGGGCCCCGTGCCCAACCACGAGTGTCCGGGTGGCGGGGGACACCGATTCGGCCGCCGCCAGCACACGGTCGAGCATCGGCTTTCCGGCGACCGAATGGAGGACCTTGGGGAGCCTCGATTTCATTCGGACGCCTTGGCCGGCGGCCAGAATCACGACGTGCACGTCGCTCTGATTCATCGCGTCTTTTAGAGGGAGGGTCCCGTCAGCGCGCATTGTTTGGTCTAACTCCCAACTTCTTGGACTTCTCGACGGCTCCGTAAACAACCCTGCCGGCCACTCCGAATCTCTTCGCCGTCTCAGCGACCGCAGCCCTTCTTGACGAAGCCCCACTTTCTATCAATCGACCAAAATACTCGGCCAACGCCGTGTCCGAAGGCGGGCCTGTTGATTGGTCATATGACACAGTCTGTTCAGATGCTGGCCCAACAACGACCGTTATCTCTCCCTTAATGTTCTGTAAACGGTCCAAGACTGAGCTCAAGGTCCCCCTGATGAACTCTTGATGCAGCTTGGTGACTTCTCTGGCCACAACAATATGTCTTTCGCCCAAATATCCGGAGGCTTCCCGCAGCGTGGCCGAAATACGTAGCGGACTTTCGAAGAACGTGAAGGTGTTACTCAATCCACAAACATATGACCACCAGCAAGTTCTGTCTTTTGCCTTCCTTGGAGGAAACCCAAGAATCGTCAGCGGAATCAACGGAAATCCCGAGGCAACCGTCGCCGCGATCGGAGCGCTTGCCCCAGGTATCGGATCAACCGGGATTCCAGCCTCGATGCAGGCGTGAACCAGCTCGGTTCCCGGATCGGAAATCCCCGGCGTGCCCGCGTCGGAGACCAGGGCGATGTGTGCGCCCGACCGCAGTCGGGTAAGAAGCTGCGGAATTCGCGTGCGAACGTTGTGTTGATGGAAGCTCAGCGAGGGAGTCGAAATGGCGTGGCGAGCGAGCAGGCGAGCCGTTCGGCGCGTGTCTTCCGCGGCGATCAGGTCGGCCTCCCGGAGCACGCGCAGCGCCCGAAGCGTCACGTCCTCCAGGTTCCCGATGGGCGTGGAGACCACGAACAACGTGCCGGATATCGCTGTGGACGTATGGTTATTGTACCATTGGCGGGATGAGCGCTCCCCGAGGGGCGGCACAGCGCGCGAACAAGATCGGTGTATGCACCCATCGGAGCCGTTTCCTCACTTCGTCGACGATTACCTCGCTTATTTGCACGAGGCCCTGCCCAGTTTCGCTGGCCTGGACGGGGTTCACATCCACGACGACCTCCTCGAGGACCTGAGTCGGCCGGGGATTGACTCCCACCTGCGCGCGCTGGCCGGGTTCAGTCGCCGCCTTCGTCAGATTGAGCCGTCGCTGCTGTCCCGCGTAGAAGCCGTTGACCGTCAGATCGTGCTCGCCAACATCGAGGCACGGATGTACGAAGTCGAGACCGTGCGGACCTGGGAGCGAAATCCACAGCTCTACGCCGAGATCCTCGGCAGCAGCCTGGCAGGCCAGGCTGTATTTGGCTATGCCCCCGACTCAGACCGGGCCCGCCGTGTCGTCTCGAAGCTCCGGCAGGTGCCGCGGTTCGTGCAGGCGGCGCGCGACAACGTCAAGGAGTGTCCGGGCATCTTCGTCAAGGTTGGCCTGGAAAGCTGGCGCGGGACGCTGAAGTTCATCGAATCCGACCTGCCGCGCGCCTTCTCCAGTCTCGACGACCTGCACATCCTCGGAGATCTCGCCGACGCCTCGACCGAGGCATCGCACGCGATTCAGGGATACATCGAGTACCTCGAAAACGACCTCGCCC
>Ga0209640_10000006_pt1 | contig 100576 bp, 88 predicted proteins | sample RifCSP10_1_FD_184018 | JGI IMG/M metagenome (GOLD analysis project Ga0209640, IMG submission 184018) | Soil microbial communities from Rifle, Colorado - Rifle CSP2_sed 10_1 (SPAdes) (version 2) | ecosystem: Environmental > Terrestrial > Deep subsurface > Rock core/Sediment | place: Rifle...
GCTCGCATCGTAGTCCTCGGCGCTCTTCTGTTCACGTTCCTTTTCGGTCATTTTCTCAATTGCCCCAAAATTCGGCTCTCTCACCGCGCGGACGACTAGATCCGCATCGGCATCACGACATACTTGAAATCGGGCTTGTCCGGCACGGTGACCAGCATGCTGCTGGTCGCTTCGCCGAACGAGCAATTGACGGTTTCGCTCGAAACGTTGGCGAGGACATCGAGGAGGTAGTTCACGTTGAACCCGATATCCAGAGGGTCGCCCGCGTATTGGACCTCCAGTTCCTCCTGGGCTTCCTCCTGCTCGTTGTTGCTGCATGAAATCTTCAGGATGTTGGTCGTGAGCAGCCAGCGCACGCCGCGCACCTTGTCGTTCGAAAGTATGGCGGCGCGCTGCAGAGCCTGTTGCAACCCCGCACGCGACAGGGCTATCTGGTTCCGGTAGTTGACGGGTATGACCCGACCATAGTCGGGGAACTTGCCGTCGATCACCTTGGTCACGAGCTCGATTTTTCCGAACACGAACCGCACCTGGGATGGAAACAGGTCGATCGCTATCTCCTCGTCGCTGTCGGCAAGCAGTTTCACCAGCTCCTGCACCGCCTTGCGGGGCAGAATGACTTCCCTCTTCTCCTCCTGGCTGGAGATCGCGCCTGCTGCATAACTCAACCGGTGTCCATCGGTTGCAACTACGCGCAGCTCACTACCTTCCACCACGAGCAACAAACCATTCAGATAGTAGCGAATGTCCTGCTGCGCCATGGCGTAGTGAACCAGGTGGAAAAGCTCCCTCAACTGGCCCTGTGGCAGATTCACCCTCGTCAGCCGTGAACCTCCGTCAGCCATGACGGGAAAATCGGCTGCCGGGAGCGTTTGCAGGCTGAAGCGGCTGCTGGCGGTCTTTACCAGCATGCGATTACCCTGTATCTCCAGTGTCGCTTTCGTTTCTTCTGGCAAAGCGCGGAGAATGTCCTGCAACTTCCGCGCGGCAACAGTCACCCGCGAATCATCTGCATTGGCGCCCGCGGCGTGACAAGTCGTGGAGATCTGTATCTCCAGGTCTGTCGCCGTCAGAAGTACTTCGTCCTTCCTGCAATCCAGGAGGACATTTGAGAGTATTGGCAGCGTATGCCGTTTCTCGACGATTCCGGAAACTGCAGCCAGTGGTGCGAGGAAGGCATCGCGCTCGATCTTGAGCAGCTTCATATATCTTACTTTTCTAAGTAATAAGTATTAATAAGCACGGCTAAACCGGGGGGTAAGTGGTTAGTTCCTTGCTGATCAGGAACATCGGTGCAAAATGTCCTGTGGACCATGGTGATGAGAAGGGAGGATGGTTTGTTGATGAATCGGGACGCCTCCCGGGAAAGCGCGGTTATGCACAAACCATACATGCTGTTGATCAATTGCGCAGGACCTTGAGCAAAGAATTAATGTCCCGCGTAAGATCGCTGCTGCTCGAGCGCAGAAGCGCGATTTTCCGGCAGGCGTGCAGGACTGTGGTGTGATCGCGCCCGCCGAATGCCTCGCCGATGTCCGGAAGACTCAATTGAGTGAGTTCCTTTGCCAGCGCCATGGCGACCTGGCGCGGACGCGCCACGTTGCGGCTGCGTTTCTTGGAATACATCTCGGAGACCTTGATCTTATAAAAGTCGGCCACTGTGCGCTGGATGTTTTCTATGGAGATCTGACGGTTGTGCGTTGCCAGGAGGTCGCGCAGCGCTTCGCGGCAAACTTCAACGGAAATCTCCTGGCCAGCAAAGCGGGAGTACGCAAGCACACGCTTGAGGGCGCCTTCAAGTTCGCGCACGTTTGACTGAACGTGTTTCGCAAGGAAAAAAGCCACGGGCTCGTCCAGGCTGATGCCTTCCGCCTCGGCCTTCTTCAGGAGAATTGCCACACGCATCTCGAGTTCAGGCGGCTCCACGGATACCGTCAGTCCCCAGCCAAAGCGGGAAATCAGACGGTTTTCGATTCCCGACATCTCCCGCGGATAGGTATCGCAGGAAATCACCAGTTGTTTGCGCGCCTCGATAAGCGCGTTGAAGGCATAAAAGAATTCTTCCTGCGTACGGTTCTTCCCTCCAAAGAACTGAATGTCGTCGATCAGCAGCAGGTCCAGGGAGTGGTAGTAGCGCTTGAAGTCGTCGAACGCCTTGTGCTGGTATGCCCGTACTACATCCGACACGTACTGCTCGGCATGAATGTAGCGGATCTTGCTGTCGGGCGCGCGTGCCTTGACGGCGTTACCGATGGCGTGGATGAGATGGGTTTTCCCGAGTCCGACGCCGCCATAGATGAACAGAGGGTTGTAAGCTGTACCGGGCCGCTCTGCGACCTGGGTTGCAGCGGCTCGTGCGAGTTCGTTCGCCTTGCCGGTTACGAACGTATCGAATGTGAACGAGCTGTTGAGTCGCGAGATCTCGCGTGCGTTGGATCGCGGCGCGGGCGGCTCGGCCTGGGCGGGCGGTGCAGCGCCGGAGGAGGCGGTTTTTTCACCAAGGCGCAACTGAACTTCGACACCCTCGCCGATCTCGCCGGCCGCGAGCTCCTGAATGCGCGCGAGAAACCTGTCTCTCACCCATTGCAGGACGAAGCGATTCGGCGCGGTCAGGACAATGATGTTTCCGTCCAATTTGCAGTGCAGCGGTTGTATCCAACTGCGGAATTGCTGCTGGGGAAGTTCTTGTTCCAAGCGGGTGAGGCAATGGCGCCAGAAATTCTTCATTGCTTGGATGAAAGCGTGTTATGTTGGGGTGGCAAGGAAGCGGGGAATGAGGGGGATTTTACCGGTTTTACCCCGGCCCATCCACACGCGAAGTTTCTTACAGCAAGGGCTGCACCGATCGCGAGACTCCAATTGACACGGGCTCGGGACTAAGGGTGTAATACCACGCTTTTTCACTTGGCCAGGGACGCAGAGACCATGAAGAGGACCTATCAGCCGTCAAAGACCCGTCGCAAGCGCACCCACGGGTTTCGCGTCCGGATGAAGACGCGCGGCGGCAGAGCAGTGGTGCGGGCGCGGCGCGCGAAAGGGCGCGCCCGTCTCGCGGTCTGAGCACGACGCTCGGGCGCCCGTCTTCGTCTTCACCGGGGCGCATGGAAAAGCTGCGGCGGCGCGGCGAGTTCGAGGCAGTTCTCGCGTCACCGCTGCCGGCGCTCGTGAGTCCTTGTTTCATCGTGCGTGCACTGGCCCGGCCGGCCGGGCCAGCGCGGCTCGGTATCATCGTGAGCAGTAAAGTGCTCGGGCGTGCGGTTGACCGCAACCGTGCAAAGCGTATGGTGCGCGAGACGTTTCGAGCCGTGCATGGCGCACTGCCACCAGCGGACGTAGTGGTCCAGGTGCGAAGCGCCTGGGGGCGTACCAGGGCGCGCGCCGCGCGCGGGGGGCTTGCCGCGATGCTTGGGCAGATCATGCAGGAGCGGCAGCGGTAGTCGGGTGAAGGCATGGACTCGCAGCGATTAATCCTGTTTTTCGTGTTTTCATTCTCCGTGTTCTTGCTGTACGACGCGTGGCAGCGTGATCAACAGGGCGGAGCGCCAGCTCCGGCGACGAAGGAAACAGCGGCGAAGCCCGAACAGAAGGGCGGGTCGCCGGTGCCGGTGCCCACTCCGGACAAAGTGACGTCCGCACAGAGCGCGAAGCCGCCGGAGGGCGCCGGGCCGGCGGAGCGGGGCGAAAGCATCCGGATCGAGACGGACCTGGTGCGCGCCGAGGTCAGTACGCTCGGGGGTGACTTACTGCGGCTGGAGTTCAAGCAGCACAGGGACACGGTCGACAAGAGCAGGAGCTTCGTGCTTTTTCAAAGGCAGCCGGACCATGTCTACGTGGCGCAGTCCGGCTTCATCGGCGCGGGGCTGCCGAATCACCGTAGCGTGTATAGCACGGGTTCGCGCGAGTATCGCCTCGCCGCCGGCGCTGACACGCTGGAGGTGCGCCTCGAAGCCGCGGATAGCGCGGGGGCGGCGAAAATCTATCGTTTCCGTCGAGGCAGTTACGTGATCGACATTGAACACCAGATTCGCAATCCCGGCCCCGGCGAACTGCAATCCCATGCGTATTTCCAGATGCTGCGGGACAGCAAGCCGCCCGCGGGCGATTCCGCAATGTTGCCTACGTTCACCGGCGTGGCGGTCTACACCGACAAGGAGAAGTTCCAGAAGCTGACGTTTTCCGACATCGAAAAGGGAAAGGCGTCACACGCGAAGAACAGCGCGGACGGCTGGATAGCCGTGCTGCAACACTATTTCTTGAGTGCGTGGTTGGCAAAGCCTGGCGCGCCCCGCGAGTTTTATACGCGCTACCTGGAAGGCGGCCTGTACGCCGCAGGGGTGATCGTGCCGGTCGGCACCGTGGCGCCCGGGAGCACTGGAAGCATCGCGATAGCCCTTTACGCCGGACCCCAAGAACAGGACAAGCTGGATCGGCTCGCCCCGGGCCTGGACCTAGCCGTGGACTATGGGTGGCTGACGGTAATTGCGGTGCCCTTGTTCTGGGTGCTGGCGTGGATGTATGGATTGGTAGGGAATTGGGGTATGGCCATCATCTTGCTCACGGTCCTGATCAAGCTCGCTTTCTATCCGCTGTCGGAGGCGAGTTATCGCTCGATGGGCAAGATGCGGGTGCTCGCGCCCAAGTTGCAGCGCCTGAAGGAGCAATACGGCGATGACCGCCAGCGGTTACAGCAAGCCATGATGGGCCTGTACAAGACGGAAAAAGTCAATCCTCTCGGGGGTTGCCTGCCGATCGTCGTGCAGATACCTGTCTTCATTGCCCTTTACTGGGTTCTACTGGCGAGCGTGGAGTTGCGCCATGCGCCCTTCATGCTTTGGATCGATGACCTCTCGAGCCCCGATCCATGGTTCATCTTGCCCGTGTTGATGGGGGCGACGATGATCATTCAGACCAAACTTAACCCTGAACCGCCGGATCCGGTGCAGGCCAAGGTCATGAAGATCATGCCGGTCGCGTTCAGTATATTTTTCTTCTTCTTTCCTGCTGGCTTGGTGTTGTACTGGCTCGTGAACAACGTGCTGTCCATACTCCAGCAGTGGCACATCAACCGCGTTCTCGAGCGCGGCAACGTCAAGCACCCCGGCAAGGGGTAGCTCCGCCGGCAGATTCGCGGCGGTATACTCGCCGCCGATGGCACACTCAGAAATCATTGCCGCTATCGCGACGGCGCCCGGGCGCGCAGCGATCGGCATCGTGCGCCTTTCCGGCTCAAGCCTCCAGTGGCTCACTGAAGCCCTGATCGGACGTACGCTGCCCGGTCGGCGCGCCGTGCTGTGCGAGTTCCACGATGACAAGGACGTGGCGATCGACCGGGGAATTGCGATTTACTTCCCCACACCCCATTCCTATACCGGCGAAGACGTGCTGGAACTCCATGGGCATGGCGGGCCCGTAGTGCTGCGACTGTTGCTGCGGCGCTGCCTCGAACTCGGAGCGCGAGTCGCGCGACCGGGCGAGTTTACGCAGCGCGCGTTTCTGAATGACAGGATCGATCTCGCGCAGGCGGAGGGCGTCATCGATCTGATCGATGCCGCCACAGAGCAAGCGGCGCGCTGCGCTGTGCGGTCGCTGTCTGGAGAGTTTTCCTCGCAAATTCAATCAGTTATAGTTTACCTCATCGACCTGAGGACGCTCGTGGAGGCGAATTTGGATTTTCCTGAAGAGGACGTGGATACCGTAGCTGGCATTGATATCCAAGCGCGGCTCCGGGGCGTCTTGCAGAAAATTGAGGCTGTGCTGGAAGCTTCGCAGCAGGGTGCTTTGCTGCGCGAGGGCATGGATGTGGTGCTGGCTGGGCAACCTAACGTCGGGAAATCGAGTTTGTTGAACCGCCTGGCAGGAGAAGATCTCGCGATTGTGACCGAGGTTCCGGGAACGACACGTGACGTTATCAGGCAGGTAATCGACTTGGATGGAATTCCCGTGCGAATCTTGGATACGGCGGGCCTTCGCACGCCGACTGATGTGGTTGAAAGTCTGGGCATCGCCCGAACGTGGGAGGCGATTGCGCGCGGCGATCTGGTGGTTCTAATAATCGATGTCCGGCGCGGTGAGACAAAAGAGGACGCGACGATTCTCGAGCGTCTTCCGGCGAAACTTCCCTGCATCAAGGTTATGAATAAGGTTGACTTGGCACCGGAAACTCCACGGGTCGAACGGGTCGGCGAAACGATCACGGTCTGGGTGTCTGCAAAGACCGGCGCAGGTATAGATCTTTTGAGGGGCGTATTACTGGAGGCTGCCGGCTGGAAGGGTACTTACGAAGGGCTGTATCTCGCGCGGGAACGTCACCTGGATGCACTAGGTAGGGCCCAGGCGCACGTGCGGGAGGCTGAAAGGCACCCGGAGCAGCTCGAGTTCGTAGCGGAGGAGCTGCGGCTCGCGCAACTCAGTCTCTCCAGCATTACAGGCGAATTTTCCGTGGACGATTTACTGGCAAACATTTTTTCCCGATTTTGCATCGGTAAATAGCCTTTACGGTTCCACGTGAAACATCGCGACCGTGCTGTGGATTCGCCAACATGGTTACTTCATGGGGATCGTGAAATACGGTATCATTCCACTGGTGACGCGAGATCTAATACATGTCTCAATTTACTGAAAAATATGACCTAATTGTGGTTGGCGGCGGCCACGCGGGGACCGAGGCAGCACTTGCCGCAGCCCGCACGGGGTGCCGCACCCTGTTGCTGACACACAATATCGAAACCTTGGGTCAAATGTCCTGCAATCCGTCCATAGGCGGAATCGGAAAAGGGCACCTGGTCAAGGAGATAGATGCACTTGGTGGAGTCATGGCGCGCGCAGCCGACGAAGCCGGCATCCAGTTCCGCATCCTCAATTCACGAAAGGGGCCAGCCGTTCGCGCCACACGCGCGCAAGCGGATCGCACCCTCTACAGGGGGGCAATTCGGGCACGCCTGGAGAATCAGGCGAATCTGCAGATTTTTCAGCAGGCGGTCGATGACATTACGATTGAGAACGACCACGTCACGGGTGTGAGGACCGAGATCGGCTTGCGATTCGATGCACGCGCGGTGGTCCTGACCGCCGGGACTTTCCTGGCGGGTTTGGTGCATGTGGGACTGCGGCGCTACGAGGCGGGCCGCGCCGGCGATCCGTCGTCCGCAAGCCTCGCTCGCCGCCTGCGCGAGTTGAACTTGCCGGTGGGGCGACTGAAGACCGGAACGCCACCGAGGATCGATGGCCGGAGCATCGATTTCTCGTGCCTGACAGCGCAGCCAGGCGATGTCCCGGCGCCGGTATTTTCTTTCCTGGGCGCGCGCGATCAGCATCCGGCGCAGGTTCCATGCTGGATCACGCACACGAACACGCATACGCACGAGATCATCAGAGGCGCGCTCGATCGATCACCCATGTTCACCGGCGTGATCGAAGGAATCGGGCCGCGCTATTGCCCGTCGGTGGAGGACAAGGTACATCGTTTTTCCGACAAGTCCTCGCATCAGGTGTTCCTCGAACCGGAAGGACTGACGGTGAACGAGTTCTATCCCAATGGCATATCGACCAGCCTGCCGTTTGACGTGCAGATCAGGCTTGTGCGCTCGATCACGGGGCTCGAGCGCGCGCATATCACGCGGCCGGGCTATGCCATCGAGTACGACTACTTCGATCCGCGGGGGCTCAAGAGCTCACTCGAATCAAAGGCGATCGCGGGACTGTATTTCGCCGGGCAGATCAACGGCACGACCGGATACGAAGAGGCCGCTGCCCAGGGATTGCTGGCGGGCATCAATGCCGCGCGCGCGGTGCAGGACCGCACGCCCTGGTGCCCGAGGCGCGACCAGGCCTATTTGGGGGTGCTCGTCGATGATCTCATTACGCGCGGGGTGTCAGAGCCTTATCGCATGTTCACCAGCCGCGCGGAGTATCGATTGAGCCTGCGTGAGGACAATGCAGACCTCAGGCTCACTGAAATCGGCCGTTCGCTCGGAGTGGTCGATGATCATCGGTGGGAAGCGTTTTCGCGCAAACGCGATGCGCTGGCGCGGGAGCAGGAGCGGCTCAGGTCGACGTGGGTGAATCCGCGCCTGCTGCCTGAAGCCGATGCGGTGAGAGTGCTGGGACAGGGCATCGAGCGCGATTACACGCTCGCGGATCTGCTGCGCCGACCGGGAGTGTCCTACGGTGCGCTGACGAGCCTACCGGGGGCGGGCCCCGGGGTAGAGGATGCGCAGATTGCCGAGCAGGTCGAAATCCAGGCGAAGTATCACGGATACATCAGCCGCCAACAGGAGGAAGTTGAGAGACGCGAGGCTCACGAACACGTGCCATTGCCCGCGGATATCGACTATCGCGAGGTCGGCGGACTGTCGGTCGAGGTTCAGCAAAAGTTGAATCGCGTCCGGCCCGAGACGATCGGCCAGGCCGCGCGGATCTCGGGTGTCACACCGGCCGCGATATCCGTGCTGCTGGTTCACGCCAAACGCGGCTTTGCCGGAGCGCGAGCCAGGATGGCATGAGCCTTGCAGCGGACCTCGCCGAGGGAATTGCCGCGCTCGGCTTGAGCCTTCCAGGTGAAGCGCAGGAGAAACTCCTGGACTATCTGGCGCTGCTCGAAAAATGGAATGCCACCTACAATCTCACGGCAATACGCGAGCGCCGGGACATGCTCACGCACCACCTGTTGGACGCGTTGGCGGTGATTCCCCATGTGCGCGGCGCCTCCTGGCTCGATGTCGGCAGCGGCGCGGGCTTGCCGGGAATCCCGCTCGCGCTCGCATGCGCGGACGCCGCCGTGACGCTGGTCGAGAGCAGTCACAAGAAAGCGGCGTTTCTGCGGCAGGCGGTCCTGGAACTCGGACTGCGTAACGTGAACGTCGTGTGCATCCGCGTCGAACAGTGGCAGGCGGGCCAGCGGTTTGACGTGGTCATCTCGCGCGCACTCTCCGACCTGCCGCGGTTCTTGGCGCTGGGCGGGCCGTTGTGCGACGTCAACGGCGTACTCGCGGCGATGAAGGGCGCGTATCCTCGCGCGGAACTCGCGCGGCTGCCTGCACGCTACCGGCTTCAAGGCGTGGTGCCGCTCGCCGTTCCTGGCCTGGGTGCCGAACGCCACTTGGTGCTGATCCAGCCAGTGTGAGCCGAACATGACGAGGGTCGTCGCAATCACAAATCAGAAAGGTGGCGTGGGCAAGACGACCACCGGTGTCAATCTTGCTGCAAGCCTCGCTGCGGCCCAACGCAGGGTGTTGTTGGTCGACCTGGATCCTCAGGGCAACGCCACGATGGGAAGTGGCGTCGAGAAAAGCGCGCTTACCGCCACGGTGTACCAGGTACTTTTGGGCGCGCGCACCATGATCGAAGTCCGGCTGCGCTCCGAGAGCGGCGAGTACGATGTCGTGCCGGCCAACCGCAACCTTGCGGGCGCCGAAGTTGAACTGGTCGACCTTGAGCACCGCGAGACGCGCCTCAAGGATGCGCTGGCCACGGTGCAGGAAGACTACGAATATGTACTCATCGATTGTCCCCCGGCGCTGAACCTGCTCACGGTGAACGGCCTCGTCGCGGCCCACGCGGTACTGATTCCGATGCAGTGCGAGTACTACGCGCTCGAGGGGCTCTCCGATCTGGTGGCGACGATCCGCAAGGTACGCGCACACCTCAACCCGGGGTTGCAGATCGAGGGCCTGCTGCGCACCATGTACGACCCACGGAACATTCTTTCACAGCAGGTATCGGCCCAGCTCCTGGAACATTTTGGCGAGCGGGTTTATCGCACTGTCATCCCGCGCAACGTGCGTCTCGCCGAGGCACCCAGTCACGGTTTGCCGGCGCTGAAGTTCGACCGCGGTTCCAAGGGCGCGCAGGCCTATCTGGCGCTCGCGGGCGAGATGCTTAATCGCGATGCGCCGCCGGGGAGGCCGTAGACTGTCATGGTGAAAGCGAAAGGGCTGGGACGTGGACTCGATGCTCTGCTGGGAGATGACCCGCGACCGGGGTCCGAAGACGGGCTGAGTCACCTCTCCATCGATGAATTGCAGCCCGGCAAGTACCAGCCGCGCGTGCGGCCGGGCGGAGAGGGCCTGGCAGAGCTTGCCGAGTCGATCAAGTCCCAGGGTGTCATGCAACCGATCCTGGTGCGCCCGGCCCCTGGCGGGCGCTATGAAATCATCGCTGGCGAACGGCGCTGGCGGGCAGCACGCATGGCGGGTCTCACCGCAGTTCCGGCGCTGGTACGGGATATTCCCGACCGGCAGGCGCTGGCCGCCGCGCTGGTTGAAAACATCCAGCGCGAGGACCTCAACCCGCTCGAGGAGGCGGGCGGCATTCAGCGGCTCGTGCAGGAATTTTCGATGACACACCAAAGCATCGCCGAAGTCCTCGGACGCTCGCGCGCCGCAGTGACAAATATCCTGCGGCTGCTCGAGCTCGCACCCCCTGTGCGCGAGCTGCTCGCGGCAGGCAAGCTCGACATGGGGCACGCGCGCGCGCTGCTTGCATTGCCGCCGCTGCAGCAGGTGGAGCTCGCGCGGGAGGCCGCCGCCAGACAGTGGTCGGTGCGCGATGTCGAACGGCGCGTGGGGAACGCGACAAGACGCGCGGGGAGCGCTTCTGCACCGCGCCGCGTCGATCGCGACGTAGCGCGACTCGAAGACGATCTTGCAAGCAGTCTCGGCACGAGAGTCCGCATCAAGACGCGGGGCAAGTCCGGTCACGGTACGCTGGTCATCCACTACGAGAGCCTGGATCAGTTGCAGGACTTCATCGAGAGGATAGCGCGCCGCGTCTAGGTCGCGACCGGGTGCGCCACACCGCGGCACGTTCGCGATTTGCAGGGCCGAGTGCGGGGCAGAGTTTTGACGGAGAGCGCGCGCGCAGCGTATAATCCGCAGGTTTTTTCCGCGGATGACTCGCGTGGCGCACCCCGGCGGCGTCGGTCCGATTCAGGCCGCGCTATGGCGCATGGTGTACGCTACGGCTGCAGCGGCGTTGATTGCGTGGGTGTGGCAAGGCCACCACGGCGCCATATCCGCGTTGCTCGGTGGGATCATCAATATCGTGGCCGGTGCGGTATTCGCCTGGGTCGCTGCGCGGAGTCATGGCAGAACAGCAGGGGAGATTCTACGCACCGCCATCCGGGCCGAGGTCAGCAAGGTCGCGCTGGTCGTCTGCCTGTTGTGGCTGGTGCTCGCGCATTACCGACAGGTGGTTCCGGGCGTATTCATCGGCACCTTTATCCTGACGGTCGTGATTTTCAGCATGGCGATAGCGGTACGCGGAAAATAGCCACAAGAAAATGTTTATGGCTGCTGCCGAACTGACACCCAGCTCCTACATCGGGCACCATCTGACCAACCGCACCATCGCGCTCGGCGAGGATCCGTTCTGGACGCTCAACTTGGATACCGTCGCAACGGCCGCGGCGCTTGGTGTCATCGGCTTCGGCTTCCTATGGTGGGTCGTTCGCGGCGCGACCCCGGGTGTACCGGGCAAACGCCAGGCCTTTGTGGAACTTCTCGTCGTTTTTGTCGACGACCAGGTGAAGGGTATCTTCCACGGCAACCGCGCCTTCGTCACACCGCTCGCCCTGACCGTGGGTGTCTGGGTGCTTCTGATGAATGCGATGGATTTCATTCCGGTCGATCTCGCGGCGTGGTTTACCACCCACATCCTGCGGCAGCATGAGTGGAAGCCGGTACCCACCTCGGACGTGAACACTACGTTTGCGCTGGCGCTGTCGGTGTGGGGACTGATGATCTTCTACAATCTCAAGATCAAGGGCATCGGTGGCTGGTCGCACGAGCTGTTCTGCACGCCGTTCGGCAGCAACGTGCTGCTGTGGCCGTTCAATCTCCTGTTCAATCTCGTCGAATATATCTCCAAGCCGCTGTCGCACTCGCTGCGGCTATATGGGAACATGTATGCTGGCGAGATTATTTTCCTGCTGCTCTGGATGTGGGCCGCAACGGGCTGGATTGGTTCCCTGTTTGCCATCCCCCTAGGGCTTGCCTGGGCAATATTCCATATCCTGATCGTGGGCCTGCAGGCATACATCTTCATGATGCTCACCATCGTTTATGTCGCGATGGCGCACGAACAGCATTGACCTCGTGTCCTACGACTGAAACTAAATAAAGGAGAACGCAATGGACAAACTGCAACTGATCGCGATGGTGCAGGCCTATACCGGCATCGGAATCGGCCTGATGATCGGGCTTGGAGCCGCCGGGGCCTGCATCGGCGTGGGCATCATGTGCAGCCGGTTCTTGGAGGGCGCCGCGCGCCAGCCGGAATTGATGCCCCAACTGCAGGCAAAGGTGTTCTTGTTGCTTGGGCTGATCGATGCCTCGTTCATTATTGGCGTGGGGCTCGCATTGTGGTTTGCAACCGGCAATCCATTGCTGGGCAGCCTCAGATAGTTTCCCTGGGGGGAAAATCATGAGCCTGACGGTTACGATGATTGCCCAGGCGATCATGTTCTTCGTGTTCATTTTTCTCTGCGCGAAGTTCATCTGGCCGTGGCTCATGAAACAGATTGAGGCGCGGCAGAAGACGATCGCCGATGGCTTGGCCGCGGCAGAACGCGGCCGGCAGGATCTGGAGCAGGCCTCGAAGCAGACGGCCCAGATGCTGGCTCAGACCCGGCAGCAGGCGCAGGAAATCATCGGCCAAGCGGACCGGCGCGCCGCGCAGTTGCTCGAAGAGGCCAAGGTCATGGCGCGGACCGAGGGTGAGCGTCTGGTCGCCGGCGCCAAAGCGGAGATCCAGCAGGAGGTCTCACGCGCCAAGGAGGCGCTGCGCACGCAGGTCGCAGCACTCGCGGTGGCAGGCGCAGAGCAGATCCTCAAGCGCGAGGTGGACGCCAAGGCACACGCCGAAATGCTCCGCGGCGTGCAGAGCCAGCTGTAGGCGGCGCGCACGCCGGACGATCAGGAATCATGGCCGAACTCGCAACTGTCGCCCGCCCCTACGCGGAAGCCGCGTTCAAGCTGGCCCGGGAGAGGTCGGCGCTCGCTGCGTGGTCGGACGCGCTGGGCCTGCTCGAAGTCATGGTGCAGGAGCCGCTGATGCGGGCATGCATCAGCGACCCCAAGGTGAGCCCGCAGGCGCTGGAAAGCCTGGTGCTCGGGGTCGCCGGCGACAGGCTGGACGGCTCGGCGCGCAATTTTGTTCAGGTGCTGATCGAAAGCGGACGCTTTGAACTGCTGGCCGAGATTCGCGCCCAGTACGAAGCGCTGCGCCGGGATTACGAGGGGGTGCTGGAGGCACGCATTGTATCGGCATTGCCGCTGGCGGATGAGCAGGTGAACGATCTGGTCGCCCGGCTGGAAGCGCGGCACCAGCGCAAGGTGCGCGCCCGGATCGAAATCGATCCGCAGTTGATCGGCGGCGTCAGGATTATCGTAGGCGACAAGGTCATTGATGGGACGGTGCGTGGCAGACTCGATGCGATGGCCGCCGCCCTGTCCCGCTAGGAGTCAGCAATGCAACTCAATCCTTCCGAAATCAGCGAACTGATCAAGAGCCGCATCGAGGGGCTGAGCGCCACCACCGAGGCGCGCACCCAGGGTACGGTCATTTCCGTGACCGACGGCATCTGCCGCATCCACGGGCTCGCTGACGTGATGCAGGGCGAGATGCTGGAGTTCCCGAAGAACACGTTCGGCTTGGCGCTGAATCTCGAGCGCGACTCGGTGGGATCGGTGGTACTGGGTGCATACGAGCACATCACCGAAGGCGACACGGTCAAGACCACGGGCCGCATCCTCGAGGTGCCGGTGGGGCCGGAACTTCTCGGCCGCGTGGTGGACTCGCTCGGCCAGCCGATCGACGGCAAGGGCCCCATCAATGCCCGCATGTCCGACGTGATCGAGAAGGTCGCGCCCGGCGTCATCTGGCGCAAGTCGGTATCGCAGCCGGTGCAGACCGGCCTCAAGGCGATCGACGCGATGGTGCCGATCGGCCGCGGGCAGCGCGAGTTGATCATCGGCGATCGCCAGACCGGCAAGACTGCAGTTGCGGTCGACACCATCATCAACCAGAAAGGCAAGGACCTGTTCTGCGTCTACGTCGCGGTGGGCCAGAAGGCCTCGACCATCGTCAACGTGGTGAGAAAGCTGGAAGAGCACGGCGCGATGGCGTACACCATCGTGGTCGCCGCGTCGGCCTCAGAATCGGCGGCGATGCAATATATCGCCCCCTATTCGGGCTGCACCATGGGCGAGTACTTCCGCGACCGCGGCCAGGACGCTCTCATCATTTATGACGACCTGACCAAGCAGGCGTGGGCGTACCGCCAGGTGTCGCTGCTGCTGCGCCGGCCGCCAGGGCGCGAAGCCTATCCGGGCGACGTGTTCTATCTCCATAGCCGGCTGCTCGAGCGCGCGGCCCGCGTCAACGAAGAGTATGTCGAGCGCTTCACCAAGGGCGCAGTGACGGGGAAAACCGGATCGCTCACGGCGCTGCCGATCATCGAGACCCAGGCGGGTGATGTGACCGCTTTCGTGCCGACCAACGTGATCTCGATCACCGATGGTCAGATCTTCCTTGAAACCGACCTCTTCAACGCGGGGATCCGGCCCGCCATCAACGCCGGCATCTCGGTGTCGCGGGTGGGCGGTGCGGCTCAGACCAAGATTATGAAGCGCCGCGACACCGGCGGCGGGGTACGTCTCGCCTTGGCGCAGTACCGCGAACTTGCCGCCTTTGCACAGTTCGCCAGCGACCTTGACGATGCCACCCGCAAGCAGCTCGAACGGGGCCGGATGGTGACGGAACTGATGAAGCAGGCGCAGTATCAGCCGCTGCAGGTATGGGAGATGGCGCTGACGCTGTTCGCGGTGAACAACGCCTACTTCGACGACATCGACGTCAAGAAGGCGCTTGGCGCCGAGCGTTCGATGCGTGATTACGTCAAGGGCAAGTACGGAGATCTTGCCAACAAGATGGAGGCAAACAAGGATCTCGCTGCCGAGGATGAGCAGGCGTTGCACGGTGCAATCAAGGACTGGAAGCAGAACGGGGCGCTGTGAGAACCGGCGACACCCGCGCCATCGAGCGATTTGCAGGCTGACATAATCCCATGCCAGGAACCAAGGAAATCCGCCTCAAGATCCGGAGCGTGCAGAATACCCGGAAGATCACCAAGGCGATGGAGATGGTCGCGGCCTCGAAAATGCGCCGGGCGCAGGAACGCATGCGCGCGATCCGGCCCTACAGCGAGAAGATCCACGCGATCGCAGCGCACATCAGCCACGCCAATCCCGAGTACCGGCACCCGTTCCTGGTCGAACGCGACACCGTCAAGCGCGTGGGCGTGATCGTGGTGACCACGGACAAGGGACTGTGCGGGGCGCTTAACACGAACCTGCTGCGCCTGACGCTGCAGCAGTACAAGGACTGGCAGACGCAGGGTGAGGAGATCGACGTCTGCTGTATCGGCAACAAGGGGCTGGGCTTCATGCAGCGACTCGGCGCGAGCATCGTCTCCTCGGCAGTCCAGCTGGGCGACCGCCCGCAAATGGACCGCTTGATCGGCGCGGTGAAAATCATGCTGGACGGCTATATGCAGGACCGCTTCGACCGGGTCATGATCGCGTCGAGCCGCTTCCTCAATACCATGAAGCAGGAGCCGACCATCAGTCAGCTGCTGCCGCTCGCCGGTCCCGAGGGGCTGGGCGTGCCGCAGGGGGTTTGGGACTACATTTACGAGCCGGATGCCAAATCGGTGCTCGACCAGGTATTGACGCGCTATGTCGAGACCATCATTTATCATGCAGTCGCCGAGAGCATGGCCTCTGAACAATCGGCGCGGATGGTGGCGATGAAAGCGGCCTCCGACAACGCCGCCACTCTCATCGACGAGCTTACGCTCGTTTACAACAAGAACCGCCAGGCCGCGATCACCAAAGAACTCTCTGAAATCGTCGGCGGCGCGGCCGCCGTCTAGAACCTATCTCAATAATGGGCACGTGTGCGACGGAGGCGATGTGGGATGCAGTTCTAGGAGGGCGAGTGCAGCAATATCGCGAATATTGCAAGGGAGGCCGACGACGAAATGCGCCCAGATCGCCCCGTCCCTTCGGGTTGTGGCCAGAACGCGCGCCTGCGTTGTCGCGTGGCTTGCCCATATTCGCGATATGGGCTGCGCCCCGCTCCTAGCATTCATCGCGTTCTGGCCACAACGCATCACGCGTCCATTATTGAGATAGGTTCTAATCACCAGGAACCAAGACCATGGATCAAGAACAAGGCACCATCGTCCAGACCATCGGCGCGGTGATCGACATCCAGTTCGTGCGCGACGCGATGCCAAGGGTGTACGACGCCCTCGTGCTCGAGGAATCGGGCGAGGCGGGCCTCGCGGAGAAAGGGCTCACCTTCGAAGTGGAGCAGCAGCTTGGCGATGGCGTGGTGCGCTGCATCGCCCTCGGCTCCTCCGACGGCTTGCGCCGCGGCATGAAGGTACGTAGTACCGGCGGGCCGATCTCGGTGCCCGTGGGCCAGGGTACGCTCGGGCGCATCATGGATGTGCTCGGCCGTCCGATCGACGAAGCCGGTCCCATCCTGTCGGACACGCGCCGCTCGATACACCAGGCGGCACCGAAGTTCGACGAGTTGAGTCCCTCGGTCGAGCTGCTAGAGACCGGCATCAAGGTGATCGACCTCATCTGCCCGTTTGCCAAGGGCGGCAAGATCGGTCTGTTCGGCGGCGCCGGCGTCGGCAAGACCGTCAACATGCTCGAACTGATCAACAATATCGCGACCCAGCATTCGGGCCTGTCGGTATTCGCGGGCGTCGGCGAGCGCACGCGCGAGGGCAACGACTTCTACCACGAGATGGCGGAAGCGCAAGTCATCAAGCTCGACAACCTGACCGAATCGAAGGTGGCAATGGTGTTCGGCCAGATGAACGAGCCGCCCGGCAACCGCTTGCGCGTCGCGCTCACCGGCCTGACCATGGCGGAGCACTTTCGAGACGAAGGCCGCGATATCCTGTTCTTCGTCGACAACATCTACCGCTTCACGCTCGCGGGCACCGAGGTGTCGGCGTTGCTGGGGCGCATGCCGTCGGCGGTGGGCTACCAGCCGACGCTCGCCGAGGAGATGGGGCGGCTGCAGGAGCGTATCACTTCCACCAAAGTCGGCTCGATTACCTCGATTCAGGCGGTGTATGTACCTGCGGATGACCTCACCGATCCGTCACCCGCAACCACGTTCGGCCACCTGGATGCCACGGTGGTGCTCTCGCGCGATATCGCTTCGCTCGGCATTTACCCGGCGGTGGATCCGCTCGACTCCACTTCGCGTCAGGTGGACCCGAATACCATCGGTGAAGAACACTACAACACCACGCGCGCGGTCCAGGCGACGCTGCAACGCTACAAGGAATTGCGCGACATCATCGCGATCCTGGGCATGGACGAGCTTTCTCCCGAAGACAAGCTCGCGGTCGCGCGCGCCCGGAAGATCCAGCGTTTTCTGTCTCAGCCATTTACGGTGGCGCAGAACTTCACCGGCACGCCCGGCAAGTACGTCACGCTCAAGGACACGATCAAGGGCTTCAAGATGATCGTCAACGGCGAGTGCGACGCGCTTCCGGAACAGGCGTTCTACATGGTCGGCCCGATCGAGGAGGCCTTCGAGAAAGCGAAGACGCTGCAGTAATCATGGCGACCACCATGCGGGTTGACGTTGTCAGCGCCGAAGAGTCGATCTACTCCGGCGAGGCGCAGTTCGTGGTGCTGCCGGGCGAGGCCGGCGAACTCGGCATCTATCCGCGCCACACGCCGCTCATCACACGGATCAAGCCGGGAGCGGTGCGGATTCTTCCGGCGGGAGGCGGTGACGAAGAATTGATTTTTGTCGCGGGCGGCATACTCGAGGTGCAGCCGGGGGTGATTACCGTGCTGGCTGACACCGCAATCCGCGGCCACGACCTCGATGAGGCGAAGGCGAACGAAGCACTGCGCGCCGCCCAGGAGGCCATGGCGAAGTCGCAGGACAAGCAGGAAATCGCCACCCTTCAGGCCGAGTTCGCGATGATGGCTGCCCAGCTTGCGGCGATTCGCAAGCTGCGCAAGAAATAGCGGTAAGTCCCGACGTCGTCCGACGCGGGCTTACCACCGTGAGTTGGAACGGACGCATACGCCGCTCAACTCCCGGGAAAAAGCAGGAGGCGGCGCCGGCGCTGCCTTTATTCATTCATGGACACTTACGATCTCCTCGTGGTCGGCGGTGGCATCAACGGCGTGGGCATCGCGCGCGATGCGGCCGGGCGTGGCCTGAGCGTTCTGCTGTGCGAAAGCCACGATCTGGGTTCGGCGACGAGTTCGGCGAGCAGCAAGCTCATCCACGGGGGGTTGCGCTATCTCGAGCACTACGAGTTTCGTCTTGTCGCGGAGGCGTTGGCGGAGCGCGAGGTCCTGCTGCATTGCGCGCCGCATCTTGTACGCCCGATGCGCTTCGTGATGCCCCACGTGCCTCAGTTGCGGCCCGCGTGGATGATCCGCGCCGGACTGTTTCTTTACGACTACCTTGCCCGCCGCCAGACGTTGCCGGGATCACATCGCGTGGATCTGCGCAAATCACCATATGGTGCGGGCCTCAAACCCGGTCTCGAGCTGGGCTTCGTCTATTCGGATTGCTGGGTCGATGATGCGCGCCTGGTAATCTGCAACGCGCGCGCGGCCGCCGACTTGGGTGCGCGGATAGCGACGCATACGACGTGCACGGCGGCCGTGCGAACCGACGGGCGGTGGCGCGCCCGCTTGCGGGACGCGGCCGGGTGCGAGTCGGACGTGGTGGCGAAAGCGATCGCGAACGTCAGCGGTCCGTGGGCGCGGAAGTTTCTCGTCGATACCGTCCACCAGCCGGCCACCTTCAATCTCAAGCTGGTGCAAGGCAGTCACATCGTCGTGCCTCGGCTCTACGACGGCGAGCATGCATTCATTCTGCAGAACGACGACCGCCGGGTGGTGTTCGTTTACCCGTACGAGCGCCACTACACCCTGATTGGCACCACGGAGATCGAGTTTTCAGGAAAGCCGGGGCCATGTGAGGCGACCGAGCAGGAGGTGGCGTACCTGTGTCGTGCCGCCAACCGTTATTTTTCGCGTGAACTGCACGCGCGCGACGTGGTTTGGCGCTACTGTGGCATACGTCCCCTGTTCGACGACGGATCGAGCAATCCATCCGCGATCACGCGCGATTACGTATTGCGCGTCGATGGGACGGGAGGTGAGGCGCCGGTGCTATCGGTGTTTGGCGGCAAAATTACGACCTATCGGCGGCTTGCCGAGCGCGCTCTTGAAGCCCTTGCGCCGTGGTTTCCGGGGGCGCGGGGCCCGTGGACAGCAAGCGCGCCGCTGCCGGGCGGCGAGGCCGTTGCGGGCGGACCCGCAGCGGCGACGGACACGCTCGGTGGACGCTATTCCGGGCTGCCAGGCCAACTCGTCGCCGCACTGCTCCGCCGCCACGGCACGCTGATCGGGGAGGTCCTGGGCGATGCCGAATCGACCGGCACCCTGGGCGCGCACCTGGGGGCGGATCTCTATACCAGGGAGGTCGATTACTTCATTTCCCGTGAATGGGCGCGCACGGGAGAAGATGTCTTGTGGCGTCGCACCAAGTGCGGGCTGCACCTCACCGCGACCGAGCGGCAGGCGGTCGAGGACTACGTCCGTCAGCAGGTTCATTGACGCTGTGCGATAATTTTATGATGTCGTTGAGCGTCGTGATTCTTGCAGCGGGTCAGGGTAAGCGCATGGTTTCGCGCTTGCCCAAGGTGCTGCACCGCGTTGGCGGAACGACGCTCATCGATCGGGTGATAACCACCGCGCGTCGGCTGAAGTCCGCGACAATCTGCGTGGTTTACGGGCATGGCGGCGAACTGGTGCGGCAATCAATCGGGGCACGAGACGTAGTATTCGTCCGGCAGGCGCCTCAATTGGGGACCGGCGACGCACTGCGGCGGGCATTGCCGATGATCGGAGAATCGGACGTTACCTTAGTACTGTACGGCGACGTACCGCTGGTTCGTGCCGAGACGCTTGCGCCGATGGTTGCGGGCAAGATCGAGCGGGTGATGGTGCTCACCGCCATGCCGGATGATCCGTCGGGTTACGGGCGCGTGCTGCGCGACCGCAGGGGAAGGATCAAACGCATCATCGAGGACGCGGACGCAACCCCGGTGCAGAGGCGCATTCGCGAAATCAACACCGGCATCATGGCGCTGCCGACGAAGAGGCTCGCCTCGTGGCTTGGCAGGCTCGAGACTCGCAACGCCCAGGGCGAATACTATCTCACCGACGTGCTCGCTCAGGCGGGGGCAGACGGTGTGCCGGTGGAGGCCGCCACGGCCGCGGATCCCGCGGAAGTGCTCGGCGTGAATAGCCGGGACCACCTCGCGCAGCTTGAGCGCACCTATCAACGCCGTTACGCGCAGAACCTCCTCGAGCGGGGCGTCTCGCTCGCCGATCCGGCGCGCATCGACGTGCGCGGCGAACTCGAATGCGGAGACGATGTGGCAATCGACATCAATTGCGTTTTCCTGGGCGCAGTCTCGCTTGGCGCAGATGTCAGCATCGGACCTAACTGCGTGCTGAAAAATGTCGCGATCGGAGACCGTACCGTGGTCGAACCGTATACGCTGATCGAGGATTCGGTGATCGGGGCCGACTGCCGGATCGGGCCCTATGCCCGCATCCGGCCCGGCGCAAGGCTCGCGCGCGACGTTCACATCGGCAATTTCGTCGAGGTCAAGAACAGCACCATCGGCGAGCATTCCAAGGCGAACCATCTTGCTTACATAGGGGACGCAGCGGTTGGAGCCCGCGTAAACATCGGCGCCGGTACGATCACTTGCAACTACGACGGCGCGAACAAGCACCGCACGGTGATCGAGGACGACGTGCAGATCGGCTCTGACGTCCAGCTCGTGGCGCCGGTCACGGTCGGCAAAGGCGCCACGGTCGGGGCCGGCACCACGGTGTGGAAGCGCGCGCCGGCGGGTGCGCTAACCATCAACGAGAAGACCCAGGTCACCCGGCCGGGATGGAAGCGCCCGGCGAAGAAACAACGATGAATGCGGAATGCGGAGTGAAATGCCGATCGCTCCAACAAGAGACGCCATTCATCATTCATCATTCATAATTCATCACTGAAATTTATGTGCGGCATCGTCGGTGCGGCGTCCACGCGCGACGTGGTGGATGTCCTCATAGAGGGCATCCGTAAGCTCGAGTACCGTGGCTACGATTCGACCGGCATCGCCTATGTCGAGGACGGGCACCTCGCGCGGCTGCGCTCCACGGGACGGGTCGCGCATCTCGACGAACTTGCGCGCCGGCAGGGCGTGCACACAAGAACCGGCCTCTCGCACACGCGCTGGGCGACTCACGGCGCGCCGACCGAGACGAATGCACACCCTCACTTCTCCGCGCGCGACGGCCTCGAAATCGGCATCGTTCACAATGGCATAGTGGAGAATCACGAGCCGATCCGCGCCCGCATGAAGGCGCTGGGATACCACTTCTCGTCGGAAACCGATACCGAGGTGATGGTGCACCATGTGCATTCCCTGGTTGCACAAGGCATGCCGCTGTTTGAAGCCGTAAGACGGGCGAGCCGGGAATGGGAGGGAGCCTACGCCGTCGGATTTGTGTCGAGCGGTGAGCCGGATGTCGTGATCGGGGCACGCAAGGGTTCACCGTTGCTCGTCGGGCTGGGCGAAGGCGAGAACTACATCGCTTCGGACGCGAGCGCACTCGTGGCGCAGACCCGCGACGTGATTTACCTTGAGGAAGGCGACGTGGTGGAAGTGCGGCCGGGCGGCGTGCGCGTATGCGACGGCGAAGGACGCGGCGTGCAGCGCGCTGTGACCCGGAGTCAACTTTCGGCGGATGCAGTGGAATTGGGGACCTACTCGCACTACATGCAGAAGGAGATCTTCGAGCAGCCGAGCGCCGTTGCCGCCACCCTCGAGATGGTCGCGGGCGCACAATCGATCTCCCCGCAGGTTTTTGGCGTAGACGCGGAGCGTGTCCTGCGCGAGGCGGACGCCGTGCTGATACTCGCCTGTGGAACCAGTTTCCATGCCGGCTTGGTCGCCCGTTACTGGCTTGAGGCGATTGCCGGCATCCCCTGTGTCGTGGAGATCGCGAGCGAGTACCGCTACCGCAAATCGGTGCCGAATCCCAGGGCGCTGGTAGTGACGGTGTCGCAATCAGGAGAAACCGCGGATACGATCGCTGCGCTCAAGCACGCGCAATCGCTGGGGCACGAGCATTGCCTGGCGATCTGCAACGCCCCTGAAAGCTCGCTGGTGCGGGCAAGCGAGCTGCGCTTTCTCACGCGCGCGGGCCCGGAAATCGGCGTCGCTTCGACCAAGGCCTTTACCACGCAGCTGACGGCCTTCGTCCTGCTCGCCGTGGTGCTCGCGCGGCTGCGACGCAGGTTATCGCTGGAGTCCGAGCAGCAGCTTATCAGGAGCCTTCGGCATCTGCCTCTCGCGTTGTCTCGGGTGCTACAGGTCGAGCAGGCAATCCTCCCATGGGCGGAGAAGTTTGCCGGGCGCAATCACGCCTTGTTTCTGGGGCGCGGCATTCACTATCCGATTGCAATGGAAGGGGCGCTGAAGTTGAAGGAGATCTCGTATATTCACGCGGAAGCCTACCCTGCCGGAGAACTCAAGCACGGCCCCTTGGCGCTGGTGGACCGCTCCATGCCGGTGGTGGCAATCGCGCCCAACGACGCGTTGCTGGAAAAGCTCAAGTCCAATCTGCAGGAAGTGCGAGCCCGCGGGGGTGAGCTGCATGTGCTGGCGGACCAGGAATCCTGCATTGAGCCGGGCGACGGCTTGCACGTCATACGCCTTACCGATCACGCGGGACTGCTGTCTCCCATTCTCCACACCATCCCGCTGCAATTGCTTGCGTATCACGCGGCGCTGCGGCGCGGCACCGACGTCGACAAACCGCGCAACCTTGCCAAGTCCGTGACGGTCGAATAGCCGAAGTCATGATTCGTGTGCCGCCGCAAAGTGTTTGCGCTCGAAGGGGGCGGCGTGCGAGCGCGAGGGATCCGCGTTCGTCGAGCTTGCTCTGACTGGCCGGCGGCAGGAAGCCCCCTAGCGAGGGGCACGATCCAAGCGGGCGAGGCGTATCAGTTCGTCAAGTATGGGGATGACACCGGGCACGCTTCCCGCGAGCGCGCTGGACGTCATGTACCGCCCGTCAACCACAAGCGAAGGCGTTCCCGGTACCTGGTAGCGCGAGGTGGACTCGCGAGCCATATCCACGCCTTGGTCAACCTGAGGAGAAATGTACGCAGCCAGCCATGTCTCCCGGTCGATGCCATGACGGGCAGCCCATTGCGCGACCACGTCGGGCTTGCTCATCGCGAGCGCGTCCACATGATAGGCATCGTAGACTTTCTGGTGAAGCCGCTCCAACTCGCCTAATGCCGCCAGCGTGTAGAAGATCCGCACGTGAGGCGCCCAGGTTTCGCGCATCACCGCCGGAATCCGGCGAAACGCCGTATCTGCGGGTTTGCGCCGCAGCCAAGCCTCCAGCAGTGGTTGGAGTTCGAAACAGTAAGGGCAGCCGTACCAGAAGAACTCGATGATTTCCACGTGATCGCCCGTAGCGACCGGCTGACCCGGGGCAAGCAGGCGATAGTGTCGATCGAGCTGCGCACCGGCGGCGAGCCGGGCGCGCAGAAGGCTGCCTGGCCAGAGGGCGGCGATGAAGCCCGCCAGCACCACCCGCCTTGATATCATCGTCTATTTTGCGCCGCCGCCCTTGCGTGCGAGCGCAACCACGTGGTCCAAAACCTGGAAGTAGCGGACGAAGTCGACTTCGTTGTTGGACTTCACCGTCATCGACGGGGCAGTCAGATACCGGCCGTCGACGACAATCGCAGGCGTGCCGGGAATATCGAATTTGCGGGTGATTTCCTTGGCGCCATTGGCGCGGGCGGAAACCGAAAACGAGTTGTAGGTATCCGCGAATTTCTGTCGTTCCACCCCCTTGGTGGCTATCCAGTCAAATAGGACTTTGGTATTGTTCAGCCGCAGGTTCTGCCCATGTATCGCCGCAAATACCTGCTGGTGAAGCGTGTCGGTGAGTTTCATCGCCTCGATCGCGTAATAGGCCCTGGTAAGCGGCAGCCAGGCATCATCAAATACCACCGGTTGCCGCTTGAACTCCACGTCGGCCGGCTTGCGTTTCAGCCACGTCTCAAGCGGCCCCTGAAGATTGCTGCAGTGCGGGCAGCCATAATAAAAAAACTCAATCACCTCCACGTTCTTTCCGCTTGCGGTCGGTTGCGGCCGGTCGAGCACGCGGAAATCCCTGCCGGGGACGATCTGCCCCGAAGCGATGCGGGATGCGAACAGGAGCAAGAGCAACGGAACGAGCCAGCCGCAGGACTTCACTGAACGCATAACGACTCCGTAAGTGGTGCGCGAGGTCAGCGCGTGCCGGCGTCCCGCACCTTTATCAATGAGGTGCTCACGCCGTTCTGCTTGAGAGTATCCCGGGTCCGGGTCAGTTCCTCGACGCTGGTATAAGGACCCACGCGCACCCGGTGCCAGACACCCTTGTCGGGGAGGGACGTCGTCTGCACTGTCGCCTCGATACCCAGCAGAGCGAGCCTGGCCTTGAGATTGTCCGCATCCGCCGGGCTCTGAAAAGCCCCGGCTTGCAGAAAAAACGCTTCCTTGGACGTTATCGTTGACCTCGTCTGCGCTTCTCTCAGCTGCTGGTCGGTGGCGGGTTCTTCGTTGCCGGGCAGGATCTTGTAGAAATCGAAACGCGGTTTCGCCTCGATCGATTTAGCCGCCTTGTCATCGCTCTTGGCCGGAGGTGTACCGGTTGCGGTGTCGGGCGCCTCGCTCTTGGCGGCGGGCGGCTGACGCCCGAGAAACGGACTCGGAACCTTGTTGATATACCACGCGACAGCAAGCGCAATGCCGAGTCCGAGTATCAGGCCGATCAGAATACCCAGCAACAGCGAACCGCCCCCCGAGCGTCGACCCTTCGTGCGTTCTGTTTTCTTGTAGTCCTTGGTCACACGGTTATCTTACATTTTTTCGGGTGCTGAAACACCCAGCAGTGCCAGCCCGTTGCGCAACACCTGGCGCACCGCAGTAACGAGGGCGAGTCGCGCCAGCCTCACCGGCGGGTCGTCCACCAGCAGGCGCGTCGAATTGTAGTAACCGTGGAAATCCGCGGCGAGGTCGCGCAAGTAGAACGCGACGAGATGCGGGGCCAGTTCGCGGGCAGCTTCCTCGACGATATCGGGATAATCAATCAGTCTTTGAAGGAGGCCCAGCTCCTGCTCGGAGGCGAGCGGTGCCGCGTCGGCGTCCGTCAGCGAAGCGGCATCGCCACCCCACTGCTCGTGAACGCTGCAGACGCGGGCGTGCGCATATTGAATGTAGTAAACGGGATTCTCGTTGCTCCGCGATTTCGCAAGATCGAGGTCGAAATCGAGATGCTGGTCGCTCTTGCGCAACACGTAGAAGAAACGTGCGGCGTCGTTCCCGACCTCATTGCGCAGTTCGCGCAACGTCACAAATTCTCCTGAGCGCGTGGACATGGGGACCTTCTGGCCATTGCGATAGAGTACCGCAAACTGCACCAGCGCGATGGTCAGCTGCTCGGGATTGCGGCCGAGCGCGCCGAGCGCCGCCTTGACGCGTGCGATATAACCATGGTGATCGGCGCCCCAGACGTCGATCAGCAGATCAAATCCGCGCTCGAATTTGTTCAGGTGATAGGCGATATCGGCCGCAAAGTAGGTATAGAACCCGTTTTCGCGCTGAATCACGCGATCCTTCTCGTCGCCGAACGCCGACGATCTGAACCACTGTGCGCCATCCTGCTGATAAAGGTGTCCTCGCTGATCGAGATCGCGTATCGCGCGCTCGATGAGACCCGAGTCGTAGAGCGAGCGCTCGGAGAACCAGTGATCGAAGGTGACGCCGAATTCCGTAAGATCGTCACGGCAGTCGGCAAGCTGCTCGTTGAGGGAGAAGCTGTGAAAATAGGCGAAATCCGGCCCCAGCAGCGATTTGGACCTGCCGATCTGGGCATCGAGGTAGCTCTCGGCGTCGGCGTCCATGTCGGGGAGCCCGGCAGTGAACTCCGTGGCGCGGCGCGCATAATGGGTGCCGTGTGCCGCGAGGATCTGGCGCGCCATATCGGCGACGTAGGTGCCCTGGTACGCATTGGGCGGAAACGGCACGCGCTCGCCCGCGAGTTCCAGATAACGCAGCCAGGTCGACAACGCCAGTATGTCCATCTGCCGGCCGGCGTCGTTGATGTAGAACTCCCGCGTAACTGCAAAGCCCGCGGCAGCGAGCACGTTGGCGAGACTCGCTCCAAATGCGGCACCGCGGCCGTGACCCACGTGTAGCGGGCCCGTCGGGTTGGCCGACACGAACTCGATCTGCGCACGCCTGCCCTGCCCCAGCGTGGTTGTGCCGTACGACGCGGCCGCCGTCAAAACGCGGTTCACCGCCTGCTTCTTGATGGTAGGGCGCAGAAACACATTGATGAATCCGGCGCCCGCGACTTCCGCTTTCTCGATCCAGGGTGAAACCGGCAGCGCGTCGAGCAGCCGCGCCGCGATCTCGCGCGGCTTCGCGCGCAGCTGCCTTGCAACTTGCAGGGCGAGATTGCAGGCGTAGTCGCCGTGCTTCGCGAGCTTCGGCCGCTCCAGGACGATGCTCGCGCCGCGCATGTTCGGTGCGACTTCGTGCAGCGCCGCTTCGAAAAGCTCTCGCAGGTGGGCGCGAAGGTCGGGGGAAGCCGGGGAGTTCATGTGGGGACGTGCCGGAAGCGCGCCATTATAAACGAGCCGCATACGCGGACCGAGTTTGCCGTGCCGGAATACGCCTGGCGCCTAGAACTCCACCGGATCCACGTCGAGCGACCAGCGCGCGCGGGTCGAGGGCGCTGCGGACAGTCGCTCGTACCATTTGCCGAGGAATTCACGCAATCGGCTGCGCGATGCCGCCTGCACCAGGAGCTGCGCGCGCTCACGACCGGCGCGGCGCACCATGCCTGCGGGAACCGGGTCGTAGATGACAACGTGTTGCGACAGCGCTTTGCCGGCCCGGGCGGCATCGTCCAGGAACGCCAGAGATGTCTCGAGCCCGGCGGCTTCCGCCCGCAGCAATGCTTGGTGCACGAACGGCGGGAAACCCGCCTGACGACGTTCTGTCAACGCGGCTGCAGCAAACGAGGCGTAGTCCTGCCTGCGCAGCGCTTCGTAGAGCGGATGACGCGGGAACTCGGTCTGGATCATGACCTCGCCACGTTTGTCACCACGCCCTGCGCGACCGGCGACCTGCGTGAGCAACGCGTAAAGCCGCTCGGGCGCGCGGAAGTCGGTGCTGTAGAGCAGGCTGTCAGCATTCAGTACTCCAACGAGGCTCAGATGGGGAAAATCATGCCCTTTCGCGAGAATCTGGGTGCCGACGAGAATGTCGATCTCCCTCGCCTGGATCTGTTGGCGCACGGTCGGCCACATGTCCTTGCGGCGAGTGCTGTCACGGTCGATCCGCATGATTCGTGCGGCAGGAAACTGCCTGGCAAGCGCGACCTCCACGCGCTGCGTTCCCTGGCCAAGCGGCGCCAGGTCCTGATTGCCGCAGTCCGGGCACGCAACGGGCACACGGGCTTGGGAGCCGCAGTGGTGGCAGTGTAGCCGATGGTCGGCAACGTGCAGAACGAGCTGTGCCGTGCAGCGGTGACATGCGGAGAGCCAGCCGCAAGCCCGGCACATCAGCACCGGCGCGTACCCCCTGCGGTTGATGAATACCAGGCTCTGTTCATGTCCGCCGAGACGTGCCGCGATCGCCTGCAGCAGCGGTTGTGAGAGGCCGTCCACGAGGCGCTCGCCGTGCGTATTGATGCATTCGATCTGCGGCATCACGGCACCGACCCGCTTCGTGAGGTGCAGAAGCTGATAACGGCCGCTGACCGCGTTGTGATAGGTTTCGAGCGCGGGCGTCGCGGACCCCAGGACCACCGGTACGTGCATCTGCTTTGCCCGCACCACGGCGAGATCGCGTGCGGAGTAGCGTAAAGCGTCCATCTGTTTGAATGAGAGGTCGTGCTCTTCATCCACGATGATCAGCGCGAGCCTGGGGATGGGGGCGAAAACTGCGAGGCGTGTTCCCAGCACCACCCCTGCCCGCGCATCCTGGGCCGCGCGCCAATGCTGCAATCGCTCCGCTTCGCTTAACCGGCTATGCAGCGTCGCGACGACTGTGTCGGGAAAGCGCGAGTGTATTAATGCCTCGAGCTGCGGCGTCAGCACGATCTCGGGAACCAGCAGCAACGCCTGGCCGCCGGCACGAAGCACAGCGGCGATCGCGTGCAGATAGACCTCCGTTTTCCCGCTGCCGGTGACGCCGAGCAGGACAAATGCCCCGAACCGGCCGAACGAGGCGGCTATCGCGCCCGTGGCCTGGATTTGCTCCGGCGTGAGTGCGGGTCCGCCGGCGACGGTCGGGCTGCGCGGTGCTTGGGCCGGCGCATCAGCGCGCTGCTCGCTACGCACCCAGCCGCGCATTATCAGCTGCTTGACGGCGACCCCTGCCTTGGGTCCGGCGGCTGATCTCAACGCGTCCCAGCTCAGCTCGCGGTGATGCTTGAGCGCTGCAAGAAGTCGGCGCTGCACGGTTGCGCGCCGCGGCAGGGTATCAAGGTTGGCGCTTTCGCCTTTCGGAGTCACGAGATAATCGAGGGCCAATCTATCGCGCGGGAGGCGGGCGCGCCGCAGCGCGCCCGGGAGCGCAGCCATGACTGCGGCACCCAATGGATGGTGATAATAGGCCGCGGCAAATCTCAGCAGGTCGAGGTCGCACGGGGAAAGAGCAGGCACCTCACGCAGCACGCGGCGCACGGGTTTCAGCCGCTCCGGCGCCACCGCGCTGTCGATGTCCAGCGCCACCACAAGTCCAACCACGTTCCTGTTCCCAAGCGGGACGAGAACACGCTGCCCGATGTCGCCGGGCCCCAGCCCTTCGGCGTGGTAATCGAACAGTTTTGGAACCGGCACGTCGATGGCGACGCGAGCAATTTTCATCGTAATCGCGACGGGCCGGCAAAAAGGAAGTTACAACCCGCTGCTCATGCAGCGTCTGCGAATTTGTGGCAAGTGACTCACGCTGCAGCACAATTCGATCTTACTCACATTGCCTTGTGGATAACCAAGTGAATGATTCTGGTCGACCCCCTGCGTCCTTGCTTGGCGATGTCATGCGGGCCCGCGCGCAGCAGACAAGGAAAAATAAAATCTTTGTAAAAACAAAGGGTTGATAGTGTCTCCTGGCGACGTGCACGAGCCTGGGCTGTGACGACCCTGCGCAAGCCCTTGGTGTGCATAAGTTTTCTTGTGCGCTATGGCAGGGCCTCTGGTGGCGTCAGTGGAACGGGCGACTAAGCTCGTGCACGGCGTCCACTAACACACCCACGTGCTCGGGCGGGGCAAACTGCGAAATCCCATGCCCGAGATTGAACACGTGTCCACCCCCAGGTCCGAATGCTGACAGTACTTGCTGTGTCTCTTTTCGTATGACGTCCGGGCTCGAAAACAGCACTGCCGGATCGAGGTTTCCCTGCAGCGCCACGTCACGCCCGATCAGCGCGCGCGCGGCGCCGATGTCGGTCGTCCAGTCCACCCCGACGGCGTCGCACCCGGTCGCCGCAATATCCTTTAGCCATTGACCGCCACCCTTGGTGAAAACGATGCTCGGGACTGGCTCCCCGTTTTCTCCGCCCGAAAGACCCTCGATAATCCGTTCGAGGTATGCGAGAGAGAACTCGCGGAAGGCGGGTGTGCTAAGGATCCCGCCCCAGGTATCAAAGATCATCACGGCATCCACGCCTGCGTTGATCTGCGCGTTCAGATACCCGGTCACTGCACGGCAGTTGGTATCGAGGATGTGATGCACCAGGTCGGGCCGGGCGTATAGCATGGCCTTTAACACATGGAAATCCGTGCTTGAGCCTCCTTCCACCATGTAGCAAGCGAGCGTAAACGGGCTGCCCGCAAAACCGATGAGTGGAACCTTACCGGCTAGCGCCCGCTGAATCTGCCTCACGGCATTGAGCACGTAGCCCAGCTGTTCTTCGGGGTCGGGAATCGGCAGGCGGTGGATCGTATCCTGGTCCCGCAGCGGGCGGTCGAAACGTGGACCCTCCCCTTCCGCAAAGTACAGACCGAGACCCATCGCGTCGGGGATAGTAAGAATGTCGGAGAAGACGATGGCGGCATCCAGCGCAAACCGCGACAACGGCTGGAGCGTGACTTCGGTGGCAAGGTCGGGATTGCGGCAAAGATCAAGAAAGCTGCCGGCGCGCGACCGCGTGCGGTTGTATTCGGGGAGATAGCGCCCGGCCTGGCGCATGATCCATACCGGCGTGTATGGGGTGGGCTGCCGTAGCAGAGCCCGGATCAGCGTGTCATTCTTCAGGCGGGACATGAGCGTGAAACGTGAAACATGAAACGTCAGGCAGAGTGGGCGCGCCGAGATGGGGGCGCGCAAGAGTGATGTTACCCTTCACCTTTCACTTTTCACGTTTCATCGCGGAAGCTCCGAGCTTCCCATCAGGAACTCGTCCACGGCGCGGGCACATTGCCGGCCTTCACGGATGGCCCAGACCACCAGCGACTGCCCGCGGCGCATGTCGCCCGCCGAGAATACCTTCGGGACGTTGGTGGCATAGCAACCCACGCCATCGGTCGTGGCTCTGGCATTGCCGCGGGGATCCTTCGCGACGCCAAAGGCATCGAGCACCGATTGCACGGGCGACACGAAACCCATGGCGAGCAGCACCAGGTCAGCGGGAACCTCGAATTCCGAACCGGGAATTTCGCTCGGTTTGCCCTCCTTCCACTCAAGGCGCACCGCCTTGAGCGCCTTCACCTTTCCGTTCTCACCCAGGAACAGCTTGGTGGTGATGGACCAGTCGCGCTCGACGCCTTCCTCGTGCGAAGACGAGGTTCGCAGCCGTACGGGCCAGTACGGCCAGACTGGATTGCGCTCGACATCAGGCGGCATCGGCAGCAGTTCGAACTGCGAAATCGAGGCCGCACCATGGCGGTTGGAAGTGCCGACGCAATCCGAGCCCGTGTCGCCTCCGCCGATGATGACCACGTGTTTGCCAGTTGCCCACAGGTCGGGCACGCCGGCATCGCCCGCTACCCGGCGGTTCTGCAGCGGCAGGAAATCCATCGCAAATTCGATGCCCCGCAAATTGCGCCCGGGCACCGGCAAATCGCGTGGCACCTCAGCGCCGCCCGCAAGCACCGCAGCGTCGAATTCCTCGAGCAGCCACTGCGGGTCGATTCGCGTGGCCGCGCTGTTGCCCGCGCCGAGCGGCGCGTCGCCCACGACGTGGTCGGCCCTGAATTCGACGCCCTCGGCCGCCATCTGCTCGAGGCGCCGGTCGATGATCCACTTCTCCAGCTTGAAATCCGGGATGCCGTAACGCAGCAGCCCTCCGATACGGTCATTCTTCTCGTACAACACGACTTCGTGCCCGGCGCGGGCAAGCTGCTGGGCGCACGCGAGCCCCGCGGGGCCGGAACCAACGACGGCTACTTTCTTTCCGGTCTTGTGCGCGGCGGGCGTGGGCCGCACCCAGCCCGCTTCCCAGGCTTTGTCGATGATCGCGTGTTCGATCGACTTGATGCCGACCGGGTCTTCATTGATGCGCAATACGCATGCTTCCTCGCACGGTGCCGGGCATATGCGGCCGGTGAACTCGGGAAAGTTGTTTGTCGAATGCAGCGTTTCGATCGCAGTCTTCCAGTCCTGCCTGAATACCAGATCGTTGAAGTCGGGGATGATGTTGTTGACCGGGCAGCCGCTCATGCAGAACGGAATGCCGCAGTCCATGCAGCGCGCGCCCTGGATCTTCGCCTGTTCATCCGTAAGGTGCTGGATGAATTCGCGGTAATGTTTCTTGCGAACTTCCTTCGGCTCGTAGGTCTCCTCGACGCGCCCGAACTCGAGAAAGCCGGTAATTTTGCCCATCTACGCAGCCACCTTCTTGCGTGCCGCGGCGAGCTCCCCGAGCGCTCGGCGGTATTCCTTCGGGAATATCTTCACGAAGCGCCCCCGGTTCTCGGACCAGCCATCGAGTATCGCCTGTGCGCGGCGGCTGCCGGTATGCCGGGCGTGCCTCTCGATCAGGGCACGCAGTATCGTCTCGTCGGAGCGTCCGCCGTGCCAGAACTCGGGAGCAAGTTTTGCCTGCTGTTCCAATTCCGTCAGCACCGGTTCAAGGTCCACCATCGCGGTGTTACAGCGCTTGATAAATTCACCATCTGCGTCAAGTACGTAGGCGATGCCGCCGGACATCCCGGCGCCAAAGTTCCGCCCCGTCGTTCCCAGTACTACGACGGTGCCACCGGTCATGTACTCGCAGCCGTGATCGCCTACGCCCTCAACTACCGCCCGGGCACCGGAGTTACGCACCGCGAAACGCTCGCCTGCGACGCCCCGGAAATACGCTTCGCCCGCGACCGCTCCGTAAAGCACAACGTTGCCGGTAATGATGTTTTCGGTCGGCTCGCCGCGAAACTTGGGCGAAGGCTGCACCGAAATACGCCCGCCTGAGAGCCCCTTGCCACAGTAGTCGTTGGTGTCGCCGATCAGATCCAGCGTGACGCCGCGCGCGAGGAACGCGCCGAAACTCTGTCCGGCCGAGCCAGCGAGGCGCACGTGAATCGTGTCCTCCGGCAGCCCCTCATGCCCATAGCGTTTGGCAATCCGCGAAGATAACATCGTGCCGAAGGTGCGATTGATGTTGCGGATCGGCATTTCGATCGTTACTTTCTCGCGCCGCTCGAGAGCCGGCCGCGCCAGCTCGATGAGACGGTTATCGAGCGCTTTTTCCAGGCCGTGCTGCTGCGTCTCGCAGTGGTAGAGCGCCACTTCGGGAGGCATCTTCGGCATGTAGAAGATTTTCGAGAAATCGAGTCCTTTGGCTTTCCAGTGTTCGATCCCCTTGCTCGTGTCGAGCAGATCCGTGCGTCCGATGAGATCATTGAGTTTCCGGATGCCGAGTTTCGCCATCAGCTCGCGTACTTCCTCGGCGACGAAGAAGAAATAGTTCACCACGTGCTCCGGCTTGCCCTCGAACCTGCGCCTGAGCACCGGATCCTGCGTGGCTATTCCCACCGGGCAGGTGTTGAGGTGGCATTTGCGCATCATGATGCAGCCCTCGACCACCAGCGGCGCAGTGGCAAAGCCGAACTCGTCGGCGCCCAGTATTGCACCGACCACTACATCGCGCCCGGTCTTGATTTGACCGTCCACCTGCACGGCGATGCGCCCGCGCAGGCGATTCAGCACCAGCGTCTGCTGGGTCTCGGCGAGCCCGAGCTCCCACGGGGTGCCGGCGTGCTTGATCGAGGACCAGGGCGAAGCGCCGGTACCGCCATCGAACCCGGCGATCGTGACGTGATCGGACTTGGCTTTCGAGACGCCCGCCGCGATGGTGCCGACGCCGACCTCGGAGACGAGTTTCACGGAGACATCGGCCTCCGGACTTGAATTCTTGAGGTCGTGGATGAGCTGCGCGATGTCCTCGATCGAATAAATGTCGTGGTGCGGCGGCGGCGAAATCAGCTCGACGCCGGGCGTTGAATAACGTAACTCGGCGATGTACTCGGACACCTTGCGCCCCGGCAACTGTCCGCCTTCGCCGGGCTTCGCCCCCTGTGCGATCTTGATCTGCAGCATTTTTGCGTTGGCCAGATACTCGGCGGTCACGCCAAAACGGCCGGAGGCGACCTGCTTGATCTTGGAATTGAGCGAGTCGCCCTCGTGCAGCGCGATGTCGGTCTCAACACGGTCGCGGCCGAGCCGTGTCATCAGGGTCTCACCCGCCTGCACCGGCGCGTAACGCTTGCGGTCCTCTCCTCCTTCGCCCGTGTTCGACCTCCCGCCGATGCGGTTCATCGCGACCGCGAGGGTTGTGTGTGCCTCGGTCGAGATCGAACCGAGGGACATGGCGCCGGTGGCGAAGCGTTTTACGATTTCGGCGGCCGGCTCGACCTCTTCGATTGCTACCGGATTGCAGCGGTCGAAGCGGAACGCGAACAGGCCGCGGAACGTCATGTGCCGCTGCGCCTGGTCGTTGACGATGTTCGCGTACTCTTTGTAGGTCGAATACGAATTGGCGCGCGCCGCGTGCTGCAGCTTCGCGATCGCATCCGGCGTCCACATGTGTTCCTCGCCGCGCACGCGGTATGCGTATTCACCACCCGCATCGAGTGCGGTGGCGAGTATCGGGTCGCCGCCGAAAGCCCTCTTGTGGATGCGGATCGCCTCCTCGGCGACCTCGAACACGCCGATGCCTCCGATGTTCGATGCCGTGCCGGTAAAGTATTTGTCCACCAGGCTTTTCGCAAGCCCCACGGCTTCGAAGCATTGCGAGCCGGTGTAGGACATGTAGGTCGAGATGCCCATCTTCGACATGACCTTCTTCAGCCCCTTGCCGACCGCCTTGACGAAATTCTTGATCGCCTTGGTGCCCGCAGCGGGCTCCCCCGGGTGCATCGCGAGCAGCGTCTCGATCGCGAGGTAAGGATGCACCGCTTCCGCGCCGTAGCCGCCGAGCAGGGCGAAATGGTGCACCTCGCGCGCACTGCCCGTCTCGACCACGAGTCCGGTGCTGGTGCGCAAGCCCTTGCCCACCAAGTGCTGGTGTATTGCCGACAGTGCAAGCAAGGCCGGAATGGCGAGCCTCTCGGCGTTCACCAGCCGGTCGGAGATCACGATGATCGAAAAGCCGGCGCGCACCGCGTCCTCCGCCTGCGCGGCGAGCGACGCCAGTCGCGCCTCGATCGCTTCCTTGCCCCAGGCAACGGGATAGGTAACGTCGAGTTCGAGGGACCGAAACTTGCCGCCCGTGTAACGCTCGATGTGCCGGATCTTCTCCATCTCGTAGAAGTCGAGCACCGGCTGGCTTACCTCGAGGCGAAGCGGCGGGTTCATCTCGTCGATGCCCAGCAGGTTCGGCTTCGGTCCGATAAACGACACCAGCGAAGTCACCAGCTCTTCGCGGATCGGGTCGATCGCCGGGTTGGTGACCTGCGCGAAGAGCTGCTTGAAATAGTGGTAAAGGGTCTTGTCCTTGCTCGAGAGCACCGCAAGCGGCGAGTCGTTGCCCATCGAACCGACCGGTTCTTCGCCGATCGCCGCGATCGGCTCCATGATGATCTTGATCTCTTCCTGCGTGTAGGCAAACGCCTGCTGCCGGTCGAGCAACGGCACGTCCGACTTGAGCGGCGCGGTCTTCTCCGTATCGACCTCGTCGAGCTTGACGCGGATGCGCTCGATCCATTCGGCGTACGGCTTGGCGCCGGCGAGCGAGTCCTTGAGTTCCTTGTCGTCGACTATGCGCCCCTTTTCGAGGTCGACGAGGAACATCTTGCCCGGCTGCAGGCGCCACTTCCTGACGATCCGCTCCTCTGGCACCGGCAGGCAGCCGCACTCCGAACCCATGATCACGAGGTCGTCATCGGTCACGATGTAGCGCGAAGGCCGCAGGCCATTGCGGTCGAGGGTCGCGCCGATCAGTCGCCCGTCGGTGAACGCGATCGAGGCCGGGCCATCCCACGGTTCCATCATCGCGGCGTGGTACTCGTAGAACGCGCGGCGCGACGGATCCATAAGGGTGTGGTTCTCCCACGCCTCCGGGATCATCAGCATCATGGCGTGCGCCACGGAGTAACCGCCCATGACCAGGAGTTCCAGCGCGTTGTCGAACGAGGCCGAATCCGACTGCCCGTCGTAGATCAGCGGCCACAGCTTCGCCAGATCGTCTCCCAATACCGGGCTCGAAATCGCGCCCTGCCGGGCACGGATCCAGTTGACATTGCCGCGCAGAGTGTTGATCTCGCCGTTATGGCAGATGATGCGGAACGGGTGCGCCAGGCCCCATGACGGGAACGTATTCGTCGAAAACCGCTGGTGCACCATCGCCAGCGCAGACTCCGCGCGCGCATTTTTGAGGTCGAGATAATACTCGCCGACCTGGCGTGCCAGAAGCATGCCCTTGTATACGATCGTGCGCGCCGACAGCGACGGCACGTAGAACTCCGTGCCGTGGGCGAGCTTGAGCGCCTGAATGGCGTGGCCGGCGCTCTTGCGGATGATATAGAGCTTGCGCTCAAGACCGTCGGTGGTGGTGATCGCTTCGCCTCGCCCGATGAAAATCTGGCGGATCACCGGTTCCAGCTTTTGGGCGGGCTCGGCGATGTCGGAATTGTCGACCGGCACGTCGCGCCACCCCAGCAACCTCTGCCCCTCATCCTTGATCGCGCGCTCGAGCTCGTACTCGCACGCGAGACGCGAAGCCGGCTCTCGTGGCAGGAATACCATCCCGACGCCATAGCTCCCGACCGGTGGCAGCCTCACGCCCTGCTTCGCCATCTCGTCGCGCAGGAAGCGGTCCGGCACCTGGATCAGGATGCCCGCGCCGTCGGAGAGCTTGGGATCCCATCCCACTGCACCGCGATGCGTGAGGTTGCGAAGGATGGTGAGCCCTTGTTCGACTATCGCATGGCTCTTGCGGCCTTTGATGTGCGCGACAAACCCCACGCCGCATGCATCGTGCTCATACCTTGGGTCGTATAACCCTTGGGCAACCGGCGGCCCGAAATGGTCTGCGCTCACAAAGCCCCCATTGCGTAAGTCGTGGATCCCGGCCTTGTCATGGGCTGATTGACGCGCCGCAACAAGCGCCGCCGCCAAGCACCAGCAAATGCCGAGCGAAACCCGATAATTCTACATGGCTCAAGGGCTTGCTTCAACGTACACGAGAGTACGCAAGTGCCCACTTACAGATTTAGTTGGACTCGATCGCGAACAGGCGGCGATGCTCAAGAATCGCATAACGATCAGTCATCCCGGCGACGTAATCGGCAATGGCACGTGGCGCGTCATCGGTCGCGCGCGCCTGGAACTCGGGCGGCATGAGCCTCGGGTCCGTGAGGAATGCCCCAAACAGATCACTCACGATGCGCCGCGCTTTGGCGCTCATGCGTGCGACGCGGTAATGGCGGTACAGTTTCTCACGAAGGAACTGCTTGAGATCGAGGTGCAGCTTCTCGACAGCGCTGCTGAAACCGACGAGGGACGGCGCGTTTCGCACATCCGCGATGCTGGTTGGTCGATGCAGGCGAAGATTGCGCCCGGCGTGCGCAACGAGGTCGGTCACCAGCATATCGATCATGCGCCGCACGGTTTCATGTATGAGCCGTCGTCCCGTGAGCCGCGGGAAGTTCCGCAACGCGGCCTTCATGTGGCGCCGGAATAGGCGCACTTCGGCCAGCTCTTCGAGCAAGAGCAGTCCGGAACGGAGCCCGTCATCCACGTCGTGATTGTTGTACGCAATCTCGTCAGCCAGATTGGCGATCTGGGCCTCCAGAGACGGCTGTCCGCCCCGGAGGAAGCGCTCGCCTATTTCTCCCAGCATGCGAGCGTTTTTGCGCGAACAATGCTTGAGTATCCCTTCGCGCGTCTCGAACGTAAGGTTCAGCCCGTCAAATGCGGCGTAGCGCTGTTCAAGCACATCGACCACTCTCAGGCTTTGCAGGTTGTGCTCGAAGCCGCCATAGGCACGCATACACCGGTTGAGCGCATCCTGCCCGGCATGGCCGAAAGGGGTATGCCCGAAGTCGTGGGCGAGGGCGATCGCCTCGGTAAGATCCTCGTCGAGGCGCAGGCTGCGCGCCACCGAGCGCCCGATCTGGGCGACCTCCAGGCTGTGCGTCAGACGCGTTCGGAACAGATCCCCCTCGTGATTCACGAAGACCTGCGTCTTGTACTCCAGGCGCCGAAATGCCGTGGAATGAATGATGCGGTCGCGATCGCGCTGGAACTCTGAGCGATTCCGCGGCGGCGGCTCCCGATAGCGGCGTCCCCGGGAAGCAGCGCTCGAGGCGGCGTAGGGCGCGCACTCAGACATCGGATGCGTGACGCTGCGCCAGTGCTTCCTCAACCGCTACTACAGGTACGTCGGACGCCAAAAATGCCTCCCCGAGGCCCCTCAAAAGTATGAATCGCAGCCGGCCGCCCTCCACCTTCTTGTCGTGCGCCATGAGTTCGAAATAGCGTTCCCTGCTGAGTTCGGGCGCATCCACGGGCAATCGGGCGCGCCGCAAGAGCGAGGTGATACGCGTAACCTCCGGCTCGCCCAGGAACCCCAGGCGCCGGGACAGTTTCGCGGCAAGTACCATGCCCGCTGCGACCGCTTCCCCATGGAGCCAGGCGCCGTAGCCGACACCGGCCTCGATCGCATGGCCGAAGGTATGGCCGTAGTTGAGCAGCGCACGCTGCCCGGTCTCGCGCTCATCCTGCCCAACGACTTCCGCCTTGTTGATGCAAGAGCGCTCGATCGCGTAGCCGAGTGCATCCGGATCGCGGGCTATCAGCCGCTCGATGTGCTGCTCCAACCAGGCGAAAAACGCCGCGTCACGGATCGCTCCGTATTTGATGACCTCGGCAATACCGGCTGCGAACTCGCGCGCGGGGAGGGTTTCCAGCGTATCGGTGTCGATGACGACCACCCGGGGCTGATAGAACGCCCCGATCATGTTCTTACCCAGCGGATGGTTGATCGCCGTCTTGCCCCCCACCGCCGAATCCACGTGGGCGAGCAGCGTCGTGGGTACCTGTATGAAGGGGGTGCCTCTCTGGTATATCGCGGCGGCGAAGCCCGCCAGATCACCGATTACCCCCCCGCCGAGAGCAATGACGGTCGTGTTGCGCTCGCAGCGGCCGGCGATGAGCAAGTCGAATATCCGGTTGAGAGATTCCCAATTCTTGTGAGCTTCGCCATCAGGTAGGACGACAGGCACCACGCGCACGCCGTTGGCCTCGAGCGCTGCCACAAGCCCGCGGGAGTAGAGCGGCTCAACTGTGGTGTTGGTAACAAGGGCCGCCGCCTTCTGGGGCATACGCTCAATCATGAGCTCGACCCGTTTCAGCAGGCCCGGGCCGATATGGATCGGGTAGCTCCGGTCAGCCAGCTGAACTGTCAAAGTCCGCATCTTCTGATCAGCGGGGCATTTCACGTGGAAGCCGCGGCGGACCGGCGCAATGTCGCCAGTTGTCCGGTAAGTTTGCGCACCAGAACGGCGACGCTCTGGCTGCCGGTATCGATCACGAGGTCCGCCACCTCGCGGTACAGCGGATCGCGTTCCCCGTGAAGTCGCTGCAATACGACCAGCGGGTCCGGCACGCTGAGCAAGGGACGATTCCGATCGTTCCGCGTGCGTTTCGCAAGGTCGGCTACCGTCGCGCGCAGATAGACGACCGTGCCGCGCTCGGTGAGAAGCCGTCGATTGTGCGCCGACAGCACGGCACCGCCGCCGGTCGCAAGTACGATATTTGCGTGTTGGGTGAGTTCTCCGAGAACCTTCGATTCGCGGGCACGAAACCCGGCTTCGCCCTCGATATCGAAGATCAACGGAATCCGCACGCCGGTCGCGCGCTCGATCTCCTGATCGGTGTCGAAGAACTCCTTGCCCAGATGCTTCGCAAGCGCCCGGCCAACGGCGGTTTTGCCGGCACCCATCAGGCCGACCAGGTAGATATTCTCGGGTACGCCGTGCGCGGGCGGCGCCTTCGGGGGCGGGGACTCCATGCAGAGATTCTAGCGGAATCGCGTCGTTTGCACTGCGCCGCGAGCCCATTCGCTGTGCACCAACAAAAAAGGCGGCCCCGGGCCGCCTTCCCGTGACTCGTGCGAATCAGGGCCGCGTGCTGATGCCCTCCTTGAGGATACGGGGGGTGATGAAGATCAAAAGTTCGCGGCGATCATCCGACTTGATGTTGTTCTTGAACAGAAAACCGACGTAGGGTAGATCGCCCAGCACTGGCACCTTGTTGGTCGTTGAACGCTCCTCCTGGGTGTAGATCCCCCCGATTACGACGGTGCCGCCATTCTCAACCAGCACTTCGGTCGAAACCTGCTTGGTGTCGATACTCGGGCCGGCAGCGGTAACCTGCCCCACGCTGTCCTTGTTGACCTTAAGGTTCATGATCACGTTGTCGTCCGGCGTGATCTGGGGCTTGACCTTGAGTGACAGCGTGGCCTTCTTGAACTGAACGCTCGTCGCACCGCTCGAAGTGGCCTGCTGAAACGGGATCTCGGTTCCCTGTTCGATCGTGGCCTCATTCTTGTCGGCCGTGATGACCCGCGGACTCGATATGATCTTGCCTTTGCCGTCCGCCTGCAGCGCGCTCAGTTCGAGGTTGAGAAAGCGCGACCTGTTGGCATTGAACAGGATGAACGAAAACACCCCTGGATTGGCTCCAGAGGTACTGCCCCCGGGCAGATTTACGCTAAGCGACTCGTTGAAAAGCGGGGTCCCGAGAACCTGACCGGTCTGTGCGCCAGTGTTCGATAATTGCCCGCCGACCGTAAAGCGCTGGTCACCGCCACCGGGAAACTGCATCCCCTCGCCGCTGGCGTTGTACCCCAGGCGCACTCCCAGGTTACGACTGAACGTATCCGAGGCCTCGACGATTCGCGATTCGATCATCACTTGTCGAACCGGGACATCGATCTGGCGGATCAGTCTCCGCACCTCGTCCAGCCGCGACGGAGTGTCCTGTACGAATACCGTATTCGTGCGCGCATCAACGACCGCGCTGCCGCGCTTGGAAAGTATCCTCTGAGTGCCGGTACTCAGGAATGCCTGCACATCCTGGGCTTTCTGGTAGTTGAGCTGAAACCCTTCGGTGCGGGTGGGCTCGAGATCGGCGATTTGCTGTTTCGCCTCCAGCGCCAGCTTTTCGCGTGTCGCAAGCTCGTCCCGTGGCGCGATCCAGACCACGTTGCCGCTTTTGCGCATGTCGAGCCCCTTGGTCTGCAGAATGATGTCGAGTGCCTGATCCCAAGGCACATCCTTCAGGCGCAAGGTGACATTCCCGCTGACCGTGTCGCTCGTAATGATATTGAGGCCGGTGAAGTCGGCGAGCACCTGCAGCACCGCCCGCACCTCGACGCTCTGGAAATTGAGTGACAGTTTCTCACCCTGGTACCCCGGGCGGCTTCCTTGCACCAGCTTATTGGGGTCTTCCACGATGCGCTTGACGTCGATGACAAACCGGTTATCGGTCTGGTAGGCGGAATGTTCCCAATTGCCGCGAGGCGTGATGATCAGCCGCGCGTTGCTGCCCTGGGACACGGCGTCCACCATCCGCACCGGCGTGCCAAAGTCGCTGACGTCCAGGCGTCGCTCCAGGTTCTTCGGCAGCTGCGTATTGACAAAATCCACAATAATCGAGCTCCCCTGCCGTCGCAGATCGATCCCTATATTGTTGTCCGACAGATCGACGATGACGCGTCCCTCGCCGGCGTCGCCGCGCCGGAAATCGATATTGCGCAAACCGTGTCTCTGGTCGCCCGGGCGCGCTTCGGCGAATTGCTGGCTCAGGCCGGAGCTCGCCGCTCCCGCCGCGGCCGTGCCGCCCTGGAGGGTGATCAGCACCGACTTACCGTCCACCTTCGCGTCATAACTCAGGGTGCGGCTTAGTTCCAGGACCATGCGCGTGCGCCCACCGGACTGCACCACATTGATTCGACGGAGATCACCACCTCCGACGTCCTCGACGCTGCGTCCGAGGGCATTCGTCGTGTTCGGGAAATCGAAAGCAATACGCGGCGGATTGTTGACGGTAAACCCGGCGGGAGGATTCGCGGGCGCGTCCTTGAGCGTCACTCGTACGATGATCGTGCCGGCGGCCTGCGGCGATATGCTGATCGCCTCGATGCTGTTGGTCTGTGCCCAGGCCGACGCGCTGGCGGCGGCGACCAGGAACGTCGCGCAGGCAACCCATGCTTGAATCGTCGTAAGTGCCTTGAATCTCATTTCCTAGCCTCCTGTTATTCCTGCAGCTGCAGACTCTGTTCTTTCTCTTCCCAGCTGCCCCCGCTGTCCTGCACGATTTCCTTGAGCAGCACAGCCGACTCGGTGACATTCACGATGCGCCCGAAGTTTTGCCCAAGGTAATTTCCCGCCCTCACGCGATACAAGTTGTTGTCAGGTGCCTTGACCAGCGCGTGCGCGACCCGATTCTGCACCAGGACGCCCACCATCTTGAGGTTTTCGAGAGGATAGGCTTCAAGCGGTTCCTTGCGCCGGTTGAAATCCGGTTGCAGTCCGCCTCCGGCCGCGGCACCTTTCGGAGGCTCGATCTTCCGTGGTGTGAACGGATCGACCAAGTCAAACGCATTGTATGCAACGGGTTCGTAGGGTTTGACCTCGGGTAATGGAGGTATCCGCCCGCGCGGGAGGCTGTCGGAATCCTTCACGAACTGCTTCAGGTCCGAGTGCTGTTCGCCGCAACCGGCCAGTGCGAGCAGCCCCAGAACGATGACCGATATCGCGCGTTTCATCTTTTCCCCGGCGCGGGCTTGCTTTTCGCGGCCGCCTTCCGTTGTTGGCTCACTTCGTCGTCATCGAGATAGCGATAGGTACGCGCAGTGGCATCCATGGTCAGCCCCCCGCCTTTAGCCGGGGCGGGGCTGATGGCGACGTCGTTCAGCGTCACGATCCGCGACAACTTGCCGATGTCGCTCGCAAAAGCGCCCATGTCGTGGTAGCTACCGCTGATCTTGAGGGTGATCGGAAGCTCGGCATAGAAATCCCTCACCGCCTCGCCGGCTGCAGGTTTGAACAACTCGAACTGCAACCCGCGCCCCAGCCCGGCCTGGTTGATATCAGTCAGAAGAGCGTCCATTTCCGACTTGCCGGGGAGCTGTTTCAGCAGCGACCCGAACTGCTTCTCGATGTCGTCGAGCTGTTTCCTGTAAGCCGGCAGGTTTATGGCCACCTTCTTCTTGTCGATGAACGTTGTCTTCAACTGGACTTCTTTCTGTTCTTCTGCGCTCAGAGCGTCGATCTGATGCTGCCAGTCGAGCCAGTAGCTCAAGCCGACGATGACGAGCAGCAGGATCAGCAACACGCCCAACTTGGGCAGAATGGGCCAGCTGCCGATTTGCTTGGGATCGAGGCGCCTCAGTTCGTCGAGTGTCATTTCTTGCCCCCCGCGGAGACCGGCCTCGGTGCTGGCTTCTTCTCTTCTTCCTGCGGCTGCTTGAGTACCATGTTGAGGGTGAATTCGTTGTTCCGGAGCGCGCCCTGCTGAACCGCCTTGATTTCGATCAAGCCGGGTTTCGCAAGCACCGGCGAGGCTTCGATGTTGCGCATCAGCGTCGATACCCGCGCCTGGGACTGGGTCAGCCCGGTGATCGTGACCCTCTGCCCGGTTTGCCTGATGGCTTTGAGATAGATGCCGTCAGGCAACTGTCGTACCAGCTGATCGAGCAGCTGGACGGTCTGAGCGCGGTTGCTTTGTAACGACTCGACGACGCGCTTGCGGGCGAGCAGTGCCGCAATCTGATCCTGGAGCGTCTTGATTTCCGCAATCTGTTTCTCGAGCTTGGCGATTTCCTCGTTCAGGTACCTGTTACGACTGATCTGGTTCTCGATGCGGTCGGAAAAATACGTGTGCACCGATCCCCAGATGGCGGCCCCTATCACCACCACGATTCCCAGCATGATGAAGAACTGTTGTTGCTGCTTCTTGCGGCGTTCTTCACGATGCGGCAGCAGGTTGATGCGTATCATGGGTCAAACCTCCGCATCGCCAGACCGCACGCCACCATCAGCGAGGACGCGTCCTGCGTCAAACTCTTGGGCTTGATTCTTGACGAAAGGGCCATATTCACGAACGGATTGGCGATGATGGTATTGACCTGGGTGCGTTTGGTGACCGCTACATCCGCCCCGGGGATTGCCGCACACCCTCCCGACAGCACGATGTGGTTCACCTGGTTGTGCTGCGTCGAGGTGAAAAAGAACTGCAGCGCTCGCGCCACTTCCAATCCGAATGTGTCGAGAAACGGCTGCAGCACGTCCGATTCGTAATTTTCCGGCAACCCACCCGCGCGCTTAGCCGCCTCGGCCTCCTCGGCCGACAGGCCGAAGTGATTCTGGATTTCCTGCGTAAGCTGCATCCCGCCAAACGGCTGCTCGCGCATATAAATCGACTGACTGTTGCGCAGGACGTTGACGTTCATCATCGTGGCGCCGACATCGACGATGGCAATGTTCTGGTCCTTGCCGTTGTCGGGAAACTGATTTTGCATCAGCTCGAAGGCGGTCTGACTGGCGAGGATGTCGACGTCCATGACGACCGTCTTCAGGCCGGCGACTTCGGCAGCGGCGATACGGTCTTCGATCTTTTCCTTGCGAGATGCCGCGATCATCACCTCGACATCCTCCGGGTTGTTGGGCGCCGGCCCGATAACCTGGAAGTCGAGATTTACCTCGTCGAGCGCAAACGGGATATACTGGTTTGCCTCGGTTTCCACCTGCAACTCGAGATCTTCCTCGCGTTGACCGGCCGGGACCTGGATCTTTTTGGTGATGACCGCTGCGTTGGGCAGAGCCATGGCCACGCTCTTAAGGCCGGTCCCCAAGCGCTTGTGGCATCGCTTCAGCGCCTCGCTTACCGCATCGAGATTATTGATATTGCCGTCCACCACCGAGTCCTTAGGAAGCGGCTCGATAGCATAGCGTTCGACCCGATAAAGCCCCTTCCCCGCGTCAGCGATTTCCACCATCTTGATCGCCGAGGAGCTGATATCCGCCCCGATGAGCGGCGGCGTCCGGGGCTTGAGCAAAGCCTCTATCGCATCCAAGTTAAAGCTTAATTTTCCTTTGAACATAGGTCTCTAGGACAGCATACCCATAGTTTACTTTAAATGCTACCAACAACTATCATGCGTGTAAAGTTTTTCGTTCTTGCTACGCTGCCCGGGAATGGTATTTTCGCGCGGTGCGTGGCACAAAGGCTACACTGCATCAAATTTGCACTTTTGGCAACGATTTCAGCACCGGCGGCATGCCATGAAAACTCCGGCATCGCGGCGTCAGTTGGAGGATCGATACACTAGATGCGCAGCCGTTTCTGGTTCTTGCCCCTATTAGTTGTGGTTGGTTCAGCCATTGCCGCGGCTCTCCTTGCCGCCTTTGCGGCCATTATCATTTATCCAACACTCCCATCGCTTGAGGTACTTACAGATTATCAGCCCAAGATTCCGATGCGCATCTACAGTGCCGAGGGCGAACTTATCGGTGAATTCGGCGAGGAACGGCGCGCGGTGGTGGCAATCGCGGACGTGCCGCAATCCATGGTTTCCGCGATTCTCGCCGCGGAAGACGAGCGCTTCTACCAGCACGGCGGGGTGGACTACGTCGGCGTTGCGCGCGCCGCGCTTTCCAACCTAGTGTCGGGCGGTGTGCGTCAGGGCGCGAGTACGATCACGATGCAGGTGGCCCGGAATTTTTTTCTCTCCAAGGAAAGAACGCTGACGCGCAAGTTCAACGAGATTCTCCTTGCTTTCAAGATCGAGCATAGCCTGTCCAAGGACCAGATTCTCCAGCTCTACGTGAACCAGATCTACCTCGGCCAGCGCGCGTACGGTTTTGCCGCCGCCGCCCAGATCTATTTCGGAAAGCCGCTCATGGCTTTGACGCTTGCCGAACAGGCAATGCTGGCCGGATTGCCCAAGGCGCCCTCGCGCTTCAATCCGGTGGCAAGCCCGCGACGGGCGAAACAGAGGCAACAGTACGTGTTACGCCGCATGCGTGAACTCGAACTGATAACGCCGGCGCAGTTCGAGGCGGCGGACAACCAGTCGCTCGTGGTAAAAAAGGAACTCGCCGATTACTCAGCGAAAGCGGGGCATTTTGCCGAGATGGTGCGGCAAGCCCTCTACGAGCGCTTCCAGGACGCCGCCTACACTAGGGGATTGAGGGTCTACACGACCCTGTCGGTAACGCACCAGCAAGCAGCCCACGCGGCACTACGGCGTGGCGTTCTGGAGTATGACCAGCGCCATGGATACCGCGGACCTGAGGGCTATGCCGACCTGCCGGCGGGTGCTCCGGAGGAAGCGCTCGAGGAGGCATTGCAGGAAATCACGGACAGCGAAGACATTTTCGGCGCGATCGTGCTTCAGGCGAGCCCGGCGCGGGTCAGGGTTTATCGCCGTGGCGGCGGGATGCTGGATATCGGGGTAGAGGGGCTCAAGTTCGTCGGGCGCATGCTTGGGGAAAAGGCGAGTCCGAACCAGCGCATCCGGCGTGGCGCGATCGTTCGGGTGCAGAAGAACGAAAAAGGGCGCTGGCAGATCACCCAGCTTCCGGCGGTGGAGGCGGCGCTGGTATCGCTCGACCCGCGCGACGGGGCGATTCGCGCGCTGGCGGGGGGATTCGACTTCGCGCGTAACCAGTATAACCACGCGACTCAGGCGTTGCGTCAACCGGGGTCGAGTTTCAAGCCGTTCATCTACTCGGCGGCGCTTGAGAAGGGGTTTACCACTGCAACGGTGATCGATGACGCGCCGCTGACGTTTACCGCAGCGCAGACCGGTTCGGAGCCATGGGAACCGAAGAACTACGATGGCACGTTCGAGGGCCCGATGCGGTTGCGAACCGGGCTGGTGAAATCGAAGAACGTGGTATCGGTACGCATACTCCAGGCGATCACCCCGCAGTACGCGCAGGACTACATCGCACGTTTTGGTTTTGATCCCAAGCTGCACCCACCGTATCTCACCATGGCACTCGGGGCAGGCAACGTGACCCCGCTTCAGATGGTCGCGGCCTATGCGGTATTCGCCAATGGCGGTCACCGCATCACGCCTTATTTCATCGTGCGTATCGAGGACGGCCGCGGGAATGTCGTGGCGGAAACGGTTCCACAGCGCGCGGGCGAGGGCGCCCGGCGCGTCATTGATCCGCGTAATGCGTTCATCATGAACAGCATCATGCGTGATGTGGTTCGCATGGGCACGGGCGCGCGCGCGATGAAGCTGGGTCGGAACGACCTTGCCGGGAAAACCGGGACCACTAATGATTTCATAGATGCATGGTTCTGCGGATTCAATTCCAGCCTCGTGGCAGTCGCATGGATCGGCTTCGACAAGCCGCAGACCCTGGGGCGCAATGAAACAGGGGCGCGCACCGCACTGCCCTTCTGGATGGGCTACATGGGGAGCGTACTGCCCGGCGTGCCGGAACAGCCGTTCAAGCCGCCGGACGGTGTGGTGGCGCTTCGCGTGGACCCGGACTCGGGGCTAAGGGTGGACGACGGCCAGCCCGGCATAGTGGATTTCTTCTTCCACGAGTTTCCGCCGACGGACCAGGCCCTCGCCGGAGCTCCCAGCACTGGGGCCGCGGCGGAGGAAGTGAGAAATCAACTGTTCTGACGGGCAAGACGTGGGAAGGGATTACGCGCGTAACGACACCCGAAGCCGCATCGCTCATCTGGCGGCGCGGCTCATGGCCGAGGACGGTATCGAGGACTACGCGCGCGCCAAGCGCAAGGCGGCGCGCCAGGCCGGCATGGCGGATACCGGGCAGCTGCCGAGCAACGAGGAAATAGACGCGGCGTTGCGGGTGCATCAGACGCTCTACCAGCACCCGGAGCACGGCGAGCGCCTGCACGATCTGCGCCGCCGCGCGCTTGGCGTCATGCAGGAGTTCGCACAATTCAATCCATACCTGACCGGCCCGGTGCTGAGCGGCAATGCGGGACGGTATGCCGACATCGATCTGCATCTGTTCACCGATAATGCCAAGGCAGTGGAACTCTTTCTCCTCGAACACCGGATTCCTTACAGGACGTCGCAAAGCAGGCTTTACTTCGGAGACAGTCCGTGCGCGGTCCCGGTATTTACCGTGAGCGACGGAACCGTCGACTTCCAGATTACGGTGCTCCCGGGACACGCCTTGCGCGTACCGCTGAAGAGCACTCCCGGCGGAAAGTCGATCGAGCGTGCGAAGCTGCAGGTGGTGGTGGAGCTTCTCGCCGCGGGCTGAGCTGCGCCGTTGCGGCAGGGCTGAACGCAGCGCGCGGCGCGACACCCGGGTGGGCGGTTCAGCGCTGGGCCTTCAACCAATGCGCGATATCGAGCGCGAAGTAGGTCAGAACGCCATCGGCGCCGGCACGCTTGAACGCGAGCAGCAGTTCCAGCACGCAGGGTTCCTCCTCGAGCCAGCCATTGCGCGCAGCGGCTTTGAGCATTGCGTACTCACCGCTCACTTGGTAGACGTAAGTAGGGGCCCTGAATTCGTCTTTGATGCGGCGAACGATGTCCAAGTAGGGCAGTCCGGGTTTGACCATGATCATGTCCGCTCCCTCGTCCAAGTCGAGCGCCGCCTCCCATAGCGCTTCATCGCTGTTCGCCGGATCCATCTGGTAGGTGAACTTGCTGCCGCGGCCCAGGCTCTTTGCGGAGCCCACTGCGTCCCGAAACGGGCCATAGAAGCCGGATGCATATTTCGCCGAATAGGCCAGGATGCGGGTATGGATATATCCCTTGCGGTCCAACGCCGCGCGAATTGCCGTTATTCGCCCGTCCATCATGTCCGATGGCGCCACGACATCGACGCCCGCAGCGGCGTTGACCAATGCCTGTTTTTCGAGCACCGCGATCGTTTCATCATTAAGGACATAACCGTCGCGGCCGACGATCCCGTCGTGACCGTGGGTGGTGTAAGGATCGAGCGCAACGTCGGTAATGAGTCCGACTTCGGGAAAGTTCTGTTTGAGCGCTGCCACGACGCGGGGTACGAGTCCCCGTGGGTTGACGGCTTCCCGTCCATCCGCGGTTTTCAGCTTGGGGTCGATCGCGGGGAAAATGGCAATCGCGGGGATACCGGCCTTTGCGCATTGCTCGATGTGCGGGAGAAGCCGGTCCAGGCTGTAGCGGTGGATCCCCGGCATGGAGGGTATTGGCTCAGCGCGCTTCTTGCCGTCGGTCACGAACACCGGATAGATCAGATCGTCGGTAGTGATCCGATTTTCGCGCATCAGGCGGCGCGAAAAGTCGTCTCGCCGCATGCGCCGCATCCGGCGTCGGGGGTACCGCCCGAGAATTCGCATGATCGACTCAACCCATTGAATGGAGGCTTTTCTTCGTCCCGATCCCACCGGGAACTTTAAGGCGATTATAACCGTCTTATTGCTAGACGATATTTTCGTCTCCCGCTTCTCCTCCCTGAGCGGGTGCCTTAATCCTTATTAAGGCATTTGCCCCCGGTTTTACTCCCCTTTAACCGGGGGATTTTTTTTGCCTGACTCCAACCATCGGATGATGGCAGCCCGCGCGTTTGCCACCCCCAATCCCGAGGTCGCGGAGAAGAGTTGAATACCTCCGCGTGGGTAAACCGAAGCCAGAGTGGCCCGGCCGAGTTCAAGCGCCCGCAATGCCTGTTGCCTGCCCAATTTGTCGCATTTCGTCAGCAAAACCAGCACCGGTCGCTTCAGCGGCGCCACCCACTCGAGGAGCAGGCGGTCCCGCTCCATGAATGGATGACGCACATCCATTACCAAGACCAAACCTCGAAGCGATGCGCGTGTTTGTAGGTAAGGACTTATTAACATTGCCCAGAGACGCGTTTGCCGTGCAGGCACCGCCGCATAGCCATAGCCGGGCAAATCAACCAGACGACGGTTTGGACCCCACCCGAAGAAATTGATCGATTGCGTGCGCCCGGGAGTTCGGCTCACATATGCGAGATGCTTGAGACCGGTGATGGCATTGATGGCACTTGATTTTCCAGAGTTTGACCGCCCGACGAAGGCGACTTCCGCGCCCCCATCCGGAGGCAGTCGATCCAGATCACCGATAGCGCGATCCCAGCTTGCGCGTGCAGGTTGTGGCATGAGTGCTTGTTTTCGTTGATGAACTGGCCGGAGTAGTGGTGGTTAATATACAATACCTCTCTTTTTATACGTGCCGTCGCGAAGGGAGCACATGAATTTCCGCCGAGTTGTCATGATGGTTGCAGGTGCCATGATGGCAATGATGTCGACGGCCACGCTGCCTCAAGGGGCTTTAAAAGGCGATCCCGCCAAGGCCCGGCCCATCGTCGAACAGGTGTGCGCCGCCTGTCACGGTAAAGACGGCATCAGCACGGCAGCCGTGAATCCCGACCTTGCCGGGCAACATCCGGAGTATGTCCTGCGGCAGCTCATGAGCTTCCGGCCACAGGGCGGGAAACCGCCTGAACGCAGCAACGCAGTCATGGCTGGCATGGTCGCAAATTTGAAAGACGATGACCTGCCCAATCTTGCGGCGTACTTTGCCGGACAGAAGCCCGCCCTCCGAGCGGCGCGTGATCCCGAGCTCGCAAGACTGGGGCAGGCAATCTACCGCGGGGGCATCGTGTCCAAGGGAGTCGCCGCCTGCGCGTCCTGCCATGCGCCCAACGGCGCCGGCGTCCCAGCGCAGTTCCCGCGGATCGCGGGCCAGCACACAGAATATACAGAAACGCAACTCAAGGCGTTTCGCAGCGGCGAGCGCAGGAACGACCCGAACGGCATGATGCGTGGTGTGGCGGCCAAACTGTCGGATGGTGAAATCAGGGCGGTCGCAGAGTACGTCGCCGGGTTGCGCTGATTTGAACGCGCCGCCTTACCCGAGTTCAGCCGGCGCCGGGCGCGCACGCCAAATCCAGAACGCCGGCTCCGCCCATTACGTACTGTGCGGCGCATTCAGCGTAGCGAAAAATCTCTTCGCCGCCCTGATGGTTTTCTCCACCTCCGGCGCCCCGTGCGCAGCCGAGAGGAAGCATGCCTCGAATGCGGATGGGGCAAAATACACACCGTCGGCGAGCATCGCGTGAAAGAAGTGGCTGAAAGTCGCGCGGTCGCATTGCATGACCTCGGCGTAGGTCGAGGGGGGGGTGGCGCGAAAATACATCCCGAACATCCCACCGACATTCTGAGCTGAAAACGCGACGCGGTGCTGCCGCGCGGCCGCGGTCAACCGTTCGCACAGGTCGAGCGCTGTCGCAGTCAATCGCTCGTAGAAACCCGCGGCTTGCACCAGCTTGAGCGTGGCGAGTCCCGCCGCAACCGCGATTGGATTGCCGGAGAGGGTACCCGCCTGATAAACCGGTCCGAGGGGCGCGATGCCCTGCATGATGGCGCGGCAGCCGCCGAACGCGCCCATCGGCATGCCTCCGCCGATCACCTTGCCGAGTGTCGTCAGATCCGGACTTATTCCAAAGAGCGCCTGCGCGCCTCCCAGCGCGACACGAAAACCCGTCATGACTTCGTCAAAGATCAGCAGCGTCCCGTGTTTGGTGCACAATTTTCGCATCGCCTCGAGAAACCCTGCTCGCGGTGTCACCAGATTCATGTTGCCCGCGACCGGCTCCACGATGACGGCCGCAATGTTTTTCCCGTCTTCCTGGAACGCCCGCTCCACGGCGCCGATGTCGTTGTAGTCGACCACTATCGTCTGCGCGGCGATCTCCGCGGGCACCCCGGCGGACGACGGTTGACCCAGGGTAAGCGCACCTGAACCGGCCTTCACCAGCAGCGAATCGGCGTGACCGTGATAACACCCTTCGAACTTCAGGATCTTCGAGCGTCCGGTATGGCCGCGGGCGAGGCGGATCGCGCTCATTGTGGCCTCGGTGCCCGAACTCACCAGCCGCACCTGCTCCATTGAGGGCACTAGCTTGCACAGCAGGGCCGCGATCTCGACCTCCGATTCGGTGGGCGCACCGAAGCTCAATCCGCGGCTCGCCGCTTCCTCGACCGCCTTTAATACGTCCGGATGAGCGTGACCCGCAATCAGGGGACCCCATGAACCGACATAATCGATGTAGCGGTTGCCGTCGGCATCCCACACCCAGGCGCCCTTGCCGCGCCTGAGAAAAAGCGGGGTGCCCCCTACCGCGCGGAACGCACGCACCGGTGAATTGACCCCGCCCGGGATGACGAGCTGGGCATGCTGGAACAATTTCTGGCTGCGTTTCATCGCGCGGGCGAGAAAAGCCGGACAAACTGTCGCGCAGCGGCTTCCACATCGCCGGCTGCAAACAGCGCCGAGATGACTGCAATGCAGTCCGCGCCCGCTGCAACGAGCTGCGGGGCATTGACGGCGGTGATTCCGCCGATCGCCACCACGGGGATCGCCATCGATGCCTTCGCGTCGCGCAGCAGCTGCAATGGGGCGCGCACTGCCGCGGGCTTGACGTTCGACGGGAAAAAACTGCCAAACGCGACATACGATGCGCCGCTGCGCTGCGCCGCCCGCGCCAAGGGCAGGCGGTCATGGCACGATGCCCCGACGATTTTGTCCGTAGCCAGCTGCGCGCGCGCGGCCTCGAGGGAACCGTCGTCCTCTCCCAGGTGCACGCCGTCGGCATCGATATCGAGTGCAAGGCGCAGGTCATCATTGATAATCAGAGGCACCTCGCGTTCACGACAGATTTCGAGCAGCGCGATGGCCTGCTCGCGGCGTGTGGCGGGATCGACGGCCTTGTTCCGATACTGGACGAGATTCGCGCCACCGGCAAGCGCCGCGCGCACCTTGGCGGCAAGCACCGCCGTGTCGCGCTCATCTGGCGTCACCGCATACAGGCCGCGGATGCGGCGGCCCGCTATAGAGACTGCCGCCTGTTCCATCACGAGTCGCCTGGTTCGTGCTCCCCTGCAGGGGGATCCTCGCGCGCCCAGAACATGCGGTCGGGTATGTGCTGGCCCATGCCGGGCCGAAATCCCGCCTTCAGCGTCTGCCAGGTGTATTCCTGCGCGTCCTTCACGGCGTCGGTGATGGCAAGGCCGTTTGCGAGGGTAGCGGCTATTGCCGAGGCGAGCGTGCAGCCGGAGCCGTGATACGAACCCGGCAGCCGCGCCCAGGAGTCGGTGCGAAGGACGCCGCCCTCGCCATACAGCGTGTTGATGACTTCCGCCGTGTTCTCGTGGGTGCCGGTGATCAACACGTGCTCGCAGCCGCTCGCGATCAGGCGGCGCGCGCATTCCGCGAGGTCCGGGTGGTCGTTATCGTCCGACTCGTTGATCGCGAGGCGCCGCGCCTCGATACTGTTGGGAGTGACGATCGTGCATTGCGGAATCAGCAGCTCGCGCAGCGCGGCGATCATCTCGTCATTCGCGATCTCGTCGCCCCTGCCCGATGCCAACACCGGGTCCAGCACCAGCGGGATTTCCGGATAGTCGGATACGACCTCGGCGACCGCGGTGATCGCTTCGACGCTGCCGAGCAGCCCGACCTTGAAGACCGACACCGGCATGTCCTCGAGCACGCAGCGCGCCTGATCCGCGATCCACTCCGCATCGATCGCCATCATGTCCTCGACCCCCATCGTGTCCTGGATCGTGAGCGCGGTCACGCAGGTCAACGGGTGGCAGCCCATGCTTGAAAGCGCCATGATGTCGGCTTGGAGCCCAGCGCCGCCGCTCGGGTCGGTCGCCGCAAACACGAGAACAATTGGGGGAAGATCAGCCATGCGGGGGGCGAAACGTCCGGCGGAAATGCCGGTCAGCGAACGCGTTCGTGAGCACAGGAGGCGATTCGTTTAAAATCAGATTCTAGCCCACTTTTCCCCGCCATCGACTCGTGCATGACAGCAACCGACAGCAAAGTGTTCAAGACCTATATGTGCCTCATCTGCGGCTTTATCTATGATGAGGCCGCCGGCCTGCCCGACGAAGGCCTCGCGCCCGGAACGCGGTGGGACGACGTGCCGATGAACTGGACCTGCCCCGAGTGCGGCGCGCGCAAGGAGGATTTCGAGATGGTGGAGGTTTGAGATGCGCATCATGCATACCATGATCCGCGTGGGTGATCTTGAGCGGTCGATAGATTTTTACACCAATGTGCTGGGCATGAAGCTGTTACGGCGGGCCGATTATCCGGCGGGCCGGTTTACCAATGTCTTCGTCGGCTACGATGACGAGTCGCGATCGGCAGTGCTGGAGCTCACACATAACTGGGACACCAAGTCCTACGACCTGGGGACGGGCTACGGCCACGTCGCTATTCAGGTGGACGATGCCCGCGCGGCATGCGATGCGGTGCGCGCGCGCGGCGGCAAGGTCACGCGCGAGGCAGGGCCGATGAAGCACGGGACGACGGTGATCGCCTTCGTCGAGGATCCTGACGGCTACAAGATCGAGTTCATTGAGCGCGGGCCCGCGCCAGCGTGACCGCCTTTAGTGTGGTCGCGGTTCCTGCGCGTGCGCGGCGCGCCGTGCAACGAGGTGGTTTGCGATGCGCACGAAGTCGTCAACGCGCAATTCCTGCGCGCGTGCGGCCGGGGCGATCCCGAGCACCGCGAAGTCGTCCGCCTGCAGGTAGGCCCTGAGTGCGTTGCGCAGTGTCTTGCGGCGCTGGGAGAATGCGGCTCTTGCCACCTCCCCGAACACCGCTTCGTCACAGCTGCACTGGTTTGTGGGTTCCCGGGGTGACATGCGCACCACCGCGGATTCCACCTTCGGTCGGGGGCGAAACGCCGCCGCCGTGACGTCGAGGATTTTTTTGACGTCGAAGTGGTGCTGCAGCATCACCGAGAGCCGCCCGTACTCGGGCGTGCCCGGGCGCGCGACGATGCGCGCCACGACCTCTTTCTGCAACATGACGTGCACGTCGCGGATGGCGGCGATGTGGCGCATGAGGTGGAACAGGATGGGCGTCGAGATGTTGTAGGGCAGATTGCCGACGACACGCAGTCCGGAACCCAGCGCGGAGAAATCGAAGGCTAGCGCATCGCCCGCATGCATCACGAGCTTGTCCTCGGGGTAGTCGCTTCTGAGGCGCGCGACGATATCCCTGTCCAATTCCACGACGTGGAGTTGGTTCAGGCGCGCGGCAAGCGGCGCGGTCAGCGCGCCCAGGCCCGGGCCGATCTCCACCAGCAGGTCGTCGGACTGCGGTTCAATCGCGCGCACGATCTGCGCGATCACGCGTTCATCGGCGAGAAAGTGCTGTCCGAAGCGCTTTCGCGGAACGTGTTGCATCACCGGGATGCAATCGCCGCGCGGCGTTTGCGCGCGGCTTGTCGTCCGGCGAGCTCGGCGGCGCACCCGACGGCCTCGATCAGGCTGCCGGGGTTCGCCGCTCCCGTGCCCGCAAGGTCCAACGCCGTGCCGTGGTCGACCGACGTGCGAATCATGGGCAAACCGAGCGTCACGTTCACGCCCGCCCCGAAACTCACATATTTGAGGACGGGGAGCCCTTGGTCGTGGTACATCGCCAGCACGCAATCCGTCCCGCGCAGCCGTTCCGGATTGAACAGCGTGTCAGCAGGCAGCGGCCCCACCAGATCAAAGCCTTCATTGCGCAGGGCCTCGAGCACGGGAATAATGACCTCAATTTCCTCGCGGCCGAGGTGCCCGGACTCGCCGGCGTGGGGATTCAATCCCGCGACTGCGATGCGCGGATGCGCGAGATCAAAGCGGAGGACGAGGTCGTGGCGCAGCGTTCGGAGCGTTGTTTCCAGGCGCTCCCGCGTGATATGCCGCGCCACGTCCTTCAGCGGCAGGTGAGTGGTGACCAACGCCACGCGAAGTCCGCCTCCGGCGAGCATCATCACCACGTGTGGAGCACCGGTGCGTTCAGCCAGGAATTCCGTGTGGCCGGTAAAAGGATAACCGGCGTCGTTGATGACGCCCTTGTGCACAGGGGCAGTCGTCAGCGCGTCAAACGTCCCGTCGAGGCACCCCCGCGCGGCGAGTTCAAGAGTACGCAGGACATACTGGCTGTTGGCCGGATCGAGCCTGCCCGGGGTGACAGATGCCGCAAGCGGCACATGCACGACCACCAAGCGCCCGCGCGCGGCGGCAGGCGCCGCGCGTGCGTCGAACTCGACGCAGCTTACGGGCGCACCCAACAGCCGCGCGCGCGCTTGCAGCAAGTGTCGGTCCGCAACCACCACGATGCGGGCGGGCAGGTCATGCGACGCCAGCATGACGCACAGATCAGGACCGATGCCGGCGGGCTCACCGGCCGTGATCGCCACAAGCGGGATATCAGCGCTCTTCGAGACGCAATTCGACATACGCCTTGTCACGCAGCTGCCGCACCCATTCCTGGTAGGCCTCATCGGACTTGCGGGCGCGCAACTCCTGCCGCGCCACCAGACGCTGGCGTTCCCGCGACATGTCCTCGGTGCGCCGCTCGAGCACCTGGATCAAGTGCCATCCGAAGGGGGATTGCACGGGGTCGCTCACCTGGCCTGGCTTGAGGGCGTTCATGGCGTGCTCGAACTCCGGGACCGTGTCGCCTGCCGACAGCCAGCCCAGTTCCCCGCCCTTGGAGGCGCTGGCATCCTCGGAATGTACGCGCGCAAGCTCGGCGAAATTCGCGTTGTTGTCGAGCCGTTCCTTCAGCGCCCGCAGGCGGTTGCGGGCCTCGGACTCCGATACGGCTTCGTTGGCCTTGATCAGGATGTGCCGCGCGCGCGTCTGATCGACCAGCACCGGCGCGCTGCCCCCCCGTTGGTCATTGAGCCTCAGGATGTGGAAACCATTCGAGCTGCGCAGGATATCGCTCACCTGACCAGAACGCATCGACGCGAGCGCGTCGGAAAAAAGCGTCGGCAGCCGCGACGCTTGCCGCCAGCCCATGGCGCCACCCTGCAAGGCGTCCGGCGCATCTGAGTATGCCGCCGCCACCTGCCGGAAATCCACGCCTTTCCTGACCTGCGCGTGGGCTTCTTCCGCGCGTGCGCGTCGCGCCTGAACCTGCTCGGGGCTGGCGTTTTCCGGCACCACGACAAGGATGTGCGACAGGTTGAATTCATCGTTGCCGCCCTTGCGGCTTTGCTGGGTCTTGAGGAAGTTGTCGATTTCGCTTTCGGTGATGACGATCCTCGCCTCGACCTCGCGCTCGCGCAGCCGCCCCATCACAATTTCACCGCGAATATCCTCACGAAACTTGGCGAACGGGATGCCGTCCTTCTCAATGGCGCGGCGCATCTCCTGCAGCGTAAGGCGGTTGCCCTGCGCGATGCGGCCAAGCGCCCGGTCAAGCTCCGTGTCGTCGACACGCAACCCGGTGTCCCTTGCGTACAGCAACTGCACGCGGTCCGTGATCATGCGGTCGAGGAGCTGTCGTTCCAGTACGTCGCGCGGCGGGGGCGGCGTGCCCTGGGCTTTGAGCTGCCTCATTGCAAGCTGCACTCGTTCATTGAGGTCCAGGCGGGTCACGACCTCGTCGTTGACCACTGCGACAATGCGGTCGAGCACCACGATCGGTGGCGGTTTCTGTGCCCACGCGGCAGCATGCCATGCGAGCAGCACGACGAGCGCGGCCGCATGGCCTGCGCGCACGAGATGCAACAAGCGTCTTTTCATCAGGTAACGCCGGGTTTGCGCAGGTGGCGGATTTCAGCGATAGGGCACTCGGGATTCCTCCGACCAGCTCGATCGGGGATCCGGCCGCACAAATCCACTTATGTTGTTGCGCAGGGTATCCATCGGATTAGACCCGATGCGGGAGACTCCGTTCAGTTCGAGTTGCATAAACACCGAGGTGGACGCCTGCTGCGTCGCCGTCGCAAAGCGGTGTCCCACGATGCGCAGCGCCCAGCAGCCGCCGTTGTATTCGAAGCCAGCCAGGGCTTCGAGGGTCCGATCGTCACGGAGCGAATAGTTCCAGCGCGCGAGCGCGGTCCATTGCGGGGTGAGCGGCCATTGCGTGGAGATGTCCGTCTGCCGAACCGAGTTGATGGTGTCGCGATAGACCAGATTGAGGACCTTCCCCGGCTGCGGTCGATAGCGGACGCCCACGTTGAATTTCTGGGTCTGCGACATGTCGGTATTGTATTGCCAGCCCGCGTCGGCGACCCAGTTGGGCGCCACCGTGCCGCTCAATGCGGCGAGCAGATCCGAGGACGAACTCTGATCCGAGCGCGGCGGCACGCCCGGAATTGTCACGCGCTGCGACTGAAAGTAATAGCGCTGGGCGAGCGCCCCGCGCAGTTGCTCAACCCCGGTGTCCGAGCTGATCAGGCGTGACGTGACGCCATACGTCACCTGGTTCGCGTCATTGATGCGATCGTGTCCGCTGAACTGGTTCTCCGCGAAGATCGTCGCCATGTTGATGTCCTGCACTCCGCTCTCGAAGTTCGGCAGCAGGCTTTGATCGCGGAACGGAATGTAGACGTAATAGACTCTGGGCTCGAGGGTTTGGACGAGTGCTTGCCCCGCGAGCACGGTATTGCGCTCGAACACGAGGCCCGTGTCGACCGTGACGATCGGCAGGGTGCGCGTCGCGTCCGGCAGCACGGTCGTGCGCCGGTCGAGCGCGTAGTGCGTCAGGTGAGCACCGACCTTGGGAATCAGGTGCGCGTACGAGGTCTGCAGCGGAAGACTCAGACTGGGATATGCCAGCAGGCGCCGGCCGGTGACCAGGGTCGGGTGGTCGAAAGCGACGAAATTGCCCAAAAAGTGGAAATCGCTCTTCAGGACGTTCTGGTGCTGCGCGGTGAGAGTGAGTTGCGGTCGCCGGTCATAGGGTGCCGTGACCGGAGCCAGCGGATCGGTCTGCAAAGTCTGCCATCGCTGATAGTGCGCGGTGAATCCATAGATGCCGCCCCTTCCCCAGGCGCCGGCCCGGGTGAGCGTGCCTTCCTGCGGCAGAATCGTCTGCGACGTGAGCGCGATCGAGGTCGAGAGGTCCGTGAAGTACTGGCCGTCGGAGACGCGGTTCAGATTGAGCGCTGCATTCCAGCCGCCAGGCAGGACGTGCGTGTGTTTGAGAAACATCGCATAGCGGTCCTGATTGCGCTGCTGGTCGCTCGGAAGCAATTCCAGCCGCAAGTCGCCCCGGAAAGCCGGATCCAGGTAACGGAAATCACCGCTTAGCTGCAGCCCCCGCTTGGTCATCGTGCGCGGGTAAAAGGTCGCATCGTAATTGGGGGCGATATTCCAGTAATACGGTACGGTGAGTTCGGTTCCGGTCTTGCTGGAGCTGCCGTAATGCGGTGTCAGGAATCCCGACTTCCTCTGCTGGTGCAGGGAGAACGACAGGTACGGCGAGTAAAGTATCGTCTGACCCATGAATACGATGCTGGCATCACGGGCGGTCCCGACATCGCGGTCCTTGTCGATGTGCAGTTGTGCGCTTCGTATGTACCAATCGTCGTTGCCCGGCTCGCAGGTCGTGTACTCGGCGCCCTGTGCGCGATACTGGCCTCGCCCTTCGAACAGCAGGCGTTGCGCGCGGCCGCGGGCATCACCGCTGCTGAAGCGCGGCGGGGCGGGCGTGGGCGCGGTGATCGGACGCGTGTCACGCGGAACCTGCGTAAGCGTATAACGGGGCGCATCCATGAAGCCGCGGTCGGTCCCCAGGTTGTAACGCAGCCGCGCGCCTTCTACGACGTCGCCCCCCCGCTGGATGCGCACGTTTCCAACCGCCGTGATCTCATCCTTTAACGCGTCGTGCCGCAGCCAGTCGGAAAACACCGTCTGGCCCCGGCTGCGCAACCTCACGCTGCCCTCGGCTTCGGTGTCGCGCTCGGCGTGTCCCTGGAGGCGGTCGGCCTCGATAAAGACCGGCACCGCGTTTCCGGGGGCGGGCGGATCGAGCGTAAGCGATGGCTGGCTCTTGAGCCTGAGTCCCTCCTGCGCGTATGCAGTGAGCGGCAGCGCGCAACACACTGCGAACGATACGCGTGCAAACAGCTTGGACATCGTGGAAGGGCAACCTGGGGTGAGGTGCTAAAATCGCACAAATTCGGTGTTTAGGCAACCGCTTGGAGACGCGCTCCGATACTCGCCTGCAGCTGCTCGAGGAATGGTTGACGTCCCACTTCGGACGCAGTTCATTTTCGCTGTACGCGGCATCCGCGGACGCAAGTTTCCGCCGGTATTTTCGCGTGGAGTGTGGATGCGAAACGTGGATCGCCATGGACGCACCGCCGCCGCGCGAGGACTGCCGGCCGTTCCTGAAGGTCGCCGGTTTGCTGCGCGGCGCCGGGGTGCACGTTCCTGACATTATCGCGCAGGACCTGCATCTTGGCTTTCTGCTGCTCTCCGACCTGGGCACGACCACGTATCTCGAAGCGCTCGATGGATCGAACGCCGATGCTCTGTTCCGCGACGCGCTCGATGCGCTGATCAGGATCCAGCTCGCGAGCCGCGCGGGCGTGCTGCCGCCATATGACGAAACGTTGTTGCGGCGTGAGATCGGGTTGTTCCCGGAGTGGTACGTCGATCGCCACCTCGGAACGACGTTCACGGCCGCGGAGGCACAGGCTTTCCGTGATGTCTGCGACCGCGTGGTGTCCAGCAACCTTGCCCAGCCGCAGGTCTACGTGCATCGCGATTTCATGCCGCGCAACCTCATGGTCGCGCATCCCAACCCCGGCATCCTGGACTTCCAGGACGCGGTGTACGGCCCGATCACCTACGACTTGGCCTCGCTGTTTCGCGATGCGTTCGTGAGCTGGTCCGAAGAACGTGTCTTGGACTGGACCGTGCGTTACTGGGAAAGCGCCCGGCGCGCCGGGCTGCCGGTCGCCGCGGATTTTGCATCCCTTTACCGCGACTTCGAGTGGATGGGGCTGCAGCGGCACCTGAAAGTGCTGGGGATCTTCGCGCGGATTCGCCATCGCGACGGAAAATCCGGCTACGTGGAAGATGCCCCGCGCTTTGTGGAGTACGTGCGCGCAGTGTGCCGGCGTTACCGGGAGCTTGCTCCGCTGCTCGGATTGTTTGACCGGCTTGAGGAACTCAAGCCGGCCTTGACCTGAGCGACCAGGCAATGCCTGCAATTCGCAACCGGCCGGGACCGGTTCGAGTCCGCGTCTGCGTGCAAGGGCGCAACGGCACTCCCGGCGAGGCGCGGCTGCTTTGAAGGCGATGATACTGGCAGCGGGCAGGGGCGTGAGAATGCGTCCGCTGACCAATACCACGCCCAAGCCGCTGTTGCCGGTATGCGGCAGGCCCCTTATTGCGCATCTCATCGATCGGCTGCGGGGGGCGGGATTCGACGACATCGTGATCAACGTCTCGCATCTCGGCGCTGCGATCGAGGGCGCGTTGGGCGACGGCGCGGCGCTCGGCGTGCGCATCGTCTATTCGCGCGAGGCCGAGGCGCTGGAAACCGCCGGTGGCATTGCAGCAGCGCTGCCGCTGCTCGGCGATCGGCCGTTTGTCGTTGCCAATGGCGACATTTACAGCGAATACGAGTTCGAGCGTCTGCGTCCCATTGCCCGCCAGCTCGCGCGCGGCAGCCTGGCGCACCTGGTGCTGGTTGCCAATCCGCCGCACCACCGCGCGGGAGACTTCTGCCTGCGGCGGGGCGTGCTGGCGCTCGAGGGTGAACCGCGCCTGACGTTCTCCGGGATCGGCGTGTACCGCCCCGAGCTATTTTCGCCACTCGCGCCGGGCGCCCGGCATTCCCTGGCCGCGCTGTTGCGTGAGCCCATCAGCCGGGGCGAGATCGGCGGTGAGCAGTACCACGGACTGTGGCTCGACGTCGGGACCCCGCAGCGCCTCGCGGAGCTCGATCAGCATCTGGCGGGACGATAACTGCCGGCAATCCCAACACTGCGCCGTGGCCAACGATGCGGCTTGCGCAAGCGCTGTTCGCGACGTTAAATAAGGGTTTTGAATCGAGCGCTCATGATCCCGATCGATATTTATGTCGAGCGACGCCGCCGGCTCATGGATGCCATGGGCGGCGGTGTGGCAGTGCTCCCCACGGCGCCGGAGCGCATTCGGAACCGCGATGCGCATTATCCGTATCGCTTTGACAGCTACTTTTATCACCTTTGCGGTTTCCGCGAACCCGACGCGGTGCTGGTGGTGGTAGCGGGGAAGGACCGGCGCAGCATCCTGTTCTGCCGCGAAAAGGATCCGGAGCGCGAAGTCTGGGACGGTTATCGTTACGGCCCGGGCGAGGCGCGCACCGCGTTCGCGTTCGATGAGGCGTACGCGATCGGCATGCTGGACACGCGCATGCCCGACCTGCTTGCCGATCAGGCCACGGTCCACAGCCATCTGGGAGACGACCCGGCGTGGGATGCGCGCGTGATCGACTGGGTGAACCAGGTGCGCTCCCGGGCCCGGAGCGGGGTGACCGCGCCGCGGGACGTGCGCGACCTGCATGCCGTGCTCGACGAAATGCGCCTGATCAAGCGCCCGGAGGAGATCGACACCATGCGCCGCGCGGCGGCCATTTCGGTCCAGGCGCACCAGCGCGCGATGCGCGCAAGCCGGGCCGGCCGCCGCGAGTACGAGATCGAAGCCGAGATCGTGCACGAGTTCCGCCGCCACGGGGCGGACGCCCCGGCCTACACGCCCATCGTCGCGGCCGGCGAGCGCGCATGCGTGCTGCACTATGTCAGCAACGACGGGGTGCTGAAGGACGGAGACCTGCTGCTCGTGGACGCCGGGTGCGAACTCGAGGGTTACGCATCGGATATCACGCGGACGTTTCCGGTGAACGGCACCTTCAGCGGGCCGCAGCGCGACATCTACGAATTGGTGCTGGCGGCGCAGGCGGCCGCGATCGGCGCCGTGCGGCCCGGCAATACGTGGAACATGCCCCACGATGCGGCAGTAAGAGTGCTGGCGCAGGGCATGATCGATCTGGGCCTCTTGCAGGGCGCCGTCGATTCCGCCGTGGAAACGGAGGCCTACAAGAAGTTTTACATGCATCGCACGGGGCATTGGCTCGGACTCGACGTGCACGACGCGGGCGACTACAAACGCGACGGCGCGTGGCGCGCCCTCGAGCCCGGCATGGTGTTGACGGTTGAGCCCGGCTGCTATGTTCGTCCCGGTGAAGGGGTGCCCGAGCGTTTTGCCAACATCGGCGTGCGCGTCGAGGACGATGTCGTGGTTACCGCTGCAGGCTGCGAGGTCTTGTCGGCGGGCGCGCCCAAGCAGGTTGCCGACATCGAAGCATTGATGCGGGCGGATCGTGAGTAACACGGCCGACGTCGTGATCGTCGGAGGCGGGCCGGTCGGCGCGGTGCTCGCGCTCGCGCTGGGCAACGCCGGTCGCGCGGCGGTGGTTGTTGAGCCTCATGCCGCGGACGACATTGCGGGCCCGACGCGTCCGGTGGCTCTTTCGTATGGCAGCCGCCTCATTCTCGATCGTCTCGACGCCTGGGCGCGCCTTGCGCCCGCGACAGCGATCACTCACATCCATGTGTCGCAGCGCTCGGGGTTGGGCCGCGTCATGCTCACCGCCCGGAATGCCGGGCTGCCCGCGCTCGGTTATGTGGTGGACTACGGAGGCCTGCGTACGGCGCTCGCCGGGCTGCTCGCGGCCCGAGCGCACGCCCGCGTGATGCGCGGGGCGGTGACGAAGGTCGTGCCGGGTCATGACCGGGCCCGTGTCGAGTATTCGTGCGGCGACGCGAGCGGACAGATCGAAGCCAAGCTCGTTGTGATCGCGGATGGCGGAGCCATAGGCGACGATTTTCCGTCGCATACGGTCGATTACCGGCAAAATGCGGTGGTGGCGGTAGTGAGCACCGAGAAACCGCACCGAAATACCGCGTTCGAACGGTTTACGCCGGCGGGGCCGCTGGCGTTACTGCCTTACGACGAGCACTATGCTCTGGTATGGAGCGTTGCGCCCGAGCATGCGCAGGCCTTGTGCGGACTGCCGGCGGCGGAATTTGCCTGCGAGCTCGAGCGGGAGTTTGGCGGCAGGCTGGGCGCGTTCAGCGGTGTCGCGCAACGCGCGGCTTTCCCGCTTATACTGAAAGTGACCGCCGACTCCGGGTCGCCCCGTGTGGTACGCGTCGGCAATGCTGCCCAAACGCTGCATCCGGTCGCCGGCCAAGGCCTGAACCTCGGGTTGCGTGATGCCTGGGAACTCGCCGCCGAACTTGCGCGCACGGCTCCACGCGACATTGGCAGCAGCGCTGCGTGTTCCGCGTTTCGCGCGCGACGGCGCCTTGACCGCAGCGGAGGCATCGGTTTCACAGACGCGCTGGTGCGGGGGTTTTCGAACGATCTCGCGCCGTTGCGCACGGCACGCGGGATTGCCCTCACCGCCCTGGGGTGCGTGCCGCCGGCGCGGGATTTCGTGATGCGACGCATGGTGTTCGGCCCCCGCGCGTGAGCTGACCGGATCCGGCGGTTCGCGGTTGCAGCAAATGCGTTCGCCGGGGCAAGCGGTGCGCGCGTATTCGCGGGCGCACCGAGTGCGACATTGATGCAACCGCGATAGTGGCGCCTGAATCGTTCACACCGCGCGCCAGGAAAATGCGTTAGTCGATGCTTTGTTGGCGCAGGCAACGCATATGGCGCCTGAAGTTCGTCCGGTAAGTGCCTCGAATAGCGCACGTTCGGTGGCGGTGCCACGCACACACGGGCGTTGCGTCGCCTTCCTGCAACAACTTCGGCGAACAAGACAGCATTTGCTTTTCTTGCGCCAACACTGCGATTACAATCACGCACTCCTCAAGAGCACGCATGACACGTGCCCATGCGCATCGGTCCCTATCATCTCAAGAACAATCTCGTCGTGGCGCCGATGGCCGGCGTGACTGACCGTCCGTTTCGCCAGCTGTGCAAGCGCATGGGCGCGGGCATGGCGGTCTCGGAAATGGTGGCGAGCAACTCTTTGCTGTGGGGCTCGGCGAAAACGCGGCGGCGCGCCGACCATGAAGGTGAAGTGGAACCGGTCTCGGTGCAGATCGCGGGCGCCGATCCGCGGATGCTGGCGGAGGCGGCACGCTATAACGTGGATCAGGGCGCGCAGATCATCGACATCAACATGGGCTGTCCCGCGAAAAAGGTGTGCAACGTTATGGCGGGGTCGGCTTTGCTCAGGGACGAAGCGCTGGTCGGGCGCATACTCGATAGCGTGGTGGCGGCGGTCGACGTACCGGTGACGCTGAAGATCCGGACGGGATGGGACCGCAGCAACCGGAACGCACGCACCGTCGCGAGGATCGCCGAAAGCGCAGGCGTGCAGGCCCTCGCGATCCACGGCCGCACGCGCGCGTGCGGCTTCTCGGGGGAGGCGGAATACGACACGATCGCGGCGGTGAAGACCGATGTCGGCATACCGGTCATCGCCAACGGCGACATCGACACGCCGGAGCGTGTGAGGAACGTCCTCAACTACACACGGGCGGACGGCGTGATGATCGGCCGCGCCGCGCAGGGACGGCCGTGGATGTTCGGGGCGATCGTCCACTATCTCGAGACCGGCGAGCACCTGCCGCCGCCCGCAGTCGCCGAGATCAGGCGCGTGCTGATCGCGCACGTGCACGAACTATACGGTTTCTACGGCGAGCACACGGGCGTACGCGTGGCGCGCAAGCACATTTCCTGGTACACCAAGGGGCTCTCGGATTCGGCGGCTTTCCGCCACGGCATGACCCGGCTGGAGACCTGCTCGGAGCAGACCGCGGCGGTCGACGCGTACTTCGAGCAGCTTTCCGGCCGGGGGCGCTACCTGGATTACATTGAGGAACTCGCGGCATGATGAACGAATGCGAGATGGCGCGCATGGTGCGCCGGGCGATCGACGGCTACTTCCGGGACCTCGACGGCGAGCGGGCCATCGGTGTCTATGACATGGTCATCAACTGCGTGGAGAAGCCGCTGCTTGAATCGGTGCTGCACCGGGTGAGGGGCAACCAGACCGACGCTGCGAAGATGCTCGGCATCAACCGCAACACCCTGCGCAAGAAAATGCGGGTCCACGGCATCAAGCTCTGAAATCCACGATCCCGCACTCCCATGGCCGTCATCCGGCAGGCGCTGATCAGCGTTTCGGACAAGACCGGAATTGTCGAATTCGCGCGCGGCCTCGTGTCCTTTGGTGTCGCCCTGATTTCGACCGGCGGCACCGCGAAACTGCTGCGTGAGGCCGGAATATCGGTCACCGAGGTCGGCGACTACACCGGATTCCCGGAAATGCTCGGCGGGCGGGTGAAGACGCTGCACCCGAAGATACATGCCGGCATACTCGCCCGGCGCGACTTGCCGGCGCACCTTGCCGCGATCGGCGCCGCCGGCATCCCGACGATCGAGCTCGTAGTGGTCAATCTTTACCCGTTCGGCCAGACCGTCGCGCGGCCCGACTGCACGCTCGCCGAGGCGATCGAGAGCATCGATATTGGCGGGCCCGCCATGGTGCGCAGCGCGGCCAAGAACTATCACCATGTTGCGGTGGTGACGCACCCGGCGGACTACGCCGCCCTGTTGCAGGAGATGGCGTCCGCGCAGGGCGCGCTCGGGGCCGAGACGCGCTTTCGGCTCGCGCAGAAGGCGTTTTCGCACACGGCGGCCTACGATGGCGCGATCGGCAATTACCTGAGCGCGCTCGACCCGGCGGGCAAGCCCGCCGGGTTCCCGCGCTGCCTCAATCTGCAGTTTGACCTCGCGCAAACTTTGCGTTACGGAGAAAACCCGCACCAGAGCGCCGCGTTTTATCGCGACCGCGAGCCGGCCGCAGGCAGCCTGGGCAACTTCAGGCAGTTGCAGGGCAAGGAGCTTTCCTACAATAATATTGCCGATGCCGACGCAGCGTGGGAATGCGTCAAGACGTTTGAGCAACCGGCATGCGTCATCGTGAAGCATGCCAATCCCTGCGGCGTGGCGACGGGGGCGAGCGCGCTCGAGGCCTATCGCAAGGCGTTTGCGACGGACCCCACATCCGCGTTCGGGGGCATCATCGCATTTAACCGTGAGCTGGACGCGGCGACGGCCGAAGTCGTGGCACAGCAGTTCGTCGAAGTCGTGATCGCGGCCGCGGTAGCGGACGGCGCCGCGACGGTTCTCGGGCAGAAGGCCAACATCCGTGTGCTGGCCGTGCCGCTGGAACGCGCGGCGAATACCTTCGACATGAAACGCGTGGGTGGCGGATTGCTGGTGCAGACGCCCGACAGCGTGAATGTAAACGCTACCCAGCTGAAGACGGTCACCCGGGTCAAGCCGACACCGGCGCAACTGGAGGACTTGCTGTTTGCCTGGCGCGTGGCCAAGTTCGTGAAGTCGAATGCGATCGTCTTTTGCGGGAGCGGCCGGACGCTCGGCGTGGGCGCCGGGCAGATGAGTCGCGTGGATTCGGCGCGGATCGCGGCAATCAAGGCGGCCAACGCCGGCCTGACTCTCGCCGGTTCGGTGGCGGCCTCGGACGCGTTCTTCCCATTCCGCGATGGCGTGGACGTGGTGGCACAGGCTGGCGCAAAGGCAATCATTCAGCCGGGCGGCAGCCTGCGTGATGACGAAGTGATCGCGGCCGCCGACGAGCACGGCGTGGCGATGATGTTCACCGGCTACAGGCACTTCCGGCACTGACGCGCTTTCACCGGTCACCGTTCACGCCGTTCATGAAAATTCTCGTCATCGGTTCCGGTGGACGCGAGCACGCGCTGGCGTGGAGGCTTTCGCAGTCCCCGCGCGCGTCGCGGGTTTTCGTCGCGCCCGGCAACGCGGGCACCGCGGTGGAAGAAGGCGTGGAGAACGTGGCGCTCGCCTCCATCCCCGATCTCGTCGCATTCGCGCGCGACGAAGGGATTACGCTTACCGTGGTGGGGCCCGAAGCGCCGCTCGCCGAGGGCGTGGTCGACACCTTTCAGGGGGCGGGGTTGAAGATCTTCGGCCCGAACCAGCGCGCGGCCCGGCTCGAGAGTTCCAAGGATTTTGCCAAGGCCTTCATGGCGCGGCATGGCATCCCGACCGCCGCGTACGCGACCTTCGGCGATGCTGCCGCGGCGCATGCCCATATCGAGGAGCGCGGCGCGCCGATCGTCGTCAAGGCCGATGGGCTCGCCGCCGGCAAGGGCGTGGTGGTGGCGTCAACCGCGGCGGATGCCCACGCAGCGATCGACATGATGCTGGAGCAACACCGGCTCGGGGCGGCCGGCGCGCGGCTGGTGATCGAACAGTTTCTCGAGGGCGAGGAAGCGAGCTTCATCGTGCTTGCGGACGGCCGCAACGTCCTGCCGCTCGCCAGCAGCCAGGATCACAAGCGCCTGCTTGATGGCGATCGCGGGCCGAACACCGGCGGCATGGGCGCGTACTCCCCGGCGCCGGTGATTACGCCGCGCGTCCACGCCAAGGTCATGCGCGAAGTGATACTGCCCACGGTCGCCGGCATGGAAAAGGATGGCGCGCCGTACGTGGGCTTTCTCTACGCCGGTCTGATGATCGACACGGCCGGGTCGGTCACGGTTCTCGAGTTCAACTGCAGGCTCGGCGACCCCGAAACGCAGCCCATCATGATGCGGCTCAAGAGCGATCTCCTGGCACTGATCGAGCTCGCCCTGCACGGTGGTCTCGACCAGGCAGAGGCGCAGTGGGATCCACGCGTCGCGCTCGGGGTGGTGCTGGCGGCGCATGGATATCCCGAGGCGCCCCGCAAGGGTGACGCGATCGGTGGGCTGCCGGCCGCTGGGGAGGACTATCGCGTGTTTCACGCCGGCACCGCGCTCGACGGCGCAACGGTGCGGGTGAACGGGGGGCGCGTGCTGACCGTGACCGCCCTCGGCCATAACGTGAAAACCGCGCAGCGGCGCGCCTACGAGGTGGCGGACAGAATACATTTTGACGGCATGCAACTGCGGCGCGACATCGGGCACCGCGCGATCAAGGCCCCCGGCGGGGGGCGCGTCGCCCAGCCTCGCCGCGCATAATAGGAGGATGTATGGCAGCACAGCTCTACGACCGCAGCATCGAGGACATTGGCGGCATCGTCGCTCTCGAGCACGTCAACGTGACGGTTCCGGACCAGCGCCTTGCGACGTTGTTCTACGTCGTCGGAATGGGTTTCACGCGCGACCCGTACTTAAGCGTGGGCGACGAGAACATGTGGATCAACGTCGGGCAGCAGCAGTTCCACACGCCAACCCGCGCGGCGCAGGTGTTGCGCGGCCACGCCGGCGTCGTCGTGCCCGATCTTGACGCGCTCGAGGCGCGCCTCGCCATGGTACGCGAGAAGCTCGCGGGAACCCGCTTTGCTTACACGCGCCACGCGGACTATCTATCCGCGACGAGTCCCTGGGGCAACGAGCTGCGCTGTTACGCGCCTGCGCCGCGGTTCGGCAGCACGGTGCTCGGCATGCCCTACGTCGAATTCAACATTCCCGTGGGCGCCGCGGCCGGCATCGCGCACTTCTATGAACGGGTGTTCGGCGTCGCCGCTCGCGTTGACAGCGGTGGTGCGTGCGCCTGCATCCCGGTTGGCCCGGGACAGACGCTCTATTTTCGTGAGCAAGCGGCGCCGCTTCCGGCCTACGACGGTCACCACATCGCGATCTACATCGCCGACTTTTCCGGGCCGCACCGCTTTCTGAAGGAGCGCGGCCTCATCACCGAGGAAAGCAGCCGGCATCAATACCGCTTCAAGGCGCTGTGTGACCTGGACAACGGCGCGCCGTTGTTCGAGATCGAACACGAAGTGCGCAGCCTCACCCACCCGCTGTGGGGCCGCGCCTTCGTCAATCGCAATCCCCGCCAGACGCAACGCGACTACGTCCCCGGGCGCGACCCGTTTTCCGGGTGACGCGGGCGACAGAGGGAGGACGACGAGGACGGGCGCGGTGGACGCGGCGGCGGTCAGGCGGTTTTTCCTCGGTCTGCAGGAACGGATCGTCGAGCACCTGACGCTGCTCGACGGCAAGCCGTTTCTGCGCGACGTCTGGGAGCGCCCCGAAGGCGGTGGCGGCATCACCCGCGTACTCGAGGAGGGTGGCGTGTTCGAGCGCGCCGGGGTCAACTTCTCGCATGTGCATGGCGAGCATTTGCCGCAAGCCGCATCTGCCGCACGCCCCGGGCTTGCCGGCCGTTCGTTTCAGGCCATGGGGGTTTCGCTGGTGCTGCATCCGCGCAACCCGTACGTGCCGACGGTGCACCTCAACGTGCGGTTCCTCACCGCCGAAACGCCGGGCGCGGCTGCGGCATGGTGGTTCGGCGGCGGCATGGACTTGACGCCGTACTATCCGTTCGTCGAGGACGCGGTGCATTTTCACCGCGCCTGCCGGGACGCGCTGGCGCCGTTCGGCGCCGATGCCTACCCGAGATACAAGAAATGGTGCGACGAGTATTTCTATCTCAAGCACAGACGCGAGCCTCGCGGCGTGGGCGGCATCTTCTTCGACGATCTCGGCGAACCGGCATTTGGCCCGTGCTTCGATCTCGTGAAGAGCGTCGGCGAGCATTTCCTGCCGGCGTACGTGCCGATCGTCGAGCGCCGCAGCGACCGGCCGTATGGGGAGCGCGAGCGAGCGTTCCAGGCCTACCGGCGCGGACGTTACGTCGAGTTCAATCTCGTCTACGATCGTGGCACGCTGTTCGGGCTGCAGTCCGGCGGGCGCGTGGAGTCGATCCTGGTGTCGCTCCCGCCGCAGGTCACCTGGCGCTACGACTGGCAGCCCGAGCCCGGCAGCCCGGAAGCGAAGCTTTACAGTGATTTCCTCACCGCGCGGGAATGGGTCGGGCCGTGAGCGCGGAGCGGCAGTTACGGGCTATGCGCGGTACCGGAAGGCGGAGGCAGGATCGGCTCCACGGGCAGCCCCTCACTCCCGGCCGCGCTCGTGGCGCGGGCGGTGATCTCTCGCACTGCCAGCTCGCGCCGGGTCAAGCGCGCCGCTAGATAGGCCGCCAGCACCAGCAGCGCGCAGAAATATGCGGCGAGATACGCGCGATGCCTGTCCCGCTGCAGCTGGTTCTGGTCGAGTTCGCGGCGCAGCTCGCGGGTGAGCGTGGCCACCCGCGGCCCCGCGTCGTGGAGGCGCACGCGGTCGAAGTAGACCTGCTCCTGGGGCCTGGCACGCAGCAGATCGGCGACGTGGCGCTCGAGACGCGCGGCGGCGGGCTTGAGCGTACTCGGCAGAGCCTCTGCCGCGCCGCGCAGATCCGCGGTCGAGGCTTCCAGGTTTTTGCGGGTGGATTCGGCGGGAACGAAGTAGTAGCGCTGGGCATCGGCGAGGAGTTGCGTCACGACATTGTCGGCGGCGACCAGCCTTTGGCGATCCGGCGCATCGCGCCACGCCTCGCGCAGCAGTCCCGCCATCTCCGCTTCCATTGCGAGCGCGTCCCGCAGGGCGCTGCGGGATACGGCGTGGGCCTTCTCGAAGCGCGCCACCAGCTCCGCTTTCTCGGTGAACGCGCGCACCACATCCGGCAGGCTGCGTTGCAACGCCGGACTCTGGATGTCCCGCGCCGCGGCCTCCAGACGTTTCGTTGCGCCTGCATGCGAGGCGGCGGGGTCGCCAGCGGGACCGGGCGCCAAATCATTCAACGTGCGCAACGCCTCGCGCTCCCAGCGCACATCGAGTGCGCTCAACTCGGCGAGATCGGCGATGACTTCGTGGTACCAGGCGGGGCCCGCGCCCGCCCCACCGATGTACCACAGGGCAGGCAACGCCAAGAGCACGACCGCAGCAACAGTGGCGAGCGCACCGCAAGCGATAATCACCGCATCCTTGCGGCTTAACCCGCGCCACCAGGACGTCTTCGGCGAAGCCCCGCGGGCGGCTTCATTCGCCAAGGTAAGCGTGCCTCACTTGCGGGTTGTTCAGCAGCGCCGCAGCGTTGCCGGCGAGCGCGATTGCGCCGCTTTCCATGACGTAGCCGCGATCGCTGATCTCCAATGCGAGCCTGGCATTCTGCTCCACCAGCAGCAACGTGACCCCTTCTGCGGCGATGGTGCGGATGGTCTCGAAGATCCTCGTCACCATGATGGGAGCGAGCCCCATGCTCGGTTCATCGAGCAGCAGCAGCCGCGGGCGGCTCATCAAGGCGCGCCCGATGGCGAGCATCTGCTGCTCGCCCCCGGAAAGCGTGCCGGCAAGCTGGCCGCGGCGCTCGGCGAGTCGCGGGAAGAGTCCGTAGACGCGCTCACGATCCGCTCCCACGCCGGCGCGGTCGTTGCGGCAATACGCGCCCAACGCAAGATTCTCCTCGACGCTGAGACGGCTGAACACGCCGCGTCCTTCCGGCACCAGCGCGAGGCCGAGCCGCACCAGTTGGTACGAGGGAGCGGCGTGAATCTCGCGCCCGTCGTAGCATATACGCCCCGCGGCGGGACGAAGCAGCCCGGCGAGCGTCTTCAACGTCGTGGTCTTGCCCGCGCCATTGGCACCGATCAGGGTGACGAGCTCCCCGGGCCCGACCCGGAAATCGATGCCCTTGACGGCGTTGATGCCGCCATAGGAAACCTTCAGCCCCGTGACTTCAAGCATGGGCGCTTCCGAGGTAGGCTTCGATCACCGCGGGGTCGCGTTGCACTTCGGCCGGAACGCCTTCGGCGATCTTCCGGCCGTAGTCGAGCACGGCGACGCGGTCGCACAGGCCCATGACGAGCTTCACGTCGTGCTCGATCAGCAGCAGTGTCACCCCCCGCGCGCGGACACGCTCGAGCAAGCCCTTCAATTCCGCGGTCTCGGTGGCGTTCATGCCGGCGGCCGGTTCATCCAGCGCGAGGAGCCTGGGTTCAGTGGCGAGTGCGCGCGCGATCTCCAGCCGGCGCTGGTCGCCGTAGGCAAGATGGCGCGCGAGCTCGTTTGCGTGCCGAGCGATGCCGCAGTAATCCAGCAATTCGCGCGCGCGCCGCGTGATCGCGGCCTCCTCGGCGCGGGTGCGCGCGCCGCGCAGCACCGCCCCTATCACCCCGGCGTGCGTGCGCACATGGCAGCCGACCATCACGTTTTCCAGCGCCGTCATGTTGGCGAAAATGCGGATGTTCTGGAACGTGCGCGCGATTCCGTGTTCCGCGATGCGGTGCGGCTGCAGTCCCGAGACGCGTGCCCCGGCGAAGGCGAACTCGCCGCTGTCCGGCCGGTAGATCCCGGTGAGCACGTTGAACAGCGTCGTCTTGCCCGCGCCGTTGGGGCCGATCAGGCCGAAGATCTCGCCGTGCGCGATCGCGAGCGACACTCCGGTGAGCGCGGCGAGTCCCCCGAATTGCTTGCTGACCGCCGTCGCGACCAGGAGCGGCGCCTCAGGCACGTGCCTGCTCCGCGCGCGGCTCGTCTACGTCGGAGAGTTCGCGGCGCCGGATGGACGAGGGCCACAGGCCGGCCGGCCTGAACAGCATCATCAGGACCAATGCCAGGCCGAAGAGCAGCATGCGCAAGTCGGAAGGCTCGACGTACACCTCGCCTAACCAGCGCTGTTGCAGGGGCCCGATGTAGCGCAGCGCCTCCGGCAGCGCGGTGAGCAGGATCGCGCCCAGCACCACGCCGCCGACGTTGCCCATGCCGCCCAGCACCACCATGCACAGCACCATGATCGAGTCGAGCAGGGCAAAGCTCTCGGGACTGATGAAGCCCTGGAACGATGCGAACAGCCCCCCCGCAATGCCGCCAAAAGTTGCCCCCATGGCGAAGGCGAGCAGCTTCACGTTGCGCGTGTTGATGCCCATCGCGGCGGCCGCGAGTTCATCCTCGCGGATCGCGATCCAGGCGCGGCCGATGCGCGAATCCTCGAGCCGCAGCGAAATGAAGATGGAGACGAGCGCGCAGGCGAGGAACACGAAGTAGTAGCTGTGCACCGGCGCGATGATGAGGCCGGCGAGGTCGTGGGTCCGGCTCAATGAAAAGCCGCCCACCTGGAGCGGGTCGATCAGCGTGATGCCTTGCGGACCGTTGGTGATATTGACGGGACGATTGAGATTGTTGAGGAGGATGCGGATGATTTCTCCGAAGCCGAGGGTCACGATCGCGAGATAATCTCCACGCAGCCGCAGCGTGGGCGCGCCCAGCAGCACGCCGAACGTCGCCGCGACCAGCGCGCCCAGCGGCAGCAGGGCGAGGAACGGCCAGTGTATCCCGAACTGGGGCGAAGCGAGCAGTGCATAGCTGTAGGCGCCGACCGCGAAGAACGCGATGTAACCCAGGTCGAGCAGGCCGGCGAAACCGACGACGATGTTGAGTCCCAGCGCAAGCATGATGAAGAGCAGCGCCACGTCGATGATGCGCACCCAGGCGCGCCCCAGCGTCGCGTCCACCACGAACGGCAGGAGCAGCAAGGCAAGCACTACCAGCGCGATACCGATCCACCCGGCTGCCGAGCGTCTTGATAGGTCGAAGCGTCCGAACATGCCGTTTACCTGGAAACCGCGATCCGTGATCCGTGATCCGACACCATGGAGGCGGCACGGGGCTTCATCGGCTCACGATTCACGGCTCACCCTTTCGTCAAGTGTCAGGCGCGCTCGCCGCTCGCCCGGCCCAGGAGCCCCGAAGGCCGCAGCACCAGCACCATCACCAGCACCAGGAACGCGAAGATGTCCCGGTAATTGCTGCCAAGCACGCCGCCGGTCCAGTCGCCGATGTAGCCCGAGACGAGGCTTTCGATGACGCCCAGCAGCAGCCCCCCGAGCACCGCGCCCGCGACGTTGCCGATGCCGCCGAGCACCGCCGCGGTGAACGCCTTGAGTCCCAGCATGAAGCCCATGAAGTAGTGCCCCAGGCCGTAGTAGAGCACCACCATCACGCCCGCGACCGCGCCGATCGCCGAGCCGAGCAGGAAGGTGAAGGCGATGATGCGGTCGATATTGACGCCCATCAGCCCGGCGACCTCGGGGTTCTGCTCGGTCGCGCGCATCGCGCGGCCCATGCGGCTCGACTTGATGAACCACAGCAGGCCCGCCATCAGCGCGCAGGCGAGCAGGAATACGAAAGCCTGCAAATCGGTGAACTGGGCGCCGCCCACGGCAAGCGGCGTCGGCTTCACGATCTCGGGCATCGCGATGTACTGTTTGCCCCAGACGAGCGCCGCCGAGTATTGCAGCAGGATCGACACGCCGATCGCGGTGATGAGCGGGGCGAGCCGCGGCGCGCGCCGCAGCGGGCGGTAGGCGACACGCTCTATGGTGACGCCGAGCGCCACGCACACCGCGATCGCGCCGCCCGTGGCGACGAGCAGGATGAGCGGTGCCGGCATGCCGCTTGCCGCGAGCGCCTGCGCGGCCGTGAGCGCCACCAGCGCCCCGATCATGCAGATGTCGCCGTGGGCGAAATTGATGAGGCCCAGAATGCCGTAGACCATGGTGTAGCCGAGCGCGACCAGCGCGTAGATGCTGCCCAGCACCAGTCCGTTGATGAGCTGTTGCAGCAGGATGTCCATCGCGGGACCGATGATACAAAAACGGCACCGCGAGGGTGCCGTTTTTTTTCAGCGGAGGGGCTGCCTACTTCTTGGCGTCGGCCGCCGGTGCTGCGGCAGGCTTGGCATCGGCTGGAGCCGGGCCCGGCGTCACGGTTTCGAGCGGGTCCCACTTGCCGCCCTTGACCACGTAGATGGTGATCGGACCGTTGACGAGGTCGCCCTTGTCGTCGAACGCGATCGGGCCGATCACGCCCTGGTATTTCGTCTTGCCCACTTCCGGCAGGAACTTCGCCGGATCGGTGGAACCGGCGCGCTTCATGGCGTCGATGAACACCATCACCGCGTCGTACCCCATCGGCGCGTACAATTCCACTTCAGCATTGAACTTGCCCTTGTACTTGGCGAGGAAATCCTTGCCCCCCGGCATCTGTTCCTTGGGCAGCCCCGGGATGGATGCCATGACACCCTCGGCGGCATTGCCCGCGAGTTTGATGAAGTTGGGCGTCTGTATGCCGTCGCCGCCGGCGAATTTCGCCTTGATGCCGAGCTCCGTCATCTGCTTCACCATCGGTCCTGCCTGCGGATCGATGCCGCCGAACATGATGAGATCGGGCTTGCGGCCCTTGATCCGGGTGAGGATCGCCTTGAAGTCGGTGTCCTTGTCGGTCGTGTGCTCGCGCGCGAGAACCTTGACGCCCGCGGCCTTGACGGTTCTTTCGAATGCATCGGCAATCCCCTGGCCATAAGCCGTGCTGTCGTCGATCACCGCGACAGTCTTGATCTTCAGTTTCTCGATGGCGAACCGGCCCAGGGTCGGCCCCTGCTGATCGTCATGCGCCACCACGCGAAACGTGGTCTTGAATCCTTGCTGCGTGTATTTCGGGTTGGTCGACGACGGCGAGATCTGCGGAATGCCGCCGTCGGAGTAGATCTTGGAAGCGGGGATCGATGCGCCGGAATTGAAGTGCCCCACCACGGCGGCGACCTTGGCGTCGACCAGTTTCTGGGCGACGGTGGTAGCTTTGGTCGGATTGGCTTCGTCGTCTTCGGCGATCATCTCGAGTTTCACCCTCTTGCCACCGATCTCGACCCCCTTCGCGTTGAGATCTTCGATGGCGAGTTGCACGCCGTTCCGGATATCGATGCCGATATGCGCCTGCGAGCCGGTGAGCGGCGAAGCCGATCCGATCTTGACGGTGACGGCCTCGGGCGGCTTCGGCGCCTCCGCCTTCTTCTCGGATTCGGGCGGCGGCGGTGCTTCCTTGCCGCACGCAGTCAAGGTCACCGCAACGGCGAGACCCGCAACGATGGCGCCGAACGATCTGCGATCCATTATGACTCCCTGTGGCTGGATGATTGTTGCGGAGAAGGGGAACGATTATCCGTAGCGCCCGGAAGCTTGTCAATTTGCGTGCCGCCAACCTGAAGCCGGCACGAGCCGGCCCTCATGCGGGAGAAGGCGCAACGCGGCTCCAGTGCGCGCATCCACGCCATGGCAGCCCTGATGTCTTCTAAGCGCTGCTCAATGCGCGCATCAATTCCTCGCGGCTGGTGATCGGTGCAAGACAGGTAGCGCCACGGCACACCCACGCGCTGACGCTCGCGCCCTCCGGCTTGGCAAGGGTCGGGGGCAGTTCTGCAATGTCCGCCGGGATGGCGAGAACGACCGTGTCCGGCCGGTAGGCGGCGGCGAGATCGTGGCGCCAGCCGCCGAGCTCGCGTTCGGGTCCGCGCAATACCACCGTCCGCGGCGGCTGCAACCATTCTTCCAGGGCGACGAGCAGGCTGGGAAACGCGCTCGGCCGGCGCTCCATCAGCGGATAGAAGAGCTTCAGCGCTCGTTCTGCGGCATCAAGGTAGCGCGCTTCTCCGGTGAGGTGCCCGAGACGTTGGAGCGCGATCGCGGCGATGCCGTTGCCCGAGGGCGTCGCGTTGTCCGGCCCAGGCTTGGCGCGATGGATGAGTTTCTCGTGGTCGTGGCTGACAAAGAAAAATCCGCCCCGCTCCCGATCTTCGAACTGAGTGAGCAAGAGGTCGGCGAGAGCGCGGGCAAACCGGAGGTCCTCGACCCGGAACCCGGCCTGCATGAGTTCAAGCAGGCCATCGAGCATGAAAGCGTGATCGTCGAGGTAAGCATTGAGATGGGCGCGGCCGTCCTTGCAGGTGGCAAGCAAGCGGCCGTTGTGCCACAGCGTGACGCGGACGAAATCCGCGGCGCGCTGCGCCGAAGCAAGCCAGTCGCTGCGGCCAAACACCGCCGCCGCCCGCGCCATACCTCGGATCATGAGACCGTTCCAGCTCGTCAGCACTTTTTCGTCGCGGCCGGGCCACACGCGCTGCGCGCGCGCGGCGAGGAGCTTCGCGCGCGCAGCGTCGAGCCGCTTCTCGCACTCATCGAGCGCAATGTCGAGGCGTTTCGCCACGAACGCGAGCGGCTTCATCACGCGCAGGTGCCAGCAGGCGCCTCGGAGCGTAGGACGAGGGCCCCCTGTTCCGCCCTCCGCGGTCGCGCTCTCGAAGTTGGGTGCGCCGTCGAGCCCGTAGTGCGGTTCGACCACTGCGTATTCCTCCGGCGTGAGCAGCGCCCTCACCTCGTCCGGCGTCCACACGTAGAACTTGCCTTCCTCATGCTCCGAGTCGGCGTCGAGCGAGGAGTAATACCCTCCTTGCGGCGATTGCATCTCGCGCATGACCCAGGCCGCGGTGTCGCGCGCGATTTTTTCGAACAACGCCTGGCGCGTCACGAGCCAGGCCTCGCTGTAGAGCGCGAGCAGCGGTCCGTTGTCGTAGAGCATCTTCTCGAAGTGCGGAATGGTCCAGTATGGGTCGACGCTGTAGCGGCAGAATCCGCCGCCGAGCTGGTCGTAGATCCCGCCCTCCGCCATCTTGGTGAGCGTGAGGCGCGCGATCGTCGCCGCCATCTCGCCGCCGTCGAGTGCGTGGCGGCGCAGGCAGAAAGCGAGTTCATGGGGGTGCGGAAACTTCGGCGCCTGGCCGAGACCGCCATGGACGTCGTCGAAGATCTGCGTCAGTTCGCGCACCGCGAGATCGACCGGTCCGCGTTTGAGCTCCAGCGTCGCGCCGGCGGCTGGTGCCGTTTGCGACAGCGCCTGCAGCAACCCGGTGTTCTGTTTCTCGATATCGCCGCGCCGCTCATGGTAGGCGGCGGCGATCTGCGGCAGCAGATCGCGGAAACCCGGCATGCCGTAACGCGGTGTCTTGGGAAAATAGGTGCCGCCGAAGAATGGCGTGCCGTCCGGCATGAGGAACATCGTGAGCGGCCAGCCGCCCCCGCGCTGCGTAAGCAGCTGGTGCGCCGTCTGATAGATCTGGTCGAGATCGGGGCGCTCCTCGCGATCGACCTTGATATTGACGAAGAGCCGGTTCATCTCCGCGGCGACTTCCGCGTCCGCGAACGATTCGTGTGCCATCACATGGCACCAGTGGCAGGCGGAATAGCCGACCGAGAGCAGGATCGGCTTGTCCTCCCGGCGCGCGAGCGCGAGCGCCTCCTCGCCCCACGCATACCAGTCGACGGGATTGTCCGCATGCTGTTGCAGATACGGACTGGTTTCACGGGCAAGGCGATTGGACATGTCGGTGGTCTGCCCGGGTCAACGGCGCGCGATGCGCCGCATGGGGGGCAGCGCATTCTGGCATAAAAGCGCCCCCAACCCGGGCCTGCGGTTCACTGAAAAATCCCTGTTACCTTGTCGGACAATTCCCGGCATTTCATCGAGGGAGACGCACGATGAAAATCGAAACGATCGCGGTACGCATGGATCGCATCTGCGCTAACGCTTTCGCCATTGCGCAGCAGTTGAAGGGGCAGAGCAAGGTGATGTGGGTGCGCTACGCGGGCCTGCGCTCGATCGCGAGCGAGGCGCCGCCGGCCGCCGCGAGCCTGCGCTGCAGCGCGTCGAGCGCCGCGCGGGTGCGTTCGAGCTCCCTCACCAGTTCGTCATGGGTGGGTGGGGCGCTCAACGCGTTCAACTCCTCGACCTTGCTCGCCTCGAGGTTGTTGATCACCACGGCGATGAAGAGGTTCAACATGACGAAGGTGCCGATCAGCACGAAGGTGACGAAATAGACCCACGCCCAGGGCAACGCTTCCATCGCTGTTTCCATCACGTCGACCCAGCCTTCGAGCGTGACGATCTGGAACAGCGTGAGCAGCGCGGCGCCCAGCGTGCCCCAGTTGTCCGCGTCATGCGCATGGAAGAGGTGGTATCCGGTCACCCCGTAGATGTAGAAGATCACCCCCATCAGCAGGATGACGTGGCCCATGCTCGGGATCGAGCGCACCAGCGTGGCGACGATCAGCCGCAACTGCGGCACCGCGGAAACGAGGCGCAGCACCCGCAATACGCGTATCAGCCGCGCCACGAGGGCGAACTCGCCAGTCGAGGGCACGAGCGAGAGCACCACCACGGTGAAGTCGAAGAGGTTCCAGCCGTTGCCGAAATAAAGCTTCAGTCTCGGCGCGACGGCGGTGATTTTCAGCGCGGCTTCGATGATGAAGGTGACGAGAAAGATGTCGTTCCCGAGGTGCAGCAGCTGACCGTAAGCTTCGTCGATATCCTTCGACGTCTCCAGGCCGATGATGATGCCGTTCGCGATGATGCAGCCGATCATGAACGGCTCGAACCATCCGGCGGAAACGACGCGCGCGCAGAAGCCCCTCATGTCAGTCGGTCACGGCACCGGTGCTCGCGGTGGAAACCAGGGCGATGTATTTTGCCAGCACGCCGCGCGTATATCGCGGTTTGGGCTGCTTCCACTTCTTCCGGCGCGCCGCCAGCTCTTTCGCAGGCACGTTGAGCTGGATCAGGCGCTTATGGGCATCGATCGTAATCGAGTCGCCCTCATTCACCAGCGCGATCGGCCCGCCGACGAAAGCCTCCGGCGCCACGTGCCCCACCACCATGCCCCAGGTGCCGCCGGAGAAGCGCCCGTCGGTGATCAGGCCGACCGACTCGCCCAGTCCTTGGCCGATGATGGCGGAAGTCGGCGCGAGCATCTCCTGCATTCCGGGTCCGCCCTTCGGGCCTTCATAGCGGATCACGATGACATCGCCGGGCCTCACTTTCTTGGCAAGGATGGCTTTCATTGCCGCCGGTTCGGAATCGAACACGCGCGCCGGCCCCGTGATCGAGAGGTTCTTGAGACCGGTGATTTTCGCCACACATCCCTCCGGCGCGAGGTTGCCCCTGAGTATCGCGAGATGGCCGTGCGGATACATCGGATTCGACCACGGGCGTATCACCTGCTGATCCGCGCGCGGGGTATCCGGTACGTTCCTGAGTTCTTCGGCCATGGTGCTGCCGGTGATGGTCATGCATTCGCCATGGAGGAGGCCGTGCGCGAGCAGCATCTTGAGCACCTGCGGCACGCCGCCCGCCCGGTGAAAATCGGTGGCGACGAAACGTCCGGATGGTTTCAATTCGCACAGCACCGGAACTTTGCGCCGCACGCGCTCGAAATCGTCGATCGTCCACTTCACGCCCGCGGCATGGGCAATCGCCAGATAGTGCAGTACCGCGTTGGTCGAACCGCCGGTCGCCATGATGAGCGCGACGGCGTTCTCGATCGCTTTGCGCGTGATGATGTCGCGCGGCCTGAGGTTGATCTTGATCGCATTGACCAGCGCGCGCGCCGACTGCGCGGCGGAATCGGCCTTCTCCGGGTCGGGCGAGGCCATCTGCGAGGAACCGAGCAGGCTCATGCCGAGCGCTTCGAATGAGGACGACATCGTGTTCGCGGTGTACATGCCGCCGCACGCCCCGACCGACGGGCAGGCGTTTTTCTCTATGCCGTCGAAGTCTTCCTGGTTCATCTTGCCGGCGGCATAAGCGCCGACCGCCTCGAACGCACTCACGATGGTGAGGTCCTGGCCTTTCCACTTGCCGGGCCTGATCGTGCCGGCGTAGACAAAGATTCCCGGCACATTCATGCGCGCCATTGCGATCATGCTGCCGGGCATGTTCTTGTCGCAGCCGCCGACCGTCACGACGCCATCCATGCACTGGCCGTTGACCGCGACCTCGATCGAATCGGCGATGACCTCGCGTGATACCAGGGAATACTTCATGCCCTCAGTGCCCATGCCGATGCCGTCGGTCACAGTCGGAAAGCCGAAGACCTGGGGCATGGCCCCGGCTTGCTTGAGAGCCGCCATCGCGCGCTCAACCAGCGGCTGGATGCCGGCGTTGCACGGATTCATCGTCGAATGCCCGTTGGCCACGCCAACGATGGGTTTTTCGAAGTCGCTGTCTCCGAAACCCACCGCGCGCAGCATCGCGCGGTTGGGAGAACGCTGTACGCCTTGAGTGATGAGCCTGCTGCGTCTGTTGAGCGCCATGGAAAAGTCTCCGGAAATGCGGCTTGTATAATGGGGCAGCCATTTTAGCTTATAGCGACCGCTCTCCCATGCTGGTTCACCCGCAGTTCGACCCGATCGCAATCCAGCTCGGCCCCCTGGCGGTGCGTTGGTACGGGCTCATGTACCTCGTCGCCTTCGGGCTGCTCTGGCTCGCCGGGCGCTACCGGATCAAGCGTAATCCCGGCGGTGTGTGGATGCCGAAGGATCTCGACGACGCGCTCTTCTACGGCATCCTCGGCACCATCCTCGGCGGGCGCCTGGGCTACGTGCTGTTCTACAAGTTCGGTGACTACCTCCACGAGCCGTGGAAGATCTTCTACCTGTGGGAAGGCGGCATGTCTTTTCATGGCGGTTTTCTCGGTGTGGTGCTGGCGCTGGCGTGGTTCGCGCGCACACGCCGGCAGAACTGGCTCGCCATCACCGACTTCATCGCGCCGCTGGTGCCGCTCGGGCTGGGCGCGGGCCGCGTCGGCAACTTCATCAACGCCGAACTGTGGGGCCGGGCGGCGGAAGTGCCGTGGGCCATGGTGTTCCCCAATGTCGACCGGGTGCCGCGCCATCCCTCGCAGCTCTACGAGTTCGCGCTCGAGGGCGTTGCGCTGTTCGCCCTGCTGTGGTGGTATTCGGCGCGGCCACGCGCTCGCGGCGCGGCGTCGGCGCTGTTCCTGATCGGCTACGGCGTGTTCCGATTTACGGTGGAATTCACGCGTGAGCCGGACAGTTTCCTCGGCTTGCTCGCGCTGGGGCTCAGCATGGGGCAGTGGCTCTCCGTGCCGATGGTGATCGCCGGCGTCGCCCTGTTCTTATGGGCGAACAAGTCTGGGCGTGAATCGTGAACCGTGAACCGACCAATCCGGGGCGCTCAAAAAGTCCTCGGATCACGGCTCACGGCTCACGCCTTTCACATCGGTTCTGTCGGATCGCGGATCACGCAGTTCAGGTTTTGGTCTCGACTTTCGCGCGGGCCGCGTGGCGTTCGAGCAAGCGTCCGAAGTTGGCGAGCGACATCAAGTGCGCGTAGACGCGGGCGAGTATCCCGGCTTGCGCCAACTCCTTGAGCGTAGCCGCGGGCAGGTCGTGCAACTTCGCTTCGGAGACGCGATAAAGACCGGTCATCGCCAGCGGCTGGCCCTGGTTGGGCACGGCCTGCATCGTGAATTCTTCGAGCACGCCAAGCCCGGCAAGGCGGCGCGACATCTCTTCGGTGCGTACGAGATCGGTCTCGAACTCGAAGAGCAGCTTTCTGCGCGCTTCCCACGCCGGCAGGGGTTCGCCTTTTTCGTCATAGAGCGCCTCGCCCTTGTCGTTTACCGCGCGCTTTTCCACGCAGGCGATGCGCTCGGGCTGTTCCTTGCCATCGACTGCGACGCGCGTCATGCAGAATGGGTAACGCCGCACGTAAGCCGGAACGTATACCGCGGCATCCCACGTGTCATCCTCGAGCAGAAACAGGTTCTGCTGCGTCTGCAGCCCAAGGACGGTCATGGCGACATAGTTCTTACCGCCGTCGCTGCTCACCAAGGCGATCGGGTAATCACGGCACGCGGGCGCGAATTCGGCGAACGACAAAGGCACTGCCGTCAGGTTGCGCAGCCCAGCCGGCACCCAACGCGTCCGCGGCAGGACGACGCGGTGAGCCTTCGTGAGCGGAACGATCTCCTGGTAGCCGTACGGTGGCCTGATGTCCATGACGGTTCGTCGCGTGGGAAAGCGCCCGATTATAGCCCTCGCCGCGTGCGGCCCACGCCGGGTTTGTGGCCCCGGAGTGGAGACGGTAGAATAGCGCCCTCGCGTGGGGTGGTAGCTCAGCTGGGAGAGCGCCGCGTTCGCAATGCGGAGGTCGAGGGTTCGATCCCCTTCCACTCCACCAACGATTCAGAGCCGGGATGCCGTGGCTCGTCGCGCCGCCGCCCGGCAATTATTCCTTCGAGTGCCCGGTCCAACCCGCGGCGCGGCGTTCTGGCACAATAGCCGCCGTTCGGCCCGACTCCGCGCCCCGCGTGAATCCAGAACGTACAAAGTGTAAAGCGTTCATGCCATGTTTGGCCGTCTGATCCCCCGCGAGGGAAGGTTCTTCGATCTGTTCAGCGCCCACGCCGCCCAGATCGTCAAGGGAAGCCACGCGCTGGTTGAGCTCATGGCCGAGCTCGAGAATGCCGCCGTCCATGCCGAGCACATCGATCATGCCGAGCGCGATGCCGACAAGATCACCCACGACACCGTGACGCTGCTGCACAAGACCTTCATCACGCCCATCGACCGCGATCAGATTCATTCGTTGATCACCAACATGGACGATATCCTGGACCTCATCCAGGACTGCGCGGAGTCGGTGGTGCTGTACGACATCCGGAATGCGACTTCGGAAGCGCAGCAACTCACGCGCATCTGCCAGATGTGCTGCGACCGGGTGAAGGCCACCGTGGACCTCCTCGCCAATCTGAAGCAAGCGGACGCGATCCTCAAGAATTGCGAGGAGATCGACCGCCTGGAATCGGACGCGGACCGGGTCCTGCGTGCCGCGATGTCGCGGCTCTTCCGCGAAGAGGCCGACGTCAAGCAATTGATCAAATTGCGCTCGATCTACATGCTGCTCGAGGAGGTCACCGACCGCTGCGAGGACGTTGCCAATGTCATCGAAGGCATCGTGATGGAACATTCCTAGCCGGGGCGTGGCATGGAACCCGTTGCGATCGGCCTGGGGGTGGTGGTGTTGCTGGTGCTGGTGGCGCTCGCCTTCGACTTCATGAACGGCTTCCACGACGCCGCCAACTCGATTGCGACTGTCGTCTCCACGGGGGTGCTCAAGCCCCACCAGGCCGTCGTCTGGGCGGCCACCTTCAATTTCGTCGCGCTGTTCGTCTTCCAGTTGAAGGTCGCGACCACGGTCGGCCGCGGCATCGTCGAGCCGTCGGTCGTCGATCACTACGTGGTGTTCGGGGCGCTGGTCGGCGCCATCTCGTGGAACATCATCACCTGGTACTACGGCATTCCCTCGAGTTCCTCGCACGCGCTGATCGGCGGCCTCGTTGGCGCCGCGGTGGCGAAAGGCGGATTCTTCTCGCTCATGGGCGGCGGCCTGATGAAGACCGTCGCATTCATCATCGTGGCCCCCGTGCTGGGCCTCCTGCTCGCGGCGCTGCTCATGATTGCCACGTCGTGGATTTTCGTGCGTTCGACGCCGGCGCGGGTGGACCGCTGGTTCCGCCGCCTGCAGCTCGTGTCGGCGTCGCTCTACAGCCTTGGCCACGGCGGCAACGACGCCCAGAAGACCATCGGCATCATACTCATGCTGCTGATCGCGGCAGGGCACGTACGTCCGGAGGACGGCGTGCCGGCGTGGGTCGTGGTCTCGTGTTACCTCGCCATCGCGCTCGGCACGCTGTTCGGCGGCTGGCGCATCGTGAAAACCATGGGACAGCGCATCACCAAGTTGAAACCGGTGGGCGGTTTCTGCGCCGAGACCGGCGGCGCGGTGAGCCTGTTTCTCGCAACCGGGCTGGGCATTCCGGTATCGACCACGCATACGATCACCGGCGCGATCGTGGGCGTGGGCGCGGTGCAATCGGTATCGGCCGTGCGCTGGGGCGTTGCGGGGGGCATCGTCATGGCGTGGGTGCTGACGATTCCCTGCTCGGCGTTCATCGCCGCGCTTGCCTGGTGGTTCGGCCGCTACCTGCTATGATCGTGCGCCGATGACGAACTTCGCGCATCCGTCCGAACACGCCGCACTGCTGGCCGAGAGCGTGGCCGATTTCGTGCGGCGGGGAACCACCGTGGCGCGCGCGCGCACGCTGCGCGAGGCGGGCGCCGAATGCGATCGCGCGCAGTGGCGAGGCCTCGCTGAGCTCGGTTGGCTGGGCGTGCTCGTGCCCGAGCGCTTCGGCGGCATGGGGCTGGGAATCACGGAAGCTGCGATCGTGGCGCAGGGGCTCGCAAGGGGGCTTGTGCCGGAGCCGTTCACGGCCACCGCGGTCCTCGCCACCTCGATCCTCGCCGGCGCGGACAATGAAGCTTTCATGGCGGAAAAGCTGCCGCAGATCGTCGCAGGAAAGCTGCTCCCGGCGGTGGCGTGGCAAGAGCGCGCAGGCGAACTGGATCCGGGCGCGATCGACGCGGTCGCGGTTGCGTTCGAAGGCGGCTTCCGCCTGAGCGGCGTCAAGCATTTCATCGCGGGCGCGGTCGATGCCGATGCATTTCTGGTCTCGGCGCGGCACGCCGGTGATCTCGCGTTGTTCTGGGTGCCCCGCGACAGCGCCGGGGCACGGCTGACGCAGCAACGGCTCGCCGACGGGCGCTCCAGCGGGACGCTCGGGCTCACCGATGTCATGGTGGCGCGCGAGGGCATGATCGCCTCACCCGCCGTCGCGCGCGCGGCGCTCGCGCAGGCGCTCGATCGGGCGGCGGTGGTCGCAGGTGCGGAACTCGTAGGGGTGATGGGCCGCGCGCTCGAATTGAGTCTCGACTACATGAGGACGCGGGTGCAGTTCGGCAAGCCCATCGGCAGTTTCCAGGCGCTGCAGCACCGCGCGGTCGATCTCTACCTGCAGCAGGAACTCGCCACGGCCGTTTTGGCCGAGGCGGTCCATGCTCTCGACAGCGGGCTGGACGGTGCGCCGCGGGCGGCGCTCGCGAGCCGGACGAAGGCGCGGGCATCGGAGGCGGCGCTGCGGATCACGCGGGAGGCGATCCAGTTGCATGGCGCGATCGGGTTCACCGACGACTGCGACGTCGGCCTTTACACGAAACGAGCGCTGGTGCTCTCGGCGTGGCTGGGCAATGCGACGGCGCATCGCCGCCGCTACGCCCGGATCGCGGCGCAACCAGGCGGCGCCCATGACTGACTACAATGCTCTGACCGACGACGCATTCCGCGCCGAGCTGCGGGCGTTCTTCGAGGCAAATTACCCCCGGCATCTGCGGTTTCTGCCGCGGCGCATGCGCTGGCACGAATGCCGCGACTGGTATCTCGCGCTGTCGAAGAAGGGCTGGCTCGCGCCCCACTGGCCGCCGGAGCATGGCGGCATGGGGCTCACGCCAGGCAAGCTCATCATCTATTTCGAGGAAACCGAGCGCGCCGGCATCGGCCGCATGCCCGATCAGGGGCTCACGATGGTGGGTCCGACGATCATCCGCTTCGGCAACGATGCGCAGCGCCGGAAGTTTCTCCCCCCGATCATCGCCGGAGAGCACATCTGGTGCCAGGGCTACTCCGAGCCGAATGCGGGCTCCGATCTCGCCAGCCTGCAGACCTCCGCGGTGCTCGAGGGCGACGAGTTCGTGATCAACGGCAGCAAGATCTGGACGTCCATGGCGCACGACGCCACCCATATCTACGTGCTCGTTCGTACCGCCAGGCAGGCGAAGAAGCAGGAAGGCATCAGCTTCGTGCTGGTGGACATGAAGACGCCCGGCATCACGGTGCGTCCGATACGCAACATCGCCGGCCACGAGGAGTTCTGCCAGGTCTTCTTCGACAACGTGCGCACGCCGCGCGCCAATCTCGTGGGCGAGCTCAATGCCGGGTGGACCATCGCCAAGGGATTGCTCGGATTCGAGCGGCTCAACATCGGCAGTCCGCGGCGGCCGCTGCAGGCGCTGGAGCAGATCGAAGTGCTGGCGCGGGCGCGGCAGCTGGGCGACAACCCGGCTTTCGTCGAACGGCTGACCGAGCTGAAACTCGATCTCGCGGATCTCGGATCGCTGTATGCGCGTTACGTGGACAAGGTGCGGCGCGGCGAAGCACTTGGCCCGGACGTGTCCATGCTCAAGATCTGGGCGACGGAGACCTACCAGCGTCTCTCCGAACTGCTGATCGAGGCGGCGGGCGAATACGGCGCGTTCGAAGGCGAGATCCCGGTGGGCGACGCATCGGTGGACATTCTGTCGCCGTTCTACACGTCGCGGCCGGGCACCATCTACGGCGGATCCAACGAGATCCAGCGCAACATTCTCGCCAAGTACGTTCTCAAGCTTCCGGGCTGAGGGGCGCCGGCCACGCTGCCGTCAGCACCCGGCCTCTTTTCTGAGGCGGCGGACGAAAACCTGCATTTCGCGCGCGGCCTGCTTGTCGCCCTTCGTTTCGGCGACGCGGATGCCCTCCTCGTATGCGCGAAGCGCAGCCGACCGGTCGCCGCTCTCCGCGAGCGCGCGCCCGAGCAGTTTCCAGGCGGCGGAATAACCGGGATCGCGCGTGAGCGCTTCGCGCAGGTGCGTGACGGCGCGGTCGACATCGCCTGCCTTGAGATATTCGCTGCCGAGGCTGAAGCGCAGCAGGGCGTTGTCGCGCGGGCCCCCGAGGAGCTGTTCCAGATTTGCGATGAGCGCGGGGGTCATGACAGCTCCTGCGCAGCGGCGATTGAAATCCGGTGCGGGCCGCTTCATCATAGCGCAAAGCCCTGTCGCAAGACATGGCGCCACAAAGGAGACCACATTCATGTCCAGACAGGTCATTCATACCGCTGCCGCGCCCAAGGCGATCGGAACCTATTCGCAGGCCGTGCGCTGCGGGAACACCGCATACCTCGCGGGCCAGATCGGCCTCGATCCCGACACCATGCAACTGGCTGACGGTATCGAAGCGCAGGTGGTGCGCGTGTTCGAGAATCTCAAGGCCGTCGCCGCGGCCGCCGGCGGCGCGCTGGGCGATGCGGTGAAACTCACGGTCTACCTTACCGACCTCGAACATTTCACGCTGGTGAATCGCGTCATGGCCGGCTACTTCACCGAACCCTACCCCGCGCGCGCGGCGGTGGGCGTGGCGAGCCTGCCGCGGGGTGCGCTGGTGGAGGTCGACGCCATCATGGTGTTGCAGGATTGAGGATTCAGGATTGAGCAGGAGAACAGCCCCTCGACAACCTGGAATGAAGGACAGATTGAAAGCTCCCGGACAGGGTGTAGGTGTTGGGCGCGTTGGGGTAACCCCTCGATCCTCGATCCTCAATCCTCAATCCGCAGCTCTTCCTCATCACCCATCGCTGTCGGGTTTGAGCAAGGCGACGCTCGCGCGGCTTGCGAAGCTGGGCATCGCGTCGAAGTTCGACCTCGTCCTGCACCTGCCGCTGCGCTACGACGACGAGACGCACCTCTACCCGATCGCCGCTGCGCCGCCGGGGAAGCCGGCGCTGGTCGAGGGCGAAGTCGTCGAGTGCGACATCAAGTACCGCCCACGGCGCCAGCTCGTGTGCCACATGCAGGACGGCTCCGGCGTGCTCACGCTGCGGTTCTTCAACTTTTACACGAGCCAGGTGAAGCAGCTCGCCCCCGGCACGCGGGTGCGCGCCTTCGGCGAGGTGCGCCACGGTTTTTTCGGCTCCGAGATGGTGCATCCGCGCTATCGCGTGCTGCGGGCGGACGCGCCGGTGTCCGAGTCTCTTACGCCGGTCTATCCGACGACCTCGGGGCTCGGCCAGGACGCCTTGCGTAGCCTGATCGGCCGCGCGCTCGCCGACAGCGATCTCAGCGACACGCTCCCGCCCGCGGTGCTCGCCCCGCTCAAGCTGACCGGCTTTCGTGAAGCGGTGCTCTATCTGCACCATCCGCCGCCCGATGCGCCGCGACCGGCGCTCGAAGAGCGGCAGCACCCGGCGTGGCGGCGCGTCAAGTTCGACGAGCTGCTCGCGCAACAACTCTCGATGCGCCTGAGCCACCGGCGGCGGCGCAGCGCGGGGGCGCCGGCGCTCGCGTCCCGCGGCACGCTCGCGCGCAGGCTGATGGAGCGGCTGCCGTTCAAGCTCACGCGGGCGCAGCGCAAGGTGCTGGCGGAAATCCAGCGCGATCTCGCGCAGCCGTACCCGATGCAGCGCCTGCTCCAGGGCGACGTCGGCAGCGGCAAGACGGTCGTCGCCGCGCTCGCCGCGTTGCAGTGCATCGAGAACGGTTACCAGGTGGCGGTGATGGCGCCGACCGAAATCCTCGTCGAGCAGCATTACCGCAAGCTCGCGGCATGGTTCGGCGATCTGGGCCTGGAGGTCGCGTGGCTCGCCGGGGGGCTGCGCGGCAAGCCGCGCCGGCAGGCGCTCGAACGGGTGGCGAAGGGCGAGGCGCCGATCGCGGTTGGCACCCACGCGCTGTTCCAGGAGGAAGTGCGCTTTCACAACCTCGGCCTTGCCGTCATCGACGAGCAGCACCGCTTCGGCGTGCACCAGCGCCTGGCGCTGCGCATGAAGGGGACGCGTCCGAACCAGGGCGCGCAGCCGCACCAGCTCATGATGAGCGCGACGCCGATCCCGCGCACGCTCGCCATGAGTTACTACGCGGATCTCGACGTGTCGGTCATCGACGAAATGCCGCCGGGGCGCACGCCGGTGGCGACGCGGCTCTTTTCCGAGAGCCGGCGCGACGAGGTGATACGCGGCATACGCGACGCCTGCATGGCGGGGAGCCAGGCTTACTGGGTGTGCCCCTTGATTGAAGAATCAGATGCTCTGCAGCTGAAAACGGCGCTTGAAACGTTCCAGGGAATGCAGAAGACCTTTCCGGAACTCAAGGTCGGCCTGGTGCACGGGCGCCTGAAAAGCGACGACAAGGCGCGCGTCATGCAGGCGTTCCAGGACGGTGCGATCCGGCTGCTGGTCGCAACCACCGTGATCGAAGTGGGGGTGGACGTGCCCAGCGCGACCCTGATGGTGATCGAGCACGCCGAGCGCATGGGATTATCGCAACTGCACCAGCTGCGCGGCAGGGTGGGCCGCGGCGCGGGCGAAAGCACGTGCATCCTGCTTTACCAGAATCCGCTCACGCCCACCGCCCGCGAGCGCCTGAAGATCATCTTCGAGAACCACGACGGCTTCGAGATCGCCCGCCACGACTTGCGCCTGCGCGGGCCCGGCGAACTCCTCGGCGCGCGCCAGAGCGGCGTCCCCCTCCTCCGCTTTGCCGATCTCTCCATCGACCTCGATCTGCTGGAAACCGCACGTGCGGCCGCCGAAGGATTGCTGCGCGATGACATGGACGCGGCGCGCGCACATCTTGCGCGCTGGCTCGGCGAGCGCCACGAGCTGTTGAAAGTGTAGAAGTGGTCGGGAATTCGTGAGATCGTGAGATCGTAAGTAGACAACCGCTCTGACGCGCTCCCGCCCTCCCGCTCTCACGAGTTGTGCATCTGCGATAATGGCCACAGTATTCCATCCTTTCCGGGCATGACCTTGTCCCTCAGAGATTCGCATTGGTTGCGCCGCCAGCCAGCGGTTCCGCAAGGTTATCGTGCCTGGCTCGACGACCGCGGTTCGCTCACGCGCCGCCTGGAGGGGCGCTGCAGCGCTTTCAGGGTGAGGCTGCTGTCGCAGCGCCGCGCGCGCGCGAATCGCGACGAACGGGTGATCTGGCCGCGTGAAGCGCGGCGGCTGGCGTGGGTGCGCGAAGTCAATCTCGTTTGCCGGCGCACGCCGGTCGTGTTCGCCCACAGCGTCATCGACCCGAAGGCGCTGCGCGGGGCGTGGCGGGGGCTCAAGCGTCTGGGAGAACGGCCGCTGGGTGCGGCGCTTTTCGCCGATCCGCGCATCCGGCGCTTTCCGCTGCGCTACCGGAAATTGAATCGCGGCCATCCGCTCTACCGGCGCGCGTGCGCTAAACTGCGCATCCGGCCGCCACATCTGTGGGCGCGCCGCTCGCTGTTTACGCTGCGTGGAACGCCGATACTGGTGACCGAAGTGTTCCTCCCCGGGATTCTGAGGCTGGCGCGATGACGTGGCAGGAGCGGTTCAACGCCTACGAGAAACTGATGCGGCTCGACAAGCCGATCGGGATCCTGCTGCTGCTGTGGCCGGCGTTGTGGGGGCTGTGGTTCGTCGCGCAGGGCATTCCCGATCACCGCCTCCTGCTGATCTTCGTCGTCGGCACCATCGTCATGCGTTCGGCCGGCTGCATCGTGAACGATCTCGCGGACCGCAACTTCGACTCGCGCGTCGAGCGCACCCGTGACCGGCCGCTCGCCGCGGGGTTGGTGGCGCCGAAAGAAGCCGTCGCGCTGGCGGGCGCGTTGTTCCTGGTGGCGCTGTTCCTCGCGCTGAAGTTGAATCGCCTCACCATCCTGCTGGCGGTGATCGCGTTCGGCATGACCCTGATCTACCCTTTTCTCAAACGGTTCTTTCCGTTTCCCCAGGCGTGGTTGGGGCTCGCCTTTGGCATGTCCATTCCCATGGCCTATGCCGCGTACATCAACTTCGTCCCGATCGCGGCGTGGTTCATGGTGCTCGCCAACATGTTCTGGGCCATTGCCTACGACACCGAGTACGCGATGGTCGATCGCGACGACGACATGAAGATCGGCTTGAATTCGTCCGCCATCCTGCTGGGCCGCTACGATGTCGCCGGCGTGGTGTTCTCGCACGCGATATTTCTCTTCATGATGGTGGTGGTCGGCACCTGGTACCGGTTGAGCGTGGTCTACTATCTCGGCCTCGGCGTTGCCCTGCTGCTCGCGGGCTACCAGGCCTATCTCATCCGCGGGCGCGGGCGCGAGCAATGTTTCCGCGCCTTCCGCAACAACAACTGGGTCGGCATGGCGATTTTCGCGGGGCTCGCGCTCGACCTTTACCTGCGGGCGGGAGCCGCCAGGTAGGCACGCGATGAAGTACCGCGATCTGCGCGATTTTCTAGCTCAACTCGAGGCGCGCGGCGAGTTGAAGCGCATCGGGGTGGAGGTCGATCCGCGGCTGGAGATGACCGAGATCTGCGACCGCGTGCTGCGCGCGCAGGGTCCGGCGCTGCTGTTCGAGCGCCCCACGGGACACCGCATGCCGGTGCTGGCGAATCTTTTCGGCACGCCGCAGCGCGTCGCGTTCGGCATGGGACGGGAGAGTGTTGCCGCCGTGCGCGAACTCGGCGCCCTCCTCGCCCAGCTCAAGGAACCCGAACCGCCCAAGGGCTTCAAGGATGCCTGGGAGAAGCTGCCGCTGGTGCGGCAGATTTTCAGCATGACGCCGCGGGTGGTGACGAGCGCGCCGTGCCAGGAGGTGGTGTGGGAGGGCGGTGATGTCGATCTCTCGCGCCTGCCGATCCAGACCTGCTGGCCGGGCGATGCCGCGCCGCTCATCACCTGGGGCCTGGTGGTGACGCGCGGTCCCGGCAAGGCGCGCCAGAACTTGGGCATATACCGGCAGCAGGTGATTGCCCGCAACAAGGTCATCATGCGCTGGCTCGCTCACCGCGGCGGCGCGCTCGACTTCCGCGATCACTCCCTGGCGCACCCGCGTGCGCCGTTTCCGGTGGCGGTCGCGCTCGGCGCGGACCCTGCGACGCTGCTGGGCGCGGTGACTCCGGTGCCCGACAGTCTCGGTGAATACCAGTTCGCCGGGTTGCTGCGGGGCGCCAAGACCGAGATCGTGAAATGCCTCACCCACGACCTCCAGGTGCCCGCTGCCGCGGAGATCGTGCTGGAGGGATACATCCATCCGGGCGAAACCGCGCTGGAAGGCCCGTTCGGCGATCACACCGGCTACTACAACGAGCGCGAGCGCTTCCCGGTGTTCACCATCGAGCGCATGACGCTGCGCCGCGATCCGATCTACCACAGCACCTATACCGGCAAGCCGCCCGACGAACCGGCGATGCTGGGGGTGGCGTTGAACGAACTGTTCGTGCCGCTGCTCGTGAAACAGTTTCCCGAGATCGTCGACTTCTATCTGCCGCCGGAAGGCTGCTCCTACCGCATCGCCTGCGTCGCCATCCGCAAGCAGTACGCGGGACACGCGCGGCGCGTCATGTTCGGCATCTGGAGTTTCCTGCGCCAGTTCACCTACACCAAGTTCATCATCGTCACCGACGACGACGTCAACGTGCGCGACTGGAAGGAAGTGATCTGGGCGCTGGTGACGCGGGTCGACCCGCGCCGCGATACGCTGATTGCGGATTCGACTCCCATGGACTCGCTCGATTTTGCGAGCCCGGTCGCGGGACTCGGCTCCAAGATGGGAATCGACGCCACCAACAAATGGCCCGCCGAGACCGGGCGCACGTGGGGCACGCCGATCACGATGAGCGAAGACGTGAAGCAGCGCATCGACGCGCTGTGGCGCGAGCTTGGTTTGTAGACGCACGTTGTCTTCGCGAGGAGTGGACGACGCGGCGATCCCGCGGCGGGCGCGGTTACGTTGCCAGCAACGAGATTGCTTCGTGCCTCGCAATGACACCAACTACTACTTGCGCGGTTTCCTTCGCTGTTTACCGTCGCCCGTGCAGCAGGCGTCGGCGTCGCGGTTGTGGACCCACTTCAGCAACGCATCCTGCGCCGGCCGGCCCGCGCCCGCGTTGGCGTGGTTGACGATGAGCACCACGACGATGCGCCGGCCCTGGTTGTCGAGCACGTAACCGGCGATGGAGCGCACGCCGGCGAGCGAGCCGGTCTTGATGTGGGCCTGTCCGGCGACCTCGGCGCCCGAGAGGCGCTTTCTCATCGTGCCGTCGACCGCGGCCACCGGGAGCGATGCGATCAGCTCGGGCATCACCGCGCTGCGGAATGCGTTCACCAGCAGGCGGCCCAGGTTTTCGGCGCTGATGCGCTCGAGGCGCGACAGTCCCGAACCATTCTCCAGCACCAGCTCCGGCGCGGCGAGACCTTTCTGCGCAAGCCACTGCTTGATGGTGCGGGTCGCCTTCTCGGCGGTCGCCGGCGCGCCTCCGCCCACCGCGCCGAGCGTGAGGAAAAGCTGGCGCGCCATGACGTTGTTGCTGAACTTGTTGATGTCGCGGACGATCTCCGAGAGTGTTTGCGATTGCACCGTCGCGAGCATCCGCGCGCCATTCCCCACCGCGCCGTCGCGCACCCCGCCCGTGAGCGTGCCGCCCATCTCGCGCCACAGCTCCTGGAACAGGCTGTGGATGTACTGCGAATGCCCGAGCACACTGAAGTGCCGCACCCGCTCGCCGCACGCCACTGAAAAGTTGCCGTTGAACGCGAGCCGCGCTTGCTGGCTCCCGCCCTGCGCGTCGAGTTTCAGGCGGCTCACCCAGTCGCCGCACGCCGCCTTGTCAAGCGTGAGGTTGTTGACGATCGCGATCTGTGGCAGCACCGGTTCGACTGCAATCCGCACCGAGCGCGTTTCGGGTTCGGGGATGAACTGCAGGCGGATCGCCTTGTAGTTCACGAGCAGCGCATCCGGCCCCGTGTTGTAGGGCCGCGTGGGCTGGTCGTCGAAACGCCCCGGGTCGAAGCCCTCGCCGGCAAAATATCCGCGATCGAGCACCAGGTCGCCGCGGATCTCGCGCACGCCGCGGCCGCGCAGGTTTCTCAGCAGCAGCCAGAAGTTCTCCAGCGTCATCTTCGGGTCGCCATAGCCCTTGATTACGAGGTCGCCGCCGAGCACGTCCTGCTGCAGCGCGCCCGCGGAATAGATTTCGGTGGGCCAGACGTAGGCCGGGCCGAGCAGTTCCAGGCCGGCATAGGTCGTGACCAGCTTCATGACGGAGGCGGGGTTGAGGGCGCGTTCGGCCTCGACCGCAAGAAACGGCTCGGCGGCGCCGACCTCGTGCGCATAGACCGCGGCGGCGGTCTCGGGGATTCCCGCCTGCGCCAGCGCCTGCGCCACCGGGGCGGGCAGCCGCGCGCCTTGAGCCGCAGCCTGCGACGCAAATCCGAATGCGGCGCTCATGGCGAGCGCAATCGGAATCGGCCACGTCACATCACGGGAAAGCAACTTGGCCACAGAGATCACAGAGAACACGGAGAGACTCAAGAGCCATAGTATAAATGGCGCCGTTCGAAAGTCATGCGCCGCGATCACTGCGTTCGCCCTTCAGCACCAGGGTCATCACGGTGCGGGCGTAGGCGTAGATCGCCGGCTGCTTGCTCGCGCGCGGTCCGCCGACGTTGAGCACCGCAATCCGGTGGCGTGCGATGAACTCCCGCACGAGGCCCGCTGCCGACTCTGCCGGGATCGCGTTGCCGTCGATGAGCTGATGGGGCTTGCCGTGGGCGACGCAGAATCCGACCGTCTGCGCCGTGCCGCCTTCGAGCGCGCCGCAGTGGATCACCAGCGTCCCATCGCTGTCGCGGACGTTGGCATGCGTGCGCTCGCGGTAGCCGCCGGTCGGGAGTTCGCGCAGCGGGTAGCGCGGCGCGAGCGGCCCGTCCTCCGCGATGCGGCCCGGCGGGCACCAGCCGCCGCACGGCGCACCGGCGTCGAGTGCCGCGTCGAGCGCCGCGCGGTCCACGCCGGTCTGGCCTCCCGAGACGATCTTGAGCATCAATGCTGGTAATAGAGACTGTGTCGAAACACACCCTGTGTCTTTGCGAGGAACGAAATTTCGCGACGAAGCAATCTCGTTGCCGGCAACGCGCCACCGCGCCCGCCGCGGGATCGCGTCGTCAGCGCCGCTTCCTCGCGATGACATCCAAGGACGTGCCCGCTGCCTATTCTAGTCCGGCATGCCCGCGATGAGATCGAGGGTTCGCTCCGCGAGCAGCGCGATTTCCTCGTCGCCGATGATGTACGGCGGCATGAAATACACGGTGCTGCCGATGGGCCGCAGCAGCAGCTCGCGTTCGAGCGCCCCCTGGAACAGCCTGCGCCCGAACGCCGGATCTGCGGTCGTCACTTCGAACGCCCAGATCATGCCGGTGTTGCGGAAATTCGTGATCCGCGGATGCGCGGCGAGTTCGCGGGCGGCGGCGCGGATCCGGGTGCCCTTCTCGCGGTTGGCGTTGACGACGTCGTCTTCGTCGAAGATGTCGAGGGTCGCCAGCGCCGCGCGGCAGGCGAGCGCATTGCCGGTGTAGGAGTGCGAGTGGAGGAACGCGCGCGTGACCGCATCGTCGTAGAACGCCTCGTACACCGCATCGCGCGTCATCACCACCGAGAGCGGCAGGTAGCCCCCGGTGATGCCCTTCGACAGGCACAGGAAGTCAGGCGTGATGCCGGCCTGTTCGTGCGCGAAGAAGGTGCCGGTGCGCCCGCAGCCGACCATGATCTCGTCGGCGATCAGGTGCATCCCGAAGCGGTCGCACAGCGCGCGCGCGCGGCGCAGATACTCCGCGTCGTGCATCGCCATGCCCACGGCTCCCTGCACCAGCGGCTCGACGATCAGCGCGGCCGTGTGGGCGTGATGCCGCTCGAGGTGCTGTTCGAGCGCGCCGGCGCAGCGGATCGCAAAATCCCGCGGGGACTCCCCTGGGTCGGCCAGCCGCCAGTCGGGGCTCGGCACCCGCGCGCTCACGCGCAACAGCGGTCCGTAGGCATCGCGGAAGAGCGGCACGTCGGTGACCGACAACGCGCCGATGGTTTCGCCGTGATAGCTCCCGGCGAGGCTCACGAAGTCCGTCTTCTGCGGCTTGCCGCTGTTGCGCCAGTAATGAAAGCTCATCTTAAGGGCGATCTCGGTGGCGGAGGCGCCATCGCTGCCATAGAAGCAGTGCCCCAGTGCGCCGCCGGTGCGGCGGGCAAGCCGCTCCGAGAGCGCAACCACCGGCTCGTGGGTGAACCCCGCGAGCATCACGTGCTCCAGCTTGCCGAGTTGATCGGTGAGCGCGGCGTTGATGCGTGCATTGCCGTGGCCGAACAGGTTGACCCACCACGAGCCGATTGCATCCAGATAGCGCCTGCCATCGAAATCGTAGAGCCAGCATCCTTCCCCGCGCGCAATCGGAACGAGCGGGAGCGTTTCGTGCTGCTTCATCTGGGTGCACGGATGCCACACCGCAGCCAGGCTGCGCTTTAGCAGCACATCATTGCGACTGCTAGTTTGCATTTCTGTCCGGAACCCTTTAAATGTCGTCACCGAGTGACATATTTTGCGCGCCGGTTCGCGTGCACGCGAGCGGCCCGCGCTGGAAAGGAAACACGCTTTCGCAACCGTTGTCGCCGCACGACCGCCTGTCTTTCGCTTACTGCCGTCTGTCGCAGTGGGTGCCCTTCTCTTCCCGTTCCGTCAACTTCCGAATTTCGCTGCCGTTATTGATAACGGCTGGCATCGAACTTGCTAGATTGTGAGTGCGCATCGTTCAGGAGGTCAATGTATGCAGATCCTTGATCGTATTGAGGACCAGATGGCGGCGACCCACCTGCCGCTGGTGGCGATCACGCTTGCGGCGGTACCATGCCCCGATACCCCAGTGATCCTCACTTTGCATTGGCACGGTTTCATCAAGGAGAAGCTCGCGGACGTCGCGGAAGCCGAGACCGTGTCCTACACGCCGATTCCGAGTTCCGCGCTGCAGTTGAACGAACGCTGGCGCGACCTGCTGGCGCTCGACAGCGCGGCGATGGAAGCGGGCTGGGAGCTCGGCGCCTGGGATGTGGCGCGCGCAGAGCGGCCAGGTTGCATGCGGCCGGGCGCCGCTTCCACGGAAGCGCTGGAATGTCTGCAGGCCTTCGGCTCGTTTCCGTTCGGTATCGCGGGCAACCAGGTCGTGGTCGCCGATGCGCCCGACGCCGATGAACTGGTGCAGGTCGCCGCGCATCACGGTTACCTGCTGTGGATGTTCCGTCCGGTGCGTGGCGGCATCTGGGCCGACTACGCCGACGACGCGACCTTGCTGCCGGAAGGCCGGCGCCAGCCGCCCTGCCCGCACGACCCGATACCGCCCACCTGCGCCGGCAAACGCAAGACGGTCTACCGCTTCGGCGTCGAGACCACTCGCCCGGGGCGCGCCCGCGCAAGCTAGTGCCCACTTCATATGTGTCATTAGCTGTCTGTTTTCGAACGGAATAAATGTGTAAGTATGCGCACACACCTATGTGCACCCGCACCTTCCCTATATCCGTCGGTGGCATGTTGCGATGCACCAAGGTAGCCCCGCAAACCACGCCTTAAAGGGCTATTTAGAGCCCTTCCAAGCCGCTCCCTAAAATTCCGAAATCAGTTACTGCCCCTCAATCGGCGGCACCACGCCTGCCGCCGCCGTTGCATTCGGCCGCCTCCTCAACTATCATTGGCACTCGCTTCTGATGAGTGCTAACAGGCGCCATCGGTCCGATCAATCCAGAAGGAGATTCATCCATGAAGATTCGTCCGTTGCACGACCGCATTATCGTGAAGCGGTTGGAAGAAGAGCGTAAGACTGCCTCCGGCATCGTCATTCCCGACACCGCAGCCGAGAAACCCGACCAAGGGGAAGTGCTCGCAGTGGGGAAAGGCAAGATCCTGGAGGACGGCAAAGTGCGCCCCCTGGACCTCAAGGTGGGCGACAAGATCCTGTTCGGGAAATATTCCGGGCAGACGGTGAAGGTCAAAGGCGACGAGCTGCTCGTGATGCGTGAAGAAGACGTCATGGGCGTGATCGAAGGCAAGTAATCCTCAGGAGATACACATCATGGCAGCAAAAGACGTCAAGTTTCATGAAAACGCCCGGCACAAGATCATCGCCGGCGTGAACATAATGGCTGATGCGGTGAAGGTGACGCTGGGGCCCAAGGGCCGCAACGTGGTGCTGGAGCGCTCGTTCGGCGCCCCGACGGTGACGAAGGACGGGGTGTCGGTGGCGAAGGAGATCGAGCTGAAGGACAAGTTCGAGAACATGGGGGCGCAGATGCTGAAGGAAGTCGCCTCCAAGACTTCGGACATAGCGGGGGATGGGACGACGACGGCCACCGTGCTGGCGCAGTCGATCGTGCAGGAGGGCATGAAGTATGTCGCCGCCGGCATGAACCCGATGGATCTGAAGCGCGGCATCGACAAGGCGGTGGACGCGGTCGTCGAGCAGCTGAAAAAGAATTCCAAGCCCTGCACCACCAGCAAGGAAATCGCGCAGGTCGGGGCGATCTCGGCCAATGCCGATACCGATATCGGCAAGATCATTGCCGAGGCGATGGACAAGGTCGGCAAGGAAGGCGTGATCACGGTCGAAGACGGCAAGAGCCTCAACAACGAGCTCGATGTCGTGGAAGGCATGCAGTTCGACCGCGGCTATCTCTCGCCGTATTTCATCAACAACGCCGAGAAGCAGATCGCCGTCCTCGACGATCCCTACATCCTGCTGCACGACAAGAAGGTTTCGAGCATCCGCGACCTGTTGCCGGTGCTGGAGCAGGTGGCGAAAGCCGGAAAGCCGCTGCTCATCGTGGCGGAAGAAGTCGAAGGTGAAGCGCTCGCCACCCTGGTGGTGAACAACATCCGCGGCATTCTCAAGACCTGCGCGGTGAAGGCGCCCGGCTTCGGCGATCGCCGCAAGGCGATGCTGGAGGACATCGCGATCCTCACCGGCGGGACGGTCATCGCCGAGGAACTGGGTCTGAAACTCGAGAACGCGACGCTGAAGGACCTGGGCCGCGCCAAGAAGATCGAGATCGAGAAGGAGAACACCACTCTCATCGACGGCGCCGGCGAGAAGAAAGCGATCGAAGCGCGGGTCAAGAACATCCGCGTTCAGATCGAAGAGGCGACCAGCGACTACGACAAGGAGAAGCTGCAGGAGCGCGTTGCCAAGCTCGCGGGCGGTGTGGCGCTGGTGAAAGTGGGCGCTGCGACCGAAGTCGAGATGAAGGAGAAGAAGGCCCGCGTGGAAGACGCGTTGCACGCAACCCGCGCTGCGGTGGAAGAGGGCATCGTCGCCGGCGGCGGCGTGGCGCTCATCCGCGCGCGCCTGGCTGTGGGCAAGCTGAAGGGCGACAACCACGACCAGGACTGCGGCATCAAGATCGTGCTGCGGGCGCTGGAAGAGCCGCTGCGCCAGATCGTGGCCAACGCGGGTGACGAGCCCTCGGTGGTGCTGAACAAGGTGGTGGAAGGCAAGGGCAACTTCGGCTACAACGCCTCCACCGGCGAGTATGGCGACCTGGTCGAAATGGGCGTGCTCGATCCGACCAAGGTGGCGCGCTGCGCGTTGCAGAACGCGGCCTCGGTCGCGGGCCTGATCCTCACCACCGACGCGATGGTTGCCGAGGCGCCGAAGGACGAATCCGCGGGCGGTGGCCATATGCACGGCGGCGGCGGCATGGGTGGCATGGGCGGTATGGACATGTGACGAGCCCGCAAGGGCGAGTCATCCCCGAGAAGTCGGGGATCCAATCACAAAGCCCCGCACCCGCGGGGCTTTGTTTGTACGGTGCCCGCGCCGCGCAGGTTGCCCGCAATTCCACCCCCGTGTCATTGCGAGGAATGGGTGACGAAGCAATCCCGTTGCAGGCAACGTCACATCGCCTCGGTTACAATGGCGCGCAAGATACTCCGCGCGATCCATTGTCCATTCCCGCCGACGTCCTCCTTGTCACTCGCGCGCGCATACGCGGCTTTCCTTGACGCCTCAGCGATTTGACGCTTAAATACCGCCCTTTCCCCGGGGGCCGGGTAGCTCAGTTGGTAGAGCAGAGGACTGAAAATCCTTGTGTCGGCGGTTCAATTCCGTCCCCGGCCACCAT